>Ga0065705_10104682_pt1 | contig 12005 bp, 21 predicted proteins | sample SwibulcommuniRL2_FD_59092 | JGI IMG/M metagenome (GOLD analysis project Ga0065705, IMG submission 59092) | Bulk soil microbial communities from switchgrass field near Rose Lake, East Lansing, Michigan, USA - RL2 Bulk Soil v2 (version 2) | ecosystem: Environmental > Terrestrial > Soil >... | reverse complement strand
GAGGCTTCAGATTTGATAAATCCATGGTCTTCTCTTAGTCTGTCGCGGGGCCCCACCCCCGCGACCTGTGCCTTCGCGGCCTTTGGCCGCTCGGCTTAACTTGCGACGATGATCTGCTTACTGGAGCGCTTCGTCGCAGTCCTAATCCCTGATCCCAAATCCCTAGTCGCCAACGGTAACCAGGTGACGAATCTTGTGAATCATGCCGCGCGTCGCGGGCGTATCGGCGATCTCGATTGTGTGACGCACACGGCGGAGCCCGAGCCCTTCGACCACGGCTGCCTGTTTCCGACCAAATCCAATCGTGCTCTTGACGAGCGTCACCTTGACGCGCTTGTCGCCGGCCGGCTTGGCTGTTCTTTTTGGCATGGCGGTTTAACCCTTTGAATAGGCAAGGTCTTCCAGGTCCTTGCCGCGCAGCCGCGCAACCATCACCGGATCTTTCAGCGACATCAGCCCGTTGAACGTGGCGCGCACGACGTTGTGCGGATTGGCCGATCCCAGCGACTTGGTCAGCACGTTGTGCAACCCCGCCGACTCGACGACCGCGCGTACCGCGCCACCCGCAATGATGCCGGTGCCGTCCGGCGCCGGCTTCAGCATGACGCTGCCCGATCCGAACTTGCCGACCACCGGGTGCGGAATGGTCGTGCCCTGCAGGGGCACGCGAATCAGGCCTTTTTTCGCCGACTCGATCCCCTTCTTGATGGCCGACGGCACTTCCTTCGCTTTACCCACGCCAAACCCCACCACGCCATGGCCGTCGCCCACGACGACGAGCGCGCTGAAGCTCAGATTCTTGCCGCCCTTCACGACCTTCGTGACGCGGTTAATCGACACCACGGTGTCCTTGATGTCGAGCTGCGATGGATCGATCTTCTCGCGAATACGCTGCATAAAATTAATCTACCAATCTGCGAATCTGCCAATCTTCCAATAGTGCGTCAGAACTCCAGGCCTGCTTTGCGCGCCGCGTCGGCCACCGCCTGAATCCGGCCGTGATACAGGTAGCCGTTGCGGTCGAACACCACCTTGGTGATGCCCTTGTCCTTCAGACGCTGCGCGATGGTCTGGCCGATGAACTCCGCACCCGCCCTGTTTCCGCCGCGAGTCTTGCCGCTCAATCCCGACTTCAGCGCGGGCTCGGTCGTCGCCGCCGACGCCACGGTCTTGCCGGTCATGTCGTCAATCACCTGCACGTAGATGTGCGCCAGGCTGCGGAACACCGTCAGGCGCGGACGCTGCTCGTTGCCGGCAATGCGTTTGCGCAGCCGCAGCTTGATTCGCAGGCGCCGATCTTCTCGAGTCTTGATTCGCATGGCTAATCCCTAATCACCAATCCCCAGTCCCTATTTCGTACCGGTCTTGCCCGCCTTCTTCTTCAACTGCTCGCCCGTGTACCGCACGCCCTTCTGCTTGTACGGATCGGGCTTGCGCAGCCGGCGGATGTTCGCGGCGACCTGCCCCACCAGCTGGCGGTCGACGCCGGTGACCGTCAGGTGCGTCTGCTTGTCGATCGCGATGTCGATGCCGGTGGGCACGTCGAAGACCACCGGGTGCGAGTATCCCAGCGCAAACACGACCTGCTTGCCCCTGACCTCGGCGCGGTATCCGACGCCGACGATGTCGAGCTCGCGTTTGAAACCTTCGGTCACGCCGAGCACGCCGTTGGCCGCGAGGCTGCGCGCAAGCCCGTGAAACTTGCCGAGCTCGGGATCCTCACGCTCGAGGGCCGCCTTGAGCTGCCCGTCCACGACCTCGAAGGCGATGCCGGGCGGAATCCGCTGCATCAGCTTCCCTTTCGGTCCCTGAATATCAAGCGCGCCGGGCGCGACCTTGACCGTGACGCCCGTTGGCAACGAAATCGGTTTCTTTCCAATTCGCGACATTGGCTAATCCCTAATCCCCAATCCCTACTCCCTATTTCCGAGACCTACCACACGTTGCAAAGCACTTCGCCGCCCACACCGGCACGCTGTGCGGCGCGGCCCGTCATGACGCCGCGCGACGTCGTCAGAATGCTGGTGCCGAGCCCTCCGAGCACGGGCGGCACCTCGGTGCTGCGGAAATACACGCGGCGGCCGGGCCGGCTGATGCGCTCGACACCGCTGATGACCTTCTCGCCGTGCGGCCCGTACTTCAGAACAATACGAATGAGCTGCCGGGGCGCGACGGCCTTGGCGGCCTCGGGCGATTTCTCGTCCACGAGCTTGTAGCCCTGGATGTAGCCCTCGTCTTCGAGAATGCGCGCGATCTCGATCTTCAGCTTCGACACGGGCACATCGACACGGGGATGTTTCGCAATGACGGCATTGCGAAGGCGCGTGAGCATATCGGCGATTGGATCTGTCATAGCTCTTGTTCTCTAGTCGTTCACTGTTTCTCTTTAGCCGTTAGCTTGCAGCTTGTAGCCGTTCGCAGCTACGAGCTACCCGCTACCACCTACCAGCTACTCTTTGTGACGCCCGCGACGTCGCCCTGCAGCGCCAGCTTGCGGAAGCACAGCCTGCACAGCGCGAACTTGCGCAGGTAGGCGCGCGGCCGGCCGCACAGGTGGCAGCGGTTCCGCAGCCGGACCTTGAACTTGGGTGACTTGTGTTCCTTCGCAATCTTTGCCGTTGTAGCCATGTGCTTCCTTATCGCTGATGACTAATCAGTTTTTTGCCTGAACGGCATGCCGATCAACTGAAGCAGCTTGCGCGCTTCCTGATCGGTCCGGGCCGTCGTCACGACCGACACGTTCATGCCGCGCGACTTGTCGACCTTGAGGTAATCGATTTCCGGAAACAGCAACTGGTCTTTGAGCCCGAGCGTGAAGTTGCCGCGACCGTCGAACCCCTTCGGCGACACGCCGCGGAAGTCGCGCACGCGCGGCAGCGCGATCGCCAGCAGGCGGTCCAGAAACTCGTACATCCGCTCGCCGCGCAGCGTCACGCTGGTGCCAACCGGCTGGCCCTTGCGCACCTTGAAGGCGGCGATCGACTTCTTCGCGCGGCGCACCACCGGCTTCTGGCCGGTAATGCTCGCGAGCTCGGCCGATCCGACCTCGATGAGCTTCGCGTTCGACGTCGCCTCGCCCAGGCCCATGTTCACGACGACCTTCTGGATCTTCGGAACGGCCATGACGTTCTTGTAGCCGAACTCCTTGGTGAGCGCCGGCACGACTTCTTTCTCGTAGCGTTCTCTCATGCGGCTCATTTATCCACCACTCCCTCGCACTTGCGGCAGATTCGCACTTTGCGGCCGTCGCCGAGCAGCTTGTGGCCGATACGCGTCTGCGCACCGCACTCGGGGCACAGGAGCTGCACGTTCGACGCGTGCAGCGACGCTTCGCGTTCGACGATGCCGCCCTTGATGTTGCGCTGCGGGTTCGGCTTCGTGTGGCGCTTGATCATGTTGACGCCTTCGACGACCAGCCGGTTTCGCAGCGGTTCGACCTTCAACACCCGCCCCTTCTTGCCGCGGTCCTTGCCCGCGATTACCAGGACGTTGTCGTTCTTCCGGATGGGACTCTGCAGTTGCGACATATCTGTTTCTCGAGGCGGAACTGAAGTTCCGCCCTACCGTGGTCCTTGGACTTCCGCCCTACCGTGGTCTTTGTACTTCCGCCCTACCGTGGTCCTTGGTAGGGCGCAACTTTAGTTGCGCTACAGCACCTCTGGCGCCAGCGAAATAATCTTCATGAACCGGCGCTCGCGCAGCTCGCGCGCGACCGGTCCGAACACGCGCGTGCCGATCGGTTCGCGCTGGTCGTTGATCAGCACCGCCGCATTGCGATCGAAACGGATGTAGCTGCCGTCCTTCCGGCGCTGCTCCTTGACCGTGCGGACAATGACGGCCTTCACGACCTGGCCCTTCTTGACCGTGCCGTCGGGAATCGCTTCCTTGACCGAGGCGGTGACGATGTCGCCGAGCCGCGCATAGCGCCCCGTCGATCCGCCAATCGGGTTGATGATGGCGATCTTGCGCGCGCCCGAATTGTCGGCCACGTCGAGAATCGATCGCATCTGAATCATGACTAATCTCCAGAGTCTTCAGTTGTCAGTTCTCAGTTTTCACACCGGAAACTGATGACTGAGAACTGACAACTGATGACTGATCTACACCGTCGCGGGGCGGACGATTTTCGTCACGACCCACCGCTTGCGCTTGCTCAGCGGACGGCTCTCGACGATGGCGACGCGGTCGCCGATCTTCGCCGTGTTGTTCTCGTCGTGCGCAACGAACTTCGACGTGCGCCGCTGGGTCTTGCCGTACAGCCCGTGACGCACCTGCCATTCGACCGCGACCACGCAGGTCTTCTGCATCTTGTTGCTGACGACGACGCCTTCCTTTTCAGACTTTTCTGCCATTGTGTCTTCGCTCTTCGTTTACTGTTTACTGTTTACCGTTTACCGTTCTCCGTTTACTGTCTCGCGCCGTTCTTACGGTGAACGGTAGACGGTGAACGGTCAACGCTTCGGCTGCTTCTCGGTAATCACCGTCTTGATGCGCGCCAGATCGCGGCGCGTGAACCGCAGCTTGAGCGGCGCGTCGAGCTGGCCGAGCGACTGCTGCAGCCGCATCCGGAAGAGCTGATCTTCGAGCTCCTTGGCGCGCGCCTGCAGGTCGTCGACCGAGAGGTCTCGCAGTTCGGCCACATCCATCATGACGCTTTCTCCTCGGCGAAGCGGGTCGCGAACTTCGTCAGGATGGGCAGCTTCGACGCCGCGAGCGTCAGCGCCTCACGCGCCTCGGTCGCCGACACGCCTTCCATCTCGAACAAAATCTTGCCGGGCCGGACGACGCACACCCACTGGTCGGGCGCGCCCTTGCCCTTGCCCATTCGCGTTTCCTGCGGCTTCTTGGTAATCGGCTTGTCGGGAAATACGCGCACCCAGATCTTGCCGCCACGCTTGATGAACCGCGTCATAGCCACGCGGGCCGCTTCGATCTGCCGGTCGGTCAGCCAGCACGGCTCGAGCGCTCGGAGACCGTAGTCGCCGAACGACACGTCGGAGCCGCGCCACGCCTTGCCCTTCATACGGCCGCGCTGCTGTTTCCGATATTTGACTTTCTTCGGCATCAACATAACTAATCCCTGAAATTTATTGCCTCGCGTCGCGCGGGCCAGACGGCCGGCGCGGAGCGCGCTCGCGGAACTCTTGCTCTTCGCGTGGGCTCTTCGGAGTCAGACGCTCGCCCTTGTAGAGCCACGTCTTGACGCCGATCTGGCCGTACGTCGTACTCGCCTCGGCGAAGCCGTAATCGATGTCGGCGCGCAGCGTCTGCAGCGGAAGCTGGCCGTGCAGGTACCACTCCGATCGCGCGATTTCGGCGCCGTTCAGGCGGCCGGACACGCGCACCTTGATCCCGCGCGCGCCAAACCGCAACGCCGATTCGACCGCTTTGCGCATCGCGCGGCGGAACGCGACGCGCTTCTCGAGCTGCATCGCCACCGACTCGGCAATCAACTGCGCGTCGAGCTCGGGCTTCTGGATCTCCTGAATGTTGATGAAGACCTCGCGGTTGGTCCGCTTCTGGATCTCGGCCTTCAACTTCTCGACTTCCGTGCCCTTGCGGCCGATGATGATGCCCGGCCGGGAGGTGTGGATGTCGATCTTCAGCTTGTTGGCGGCGCGCTCGGTCTCAATCTTGGCAACGCCTGCGTGGGAGAACCGCTTTTTCAGGTCCGCCCGCAGCGCGAGATCTTCGTGCAGCAGCTTCGCGTAGTCGCGATCGGCGAACCAGCGCGACTTCCACGTTTTGTTGAACCCGAGACGGAATCCGTACGGATGAACTTTCTGACCCACGAGTTGGACCTTTCTCAGTTGTCGTGGGGCCCCACCCCCACGACCTGTGCCTTCGTCCTTCGACTTCGCTCAGGACTCGGCTTTGTTCGCTGCCTAAGCTATTTCTTCTTGGGCGCTGCGCTCTTCTTCGCCGCCGTCTTTTTCGCTGGCGCCTTGGCTTTCTTCACCGCGGCCCTGGGCGCCGCCTTGGCCTTCACCGCAGGCGCTTTTTCACCGCGCTTCGATGCCGGTTCGGGCACGACCGCCGCAATCTCCAGCGGCCGCTCCGCTACGTGCACCGTCAGATGCGCCGTGCGCTTCACCACGCGGAACGCCCGGCCCATCGGAGCGGGACGAATCCGCTTCATCGACGGCCCCTGGTTGGCGTAGCACGCCGACACAAAGAGGCGATCGACGTCACCGCCGAATCCATCCTTCTGCTGCGCATTGGCGATCGCCGAACGAAGCAGCTTGGAGATGTCGTGCCCCACGCCTTTACGCGTGAACTGCAGTGTGGCCAGCGCGCGGTTCACGTCACGGCCGCGGATCAGATCCATCACCAGGCCCGCCTTCTGGGCAGAGGTGCGGACGTATCGAGCTGTCGCCTGCGCTTCAATCGCCATGACTAGGCACCCGCCTTCGCGCCGCCGCCCGCACCGGCGCCGCCTGCGCCGGCCGGAGCCGGCGCGGACGCGGCCATCTGCGCCGCTTTCTCGGTCTTCGTCGTGTGCCCCTTGAACGTCTTGGTCGGCGAGAACTCGCCGAGCTTCTGTCCGACCATGTTCTCGGTGACGTAGACCGGGATGAACTTCTTGCCGTTGTGCACCGCAAGCGTGTGCCCCACCATTTCGGGCACCACGGTCGAGCGGCGCGACCAGGTCTTGACGACCTTCTTCTCGTTCGTGCGATTCATCGCTTCGATCTTCTCGAGCAGCGGCGTATCGACGAAGGGACCTTTCTTCAGTGATCGGCTCATAGCGGCTACCTGGCGCCCTTCGGCCGGCGCTGGACGATGAACTTGTCTGTCGCTTTGCGATTGCGCGTCTTGTATCCCTTGGTCGGCAGGCCCCACGGCGACACGGGATGCCGTCCGCCCGACGTCTTGCCTTCGCCGCCGCCATGCGGGTGGTCGACCGGGTTCATGACGACCCCGCGGTTGTGCGGACGGCGGCCCAGCCAGCGGCTGCGACCGGCCTTGCCGATCGACACGTTCTCGTGATCGAGGTTGCCGACCTGACCGACGGTCGCGTAGCACACGATCGCGATGTGGCGAATCTCACCCGAGGGCATCTTCACCGATGCATAGTCGCCCTCTTTGGCGACCAGCTGCACCGACGATCCGGCGCTCCGCGCGATCTGTCCGCCCTTCCCCGGCTTCAACTCCACGTTGTGGAGCATCGTGCCGAGCGGAATGTTCTTCAGCGGCAGCGCATTGCCCGGAAGAATGTCCACGTTGTCGCCGGCGACCACGCTGTCGCCGACCTTCAGGCCCAGCGGCTGCAGGATGTACCGCTTCTCGCCGTCGCTGTAGGTGACGAGCGCGATGCGCGCCGACCGGTTGGGGTCGTACTCAATCGTGGAGATTGTTCCCGGAATGTCTTTCTTGTCGCGCTTGAAGTCGATGATGCGGTACAGGCGCTTGTGACCACCGCCGCGCCACCACGACGTGAGCTCGCCGTGATTGTTACGGCCGCCCGACCGGTGCAGGTTCTCGACCAGCGGCTTGTGCGGCTTGCTCGTCGTCAGGTCGTCGAATGTCTGGACCGTCTGAAAGCGCCGTCCAGGTGACGTCGGTTTGTAGGTTCTAATGCCCATTGTCTGCCTCAGGCTCCTTCAAAGAACTCCGGGAGCTTTTCCCCTTCGCGCAGCTTCACGTAAGCCTTCTTCCAATCCGAGCGCTGACCGGCGAAGCGTCCCTGACGCTTCACCTTGCCGTGCGCAATAGCCGTGCGGACGTGTTCGACCTTCGCGCCGAGCAGCGTCTCGATCGCGCGCTTGATTTCCGTCTTGTTCGCGTTGGTCGCCACCTCGAACACGATCGTCCGGCCATCCCGCTCGCGAAGGATGGACGTCTTCTCGGTGATGAGCGGCCTGCGGATCACGTCTGTGAGTTTCATGATGACTTTAGTTCTCAGTCTTCAGTCTTCAGTTCAGAGAGCCTGCAGCTTCTCGACGGCCGCCTTGGTCGCGATGACCTTCGACGCGTCCATCACGTCGCGTGCGCCCACGCGCGCGCTCGAGAGGAACTGCACGCCAGGGATGTTGCGAACCGCGAGCCCCAGCTTCTCGTCCGGCTTCACGTCAATCAGCAGGGCCTTGCCATCGGCGCCAAGACGCTTCAACAGCTCGGTCGCGCCTTTCGTCTTGCTTTCGGCGGCGCTCAGCTCATCGACCACCACGAGCGCGCCGTCCTGAATCCTCCGCGCGAGTGCTTCGACGATCGCGCCGCGCTTCACCTTGCGCGGCAGCTGGAAATCGTAGCTGCGCGGCTGCGGGCCGAACACGGTGCCGCCGTGACGCCACAGCGGGTTGCGCACGCTGCCGACCCGCGCGCGACCGGTGCCCTTCTGCTTCCACGGCTTGCGGCCGCTGCCGGCCACGTTCGCGCGATTCTTGGTCTTGTGTGTGCCGCGGCGCACCGACGCGTTGGTGTGCACGACCGACTCCCAGATGAGCGCGTCGTTCACCCGGCCGCCGAACGCCTCGTCGCTCAGCTCGATCGAGCCGACCTTCTTGTTGTCTGTGTTGACGATGTCGATCTTCATACAGCCCTTAGCTTTGCTTCTTGCCCTTCGGTTTTTCAACCTGCGCGACCTTGATCCGTTTCGCCGTCACAGCCTTGCGAATGATGACGTAGCCGGTGGGAGCACCGGGGATTGCGCCCCGCACGATCAGCAGGTTGTTCTCCGGATCGACCCTGGCCACCTTCAGGTTTCGAACCGTCACACGCTCGCCGCCCATGCGTCCGGCCGCGCGCATCCCCTTGACGACGCGCGAGGGAAAGGACGACGCGCCGATTGAGCCGGGCGCTCGATGGAACATCGAGCCGTGCGTCGCCGCGCCACCGGCGAAGTGGTGGCGCTTCACGACGCCTTGAAAGCCCTTGCCGCGGCTCGTGCCGATGATGTCGACGCGTTCGCCGTTCTCGAACATCGTGACGAGAACCTGATCGCCGACTTTCGGATCGCCGTCTTTCGCGAGCGTCACTTCCCGCAGCACCCGGGTCGGCGGTACGTTCGCCTTCTTGTAATGACCCGCGAGCGGCTTCGACACCCTCGCCGGCTTGCTGTCGACGAGCCCGAGCTGCACCGATTCGTAGCCGTCGGTCGAGGCGGTCTTGCGCTGCACGACCACGCACGGGCCCGCTTTGATGACCGTGGCAGGCACGACCGAGCCGTCCTCGGTGAACAGCTGCGTCATGCCGACTTTGCGTCCAATGATTCCTGTAACCATGTCTTTTCTCAGCTAGTAGCGTGTAGCTCGTAGCCAGCGGGCAGCCTTTGCTACCGGCCACCAGCTACCGGCTATTTCACGTGTTCTTTCCCGAACGCCTTGATCTCGACGTCGACGCCGGCCGGCAGATCGAGCTTCATCAGCGCGTCGACGGTTTGCGGCGTCGGCTCGAAGATGTCGATCAGACGCTTGTGCGTCCTGATCTCGAACTGCTCGCGCGACTTCTTGTCGACGTGCGGCGAGCGCAGCACGGTCCACTTGTTGATGGCCGTCGGCAGCGGAATCGGGCCGGCGAGGCGGGCGCCTGTGCGCTTGGCGGTGTCGACGATCTCGGTCGTCGACTGGTCCAGTACGCGCGAGTCATAAGCCTTGAGCCGGATCCGGATCTTGTCGGAGAACATGTTTGCCTCTATTTCCCTTGTGCCTTTGCGACAACTTCTTCACTGACATTCGACGGTGCCTGCTCGTAGCGATCGAAGTGCATCGAGTAAGTCGCGCGCCCCTGCGTGCGCGACCGCAGATCGGTGGCGTAGCCGAACATCTCGGACAACGGCACGCGCGCCTGGATGATCTGCGTGCCGCCCCTGTCTTCCTGAGAATGAATGTGGCCGCGCCGGCTCGAGAGGTTGCCCATCACGTCGCCCATGTGTTCCTTCGGGACGACGACTTCGACGCGCATCACCGGCTCGAGCAACACAGGCTTGGCCTTCTTGGCGGCATCCTGAAACGCCATGGAGCCCGCAATCTTGAACGCCATTTCCGACGAGTCGACCTCGTGGAACGAACCGTCGTAGAGCTCGATGCGCACGTCATCGACCGGATAGCCCGCGAGCACGCCCCGCGTCAGCGCTTCCTTGATCCCCTGGTCGATCGGCTTGATGAATTCCTTCGGGATGGAACCGCCGGTGGTTTCGTTCTCGAAGATATAGCCGCTGCCGGGCTCGCCCGGATACAAATGGATCTTCACGTGGCCGTACTGGCCTCGGCCGCCGGTCTGCTTGGAGTACTTCATCTCGCCATCGGCCGGGCGCGTCAGCGTTTCCTTGTAAGCGACCTGGGGCTTGCCAACCGTGGCCTCCACGCTGAACTCGCGCTTGAGGCGGTCGACGATGATCTCGAGATGCAGCTCGCCCATGCCGGCGATGATGACCTGGCCGGTCTGCTGGTCGGTCTGCACCTGGAAGGTCGGATCCTCGGCCATCAGTTTCTGGAGGCCGATTCCAAGCTTCTCCTGGTCAGACTTCGTCCTGGGCTCGATCGCCAGCGAGATGACCGGCTTCGGGAAATCCATCGACTCGAGCACGATCGGATGTTTCTCGTCGCACAGCGTGTCGCCCGTCGACACGCTTTTGAGTCCGACGGCCGCCGCGATATCGCCCGAGTAGACTTCCTTGATCTCTTCGCGCTTGTTCGCGTGCATTTTCAGCAGGCGCCCGATGCGCTCGGATTTCTGCTTGGTCGCGTTGTAGACGGTCGCGCCGGCGATCAACACTCCCGAGTAGACGCGGAAAAACGTGAGCTGACCCACGAACGGGTCGGTCATGATCTTGAATCCGAGCGCCGCAAACGGCGCATCGTCTCTCGCCGGGCGCTCGATCAGCGCGGCCTCTGGATGGTCGGGGTCGACCTTCTTGTCGGGGTCGATGCCGGCAATGGCGGGCACGTCGAGCGGTGACGGCAGAAAGTCCACAACCGCGTCGAGCAGCGGCTGGACGCCCTTGTTCTTGAAGGCGGATCCGCAGATGACCGGCACGAACGCGCCCTGTCCCTTCTCGCGGACCGAGCTGTTGACGCGCTTGCGAATCGCCGCCTTGATTTCCGCTTCGGTCGGCTCTTCTCCGTGGAGGTACTTCTCGAGAATCTTGTCGTCGGCCTCGCTGACCTTTTCGATCAGCTGCTCGCGATAGTGCTTCGCCTCGTCCATCATGTCGGCCGGGATCTCGCCGACGATGTAGTCGGCGCCCATCGTCTCGTCCTTGTAGGTAATCGACTTCATTCTCACAAGGTCGATGACGCCGGTGAAATGTTCTTCCGATCCGATCGGCAGCTGAATGGCGACGGGATTCGCTTCGAGCTTGGAGATGATCTGGTCGAAGGTGCGCTTGAAGTCCGCACCGATGCGGTCCATCTTGTTGACGAAGCAGATGCGCGGCACGCGGTACTTGTCCGCCTGACGCCACACCGTTTCCGACTGGGGCTCGACGCCGGCCACCGAATCGAACACGGCGACCGCGCCGTCGAGCACGCGCAGCGACCGCTCCACCTCGGCGGTGAAGTCGACGTGACCGGGCGTGTCGATGATATTGACGCGGTGATCGCGCCAGAAGCAGGTGGTGGCGGCCGACGTGATCGTGATGCCGCGCTCCTGTTCCTGCTCCATCCAGTCCATGACGGCGGTGCCTTCGTGCACTTCGCCGATCTTGTACGTAATACCGGTGTAGAACAGGATCCGTTCTGTCGTCGTCGTCTTGCCGGCATCGATGTGCGCCATGATGCCGATGTTCCGAGTTTTTTCTAACGAATGTGACCTGGGCATACTTTCTATTTCTTACGTTTCACTTTTCGCTTACCAGCGATAGTGCGCAAACGCCTTGTTCGCCTCTGCCATCCGGTGCGTGTCTTCGCGCTTCTTCACGGCGCCGCCGCGCAGGTTGGCCGCGTCCATCAACTCGTTCGCGAGCTTTTCCTGCATGGTCTTGCCGTCGCCGCGCGCCCGCGCGAAGCCGACCAGCCAGCGGATGCTGAGCGACAGGCGGCGATTCGGGTTCACTTCGACCGGCA
>Ga0065705_10003229_pt1 | contig 12005 bp, 8 predicted proteins | sample SwibulcommuniRL2_FD_59092 | JGI IMG/M metagenome (GOLD analysis project Ga0065705, IMG submission 59092) | Bulk soil microbial communities from switchgrass field near Rose Lake, East Lansing, Michigan, USA - RL2 Bulk Soil v2 (version 2) | ecosystem: Environmental > Terrestrial > Soil >... | reverse complement strand
TCTTGTGGCGAGACAAACAGTCTTGAACTGCACACGCTCCCCACGTACACTTAGAATAGGAAGGTCCCTCAAGCGTTCGCGGTCGACCTCCAAGTGCCTCCAGCCAGAATTTTTACTTCCGACGCCAATCGAAGGCCAGCAGCAGCGTGCGTTGGGAAGATGAGCCGTTGTCGTCCGACATCAGATAAAAACGGATGCCGCCATTCGGGGAAGGCACCGACGCGAGCCCTTCAAAGTTGTCCACGGTGAGCGGCAACGCCAGATCCATTTGCGCGACCAAGGTCGTGGAACGGAACATCTGCAGAATGATCCGATTGCCACGAAAAGGATCGTAAGCGCGCAACAGGTAGACCTCGGTGCCTTCACCGAGGTGATTCATGGCAACGAGCCCGAACTCGCCCGGCTTTTCCAACGTCCGACCCGCTACGCACGGCAGCGTCAACCGGCACGCCCAGGTTTTGCCAGACATCTCCTCGCCAACACTGTAGGCGTCTGGTCCGACGCCAGGATTGGCAGCAATCGCCTCCATTCCGAAATTCGACGGGAAGTTCGCGGCTGGTGACGGCACAGCACGTGGCGTTCCTCCGGCTGCGGAATACAGCCAGATTCGATGTTCGCGCTCGAAGCTCACGAGGCGGTCGCCATTCCCCAATATCGCCAGCCCCTCCGCATCTGCGCGCGACCCAGTCAGGGGCCTTCCGTCTTCGCCGACGAGTGGCGCGAGCCTGGTGTCCGCCACGCCAATCAAGCGTTGAGCCGCGTCGAATACCAGCCTGGCGCTGAAGATGACTCCCCCATCTCCAACCGCGGTAAGTCTGTCATGGCCTGTGACCACGATGTCTGAGAGCTCGCGAAAGCGATCGGTCTGTTTGGAAGTGAGCCAGAGGCCGCCGGCGTAGGAAAAGTCTCCGAGCGCCGTGACCGACGGGTCTCCAGGATTGAGCGGCACCGGCGCGGCGTCGATGACAATCGTCTGCGCCGCAACAGCGGTGGAAGTGCCCACCGGCCCCTGTGCGGCTGACGGGCCGGCGATCGACAGGACTGCCAATGCAGGCCAGACTCGTTTTGCCGCGCGGTGGAGCATGAGAGCGAGTATTCCCTTTCGGCGCGGCTCACGCAAGCCGTCCGCAGTCGCGACGCAATCAAGGCGTTCGCCATCAGCAGCAGCGCGTGCGCGCCTCTCGCTGGACAACCATATTGACAAGGTCTTGTTACTTAGACAAGATCTTTCCGTATGCCACATGAGGCACGACCCGAGATGGCCCGCCTCTTCGAAGAGAGTGTGCGCTTCTATCTCTGCCTCAACCACATCGCGTCGTTGATGCACCGCCACGGCGAGCAGTCGGGCGCCCGCCGGACCGTGCTGGTGACCCTGGCGCGGACAGGACCCGCGACAGTGGCGCAGATCGCCCGCGCCCGCCACGAGGCACGTCAGCGCATTCAGCCGCTCGTCAACGCGCTGGTGGAGGACGGCATCCTCGAATACGCCACCAATCCCGCGCACAAACGATCGCCGCTCGTGCGGCTGACCTCGAAGGGCAATGCGGCCGTCCGCCGCATCGTCGCAATCGAGTCGGCCGCCCGCGCTCAGCTCGATCTCGATGCCTCGCCCCGCGCGCTCACCGCCGCGACGAACGTCCTGCGACGCGTGCGCACCGCGCTCGAGCGCGACGAGACGTCGAGGATGATTGCCAGAGTCACGAGGCCGAAACGATGAAGCCGTGTGCCAGCGCGCCAGCGCCTGCAGTCGGGGAGTCGTCGTTATGGGGATTCTCGTCAGGACGTTCATTGCAACGCTGGTATCGTGCGCATGGTCGGCATCGGACGTATCCGCTCAGGGCGCGTCCCGCACGGGCGCCATCAGCATTCACGTCGTCGATCAGCAGACCGGACAGCCGGTTGCCGGCGTGGCGGTCCAGATTGCGGAGTTGAAGTCGTCGGCGGTCACCGACGAGTCCGGCCGGCTCACCGTCTCATCGGTGGCGCCGGGCACGTACCAAGTGACTGTTTCAATCGTCGGCTACATCCTGGCCACGCGAGAGATCAGTGTGGTGGCCGAGCAAACCGTGGAGGCGACGATACCGCTGGCGCCTGGCACGGGCACGTACCGCGAAGACGTGACCGTACCAGGCGACGCATCGGCATCTGGCGAGGCTGCGGTCGCTGCCCGGCAGACGCTTGGAAGCGCTGAACTCCAGAACCTGCGCGGCGTCATGCTCGACGATCCGCTGCGGGCGGTACAGGCGCTGCCGGGCGTAAGCGCGACCGACGATCTGCACGGCGTGTTCAGCGTGCGCGGCAGCGGCTTCGATCACATCGGCTTCACCCTCAACGGCGTTCCGACGCGGTATGTCCTGCATACGGTCGAGGCGGTCGAAGGCGGCGGCTCGACGGCGCTCGTCAACGGCGACATCCTGGAGCGAGTCGATCTGATGAGCGGTGCCTATCCACAGCGCATCGGCGGACACACCGGTGCGCAGGTCGCCTTCCAACTGCGTGAAGGGTCGCGCGAACGGCAGTCGTCGCGGCTGGCGGTGAGCGGCAGCAGCGTGTCGTTCGTGTCCGAGGGCCCGCTTGGGTCCGACAAGCGCGGCTCGTGGCTCGTCTCGGGACGCAAGAGCTATCTCGATCTGCTCTTCGAGCGGGTCTTCGACGATCCCACCTTCACGTTCGGCTTCGAAGACGTGCAGGCGTACCTGGTGCGCGACGTCGGCGTCGGGCATCAGCTTCGGGCGACGCTCGTCGGCGGTCAGTCGCGTTTCAACGAGCAGGCCGAGAACCTGGGCGAGAACGATCTGTTCCAGGCACACCTCAATGGCTGGCTGGGCGCCATCCAATGGCGCTATCTCGCGCCGCGCGGCCTCGTCGTTTCTCAGCATGTGTTCGCCGCAGGCGGCAGGTATCGCAATGTGAACCGGAATCAGGCCACCTTGAATGCCGCGGCCGGACGCGACATCGGCTACCGTGCCGACCTGAGCTTCGCAATGTCTGGTTCGACGTTGTTCGAGGGAGGCGCGCAGGTGAACCGGACGGCCGAGTCGGCATCGGGCCCTGCCACGTTCGACCAATCGCGTGCGTCGTTCGGTGGCTATGCGCAAGTGCGACTGTCACCGTCATCGCGCGTCGTCATCGTGCCGGGTGCCCGGGTCGATCGCTGGGCAACGGTCGAACGAGCCGACGTGTCACCATGGCTGAACATCGAGTGGAAGCTCGCCGGGACGGCGCGCGTCGTGGCGGGTGCGGGTAGCCATCGGCAGGCGCCTGCATTCGCCCATGTGTTCGGTCAAAACGGCACCACCCCCCTGACGCCGGAAGTGGCACGTCATTTCGATGCGGCATTCGAGCACACGATCGGGCGAGGCATTCGCTGGCGGCTGGGCGGATACGTTCGCGAGGAACGTGATGCGATCGATCTGGTCGACGGCTATTTCCGCATCGTCGATGGCGCGATTGTCGCGCCGGTGTCGCCTCCGTCGTACGGCAACATCCTCGACGGGCGGGCAAGCGGCCTCGAGGTCTCGGTGCACCGCACGGCTCAGACCGGAGTGTCGGGGTGGATTGCGTATTCACTCGGTCAACTCGAGTACACCGATCAGCGAACAGGCGAGACGTTCGCCGGCACATTCCACGAGCGTCACAACGTCACGGCCAACGCCACGTGGCGGATCTCGAACAGGACCAGCATCACCACGAAATTCCGCGCTTCGTCCAACTTCCCCATTCCCGGCTATTACCGTGAGGAAGAGGAAACGTTCGGCGGCGGTGGCTTCCTCGGACCCCTGACGATGAAGACGTACTACCTGGCGGAGCAGCGCAACGAGCTTCGGCTGCCCGTGTATTCCCGGCTCGACCTCCGAGCCAACCGCACCTACACCTGGGACCGCCGGCGCCTGACGGTGTTCGTCGAGGTCACGAACATTTACAACCGGAGGAACCAGCGATACGCCGGCGGCGACGTCAACGGGCGAACGGGGCGCGTGACGGGGTTGATGGAGGATCTGTTTCCAGTCCTGCCATCCGCCGGATTACTGGTCGAGTTCTGACGCAGACCCGGCAAACGGCATCGCGTGGAACGACCGGACAACTACGTTATGACCAAAGTCCCATGACGGGCGTTCCTTTGACCAATTCGCGGGGCTGGTTGAGATGATTGCGGATCTCCATGTCGGGATCGATCCCCAAGGCGAAATACACCGTCGCCAGCAAGTCCGCCGGGTGAACCGGCTTCTCCTTCGGTGAAGACGCCGTGGCGTCGGATTCACCATATTGCGAGCCGCGCGCGATGCCGGCTCCCGCCACAACCGCGCTGTAGCAGTACGGCCAGTGGTCGCGGCCGTCAGGTGCGTTTGAGTTGCCCGACGTCGACACTCCCAACCTCGGACTGCGACCGAATTCGCCCACCGCGACGACCAGCGTCTCCTTCAACAGACCGCGCTGGTCCATGTCTTCGAGCAACGCTGAAAGGCCGCGGTCCAGCTTCGGACAATGCAGATTCTTCAACGGCCGGAAATTGGCCGCGTGCGTATCCCAGGCGGTGGTCTCCGGATTTCCGTTCGCCACAGAAGGCCAGTTCACCTGCACGAACCTCGTGCCCGCTTCAATCAGCCGGCGCGCCATGAGCAAGCTCTGCCCGAACGTGTGCAGACCGTAGCGCTCGCGCATTTGGGGCGATTCTTTCTCCAGGTCCATTGCGTCGCGCGTCTTACCTGAAAGCACCAGATCGTAGGCCTTGCCGTAGTACTCATCCACCGCGTAGTCGTTCAAGGCTCTTTGCAGGTCAGGCATCGATTCGTTGACACCCTTGAGCAGCTCGAACCGATCCTTCAGACGATCGGGCGGAATGTCCTTGCGCAGCGACAGATCTTCCAGCTTCACCTGTTTGGCCGGATCCTGATACATGCGATAGGGATCGTAGGCCTTGCCCAGGAATCCGGCGCTGCCACCCTTGCCGATGATTCCCGATTCCTGCAACGGGCGCGGCAGTTCGACGAAAGGCAGCACCGGATCTGCCGGCGGCTTGAGCTTCGACACTTGACTCCCGGCGGTCGGAAAGTCAGCGGGAGAGGGTGGCTCCAGCTGGCCGGATGGAGAAACCCTGTCGGGCGGATAGCCGGTCAGCATCTGGTAGATCGCCGCCGTGTGGTTGAACAAGCCGTTCGGCGTATAGCTCATCGAACGAATCAGCGTGGCCTTGTCCAGATGCTGCGCCATCATCGGCATGTGCTCGCCGATCCAGGTGCCGGGGATGGCGGTCTTGATGGGTTTGAACTCTCCGCGAATGTTCGACGGCGCATCGGGNTTGGGATCCCAGATGTCGATGTGCGACGGCCCGCCCTGGAGGAAGACCATGACGACATTCCTGGCCGCCCCCCAGCCTCGCGCGCCGGCGTACTTGCTGGCCACCTGGGCGGCCTGGGCCTCGCGCCAGAAAAAGAAATGCGGAAGACTCAGGCCCATCATGCCGATCGAGCCGATGCGAAGCAGTTCGCGCCGGGTGGGTCCCTCGCAGTTGCAGCCGCGATGTCCAGGAAGATTCAGCATGATGTGCGCCCCTTCAGTAGATGTACAGAAACGCTTTGCTGTTGAGCAGCGCCCAAAAGAGATCTTGAGCACGCTCTGCCTTCGCTCCACTCGACAGATACTTAAATCCACGCTGGCGCTCTTCCGTCGTCGGGAGACGGTTCAGCGCCGCAAGGTAGAGCTCGTCGACCATGCCCTCGTCGCTCGTGGCGCTCAAAATCAGCGCCGCCACGCGCCCTTTCGGATCCGCAACGGCATCGGAAATCGTCCTTCCATTCACCAGATTCAAGGCCTGCGGGAGGCTGAAATCCGATCGCCGCTCGCACTCGCACGAAGACTCCCGTGCCGGACGTCCGAACACATCGAGAAACCCTTCTCTGCCGATGTGCGGATCGACTAACTGCGACGCGGCCGTATCCTCAGGAACGTCGGGGAAACGCGGCCTGACGCCCGCCGCCGAGGAAACCGCGTCCATGAGTTCCTCTGCTGAAAGTCGCCGCGGAATGGCATGGGAGAAGTTGTTGCGGTCGTCGGCGTTCCACTCGTTGGTGACGATGGACGCCTGATACGTCCGGGAATTGACGATTGTGCGCATCAGGTGGCGTAAATCGAACTGGTGCGCCACGAAATCCTTCGTCAGCGCGTCCAACAGCGCCGGGTTTGAAGGTGGATTGGACGCGCGAATGTCGTCGACGGGATCGATGATGCCTTTACCGACGAAATAGCTCCACATCCGGTTGACGATCGCTTTGGCAAAGAAAGGATTGTCCTTGGAGGTAAGCCATTCCGCCAGTGCCTCGCGCCGCTGGGGACCGTCCGGAACAGGAGCGACGCCCGAAGCGACCATGAATTGCGGCTTCATGACGCGCCCGTCCTTGGGATGCTTCATTTCGTAGTCGGCGCGCTGATCAAAAACAATCTCCTCGCCGACTTCAAATCCTGCACGGATTCCCACCGCCGAAAAGAACGCCGACATCTGGTAATACTGATTCTGCGTCCATCGCTCGAACGGATGATCGTGACACTGCGCGCACACCATGCGGACGCCCAGGAACACCTGCGTGGTCTTCTCCATCGCAGGTTTGGCCTCGCGCGTGACGCGGAAATAGTTCGCAGCCGGATTGTCGTACGAGCTCCCGCGTGCCGTCAGCAGCTCACGCACAAGCAGGTCATAGGGGCGGTTCGAGGCGATCGCATCGCGAATCCAATGCTGGAATTCGTAGGCGCCTTTCTCGCCGAGATACTTGCGGCTGGATTGCAGCAGATCGCCCCACTTGACCGTCCAGTGATCCAGGTATTCGGGACTGGCGATGAGCTTGTCGATCATCTTCGCGCGCTTGACGCGCGACGAACCGGGATCGTCGAGAAAGGCCCGGACGCGTTCCGGCGAGGGCAAGCGTCCCGTCAGATCGAGCGATATCCGGCGTAAGAACGTCGCGTCGTCTGTTGGGACTGACGGTTGAATCTTCAGCCGCTCGAGCTTGGCGTCAACCAGACGATCGACATAGTTATGCTGCGGAAGCGGCTTCCAGACAAAACCCGGCTTGGGATTCAACACGGTCACCGGAATCGCCCCAAACCTGCCTTGATAACGCATCAGCAGGGTGGCCTCTCCGACACGTTCGCCACGCACCATGGATTTGTCGGGCTCCAGCGAGGCGACATCGGGCACGTTCGATTCGATGATCGTTTCGCGTGTCACATCGCGCAGTTCGTCGTCCTGGTAGCGGGCCAAGACCTTGAGCGACGCGGTCTCGCCAGGCCTCGTCATGAGAATCTCCGCCGGTTCGGCGCGCAGCTCCACCACCGTATCCTTTGCCGGATCGCCGAATGGGACGCCGAGGGCAATCCAGTTGTAAATGGTCTTGTAATAGTCGGAATCTCTCGCGAACCGCCGGCCTCCGCCGTGCGCGACCTCCTGCGACGGTTTGGCCAGCATCAGGCTCCTGGCGGGATCGGCACGGTTGAACCGGCGGCCCGACAAGTCATACAGCAGCGCTTCGTAGTCGAACAGCGGATCGTATCCGCGCAAAGAGAGCTTGAAGCCATTCTTTCCCTTGGCCGCGCCATGACACGCGCCTGCCGTGCAGCCGACTTTGTTGAGTATGGGTGCGACGTCGCGCAGAAAAGTCACGCGGGGCTGTTGGGACACCTGTGCGACAAGCGGTGCACCGGCTAAACCAACGGCGCAAGCGACGACGCTAAGGACGAGAACTGGTTTCAGCATTGCCTGCACCTACCTCGTCTACTTTCACGGCAATGGGCCGCGACACGACGTCTTCCTGCTCGCCACCACTGAGACTCAGCCGGCCTGTAATGAACATGTCGTACCTGGAAGGCCGTGTGAGCCTGGTCGTCGTCATCAAAAACGTACCCGTGGAGGCGTCCGGCGCATCCGGTTGCATGTCAATCACGCGAACATCGGCAGATCCCACCATTTCAGCGGTGACGAGTTTCGGAAAGGCCTGTGTCACGTCTCGGGTGATCCACTTCCAGCGAAATTTGATTTGATCGCCCTCCGACAGCCGCGTCCGTTCGAGCATGGTCACTTCGAGCGTCGCGGCGCTTGGCTTCGTTGGCGCCGCGACCAGCTCCAGCCCCATCCAGGGCGCTGTCAGGGTGCGTTGCCGGTCGACCGCTCCCTGCTCGCTTGCGCCCGAGACGTTCACGATCATGCCCGGCCCATCGGCCCTGCGCACAATTGTCGAGCCGTCGGGAAGCGTCGCCACTCCTTCCACAGTCAAGTCCTGCAATTCGAACACCTCGCCCGATTCCGACGTGAGAATCAGCACTCCCCGACTGTTGCGATTCTGTGGTGTCTCCTTGACCGGCAGCCCGGCCACGACGTAGCCGCCCTCCACTCGCAATCCTTTGGGCGCATTCGCGACTCGCAACTGGATGTCGTCCTCGTAGCCCTGCCGCTGCACCGTCACCGGAACAGCCACCGAGCCCCCTGCGGGCACGTTCACGAACGCCGAATTCAAAATCAACCGGAAGTCCTGGGCGACTGGCTGAATATTGAGCCGGTACCCGTAGTCGGGACCACCGCGCAACGCCAGATCCTCGACTGTGACGGTTACCTGATTCACGCCCGCGGGCGCCTGCAGCCGCAGTACGGGATCGCCCGCCGTGCGGCTCTGGTTGACATTGAAGAGATCCTCGGCGAGCGGCTCGTCGCCCGATCGCCCGAGTACAGCGCCCTGCTCGTCGCGCACCGTAATGACCGCCATGAGCTTCGACGTTCCCAGCTCGCGGGCCTGGATGCGAAAGATCATCGCGCGGCTGGCTGGCACGCGCAGCGTGTGGCGATCCACCTGGCCTGGCTTGGTCAGGCGCCCATTGATGGTCACAGGCGCGCCGAGCGTCGCGTCACCCGCAGGCGTCGTGACCTCTGGATCGTCTCCCACAGCGAACGGCACCGGAAGCGCGGGACTGCCGGGCACATTCACAAACACCTGGCGGACGCTCGCACCGATATTCCGCAGGTCCGTCTTGACTCTCTCCGAACCGAGCGACGTCTCGATCACCTCTCCGCGCCTTCCACCCAAAGGAAACACTTCGCGCGGATAGGCGTAGGAGCCAACCTTCAACCGATAAAAATTGGCGGTCTGCGTAGAAAAGCGAGCATCTCGCACGACGACGTAGTAGTCGCCGCCTTGCGGAAAGGCCACCTCGACTCTGGCATCGAGCCCGAGCAACGGCTCGTCTTCACTGCGCGCGACGACCCGGCCATTGCCGTCGAGAATCTCGAGCAGCGGATCGATGGCCGATCCCGAGCGCCGCGCTTCTACTTCGATCACTCGCTTTTCACCGGCCTTGACGCTCAGGCGAAAGATGTCGCGCTCGGGCCCACGCAAGGTGCCGTTCAACGTGAATGGCGGCGGAGGCAGCGGCTGCGACGTCTCGATGCTATCGCTGGTGTTAGGAAGCGCGCCGGGCCGCGATTCGTCTTCGACGAGTTCAGGAAACGCACCGACCGTGAAGAGCTGGACATTCGAAATGCCCTCGCTCGTGACGACTCGGATCGGATATACACCGACCGCGAGGTCCGGCATCGGTTCGACCAGGAACGTCGCGTAGCGACCCTCCGATTGCATCGGACCATCCGGCATCGACGCGGGCTGATCGGGAGTCAGGAGCGTGAACGAAGCCGGCATCGTCGAGCGAATCTTCGCGCCTTCGCCGAGATTTCTGCCAACCAGCGTCAGCGTGAAGGGCTTGCCCTTCTGCGCTCCCCGTGGCTGCAACTCGGTGATCGCCGGCTGAGCTGAGAGGCCCGCCGCCGAGAATATCAACGCCGCAACAGTCCACGACAACACCCGCCACTTCATTGCGCACCTCCAGCCAGCGGTACAGGCACGAAGCTCTTTTCCAAGGTGCAGTCCTGCGAACTATACAACCGGACCTGACCGTCGAAGCCTCCGGTGGCTAAGTGCGTGCTGTCGGGGGAAAACGCGATGGCATAGATACCTGCGGTGTGTCCTTTGCACGAAGCGAGCGGCGATCCCGTCTGGGCGTCATAGATATTCACGCTGGGACCGGCCCCGGCTACCGCCACGCGCCGGCCATCAGGCGACCAGTCGAGCGCGAAGATCGCGCCGTCCTGAGCAGCGAGCTGACGGACCAGCGTGGCGTCTTCGCCGACTTTGAGGTTGCGAGGACGATCCATTCTATAGATGTAGGGAATCCGATCGTCGCCACCGATCACGATCTCGTCCACTTTCGGATGCCGCGCCACGGCTGCGAGTTCGCCGTGCAACTGGTTGACGTTCTCCAGAAATTGCCCGGCGCGTGCGTCGATCAGCTTGGCGGCACGGTCGCGCCCAACCGAGACGAGCCGTTGGGAATCGATGCCGAACACCGTCCCAAGCACCCAATTTTCGTGCGCGCTGATCTTGTAGAGCTCTTTGCCGGTAGCGGTGTCGAATGCGCGCACGGTGTTGTCGGCGCAACCGACGGCGACTTTGGACGCATCAGGGGCCAGCGACGCGCCAAATACCGTATCGCTGGTCGCTTCCGCAACCCGCAGCAGCGTGCCCTCGCCCGGCTCCCAGAACTGAATCTCGCCGAAGCGAGCCGGCGTTCCGCCGCCGGCGACCATCAGATGGCCGTCAGCCGAAAAGGCGATCGACAGGATGCGATCGGATTTGCCGGACAGCCGCTTCACCAGGCCGCTCCCATCGGCGCGATGCAGCAGAACTTCGCGATTGCCACTGACGGCGAGCGTCTTTCCATCGGGTGAGAAGCGCAACGCGGTGATCACCGGAGGTTGGTGGTACACAGTCGGCTCGCTCGAGACGGGTTCGATCGTCGAATCGTTTTTTGCCCCTGCGGCGATCCAGTCGCGAAGTTTCGCGACATCGGTCGCGGCGAGCGGCGGCTGGCCAAACGGCATGGACGGCTTCAGGGCTGCGGTGACGAACTGCATCACCAGGCTTTGCTCCGGCGAACCAGCCATGAATGCGGGGCCCCGTTTGCCGCCGGTCTCGAACCCGCCGAACGTCGTGAGATCGAGGTCCGACTGTTTCGACGCGGGCTGATGGCAACTCGTGCAATGGTNGTCGAGGATCGGCCGAACATCGCGCAGGTAGCTGGGATCCTGNGCGCGCAGGATCGCGACAGCCATCAGGCCGACGGTGCAGGTTGCGAACAGGATCGAGCGCATCCGTCCCTCACAACTGCGACACTTTCGTGGGGCGATGGGCACAATTCTCGCACAGTGCCGCGTCGATGCAAGCCCCGTTTCTGTTGACTTCGGCCTGAGCCGCTTTGCCATGAGCATCAGGCGCGTGCCGCTCTTCGGCATCCTGGTCGTCGTCTTGGCGCAGCGCGTCAGAGACGATACCTGAATGAGCGAGGGCGATCTTTCAGGTCGAGTCTTTTGAGTGCGGGGTCGCTGTTCCGAAGAATCGCGGTACAGTGGAGGCTTCGGGAGAGTTCTATGCGTCAGATGCGATGGATGACAGCACTGCTCCTGGCCGGCACCGTGGCGGGCACGGTCGCGCTCGGCCAGAGCCCTGGGATCACGCCACGTCACGAGCACGGATACGCGCAAGTGGGCAACCGCTTCTACCTGCTCGGTGGCCGCCGGATTCAGCCCGTCGACATCTTCGACCCCGTCACCGGCATCTGGACCAAGGGCGCGCCGCCGCCGGTCGAGATCCATCACTTCCAGGCCGTTCCGTTCGAGAACAAGATCTATCTGGTCGGCGCAATGACCGGCCCGTTCCCCACCGAGCCGCCGTTGTCTAACGTGTACGTTTATGATCCGGCGGCCGATGTCTGGACCGTCGGGCCCGAGGTCCCGGCCGACCGGCGGCGCGGTGGCGCCGGCGCAGTGCTCCACAACGGCGAGATCATCCTGATCGCCGGCATCACCAACGGCCACAGCGACGGACATGTCAGGTGGGTGGACGCGTTCAATCCGCGCACCGGCCGGTGGCGGCGGCTTCCCGACGCCCCACGTGCGCGCGATCACTTCCACG
>Ga0065705_10002086_pt1 | contig 12006 bp, 5 predicted proteins | sample SwibulcommuniRL2_FD_59092 | JGI IMG/M metagenome (GOLD analysis project Ga0065705, IMG submission 59092) | Bulk soil microbial communities from switchgrass field near Rose Lake, East Lansing, Michigan, USA - RL2 Bulk Soil v2 (version 2) | ecosystem: Environmental > Terrestrial > Soil >... | reverse complement strand
GAGCCGAGCCTATGCGATCGTCTCGGCGGCCATGTTCGACGCGTTCAACTCCATCACGCATAACTACCGGCCCTATCTGGTGGAGCTGCGGGGATTCGAGCGGGCCGATCGTCAGGCGGCGGTGACCGCAGCCGCCTACCACACGCTTGTCGCTTTGTACCCGCAGCAGACGGCTGCATTTGATGAAGCCTTGGCGCGGTGGCTGAGGCGAATTCGCAGCGGCGAGAACCGCACCAAGGGGCTAGACCTGGGCCGCAGGGTTGCTATGGCCATCTTGGAAGCGCGGGCCAACGACGGCGCGGACGCTCCGGCGAACTACACGCCCATTAACCAGCCGGGGCATCACCAGGAAGATCCGAACAACCCCGGCCAAGGCTTCCTCACGCCGCAGTGGGGCAGCGTCGAGCCGTTCGTGCTCGACGTGGTGGACGACTTCGTCCCGCCCTCGCCGCCGGCGCTCGGTTCCAGGGAATACGCCGCGGCCTATCGCGAAGTCATGCTGGTGGGTGGCGACGGCGTGACCACGCCGACGCTTCGCACGCCGGAGCAGACTGAAATCGGCCTCTACTGGGCCTACGACGGCCGGCCCGGCCTGGGTACGCCGCCGCGGCTTTACAACCAGATCGTTCGCGTGATCGCTCTGAAGAAAGGGAACACCACCGAAGAGAACGCGCGGCTCTTGGCGCTGGTGAATCTGGCGCTGGCCGACGCCGGCGTATGCTGTTGGCGAGGGAAATACATTTACGACTTCTGGCGGCCGATCGTCGCCATTCGGGCGGGGGACGCCGACGGCAACGACCAGACTGTCGGCGATTCGTTCTGGAATCCGCTCGGCGCGCCGCTCACGAACGGCCCAGCGGGACGCCCGAACTTCACCCCTCCATTTCCCGCCTACACCTCCGGCCATGCGACGTTCGGAGCCGCAGCGCTGTGGACGGTAGCCAACTTCTACCGCGACCCGGACATTTCGTTTGCCTTCGTGTCAGATGAGCTGAATGGAATCAATGCCGACCAAAACGGCAACGTGCGGCCGCGGGTGGTGCGGCGCTTCCGGTCACTGATCGACGCCATCGAGGAGAACGCCCAAAGCCGTATTTACCTCGGCATTCACTGGCGATTCGACGCCCGTGAAGGCGTGAACTCGGGCATCGAGATCGCCGACTTCGTCGCGAGGAACGCGCTCAGGCCACGAGACCGGCGGTAAGCGGCTTGGAGATCGTGCTCGATTGCACTCGTGCGCCGTGAAGCAGGCGCACGAGCGCTGACAAGTTGCCGCCGAACGGTGAGTGACCGCTACTCCCGCTCGCGCGGCAGCGGGCGGACACGACCGCCGCGGTCGAGCTGCACCGTCAGGTTCATCAGGTCCTTGTTGCGGACGTTTTGAACCAGCAGAAGTACCTCGCCGCGGCTGCCTGCCTGACGCTGCAGCTCGTAGCCGAGCGGGTAAACCAGCTCTCCCACGTAACCCACCTGAAAGCCGCTGACGCTGACAATCCGGTCTCCCTCCTCCAGTCCTTCGCGGGCAGCAGCCGAATCGGGCGCGACGCGCGTAATGACGACGCCGCTTTCGGTGTCATAGGCCCAGACACCCAGCTTCCAGTCGCCCGGCGGGGGCCGCCAACGAGGAAGCGACTGGCGCAGTCCCGGTTGCGACTCGACATCGGGCGTTCCTTCTTCCAGGCCGCTCTGCCGATCGCGCTCCGCGCTGAGCGACTTGCGCGGGATGCCCCCTTCGCGCCCGCTCGGCACAGTAGCAGGCACATTCCGCGTACCGTCCTCCTGGCCGCCGGCCAGGCCCAGGACGATAAAACTCGCCAGCGACGCCGCAAACACACAGTTTCTACGCATGACCCCGCTCCCTTCGCGCCTACGTCGTGCGCCGGGCGCCCGACGCGCCGCCACGCGACGACCAGTACAAGCCCCCCCACACAACGAGCAGCGCGCCGATGACCGACATGATCCAGCCGGCTCCACGGAACGCTCCTTCCTCAGGCCGGAATCCGCAGGCCCACGAAATGAGCCCGCCGACGAACGAGCCGATAATCCCCAGGGCCATCGTGGCCAACCAACCCATCGGCTGCTTGCCGGGATACAAGAAGCGGGCAATAGCGCCGATGACCAGGCCGAAAACGGCCCACGAAATGACAGTGCCAAGCGTCCCCATAACCGACTCCTTATGCAGGTGTATTGAGAAGCGACGCGGCACGCTGGCACGCAGAGCGCGTGCCACCGAGGAAGCCTGGATACATTATGCCCGGCTAGTCAAGGGCCCAAAAGCCACGCAGGCACAAAGTGCTCCACGGCGGAGAAAGCCCCGCTTGGCGTTCTTTGCATCTTCGTGATTCCGTCCATCGACACGGGTTCAGTCGATGATATTGAGCTTGATCTCGTCCGAGTTTCCTTTCAGCTCGGGTGCGTACATGGCCGAGGCCCGCGTCGGCAGGGCCGCGAATTTGCCCGGGATTTCAGCCCGCATTCGGTAATTGACCGAGTGCTTGCCGCGGGCCAGCCAACGGACGAAGAACGCCACGCGGTTATCGCGGTATTCGACGTAGGCCGGCAGCCCCTTGGAACCCGCGCTGTAACCGCTGCGCTGCTCCATCGGCTCAAAGCCGGCGGCCTTCATGTCCTCGAACAGGATGTACTCGTAGTCGTTCTTGCTCTCGATCAAGAGTTCGATCTCGACCAGGTCACCGCTCTTGAGCGTGTCCCCTTCCTTGAGCGGCTGGCGGTCGTACTTCTCAACTTTTTGATCGAGGGCCTGGCCGCGCTGCCCTTCGACCTTGATCGTCTTATCGACCGGCACGAGCTTGTAGTACTGCCGCTCCACCTTCACCTCCAGGCCCGCCTTGGTGATGTGGTCCTCGAGCGTGAAGTTGGTCAGGTAGGCATTGAAATAGACTGGGCCCTTACCGCGGCGGCGCAGCTCGATCTCGTGCGAGCCGTCCTTCACCTCGCCCCCCGCCAGGACGAATTTGTTGTCGTAGGTGAAGAGGTTGTCCTTGTTGATTTGCACTTCCTTCAGCTTCTGACCGTCCACCCAGACTTCGACGAACATGTCCGGCTCAGTCTCGCCCGAGGCCTTGATAAAGTCGGCGAAAGCCTCGACGCACAGGGCCGTGTCGCGCGTGCTGTTCCAAAACGTCGCGTGCTTGCGGTTGTTGAGCAGGTACTTCACGAGCCGCGGGGCCCGCTCTCCCTTGGGATCGGTCTTGGAGAGCAGCTTGAGGTAGTAGGCGTTGGCCTCGGTCTCGCTGCCATACCAATACCACCACCAATTGTTCTCGGGCAGTTTGAGGTAGGCCGTTTCGTTCTCGCTGTCCTGAACGAGGAACTGGTCGATGTTCCGCACGATCATGGTTAGCTTCTCGCCGTCGCCAACCTTGTCGAGAGCGACGCCGAACATCGCCTTGGCATAGACGGGCAGCTCGATTCGGTCGCGATAGAGCCGGTCGCGCATCTCGACGTTGTCGGCCTCGGCATCCACCAGGACCATATAGACCAGGGCGTCGAGGGCGTCGGCGAATTGCTTTTTCGGCACATTCTCCTTCTTCTGCTCCCAGTTCTTCAGCCAAGTGAGCTGCTCGGCCTGATAGTTTTTCAGCCACTCCACGCCGCGCTCAAGGACGCCGGGAACAAGGGCCACGTCGTTGGCCTTGGCGATTTGCAGGCCGTGGACCACAACCGCTGTGGTGTGCGGCCAGCTGTGCTCGCCGACGCCGCTGAACCAGCCCCAGCCGCCGTCGCTGATCTGCTGTTCGGTGAGCGCTTTGACTCCCTCTTTGACGATCCGTTCGAGTTCGACCGGGTCGAAGACCGGGTTGATCTCGAACCGCTTCCATTGTTTGGCCCGTTCGCGGTCGTCGCCGATTTCCTGGGCGTTAAGGTTGGTCCGCTTCTGGCCGATTGCCGCCAGATCGAGGTTCATCCGCTGGAGCGTCTTCTGCGTGATCACGCTCGGCAGGAAGCGGTTGAGCGTCTGCTCCGTGCAGCCGTAGGGATATTCGGCCAGGTACGGCAGGGCATCGACCATGGCCATCGCCAGCGACGGCGAATAGCGGATTTCGAGGAGCGATTGCTCGACGCGCCGCTCGGCGGGGACGTTGATCGTCACTTTGCCGCTCGCCTTATCTGGGCGGATCGTACCGGCCCAGCTTTCGGTCTTCAGCATGCCGTGGATGTAGCTCGGCAGCTTCATCTCGATCGCGTCCGACTCTTCGTCGGTCAGGGCCTTCATCCGGACGGTTGCTTCGCCTTCCTTCAGGACTTTGACGCGGAAATCGACGCGGGNTTCGCCATTNGGCTCGATTTCAACCATGCGGTACATCGGCAGGTCGCGGATCGGNCCTTCGTAGCCCGGAAGGGCGATGAGTTGGAGTTCGTCGCCTGGCAGTTCCAGAACCACTTTCACTTGCTTCTTTGTCGCCAGGTAGTTGTGAACGTTGGCGGTCAGCACAACCTCGTCCTTCTGGACGAAGAATCGCGGCGCCTGGAGGCGGACGATCAAGTCCTTACGAGTCACCAACTCAGCTTCGCCGCTGCCGACGCGCGTCCCCTGGCCGATTCCCCAGACCTTGATTTTCCAGCCGGTGAGGTTCTCCGGCATATCAATCTCGACCTCAGCAATGCCGGTCTTGTCGGTATTGAGCGTGGCGACCCATTTCGCAGTGTCGGCGAACTTGGTGCGGACCGAGGGCTCAACCAGCGGCGCGCCGGGCTCGACTCCCTGGCCGCGTTGCTGCTCGGCTTCTCTGCGGTCCTCGCCAGCAGCCAGGCCATCAACGGCGTAAAAATTCGCGCGCTTATCGGCTGGTCCGGCGGGAGCAGCGGCCATCGGCATGGCCCTGGCGGATTCCGATATGGCGCCCCGAAGTCGCCGTCCGTTGGCCATTCCGCCGCCAAATCCACCGAGCCGGCCGCTCTGATCGGAAAGTGACAAGACGGTGGTATCGCCGAACGCATCGAGTTCCTCGGCGACCGACGCGCCGAAGACGCCCAGAAAACCCATGCCGGGTTTGTTGGGGAGCGTCATGTTGTCCGACCATTTGGCCAGGCTGTCCTGGTGCGACGGGTTATGGTGCCGCCGCCACTTCCAGAAGAACTCCTTGATGTCGCCAACGTTCGAGCCACCCGAGATGTACTCGACCGACTTGTCGTACATCGTGAGCACCGTTGAGCCGACGAAGTTCTCGCCGGTCATATCGGTCAGGTGGACTTTGACCTTCCCTTTCTCACCGGGTTTATACGCCTCTTTGGTCGGCAGCACAGCGACATTGAGCACGCGCTTCTCAGGCGGGACGATCACCTCCTTGGTTTCGCTGTAGATCTTGCCGCCGGAGATCGTCACCGCTTCGACGAAGAAGTTGGGCATGTCCTTCTTCACGACCAGGATGTCCTCGAGCGTGCTCTTCCCCTTGAGGCGGACGACCTTGGGCGGCAGGTAAATGCCGTTGGTCGGGCGAACGAAAAACAGCACGGTGCTGTCGGCCCGGTCGGTGTTGACCTGCATCTTCACCGTTTCGCCGGGGTTGTATTCGCGGCGGTCGGGAATCAGCTCGACGTTATTGAACCGGAAATCGGCCCCGTCGAAGCCCTGGCCGACGATGGTGAAGATGTAGCCCCCTTCGATCTTGTGCTGCTTTTGGTCGGTGAGGACGTATGACAAGCGGTATTGCCCCGCGGTGGTGGCCTTAATCTGCTGCTGGGCGGCGCCTTCCTCGCCGGTATTGAGGTCCCAGCGCTGAACAGGTGTCTCAATCGGCTGCTTGTTCTTGTCGTAGCTGATCTTGAGCAGCGTCAGCACGCCGGTCCCTGGCACCGGTTTGTTGTCGAGCGTCTGAGCCCGGAAGCTGGCGCCGATCACGTCGCCGACGCGGTAATAGCCCCGATCGACCCAGGTAAAGACCTTGAATGGCTTGCGGGCGACCAGCACCTTGCCATTGCCAACGATCGTCCGCCGCGATTCGTCGCGCACCTCGGCCTGAATCGTGTATTCGTGGTCGGTGTTGCCGTGCAGCTCCTTGGCGACGAGCGTATCGATTTCGACCTCGACCGTCCCTTCCGGCCCGATTTCGCGCTCGACCTCGGCGACCACTTCGGGAGGCGTCAAGTCATGCCGCGGCCACCAGATTGGCATCGGCCGCATGCAGCCGGCCCACTCGCTCCACCCGCGATACCAGGGATAGTCGTAGCAGTACCACCAGTAGCCGGGCCCGTAGCACCAATCCCACCGAGCCACCGGATACCAATCGTCGGAATAATTCTTCCGCAGCACCTTGTACTTGACCTTGGCCTTGGTCACCGGCGAGCCGAAGTAGTACTTGGCATTGATCTTGGCCGTGATCTTCTCGCCGAGCATGACCGGCTCGGTCGGGGCGGAAACGGTGACCTCGAACTCGGGCTTCTTATACTCCTCGACGCGGAACGAGCTGCCGCTCATGGCAACGAGCGGAATATTGTGCCCTTCGTCGAGTTGAATGTTGTATTGGCCGAGCGTGGCGTCTTTAGGGAGTTCCAATTCGCCGACGAGGCCGCCGAATTCGTCGCACACCAGCGGCTGGGAATAGATCTTCTCGCCCTTGGGGTTGTAGATCGCGATCGGCACGCTGCGTCCGGCGAATTCCGACCGTTTGGCTTCATTGTCGTACTGGGCCCGGGCGACCCACATTTTGAACTCGACCTTTTGCCCCGGCCGATACACGGGCCGGTCGGTCATGTTGAAGATCTTGACCTGGTTGTATTCGGGGTCGTAATACTGGCCGGTCCACACGCCCGTGAAACCGAGAAATGCCAGACGGCCCTGCTTGCCGCGGGCTGTAATCAGCCACTGAAACTCGTTCTTCAGGTCGCGCGGATCAGGCGTGAGCAGGCCGTCAGGGCCACTCGCTTCGGCAAAGTTCGTCGTCACGACCTGATAGCGATTGCCGCCTAGATGCCGCTGCTGCCAGCCGAAGAATTCGACGTTGATTTCAGGGATCGGCTTGCCGGTCGCGGCATCGGCGACGAAATAGAGCGACTTGCCGCTGAGCTGCTTCTGGACGATGGCCGTGTCGGCGACCCAGAGGATGATCTTGCTGACGTTGCCCCCCTCGACGGTTGCTGTCAGCATGTACGCGCCGGGCTTTTGCAGCGGCGTTGTGACGGTGAGCCGCCGATCGAAGTGGTTCTCGCGCGGCTCCAGGTCAAGTTCCCACGCGGCAACCGCTTCACCCAAGTATTTCTGTTCGTTTTCTTGGACGATGCGGTAGCCGATGTTGGCCAGGTTGATCTTGTTCCAGTCGAGGCGGTTGCCCGGATCGGCCTTGAGATAGGCCTTCACGTCGTCGAGCAGCTCGGTCAGCTTGATCGCTCGGGCGTCGAACCTGACCTTCTTGCTGTTGCGGAAGCGAAACTCGACGGTCGCTCCCTGGCCGGCTGGCTGGGACGTCGTGTTCTCAAACGTCCCCCAGTTGCCGACGATCTGGTCGAGCTGCTGCTGCTTCCAGTTGTTCGGACCGGGCCCGAATTTGGTGATGTTCTCCTGCCACTGCTTGGCGGCGGCCGGGTATTGGCGGCGATTGGAATAGACCTCGGCCAACTGCTGATAGGCATTTTCAGCATATCCGGTCTTCGGTTCGGCGATGATTTGCTGATAGAGCTTCAGGTAGTTGAATTCGTCGGGCAGCTCAAACCGCTTGATGCCGTTGGCCAGTTTGGCGATCGTCTCGTTGTCCTTGAGCGTGTGCAGGGCGTACGTGCCGCTTTCGTTTTTCTTGGAATCGTCGTCTTCGACTGGTCCGAAGCCGCCGCGGCCGAAGCGGCCCATCTGAGCCATGGTCTGCACACCGAATTGCTGCTCAAGGAATTGTGCGAATTGCAGCCGTACGGCGTTTAGTTGGTCAGGCGAGTTCTCGATCGCCTGAGCCAAAGCCCATCGCCAGCGCTCGCCGTCAGTTTTCGCGTCTTCCCAGCTCTTGGGAACCGTGTGATAGACCGGCTTCACGTTCTCATCGACGGGGGCGCCGTTGTACTCACGATAGTAGAAGTAGCCCTCGTCGTAGTCAGGCAACGCGTTCAGGTCGGCCAGGTATTGCAACCGCCACGCTTCGTAAAAGCCCCGCTGGTTCAGGAGCAGCTCGCCGAAGTTGAGCCAGAACTGCGAAACTTCGCCCTTCTGGTCATCCTTCGCGGCCAGCGGCATCGCCTGCTGCATGAGTTGCAGCGCGCGGACGCGGTCGCGCTCGACCGAGTTCTTGACTTCGCCGCCGCCCCGTTGGCCGCCCCGCTCGTACTTGCCGCCGATCATGAATCCCTGGTGCGGCGTCTGGATGTACTGATTGGCGGCCGTTTGCAAGAGCCGCCAATTCTCTTTGTGGGCGGCGACGGTGCTCTCCACCAGCTCGTCGAATTCGGTTACGCGCCCCAGACGATAAAGGCACTGCACTGCATTGGTCAGATCGCTGGAGACCTGGCCCGGCTCGGTTTTGGGATCGAGGCACAACTGGCGAAAGCCGTCGTACGCTTCCTTGAAATTGCCGTCGTTCATGAGTTTGGTCGCTCGGGCCCGCAATTCGGCTGGCGACGGGTTCTGCGACGAGGCGCCGCCGACCACCAGGCCCACGAGGAATAACGCGAGCCACGAATATCGAACGAGGTTGGTGCGTTGCATGGTCAGATGCCTTGCGTGCGAGGTCGCGTACCTGGTATTCGAGCGCCAGGAGGGCTAAAGAGTGGGTCGCGGCGGGCCGTTCCAGCAATGCCGGCCGCTGAACGTAGTAGGCACGCTCCCTGTGCGCTGGGCTGCAATTAAGACGAGCCAACAACTGCCGCCGTTTGGGCAGTATGGCGTCTTGCGGCAAGTATTGCACCTCGTGGACACATCTGGCCTGAAACGGAATAGGCAGAGAAGTCCACAAAGTCCTGAAAGCCGTCTGAATTGGGTGTCCTCTCCCTGCTGCCGGAACCCGCGAATCGTCGTAAGTCCTTGCCCAACAAGCGATTTGTACCTATCTTGAAGATTGCCCGCCAACCAATCCCGCCGCCCGATTGCGACCGAGGCCGCAATGTCTGATCCGTTCAATGCCTACCACGAGTGGCTCGGCTTGCCGTCCGACGCGACCAGCCCCACCTACTACCAGATTCTGGGGCTGGCTGAGCTGGAATCGGATGCAGGCAAGATCGCCCAAGCGGGGGATCGGGCGCTGACCCGCGTCCGAGGCTTTCGACCGGGACAGCACGCCAAGGAGTGGTCGCGGCTCTTGGACGAGATTAATGCGGCGAAGAGTTGCCTACTCGATGCGGTTGTGAAAAAGGAATATGACCGCTGCCTGAAGAACGGGAAAAGCGCCGGTAGTGAAGCAGCGGGTCAGCGGAAAGCTGCTGTGGAGGAGACGCCGCGCGAGCGCGCCCCGCTTGACGCCGATCGATTTCCCCCGGGCATGGTGCCGCGGGCCAGTGCGCCAGCTACGGCTGATGTAAAACCCGCCGTCCAACTGCAGCCCGCCGCACCGACGGCCGCCGTCGATCAGCTCTTGCCGCCGGCTGCCGTCGATCACTTGTTGCCAGTCGGCGCAGTAATGAATCCCACGCCTGTGGCCCAGCCGGTTTGGCAGCAGCCGCCCTATTCCAGCTATGGACAGCCACCCCAGCCGGCAGGTTATGCCCCGATGGCACTACCGGTGGGATATGCATCACCCGCGGGCCCCGCAGCTCTCTTGGCGATGCCAGTCGGACCGACGGCGATGCCTGTACCCGGTCCTGATCCGATGCTCCCGCTGTCGGCTCCGATAGTGCCGCCACAGTATCCAGCCCATGCTCAGCCGTATGCAGCGCCGTCCTATCCAGCGCAGCCCTATTCAGCACCGGTCGGCTACACGCCTGCCGCCGGATATCAGTCAGCCGGATTTCAGTCTCCCTCAGCCGCACCGATTGGTCCCGCAGTGCCGCTCGCCCCTCTGTCAGAAGCGAAGCCGGGCGCCGGTGCGTCAGTGGTAACGAACATGCTCGCTCGCCGCCGGCAACAAGCTCAGCGCAACGCACTTGTCGCCGCGATCGCCGGCTGTGCACTGCTTATTGTCGGCGTCGCCGGCTACGCGAATCGCGATGCCCTGCTTGGCAAGGCCGATACAACGGTCGCTCAACTCCCCACCGCACCGGGTTCGGTCGATACGAGCGGCGATGCTCCGCAGCACGTGCCGCGCACCGTCGAAGGGACCCTGCCCAAGAACTCCGATAAAAAGCCCAAATCGGAACCCAAACCCGAGCCGACTCCAGAGCCGGCGCCGCCGATGCCCGAGGCGAAGCCCGAGTCGACTCCGCCACCTATGCCGGAGCCCAAGCCTGAATCGACGCCAGAGCCCAAGCCTGAATCTAAACCGGAGCCAAAGCCAGAACCAAAGCCGCAGCCAGCGCCGCCCATGCCGGAACCGATGCCCGTGCCGATGCCGACCAAGGCAGAGCTCGCCGCGCTAGGCAAGGCGTTGGCCGCCGGCAAAGCCGCGCTGACCAAGTACGATTTCGCGGTGGCCGACGAGCAGATTGCCGCGGCTGACGCACTGGCGAAGCTCCCTGAACATAAGGAAATGGTCGCCCGGCTTAAGGAAGTGGCCAGTTACGTCAAGCAATTCCGCAATGCGGTCAATGAGGCTCTCAAGGCCTTGCAGCCGGGAGCCGAGATCAAGGTCGGCACCAGCACGATGGTTGTCGTCGTGCAGATCACGCCCGAGAGAATGACAATCCGCCGCGCGGGAGGGAACGTGACGTATCCGCTCAATGAGTTGCCCGCGGGACTAACGATGGCCCTGGCCGAGTCGTGGCTCAACGCCAACGACCCGGTGAACCGCGTCATCAAGGGATCGTATTTCGCCGTGGCCGAAGGGGATCTCGATTCGCACCGCGAGAAGGCCAAGAAATACTGGGACGAAGCGATTGCGGCCGGGACTGATGTCAAGCACCTGCTGCCGTTTCTGACCGACAAGTACGATCTCGAAAAGCAGGCGGAAATGGCAGTCAAGCCTCAGCCAAAACCGGCGGATGGGAGCCCTTGAAGCAAATCGTCGCGATCGTCAAACCGCACGTGGCCGAGGGGGTCGTCGAGTCGCTCCGCCGGGCGCCGGTGGAGGCGTTCACGGTTCGCGAAGTGAAAGGCTACGGCCGGCAGAAGGACTATCTCGACCAATATGGGCAGTCCGAGTTTGCCCTGGCATTCTTGCCGAAGGTGGAGATCGCCGTATGGGTCGATGACGCTCGCGTGCAGGAAGTCGCGGGCCGAATGACCGAAGCCGCCCGCACCGGCCGCATGGGAGACGGCAAGGTATTCATCTTGCCGGTGGCTCGCTTTGAGCAGGTGATTGATTTGGCCGGACAATAGGGCTGGCTCGCAGTCTCCAGCTGGTTAGGCGCGTTCAATTGCCTGCTGCGATTCGTTTGGACTTGCCCAATTCGGGGGAATGCGGCATAAAGCGCGGCGACCAGTCGTCGGCTGGCCAGCGACCGGTACAGGAGTCGATTGCATGGAGGCAACTCGATGATTGCGGGATTGGCCGAGCGGCTAATCGCAGCACTCGATGTCAGGCTGCGCCGCAGGCGAAAGAAGCCTGAAAAGCCGCATTACGCGTTCGTGCCCAATGCCAATCACGACCGCGAATCGCCGGGAGCTTCGCTTCCTAATGAGCCCAGGCGGGCGTTGCTTCTGTATTTGCCCGAAGCGTTCCTGCTGGCCCCTGACGATCCGCAGTGGCTGACGCACCAGAATTTGCGCCGCTGCCGAAGGATCGCGGAGATCCTCGGCGAGCTGGGATTCGTCGTGGATGTAGGGCATGCGCGCGACACGCGGCTGGCCGCCGGCCAGGCCTACGACCTGGCGCTCTCGGATCGCGGAAATCCGGATGCGCGGTTTCGGCTCAAACCGGGCGGGCGCACCGTGTTCATTGGCACGACCGTCGAACACACGCTGCATAACCGCAATTTGCTCCGCCGGCACGAGCGATTGCGGCAGCGCCGCGGCCGAACAATCGAGTGCCGAAGGCG
>Ga0065705_10104684_pt1 | contig 12010 bp, 4 predicted proteins | sample SwibulcommuniRL2_FD_59092 | JGI IMG/M metagenome (GOLD analysis project Ga0065705, IMG submission 59092) | Bulk soil microbial communities from switchgrass field near Rose Lake, East Lansing, Michigan, USA - RL2 Bulk Soil v2 (version 2) | ecosystem: Environmental > Terrestrial > Soil >... | reverse complement strand
TTGGCAATTGCGCTGATGACCGCCTTGTCTTCGTCTGTCAACGCGCCATTACCTTTGATATACATTCTTCCGATCTGCTGATCAAGCACCTGCATGATCTCTTCATGATCGTACTCGGCTGGCGCGGGGTTGGTAAATGCTTCTACCGCGACCTGGTCGTACATGTAACCGATGCGCTCACTATTGTGGATGGCGTCGAGGAAGTTATCCCAGTTCCTGTGTGTGAATTGGTGAGTCGCCTCTTCCGCTTCGGAGCGCGCCCGTTCGGTCGCGGCGAGCAGGCGCAGGTTTTCGATCTGGAGCGAGGCTTGTTGGGCGATCGCGTGCGCTAGTTTTCGATCCTCGTCTGTCAATGGACGCTCGGGAGGCTGGGTTACCTGGACTTCTCCGATGGCTTGCCCGCTTGCGATCAATGGAGTCCTGATGACATCTGCTTCATTCTGGACATCGGATCGGGTGCCGCGAATAGCCGTCACTTCAGCCCCGGCGTAGGCAAAACCAACCTCTTCCCTTTCGTAGAGGATCGGCCCGGATCTACTGCCTTCGCTTCTTTTCAGCCGCGCTTCCAGTTCTGCGACCCGCGCTCGCAGCGCTTCCACTTCCTGGGACAATCCTGCAGGAAGAACGGCATGGGCAGGTAATTCTGCCACCGGGGGACGCTGTCCGTTGCCGTGGCCATTTCCGTCAGGTGGTTCTGAGCCGGCAAGCTGCTGCATGCCTGAAAACAGCTTTTCGACTCGTTTGCTCGACTGATCGTTTAACATCGGTGCATTCTCCTGAAAGCAGTTTCCTGCTACGAGGATCTGTCCTTTAGGCTCAGTTGGGCGATCGTCATGGGAGCGCCCAGGGCGTGGCCCAATTCGCGTGCGGCAATTTGCAGAACCGCTTCCACGGACGTGGCGCTCTGGATCTTCTGGTTGATCACGTTCAACATGGATTCTCGTTCAGCCTGTTTCTGCGCCTGGGTAAATGAGCGCGCATTCTGCATCGCGGTGGCAACCTGGGATGCCAGTGTGGTCTGGATGTTGGCGTCCTCTTCGGTGAAGGCATTCAGACGATGTGATTGCACGTCCAGCACGCCCAGCACGCGGTCACCGATCACCAGCGGCACCGCCATTTCGGAAGCAGTATCAGGCAATAAAGGATTCGCAAGCCAGCCGCCTTCGCTTCTCACATCGTTGACAATAACAGCCCGCCTGGTACGTGCGGCACGGGCGACCAGCGATTGTTCCTTCTCTAGCGGGATGGAAACTGTTTCATGAGTGCCTTCGTTCTCATCGCCTTCCTTCCAACCACAAGCCGCGATCTGAAGTTCCTGGGTTGCTTCGTTGTAAACGAAGATATGCGCGTGATAGAGGTCGAATTGGCGCTGGGTCAGGTGCACCACGGTGCTGAGCAACTTATCTACTTTCAATTCCTGGGAAGAGACAGTACTGATCTCGGCTACGGCAGATAGCTGACGGGCGCGTTTGTCCAATTCAAGTTGACCGAAACGGGTCTCTTCAAATAAGCGCAGATTCTCGACGTGCGTGCTCAGGCGTTCAGCCACTGCATTGACAAGCTCAACTGATTCCTGATCTGTATCCGTCAAACCCTGCACCGATAATTTGCCGATCGTTTCATCACGGGCTTTGAGAGGCAGGGTAAACTTGAAATCGTCTTCCATCTGAGTAAGGTCCTGGGGACGCACCTCTTTTGCATCGTACAGATACCCCAGGCTTTCGGTAGACCTGGAAGCCATGTATTTCTGCCAGCCTGCGAGGGTCTGGAGACGGGCAGCCTGTTCTGCCTCATAACGATATCGCTCGGCGCTTTCCAAAAGACGCAGGTTTTCGATCTGTTGTGCCATCTGATGGGCAATCACATTGACCAGTTCGCCCGCTTGTTCACGGCGGGCTTCATCATCGATCTCAACAATCAGAGATCCCAACGGCTCACCCGTCAGAGCAATGGGAACCGAAACTGCTTTCCCACTTTCAGGAGCTTGAAATTGGTCGGTCTCCGTAAGCGGGGTTACTGTATGGCTGTCGTACACAAAGCCGAGTTGTTCCGGTTTGTGAATGGCATCCAGATGCTCATTCCAGCTTTCGCGGACGAGACGGCGGGCTTGTTTTTCCACTTCAGCACGAGCTTGCTCGGTTTCGGCGAGCAGGTTTGAATTTTGAATGGCAACTGCCAGTTGACCCGCCAGCGCTTCGAATGCTGGAAGCACTTCCTCTGTTAATATGCCGGGTTCACGACTTTGCATATCGAGCACACCTACTACATTATTCGCGACAATCAATGGCACAGCCATTTCACCGCGTGTATCTGGCAGCAGCGGGTTCTTTCGGAATGTGGCACTTTGGGCTGTATCGGCGATCACGACGGAATGTTTTTCCACGGCCGCACGTCCATTGATGGAACTGTTATCGAGTGGCAGGCTGTGACCGCGATCGATCAACTGCACACCCACGCTTCCAGTACCGGCTTCCAGACTTAATCTCGTCCGGATGGGATCCGTCAGGTAGACTTGCACATAGTACAACTTGAATTCTTTCAAGATCAAATCACAGGCATCCTTCAACATCGCGTCCAGAGCACGAACCTGCGAAACTGAACGTCCGACCTCAGCTGCTAATTCCAGGTTGTGGGTGCGGTCGGCGACGCGCTGTTCCAGCGAACCGATCAATTCACGGAGTTGCGCGGTCATGCTATTGAAGGTACCTGCCAGCTTTCCGATTTCATCCTTGGTTTCCACTTTGGCTTGCACTTCATGATGGCCTGCCGCGATTTGCTCAGCCACTACTGTTAAACGTACGATGGGGCTTGACAATAACTGTGCCAGAAACAATGCAAACATGACACCGAAGGCTAAAATGACAAGGGCGACAAGCGTAGAAGATCGTGTCTGTTGGCGCACGGGCGCGAAGTTATCTGCCTGACTCTGATTGACCACGACCTGCCAGCCCAGATCCGAGATTGCGGCTTGCATTTCCGCATGCGCGGCAGTAATCTGTGCAGCACTCACCACGCTGGGTACACCATCCAAAGTAAAAGTATCAAATGGCTTGGTGCTGATCAATCCTGGAAGTCTTAGCGTTGCATTGGAATCCGCAGCACGAACACCGTCCGGGTTTTGGGGATCGAGGATTTGCCCTCCGGGCAGATACAAACTGGAATGACTTGTACCGTCCAAAGCCTTTGCCTGCAAAATGGTTAATACTGAGTCAATATTAATAGTCGTACGCATCACGCCGGCCACTTCGTGGGTACCATGTGAATAGAGTGGAACGGCAAGGATCAGGCCGAAGGAACTACTGCTTTGATCAAATTCAGGTTGACCAACGTATACAGCGCCTGCTCCATTGTTATAGGCTCCCTGCCACCACTCTTCATCTGCCTGGTAATAATCTGATGTACGGTTGGTAGCGGCAACACTGGCGCCATACTTATCCGTCACAAACACTTCGGTGTTTTCAGGAAACGTCGCTTGAAATTCACGGAGTTCAGACGCCACATCGCTGTTAAGGGTCGCGCTCACAAGGGGATCGTTGTTGTTATCGGCTTTGTCAGCTGCCTTCCATCTTTCATCAAGAACTTGTATCTTGCGTACGTTCTCTGCTTGATCGGAACTATACGAGGAATTGACCGCATCCACTTTATCCTGAACAATTTTGCTGAGATTAAATGATTGCAGCACATGTGTTTCCTGTAATAACAGATTGCTGATTGCAGATGCTTGCGACTCTGCCACAGACTTAAGGGCTGTGCCTGAAATTTTGGTCAGGTTTGATTGTGTGTTGTAGTAGTTTACAAGCGCCAAACTGCCTGTAGAAATTACGGTCAACCCTATAGCACTGATCAGTACTTTATTGCGCAGACTGCCACCCCATGCCTGGCGGGCTACGATCACGACCAAAAGAACTGCAAAAACGGCCGCACCGATTGGACCTGCGCTTGCCGCCTGAACCTGAATCCTCCACGGTGGGCTGATCCATTCGATTGTCCACATCACGATCAAGCCGATCGCAACCAGGATCGCATAGTTACGCCGCGCATGGCTGGGGAACAGCGCACGAAGCGTAATCACCGAAATCACAAATATTGTCAGAGAGGCCGTTGTGGCTCTTCCTTCGAATAATCCAATTGCCGTCAGACCAAGCATAAGAAGCATGGTCAAGGTCAATTTGACTGCCTGTTCCTGCCGGCCGCGTATGGAGAGAACGATACTGACGATCATTGCAACAACGCCGGAGATGAAGAGTGCCATACCGAAATATAGAACAGGGCTCCGGGTTTCAGCAAGCAGGACTTTGAAGAAATAAACGGAGATCAAGAGTGTTACTGCCGCCAGTGCGATCGTGCCCCAAAACACAGTTCTGGTGCCGCCATCTTCATTGCTTCGTGCAGGTTGTTTTATATCGTTCATTTTGTAAGCTCCTTGAGCTTTCCTTTTAGTTGCTGCTTCCATCATTACGTGCAGAAATATTCGCCTTCACCCGGGTGGCACCGACAGCGATCCCTAATTCGCGGATGGCAGTTTGCAGGGTTTCCTCGATGGAGGTCGTGCGTTGGATCTTCTGACCGATCGCATTGACCAGAGACTCCAGTTCTGCCTGTTTCCTGGATTTTTCGAAGGATCGCACGTTTTGAATGGAAGTCGCCAGTTGCGCGGCAAGGGTGGTCTGGATGTTGACATCCGAATCGGTGAAGCGCCCGACCTGTTCGGATTGGATATCGAACACGCCGATCACATTTCCACCGACGATCATGGGCACAGCCAACTCGGAGCGCGTATCAGGCAACAGGGGATTGGGCAGGAAGTCCGGAGCCTGCGTTACGTCGTTTACGATAACGCCCTTGCGTTCGCGGGCGGCACGGGCAACAAGAGATTGTTCACGGTCGAGTGGAATCGAGCGTTTCTCTGACACCATGAGGCGCCCTGGTTCCCCGGCGCCGGCGGCTAGCACCAGGTTTTTACCTTCATCATCAAGTAGGTAAATATGAGAGTGGTACAAATTGAAACGTTCCTTGGTCAGCTCGACCACTTCCGCCAACAATCGTTGGGATTCCAAAATGGTGGACGTGGCAGTACTCACTTCAGCTACTGTCGCTAGTTCAGCGGCGCGACGGCCAACAGCTTCAAAAGCTTCATTAAGCCGCGCCGTCATCGTGTTGAACGTTTTTGCAAGCGTACCAATTTCATCGCCGGATGAGACTTCTGCCAGAACATCAAACTTTCCTGTTGCAATCTCGATTGCCGTATTCGTAAGCTGCACCACCGGGCGAGTGATCTGGCGTGACAGGATTACTGCCAATACGATGGAGGCGACCAGCACAACGAGCACGGTGATAATGGAGATGATAACGGTCTGGGTGCTATTGGCTTGCGCTGTTTGAACGTCGAGCGCAGCTAATTCTTCACCAACGCCTGCCAGTCTATCTGCGGTAGTCTGAATATCGGTAGCAGCGGCCCGGAAAACCTCGGTTGTGGCAGCTATTTCCTGGTCTTTTCCGACCAGGGCATCGAATTTGACGAGATACTCGTCTGCCAATCTTTCGATCTCCTGCTGTTCTGCGGAAGCCAATACATCTGACGCTGCCGCCTCGCTCTTCAACTCGGCGATCAGATCATGAACGTTATCCACATACTGCTGGTCGCCTCGCAACAAGTAGTCCTTTTCACGGCGGCGGATCTGAAGCATGGTGATCACCAGTGGATCTAATCCTTCATGTTCGTAGATCCGCGCTTCAATGTCGTGCACTGCAGTACGGAAGTCACCTTCCAAACCGGTATCCTCGAATCCCCTTTCTTGGATCAGGAAAACTGCCTGTGTAAAAGATTGCTCATACACGAGTACATCTTCGTTCATGGAGGCGAGATCAGATGTGTATTGCTCCTGTGAATACCCTCTAAGCTGCACACGTTCCAGGACTGGAGCAAGTCCGCTTAATTCATCCAGGTTGATCTTCATCGTAATAATGTGGTCGTTGTAAGGAGCGACGTAACCTGTGTACGCGCTATTGAACCCCTCCTCTTTCCATTGCAGAAGGAAATCCTTCTCTCTGCGGCGGGCTTTGAGGAGGGCATTGTTGAGGTCGTCAGCACGGTTCAGGATCTTGACGCCGCCTGTGAGCGTATTTTCATAAGCGTTCTGCACACGGTTCAAGCCAATAAGACCTAACGCGGCAATCGCCACGGCGAAGACAAACAGTATGCTGAATACAATCAATAGCTTTCTAGAAATTGTCAGACTGTGAGCCCATGCTTCACGAATGATAATAAACGCTGCCGGTAGCAGCACGGCCACGGCGACAATCGGTGTAAACGACTTAAGTGCTGGCGCTTGCAGGCGATAATCCAAATTAAAAAAATCTGTTAGTCCAAGCAGAATACCGACGGCGATGCTAACTACCAAGATTTGCCGGGTATATTTTGCCGGCAGCGTTTGGCTGGCAATGAGATAGGCCGCGGCGACGAATATAAAGCCAAGTACTATGCCGGAACCTGAAATCAATAATGGTCCAGCAATGATGTCAACCAGCATGGCAGTGATCAACATCCAGCCACCGGTCTCCAGGCGGCTTTTGCGCAGCATTCGCAGGGCAGCAAAGTAAATTGCATTGGATATTGTGAGCACACCTGCCATGGCGTAAATCTGCCAGGAACCCAATTGAACTGCGAAGAAGAGAAGGAAAATGGCCGCTACGATATGTCCGCCGAAGAGAATCGCAGCAACTTGAAAGACCCTGTTCGCCGGCGATTTGGTATCTTCAGCAGGAACTTGTTCTTCAGTAGGTAGGGGATTTCGTTGAATCATTTTGATGCTCCTGATACTTGTTACCGCTTACTCATTGATAATGGTTTTGCCGTTGCCACCCAAAGCAGATGGCTCAAGTGAAACCAGGGTCTGTCGTTTGCCAAGCGCATGTCCCAATTCACGGGCCGCAACCTGTAAGGCATCTTCGATGGTGGTTGTGCTCTGGATTTTTTGGCTGATCGTGTTGATTGCTTCCTGCTGTCGGGCGCGTTGTGCGGTTAGTTCTTCCAGATGTTTGCGCTCACTGATGTCAGTGACAGAGGCGCGTACTCGCGGGTGATCACCGGGCATTCGCACGAGCCGTACCTCGCATGGAATATCTTGCCCTTGCGAGTTGCGATGTGTCCAGTCAAAAACCGTTGTTTTACCTTGCATTGCTTCGCCAATTTTTTCCATGGCTTTTTCCGTGGAGTCGCGTCCGTCTGGCTGGATGGGCGGGCTCATCTGGGCGGGTCCAACTTTGACCAGCTCATTGCGTGGTAAGCCATATAGTTTGACTGCATTTTCATTTGGGTCAGCGAACAGGCCGGTTGTCAGGTCGACAATAATGATTGCTTCCGGCGCGTTATCTACCAAAGTACGGGCTTCTTGTAGCGCTGCCTCGGCACGGGCATATAAGTCCGCGTTTTGCAGTGAGATGGCAACCTGACTAGCCAGCGATTCGAGCAGGGTAATATCTTCAGGGGTAATATCGTTGATTGCAGTATCCTGCACATCCAATACGCCCAGCACGCGGTCGCCGATGGCGATCGCAATTGCCGCTTCCGCTTTTGTATTGGGCAACAATTGATTGGGCAACCAGTCAGGGTTCTGGGATGTGTCCGGCACAAGCACGGATTCATTGTTTCCCGCCGCGCGGCCCACCAGACCACGTCCTTTCGGAAGTGCATGTCCGCGTTTCATCATTTCCGCACCTGCTTCACCTGTACCGGCGGTCAACACCAGGTTTTCTCCGGTTTCATCGAACAGGTAGATTTGGGCGTAATAGTAGTTGAAGGCCAATTGCACTTGACTCACCACTTCGGCTGCCAGTTGGCGCGGGTCTAGGATGGCTGTCAGGCGGCGGCTCACTTCAGCCGAGGTTGCCAAGGCTTTGGTGCGGTCGGTGACACGTTCTTCAAGGGTGGCAATCGTATCGCGCACTGTTCCAAGAAGCGTTACAAAGGCTGAAGCTAAAAAGCTGATCTCCTCTGTTCCTTCCACGGGAATCTCTGCAGAAAGATTCCCTCGACTGATATCTTGCGCGATGAGAGCAAGATGATTTAACGGCCTTACCGCGTACTGGAAACCGAAAAAGAATAAAAGTGTGACCGCAATCAAAGCAACTATTAGTGTGATCGAAATCGTGGCCTGAGCTTTACCCAGCGACGTTCGCAGAGGAGCTTGATCAAAAACGATCTCGACAGTACCCATTTGTACTGCTCCAACCGCAATCGATTTTGTTAAAATCAAATAATCGCCGATTTCTTTTTCTGCAATCTCTGTTTGGCTTAGGGCTTGAGTAGATAAGTTGCGGCTGAGCGCAATATCGGGGGCCCATTTCTTATTAATTTCAACAACTTGCGTGCCGTTAATATCGTAAACAGCCGCATAGATCACGGTTGTACCATCCACATAAGGATCAAGTATGCCATTGATCTTTGTAATATCCAGGTTATACAATGGATTAAACAACAGCTTGGATGTAGTTGCCAAAATGGGCTGGCTGACGGCGTCCAGCGCCTCTTGAATGTTCGCGGAACCTGCTCGCGAGCTAATCACGAAGATGGTCGAGAACACCAGAATAAGGACTGCCGAAATCACCAGTGGGCCGATCGTGGTTAATCTTAATTTTCTTTGTAGCATGGCAACACCTCCGAACAACAGGTTCTTTTGAACCAATATTTTCTTAGTAATAGCAGCTGACAATCATCTTGAACGGGTTTTGCTCGACGCGAGTGATGGGCCATGTGAGTGCCGTTGATTTCCAGATGCGCTCAAACCAGGCGGAAAATTTATTGGACTGCCGCAAATAAATCTTGCAGGAATAACATTGTTTGTTCAGGGCCAAGTGGTAAGTCGTCGAATTTTGTTGTTTTCTTGGCGCCTTTAAGAGCGGCTTTTCCATCCTCAGATTGATCGGCTACTTTCAAGATACTAATAATCCGTTCACGCAAGGGCGCGTCCATTTTGGGCGAAACCATCATTATGCTGCGGGGCACATCCTGAGTCTGTGCCAGTACTCGCAACTGATCCTTATCTTCCTGTTTAAGACCATCATAGACATCGTATTCCAAGGCTCCGCCGACGGATTTTCCGAGCAGAACAGAACTAACCACATTCTCATCTGAACCAGTAATGACATAACCCACTTCACCGGAAGGAATTGTGCTGGCAGCGGAATGTTCAGAAAGACTCAAATTAGAAGCAATCAGGAATGCCTTGGGAAGAAAATATCCTGACGTCGAATCTGGTTCAGCGAATGCGATAAGTTTTCCTCGAAGATCATCAATGGATGTGATACTACTATCCTTCCTAACAAAAATGGTGCTGTGATATTCTCCGATATCCTTTCTCCAGCCCCTCAAGGCTGGAATGGCAGCTGCATTTTCGAAGGCATTCAAGGCACCCGAGGCAGTTTCGTAGAACAAATCCACCTCCCCGGACCTGAGTTTTTCATTCATTGCGTCAAAGTCAGGTGTAACAACAACTTTTCCCTGCGCTATGCCAAAATCGCTTAATTGCTTTGCCAGGTAATCGACAAATGGTTGAAATCCCTCGATGGTCCCCGCCGGGTCATCGGACACGACACCAATTGTTAATAATTGTTCTTGAGACAAATTTGCATTTACAAGTGGCGTCGGTGCCTCGCTTGTCGGTTTGGCATTTCCACAGGCAGCTACCAAAAGTGCTGTTCCAAGTGCCATTACGAACAGGGTTTTTGATTTATTGATGGTCATGATCTTTCTCCTTTAATTCGCTTCAAGTTCAAAAATCTATTAATCATTGGTTGCTTTCTCTGCAACCTGGTTTGCTTTCAATACAATGTACTTCCGAAGCATCTCCTCATTTTCGAACAACCGCTATGTAACAGGCAGAGTCAAGGTAAAGCAGGAGCCCTTCCCAACTTCACTTTCAACCGTAACATCGCCGCCGTGTTCCTCGACGATGGATTTTACGATTGCCAGTCCCAGACCATTGCCTTCGATCTCATCATGTCCGTTATCGCGCACGCGATAGAAGCGCTTGAAGATGTAGGGTAAGTCAGGTGCTGGGATGCCATAACCTGTGTCTTGTACGCCAATCAGAACCATGGTGTCATTCTTCTCAATGGATAGAGTGATGGTTCCGCCATGGGGCGTATATTTGACCGCGTTCCCGACCAGGTTGCGCAAGGCTTGACACAGTTTCAGCGCGTCCCCCAAGACCTTTAAGTTGTCTTCAGCTTGCCGCATGACGAGTAATTGATTTTTTGCTTCGGCCTGTGGTTGAAATTCATTGGCTACCTGCCAGAGCATCGGAGCAATTTCCAACACATCGTGTTTCTGTTCCGCACCCAGATCCATTTTTGCCAAATCGAGCATATTTTCCACCAATTCCGTCATGTGTTGGGCAGCATGCTGAATGCGTTTGGCAAAATCAATCTGCTGATCACTTAATGGTCCTGCATGTTGAATAAGAACGCTATATCCCTGGATCGAAGTGATCGGGTTTCTGAGATCGTGGGAAGCGGTAGCAATGAATTCATTCTTGACTTTTTCAAGTTTCTTGAAATGGGTTATGTCGTGTAGCACCATGACACATCCACCTTCTGTAATCGGAGTAAATAATGAATTGAAGATGCGTCTGTCATTCCATATGATTTCCATGGAATATGGCTTTCCGGATGTATAGGTTTCCTCAAGGGCTTGGATCAACGTATCGTAGCCGTATCCACGAGCAAGAGGTAATCCTAATTTTGTTTCATAATCAGTGAACAAACCACTCGCAGCTGGATTCAACATCGAGAGGCTGCCATCTGCGTCGAACATAAAAATGGGGTCAGCCGCGCTTTGAAGAATTGCAGCCAATTTTTGTTGTTCATGTGCCATGTTCGTATAGAGTCGCGCATTTTCAATTGCGTTAGCAGCCTGGCTGGCAATGGCTTGCAGCAGCAGTTGATGTTCAACTGTGAAATAATTCGCCTGTTCATGAACCAGTACCAATAGGCCAATTAAATTCTGACGTCCAAACAGCGGAACGATTACAGCCGAATGAATGGGGAGTTCCAATTCGGATTTCCAGCGTGGGTCATCATGGGCATCTCGAATAAGGATACCCTCGTGGCTATCCTGGATCTCCTCAAGTAGGGCATTCAACGGCGGAAGTTGCAGATCGGCTGCATGGATTGCAGATGAAACATGATGTTCTTTGTGCAATGGATTCTGATCATGGAGCAAAAAAAGATGGCCAACCATCGCCCCCATCGTTTCCACCGTACGACGCAATACAAGTTCTGATAATTCTTCGATATTGAGTCTTGCACTGAGCTCCTTGCCAATTTCAGGCAGCAAATTCAGTTCGCGATTGCGGCGACGGATCACATCCTCAGCCTGTTTGACGCGCAGCTTTGTTCGGATGCGCGCAAACAATTCCTTGCGGTCAAAAGGTTTGGTAACATAATCATCTGCCCCCATGTTCAAGCCGGACTGGATCTCGATGGGGTCGAGTCTGGCGGCCGTCAGAATGATGACCGGAATATGTTCGGTGGCGGGATCTGCACGAACTTCCTTCAGGACCGCGAACCCATCCTTTTGCGGCATGTTGATATCGAGCAGAATAAGATCCGGCATATGGTTGCGGATCTTTTCTAGCGTTTCCAATCCGTCCCTGGCTTTGATATAGCTATATCCCTCTTTTTCAAGATAACGAGCCAGAAGCATCAAATTATCAGGCTGGTCATCTGCAATGAGAATCGTGAAAGGCTGAGTCTGCGATGTTTCATTGATGACGGGCCGGGCATGGTCCATCTCATCGATTGCCTGCAGGACGATCTGGCAAATGTGTTGGGGGTGAACCGGCTTGATAATGACATCCTTGACCTTCAAACGCCGCGCCGTCACTTTCAGTCCCGGCACATCATATGCCGTGACCAAAAAGGAAAATGTCGGGCGTCCTGCAGGGTGGTTCTGCAATTTCTCAATCAGTTCCAGTCCTGTCATTTCAGGCATGATCATGTCTGTGATCAA
>Ga0065705_10104683_pt1 | contig 12010 bp, 13 predicted proteins | sample SwibulcommuniRL2_FD_59092 | JGI IMG/M metagenome (GOLD analysis project Ga0065705, IMG submission 59092) | Bulk soil microbial communities from switchgrass field near Rose Lake, East Lansing, Michigan, USA - RL2 Bulk Soil v2 (version 2) | ecosystem: Environmental > Terrestrial > Soil >... | reverse complement strand
CGGGCAGATGCAGCGCACGGCGGCGGCGCGCATGTTCTATCAGGATGCAGAGTTCCTGATCTTCGATGATCTCTCGAGTGCGTTGGATGTGGAGACGGAACGCCAGCTTTGGGAGCGGATCTTCGGTTCGCGGCACGGGACCTATCTTGTGGTCTCACATCGACGCCCGTTGCTAAGACGCGCCGACCATATTATCGTGTTAAAAGATGGACGTATCGACGCAGAAGGAACTTTGGATGAGCTCCTCGAAACCAGCGCCGAGATGCGTGAGTTGTGGAAGTTGGAAGAGAACGGAAAGACTTAACCACAAACCCCGCAGGCTGCGGGGCAGGTGATACGACACTCCCTGGCACTGCCCGTGATTTGCTAGGCAAATCAGGCAAGTGCGCACCCCACGTGATTTTTGAAATGCGTTAACATTTCATGGCAAATCATGCAGGTGAGTGCACAAAGCTTCTTAGAAATAAAATAACCTTGCGAAGAGCCTGTCCTGAGGGTGAAGCCCGAAGCATCTAACCATCGCAAGGATTTAGGAGTAAACCATGTACCCAACTGAGAATCCGACCGAAGATGAAATCCGGGCGGCGCGGGAGCGGTTTAATATCGCAATTTCCGAGAAAGATGTAAAAGCAATCCATTCGTTGCTGGCGCCGAGCTACCACATTGTGACTGGGCGCAGCGACCAGAGCCATGGGGCTGACGAAGAGGTGAAGCGCTGGTCGCGGAGATTTCGCTCCGATCCCACAACCTTCTACCGCCGCACGACGCGGGACGTCACGATCAATGAAGATTGGGGAATGGCGGAAGAACTGGGGAACTGGAAGGGCAATTACACGGTCCAGGATATCCTTGTCCACGCATCTGGCGTGTATGCGGCAAAATGGCAGCGCACCGAGGGTGGTGAATGGGTTCTGCAGGCGGAAATGTTCACTACCATCACCTGCACGGGACCCGAAGGTGGTTGCCCGCCGCCGGAGCCTATTCATCGGTAATGGATACAGAGTACAGACATTGCTCCTCAAAATCCTTGACTCACGGGGCGTTGGGCTGGTACATTCCTTCCTGAGCCATGGACTTTGAGAAAGCAGACGACGTTTATCTGATCAAGCAGATCGCCGCCGGTCAAACAGCCGCCGTTGAAGCATTATATGACCGCTACAATCGCCTTGTTTTCAGCGCGGTGCTGGTCATTGTCGGTGACCGTGCCGTCGCCGAAGAGGTGACCCTGGATGTCTTTGTGCATGTCTGGCGGGGTGCTAAAACATACGATGACACGCGTGCGGGTGTGCGGACCTGGCTGGCTGCAATTGCGCGTCATCACGCCATCGATATCCTGCGCTGGCAGGGCTCAAGGGTGGATTCGCGGAGCGTCCCGCTCGATGATTTCTCCCTGGCGGGAGATCCGAACCTGCCCGATCCCGAAGCGCAGGCGGAATTATCCATCCAGAGACGGCGCGTTCAGCAGGCACTTGCCCAATTGCCGGAGGAGCAGCGATTGGCACTCTTTCTTGCTTATTTCAAGGGATTTTCCCACCAGCAGATCTCCGAACAGCTGCGCCAACCCCTGGGAACGGTGAAGACGCGCATTCGGCTTGCAATGCAGAAGTTAAGACGGATCCTCGTGGATGAGCAGCAGCCCTCGAATACATCCGAGCGCAGCGGTGTTACGTATCCTACTAATAGGAAGGATTGATTCGCCGCATGTTGAACGATGTCCATGTCCTCGAACTGTTGCCCGCCTACGCTCTCGGAAGCCTGGACGACGCCGAAACGCGCCAGGTGGCTGAACACCTCAGCAGCTGCTATACCTGTCGCAAGGAGTTGGAAAGCTATCAAGCCGTTGCGGATATGCTGCTGCTGGCGGTGCCGGAGGCGGCGCCCAGCCCTGAGCTGAAGAAACGTTTGGCGAGGCGCCTGCACGGTTCGGAGCTGAAACGAACCGCTCCTGCGCGTGGATGGCAGGTGCCGCGGCTCTTTCCCGTGGGGGCGGTTGCCGGTCTGCTCATCCTGCTTCTGGCGGTATCCAACCTGGTACTATGGCAGCGGCTCAACCACCTGGAATACATGACCGGACCGCTTGGGATGAAGGCAGTCGCCCTGCAAAACACCGGAGCCGCACCGGACGGAAGTGCGTTCGCCATCGTCAGCGGCGACGGCAAAAATGGCGTCCTGGTGGTGGATCATTTGCCAGAACTGGATGCCAGCAAGGAGTACCAGGTCTGGCTGGTACGGGATGGGGAAACGACCGGCGCTGGTACATTCTCGGTGGATGAGGATGGCTATCGGGGTATGCGCCTGGCCGCGCCCGATTCGCTCTTGAGCTATGCATCTGTACTTGTTACAGTGGAACCCGCCGGGGGTAGTACGGCGCCGACAGGTAAGCAGGTCTTGAACGGTTCGCTGTTTAATCCGTAGAATATCTTACGCTGGCCTAGTACCCTTCAAAGAGTCACTTCGGTTTAGCGGGGGATTACTCTGTAGCTGCCGCTCACCTGCACTGCACCTTGTTCGGGCCCCGAACCTCAAACGGCGCGTGGGTGAGACGGACGAGCGCACGCCTTGTTATGAACTGCCAGCGCTGTTGAAACAATCGGGTTCACACTGCCCCGGTTGGTCGGTGTCGGGGAGTGTCGTCTACTGGACAGGTGGACGCTGTACCTCCGCTTTGCGCGGAGCATGCATATTCTCATTTTCTCAGCAATCCAATCGAAATCTCCCCTCGTACATGTTTATGGACGAGCAGCCTCGCAGCCCGCGTTTGGGTATAGGAACTGTTGCGTAGATATCCAAGCGTTCCATATCCGTCCATGTCGCCCCTTCCAGTCTGTGTACTAGTTGATTAGGAACAGAAAGGATCGATGATATGACGAGACGACTTCACGTGTTCGCCACCTTTGTAATCCTGCTGGCACTCACTCTCACTGTGACGCGCGTCCAGGCAGCCCAAGATAGGACCCCACCTTCGACGCCGAAGGATTTCCGTGTGACGGCAGTGAGCGCTTATTCCGTCACATTCGCCTGGACGCCCTCCACCGATAATTCGGGTAGCGTGACCTATGTCATCTGCTGTGCGAATGTCAGCAGTGAAACCTTCCCCGGACCGGCGTCCACAAGGGTATACCATGCCGGGCTACAACCGGGCCACAGCAATACCATGCGGATCGTCGCACGGGATGCCGCCGGAAATTATTCGAAGTACAGCAATTCGGTAACGTTCACGACGACCAGGGACACAGTCGCGCCGACCAAACCGGTCGTCAACGTGACCGACGTCGGACCGACATCGATATCGTTGTCATGGTCTTCCATCGACGAGTCGCCAAGCCTGTACTTCGGAGTGACACAAAATGGAACTTCGGTCTTGAGCCTTAGCAGGAATACGTCCGGCACGTTTGGACCGCTGCAGCCGTCCACAAATTACACATTCCAGGTCAGTGTCCGGGATCCGTCCGGGAATGTTGGACCCTCGAGCGATCCCGTGACGGTGACGACCGACCCGCTGGATGAAGCGGATACGACGCCGCCGACGATGCCCGGCAACCTGACCGATAACGGCATGTCCTTCCCGGACGGCGAGACCTGGTTGTTCTGGCAGCAATCCACCGACAACGTGGATCCGCAGTCGGTGATTCGTTATGACGTGTACCTGAATGGGACGCTGGACCATAGCCTGGTGGGAGGCGGCCAGACGATTCTATACGGCCTTCCCGATTCGCTGAACACTTACACCGTCATCGCCGTCGATTCATCCGGGAACGAGTCACAGCCCACATCGATCACCACCTGTGCCGGCGCTTGCTAATCCACGGCTGATGCCGGAACTGAACACAAGTTGTAGTTCCCCGGTTTGCAGGCGAACGGGGAGAAGAGGAGAGACCCCGTCAGAGGAGGCGGGGTCTCTTGATTTTTTGGGACCAGATCCCCCGAGGGCATACTGGATGGATCTGCCAGGTAGGATATAGGATGACTATATGGGTGCACCACGCTATCGCCGTTATTCTGGCGCTCAACCCTGGTTAATCTCTTGTTCATCTCTCCTTCCTCAAAACACCAGGGACGGCGTCCTGTGGAATCCAGGCGATCAGGGACTGCCGGAGAGGCTTCGGGAGGATTCGCTGAGGTTCGGGGTATGCTCCTGTCAATCTCTGGGCATGCCGTGATCAGTACCCGGTCTTTATTGTCAGGGAAGAACGCCGTCGATCGCCCCCGGCCAGCCACGATGTATGCAATGCCATTTCGCCATGCGGAATAGGCGAGACCTCCGCAACTACCATTACGAGTGCACTTGAACGCGCAGGATAAAGACTCTACAACTCCCTTCCTCCCTGCCTTTTGAGCATCGATCTGTGGACTGACCCGTTTCAAACTCGCCTCTGGAAGGGTCTGTAACAGGACTGCCAAAACCTGTCGTGTAACCGTCCTGGCCGAGATGAAGAAGCCGCACGCAAACAGATGATCGACCCGCAGTTGGAAGGGGCGGGTTGGTATTTACGCTACCTGCCCTAGGTAAAGATCGAAATCCCTGTGGCTGGTTTCGATGCCAAGCGGTGAGATGGAGGGTCCTCTAATGCGGATTAAGATAGTATTGAATTTTGAAATGAAAAGTTGTAAGATGCTTTTATCAATTTCATCAGGAGGACGTTGCTCACGTGGTGAACATCGCGATGAAGAACTTACAAACCGACTGCATAGGAAGGATTGTTAAGGAGGTCTAGCATGTCGAATCGTCTTGTCAACATCCCTGCCCAGGCAGCGGATTCAGTACCCACATCCATGGGCATTATCAATGCTCCCCAATCAGCACTCACATTTGCAGGTGCTCCGACGGCCGTTACGCTTGTTGTCAAAGTCCTTAGCGCGGGCATACCATTCTTGAAGGATTATTCACAGTCGCTTTTGATCATCTTATCATTACTTATTGGTATGCTGATCTATTGGCAAAGTGCAGGCACACCTACGACGAATAAAGAGAAGTTGCTGGACTTTACGTATGGTTTGATCAACTCCTTCGCTATTGCTGCAGCGGCACTTGGCATCAGTGATGTAACATAGCGACCAGAGTACGAAGCCTATCTTCACCGCCCTAGGTATAGGGCGGTTTTTGTTCTGCGAGATAGACTTTGTAACGAATTTCATCTTGCAGGGACAGGGTTTTTCCTGTATGCTTGACGTAGCGTCCAAACATTCACCAATCCCAAGGGGAACTATGCCCCTCACACTCCGTGTTTCCGAAATGCTATCCCAAGCAAAAATAGGTTTTCCACAGCCAACAATGGGGAGTGAGTGGTGCCAGCCTTTTGGGCCCATGTTACGATCATCTATTCTGGATAGGGTGTTCGAGGGTCGGCCATGATTACCAAATCCATTAATAATCCAGCACATTTGCGTTTTGAAACTGTGCACGCGAAAGCTCGGTACTGATCCTGTTTCATTCCTTTACCAAAAGGAGGCCATATGCCTAGGATACTCGGGAATATTGAGTTGTACATGGGACCCCAGCAACTTGGCGCGCCGGACGATCTGCTGGCGGCAATCGTCGGTTTCATCGACGGGGCGCGGAAACGCCTGTATATCGCCGTGCAGGAACTGGATGCCCGTCCCATCGCGGAGGCTATCATCCGCGCCAGGCGGCGTAAGGTGGTGGTCAAGCTGGTGCTCGAAGCGGATTATCTGGTGGAAAAGATCTTATTGGATGACCCATTCGTGCCAGGCGGCGAGTTCGAGATCAACCGCTTCCTGCATGGTGCCATCCTGCGCTCGCATATCCTCGTCAACTCCGATTTCAATCCTGATATTTTCCACCAGAAGTTCATGGTGCGCGATGGCGCCTCGCTTCTAACCGGGTCGGCGAACTTCACCGACACCGACACGGCACAGAACCTCAACCACGTGGTCATCATCCACGACCGGAAGGTTGCCAGAGCGTATGAAAAAGAGTTCGACGAAATCCAGGACGGTCATTTTGGCAAACTGGACGAAGGTCACGACTCGGCCCCGGATGAGATCGACGTTTCGGGAATACGCGTCAAGGTATTGTTCGCGCCTGACCACAACCCTGAAATGGAGATCATGAAGCAAATTGCCAAAGCCAAAGAGCGTGTGGATTTTGCGATCTTCACCTTCGCTCGTTCTTCGGGCATCGACGATCAAATGGCCTTGGCTGCCAAAGCCGGGACCGTCTTTCGCGGCGCGTTGTTCAGGGATCAAGCCAACCAGGCCTGGTCCGCAAAGGACATCCTGAAGGGGGAGCCCGGGATCGACATGTTTCTGGTGCCGAAGAAAAAACTGCCCCCGCCCATTCCGCGCAAGCTGCACCATAAACTGATGGTGATCGACAAAAGACTCGTGATTGTTGGCAGCTTCAACTATACGGGCCCTGCCAACCGGCTCAACGATGAGAACATCATCATCCTGGGCGATCTCGATTGCCCGGACCCGGCGATCATCCAACTTGAACAGGGTTTGGCACAATACGCGCTGGATGAAATCGACCGTATCATCGACCGGTTTGGCGAGAAGGCCTGAGTTGCAGTCTGCGGGCGAGAACGCTTGGGGCGTTGACATCGTCAATTTTGGATATGCCGTTCAAAGGTGAACTATGAAGACCCTAAGGGTTTGTCCCGATAACCTTCGTCACGTCAGGCAGGAAAGTCTTACCTGCGGGAATGCGAGTCAGTCAAGGAAACCATTAGGGTCTCGGATGATGGTGTCCCCGCGGGAGGTACAGTCCCAGACGGGGGAGAAGTTGGACGCGTTGTTACCGTCCGTGCTGCGACCATCGGGAGGGGCGTTTAAGGGTGAACTATAATGGCGAAGATCAAGGCACTGAGGAGGCAATCATGGAAGTCGATTTTCCGCAACCCATCATCATGCCACCAGGCTCCGGCAAGGTATTAGAATTTATGGGCGTCACACACAAACTCATCCAGCCGCAAACGAGTGGCGCATTCTATCTATTTGAAGCGGAGTTCGAGCCTGAAACCGGCAACGGACTGCACATCCACCGTTATGAAGACGAAGTTGTCTATGTTCTGCAAGGTGGCATCGAAATCAGACTCGATAACAAGAAGCTACAAGCCAGTGCGGGCGGGGTTGTCCATCTGCCGAAGAACATTCCTCATGCACTATACAATCCATTCAATGCGCCATTAAAATTTTTGACAATGACCGTTCCCGGCGGCATGGAAAATTTCTTTGATGAGCTTGGCACAGCAAAAGAGAATGGCACTTTGGACGATGCTCTGCACAAAAAAATATCTCAAAAGTATGGCATTGAATGGTTGGAATAATGTGCTCGCTATTTGTTTTTGACCGTTCAGCAGCATTCATCGTGGCGTATCTTGATAGCTTCCCGCTGTCGCGGGACCTTCGGCAGGCGCGGCTGGCGTCCCACAAGGGGACGATGTCGCTGTGGGAGCTGCAATTTGACAGGAGTGCAAGCATATGCAAAAAATCGTGGACACGATGCGCGGTCCCACAGGGATGCTTCGCGATAGTAAATCCATATCTATTTTGCTCACTCTCAGCGGGATCAAATTCCTGATCTATTTGCTGAGCAGCAAACAATTCGGTTACTTCCGGGACGAGTTTTATTACATCGCTGCCAGCAAACATTTGGACTTCGGCTATGTGGATTTCCCACCGTTTATTGCCCTCGTAACACGCCTGGTTCGCGGAACCCTGGGCGAATCGCTGCCCGCGTTGCATCTTCTCCCTGCCCTATCAGGTGCCGCATTGGTCTTTCTTACAGGATGGATGGCGCGACAGTTAGGAGCGAATCCGTTCGGGCAGGGACTCGCCGCGCTGGCAACCTTGATCGCTCCGCAATTTCTGGGTGTCAATTCCATCCTGTCGATGGACTCCTTTGACGTCCTCTTTTGGGGCTTGGCACTTTACATTCTGATCTTGATCTTCAAGGATCAAAACCCTAAGACGTGGCTGTGGTTTGGGCTGGTGGTGGGGCTCGGTCTGACGAACAAAGTCAGCTTGTTGTATTTCAGTATGGCAATGGTTATCGGACTCGCATTGACAACGCAGCGGAAATACTTTCGCAGCATCTGGCTCTATGCGGGCGGTGCGATTGCTGTTGCGTTCCTGGTCCCTTACTTGATTTGGAATGCGATGCACGGCTGGCCTACGATCGAGTTTTGGGGCGCCTATGGAAACAAAGTGTATCAGGCTTCTCCTGTTGAATTCGTCCTTCAACAAATCCTGATCATGCATCCGTTCACGTTTCCACTCTGGGCGATGGGTCTTCTTTATTTCTTTTCAAAACGAGGCGCCGCGTATCGTCCATTGGGTTGGATGTATGTGGTTCTATTATCCATCTTTATGCTTCAGCATGCAAAAAACTATTTCCTATCTCCGATCTACCCGGTTCTGTTCGCGGCTGGAGCCGTTTCCTTCGAGGAGATCGCAGAGACGAGGCGGCGCGCCTGGTTGAAACCGGCATATGTGCTCCTGTTGGTGATCGGTGGAATCGTCATCGCGCCGTTGGCAGTCCCGGTGTTACCGCTACAGGCGACCGTCAGCTATGTGCAGAGCACGTCGGGGACGGATATCAAGTCAGAGAAGTTCGACACGGGCGTCTTGCCTCAGCACTTTGCTGACCGCCTCGGATGGGAAGAAATGGCTGCTGCAGTCGCAGAGGTCCATGATTCCCTACCGGCGGAAGATCGAGCCGGTACCTGCATCCTTGCCGGTAACTATGGCGAAGCTGGCGCGCTTGAATTCTATGGTCCGCGCTATGGGTTGCCACATGTCATCAGTGGACACAACAACTATTACATTTGGGGACCCAATGATTGCACCGGTGAGACGGCGATTGTGATCGGTGTAGCAGATGCTGAGGATTTGAGGCAGGTTTTCTCGGATGTAGAGCAAGTGGGCCAGACGCATTGCGATTACTGCATGCCATACGAAGATAACCTGCCTATCTACGTTGCCCATGGATTGAAAACTCCACTTAAGCAACTCTGGCCAAGCGCCAAGACCTTCCAGTAAATATCGTTAGGAACAAAGAGATACATAGTTTGCAAACATGCTCGCGTTCTCTATTTGCGATTGGTGGTACAGTTACGATTCAGAAATAAGAAAGGAGTTCCTATGCATGAAGAAACCTTCAACCTCAGCATCCGCAAATACCTCAAGATTGTAGGCATCAATTCTCAGCGTGAAATTGAACAGGCTGTAAGAAAGGCCCTTGAAGAGGGACACATCAAGGGTGACGAGACTTTTCCGGCAAGTGTAACGCTCGCAGTTCCAGAGTTGAATCTAAGCTTTAGGATCGATGGCGAGATCAGGTTGCAATAATTTCTCTCTGTCAGGTTTGGCCGCGCTGCAACAGCAGGCGACCGAAGGGATGGCTTTCAGGGAAGAGTTGTGATGATTATGTCGTTGCGAGTCTTCGAGAGGCAATCTCCTGTTTCAAGAGGGGATTGCTCCGCAACGTACGCTCGCAATGACCTCTGGGCGAATGTTAACGCGCTGCGCGGGAGGAACTCAGCATTTGAGCCTCGCGAAGCGGAGATGCACCCCGTCAAAGAGCGCCAGGGCAGGTGTCGAGCGGCTGTTTGAGAGTTTGTTGGCGGAGAGCTATAATTCCCGAAGGAAAGCAGGCACAAAATGACGCCCAAAAAATGGATGCTTGACCCCAATTCGGGTGGCATAAGAATCCCGCCAGGCATACAGGCTGATGTTGAGAAGCGGATTCGAACGATTGCAGAAAAGGATTTCAAAGGGAAATATGCTCGCCTTGAGGTGCGCTTCAAAAAACAGTTCTGTTACATTGACGCATACACTGAGCCTGTGCTCACCGATAACTGGCCTCCTGCGAACTGGCCCGAAACCAAAGAGGAATATGCAGAGCGTTTGCGAAACACCCCCATTCATTTGTGTCGTTTGCGGTATTTTGGCAACGACGAATGGGGCTTTGCTTTTTATACGTACAGTCATGAGAAATATGAATTGTCCATGTATGATGCTGGTCAATTCACGGGTAAACCAGAACAGGCTTTTCGGATCTCTGCAAATGTATACTTGAACGAGTGACGCAGACCCCGTGAAATCGGGAAACTTGCAGGAAGAGTTTGCCCCCTACGCTTCGCTTCGGGGATCTTCGACGGGTGTGGTAGCCCGGGTCGAGAGCATGACCCCCTTCCCGGCCTTCCCCCTAAAGTGCCCCCTCCGTTACACTGCGGGGATGCTACGCGAGGGAAGGAGAATTGAGATTTCGAAGGCAACGCGCGACGATCAACTCAACATGTGAAGGCCAGGCGGAACACAGCCCTAGTGGGGGTACCCAAGGGTATGCTCCGCGAAGACAGGAGACTGAACTTTTCAACTGCGTTGGAAGGCTGAAACTCAAGACTTGAATTTAGATACTCCGGAGGCGTGCGGCACTCTGTAAACGCTCAAATCTTGAATTGTTTAAGGCGGGTATAATTTCATCCAATATTCATTGGAAGCAGAAGACCTCATGCTCATCGTAGTAAAGATCGGAACATCTACACTTACATCAGGCACCAGAAAAATCACGCCTCCTCTGGTCGTGGAACTCGCACGTCAAATTACACACATACTCAATGCAGGGCATCAGGTGATCCTGGTCTCCTCCGGAGCAATCGCAGCGGGCCGTGAGAAACTGGGATTCCCACAGTTGCCAAAAGGACTGCCAGCGAAACAAATGCTGGCTGCGATCGGCCAGCCTCGGCTCATGGCGATCTACGAACAGATCTTCGCCTTGTATGGTCGTACCGTTGCACAAGTGCTACTCACCCGTGCGGACCTCACAGATCGACGCCGGTACCTCAATGCGCGCGCTACACTCACTGCCTTGATCGAACAGAACATTCTCCCCATCATCAATGAGAACGATACGGTCGCGACAGAGGAGATCCGGGTGGGGGATAACGATAACCTGTCAGCGTTAGTCGCCAACGTGGTCGAAGCCGATATGCTTGCCCTGCTGACTGACCAGGCCGGCCTGTTCACTGCCGATCCGCGCAGTCATCCGAACGCCCAACTCGTGGAAGAAGTGACCGAGCCTGAGATTCCCGCGTCGTTGTGGGAGGCCGCTGGCGGAAATGGGACCAGCCTCGGCATAGGCGGCATGGTGACCAAACTGCAAGCCGCGGACCTGGCACGACGTTCTGGTACAACGGTTGTCATTGCACAGGGAACTGAGCCGGATGTGTTATGTCGCCTCGTAAACGGTGAACGAGTGGGCACACGATTTGCTCCGGTCATCTCTGCGATGGAGAGTCGCAAGCGATACATCCTTTCGGGGAGGTTGTCGCCGGGACAGATCACGGTCAATGCAGGCGCGGCGGCAGCGTTGAAGCGTGGAGGGAGTCTGCTGCCCATCGGTGTGACTCAAGCCTCGGGTGAGTTTGACCGAGGCGATACGGTGCGCGTGCTCGATGAAACTGGACGAGAACTCGCGCGTGGCATCACGTCCTATTCCAGCGCGGACATCGCCCGCCTGCGCGGACGGCACTCGGATGATATCGAGTCGTTGCTTGGGTATGATTATGGCGATGAGGTCATCCATCGGAATGATTTGGTGCTGTTGTAATGTTCTCCGTCATTGCGAGCGGAGCGAAGCAATCCCATGTAATATTTCTTCCGTATATGCCGTAAGTGAGATTGCTCACTTGCACCGAACGCAAGTACGGTGTCGTCGCCCTCTGGGCTGCTCGCAATGACGGGTGGACGAAGAAGGAGAACTTATTATGTTACTTGAAATGGGGCAAAAGGCAAAACGCGCCGCGCGGAGGTTGGCACGTCTGACGACTGACCAAAAGAACGCGACAATCGATTGCCTCGCCGACGCCTTGATCGCTGACAAGAAAGCCATCCTTGTCGCGAACGCAAAGGACGTGGAGGCTGGCAACGGTAACGGACTCTCTGATTCATTGATCGACCGCCTCATGCTGAATGAGTCACGCCTGGCGGGTATGGCGGACAGTTTGCGGCAGGTGGCGAATCTGCCCGACCCCGTCGGTGAAGT
>Ga0065705_10104679_pt1 | contig 12025 bp, 7 predicted proteins | sample SwibulcommuniRL2_FD_59092 | JGI IMG/M metagenome (GOLD analysis project Ga0065705, IMG submission 59092) | Bulk soil microbial communities from switchgrass field near Rose Lake, East Lansing, Michigan, USA - RL2 Bulk Soil v2 (version 2) | ecosystem: Environmental > Terrestrial > Soil >... | reverse complement strand
TTCGGGCACTTCGGACGCACGGAAGCCGATTTCACGTGGGAAAAAACCGACAAAGCGGACGCCATCCGGCGCGACGCGGGTCTCTAGGAGCCCATCCAGAAAGGGGAGTTCAATCGTGGTTGGCAAGGCGGCTGAGTTTCATGTCAAGGACCCGGCTCTGGCCGGAAAGGGTCAGGACCGCATGGAATGGGCGGAGCAGAACATGCCGGTGCTGCGCTCCATCCGGCAGCGCTTCGAAAAGGAGAAACCGCTTCGTGGCATGACCATCGGGGCCTGCCTGCACGTGACCACCGAGACCGGCGTGCTGGCCGCCAGCCTCGCCGCGGGAGGGGCGCAGGTTTCGCTGTGCGCTTCGAACCCCCTATCCACCCAGGATGACGTGGCATCGTGCCTGGCGGTGAACCACGGGATCGCCACCTACGCCATCAAAGGCGAGGACCACGAGACCTATTACCGGCATATCGAATCGGTCCTGGACAGCAAGCCCAAGATCACCATGGACGACGGTGCCGACCTGGTGTCGATGATCCACACCAAACGGCGGGATCTCCTCCCGGGAATCATCGGGGGAACCGAAGAAACCACCACCGGAGTGATCCGGCTGGAGAGCCTCGCAAAAGAGGGGGCGCTGGCCTATCCCATCATCGCGGTCAACAATGCCGACACGAAGCACCTCTTCGACAACCGGTACGGCACGGGGCAGAGCACCTTGGACGGAATCATCCGGGCCACGAACCTCCTGGTGGCGGGATTGAAGTTCGTGGTGGTCGGCTACGGCTGGTGCGGTCGCGGTGTCGCGCTGCGAGCCCGAGGCTTGGGCGCCAATGTCGTGGTCATCGAGGTGGAGCCCGTGAAGGCCCTGGAAGCGGTCATGGATGGCTTCAGCGTCACGACCCTGGCGGAGGCGGTGAAGAGCGCCGATGTGATCGTCACCCTCACCGGCAACAAGCACGTGCTCCGCAAGGAGCATTTCACTTCCATGAAGGACGGCGTCATTCTGGCGAATTCGGGGCATTTCAACGTTGAGATTGACATCCCGGCTCTCCAGGCGCTCTCCGCCGAGCCTCGCCGGCTGCGAGAGTACGTGGAGTCGTTCACGCTCTCCGACGGGAGGCGCATCCACCTGCTCGGAGAGGGGAGACTGATCAACCTGGCGGCCGCCGAAGGGCATCCCGCTATGGTGATGGACATGAGCTTCGCCAATCAGGCGCTCTCGGTGGAGCACCTGGTTAAAAAGGCGAGCAGCCTGGCGAAGGGCGTCTATTCCGTTCCCAAGGAAATCGATAGAGAGATCGCCCGCCTGAAGCTGGCGTCCATGGGAATCGCCATCGACCGCCTCACCGACGAGCAGGAGCGCTACCTCAACAGCTGGACGGAGGGAACCTGACGGGGGGCCTTTGGGGCGTTTACCGGAGCTTCGGCGGCGCACCCGCATCCTTATAGGCCTGGGGCCGCTGGCCCTGGTTGCCTATCTGTGTCTCTCCCTTCGAGTCGTCCCTGCTGAAGGGGAGTGCGTCATCCGGGACTGCCGCCCGGGCGCTTCCACTCCGACTCTCCTGCATCCCGGCTGGCACCTTTCGCCCCCTGGTTTGTGCCGGAACACGGTTTATCCCACCGCGCCGCAGGATCTGCCGTTCAACCTTCCCGAGCCTGATGCCCCCGCGCCGGTCAGCAGCGAAGGGGTGGCTTCGCGCGTTCGCGGCGCCGTCACCTTTCGAATTCCCTGCGATTCGGCCTTGCGCATCCATTCGCTGGCGGCAGGGATGTCGGTCGCCGATTTCTTGCGCCCTCGCTTGCGCGAGGCGGTGTCCGACGATGTACGTGCGGCGAGCTTCGCGCGAATCTCGGGAGCTCACCGGATCGATCTGGAGGCCTCGCTAAGGATCGCTCTGGGCACCCGCTTTAGAAGTCTCGGTCTGATCCTGCTGTCGGTACGCATCGAGTCGGTGCGTATGGCTCAGCCAGGTGCCCCGGCATCCACCGAGCCGATTCCCGGGTCCAAGCTCCTGGTCATCGGCCTGGATGGGGCGGACTGGCACGTCATCGATCCGCTGCTGCGTCGCGCCCAGCTCCCTACCCTGGCGAAGCTGATTCAGGGAGGGGTTCGCGCCCGCCTGAAGAGCGTCGAGCCGATACTTTCACCGGTCATCTGGACGACAGCGGCCACCGGCTTCCTGCCCTCGGAGCACGGGATCCTCGATTTCCTGGTCCGCGATCTGCGCACTGGAAAGGAAGTTCCGGTCACCAGCCGTCACCGCAGGGTCAAGGCGGTCTGGAATCTGCTGAGCGATTCCGGCGTGACTGTCGGGGTCATCGGCTGGTGGGCCACCTGGCCAGCCGAATACGTGGACGGCTACATCGTTTCTGATCGCGTTGCCTATCAGCTGTTCGGCCAGGATTTTCCACCGGACGACTCCATCGGGGGGAGAACCTTCCCCCCGGATCTCTATCCGCGCATTCGCCCACTGATTCAATCCCCTGCGACCGTGGCCAGCTCTGAGCTCAAGCGTTACTTGAAGTACTCGGGTAACACACCCCCTAGTTCCCCTGGTTTCAGCAGCCGTGAGAAAGAGCTCAAAACGGTTCTCGCCTCGACAAATACCTACGAGGCAATATCATTGGCATTGGGGTCGAATCACTACAATTCATTTGAAGCAATTTATTTCGAAGGTATCGATACTGTATCGCACCTTTTTATGCCATTTCGGCCACCTCAGCGGCCGGGTATCTCGGACGGTGATTTCAGCGCCTATTCCGCTGCCGTGGACGCTTTCTACATCCGTCAGGATCAGATTCTCGGCGCCATTCTAGCCAGGGCCGATGCGTCAGCGGGAGTCCTTATTGTTTCGGATCATGGGTTCAAATCCGAGGCCGATCGACCTCAGAGGGAATCACGAATCAACTACGCCTCGGCGGCTTCATGGCACCGAAAGCACGGCATCTTGATCGCCTCCGGAGGCCGATTTCGCAGCGGAGTCACGCTGCAAGAGGCTTCCATCCTGGATCTCACCCCCACCATCCTGGCCTACTTTGGTCTCCCCGTGGGTGAGGACATGCAGGGCAGACCGATGACTGAGCTGTTCCAGCCCCAATTCCTCCAGGCGCATCCGATCACTTATCGTCCGTCCTGGGAGTCCCAGAGACCTCCCGCGGCCGCTCAGGCCTACGCCGACCCACAGGGAGATGCAGCCATTCGTGAAAAGCTGCTGGCGCTTGGCTACCTCAGCGGAGCTGGAAAGCTCACCTCCAACAACCTGGGAAATGCACTGCTCGCCGAGGGAAAACTGGATGCGGCGATCCGTGAGTTCGAAAGTGCCGTTCAGGAAGCTCCGGGTCTTCCCATGGCGCGCATCAACCTGGCTCGGGCCTACCTTGCCAAGGGGGATGACTCCAGCGCCAATCAAGAAATCGATCGCGCTCTCCGGCTCGATCCTGGATCTCCCGACGCTACCCTGGTGCTCGCAGAGATTGAGATGGCCCAGGGCGACCCTGCCCGAGCCGAAAGACTGCTCGCGAAACTGCTAGGACAGAATCCCTCCCTGGGTGCGGCGCATCGACTCCTGGGGCAGATTTTGCTTTCGAGAGGCGACCGCGCGAGCGCCCGATCCGAGTTTCTGCAGGCGCTTTCCATCGATCCCGACGACGCGCAATCCCAGAACTCCATGGGAATTCTGCTGAAGGGGGAGGGCAAGCTGGAGGAATCCGAGTCCCGATTTCGCTTGGCCCTCGAAGCGGATCCCTCCTCCTACGCGGCACTGAGCAACCTGGCGAGTGCCGCCATGGACCGAGAAGATTGGCAGGAGGCCGAAGAGCTCCTCAACCGAGCCTTGGAGTTGGCTCCGGAGGATGCGGCGGTGAGCAACAACCGAGGCAATCTCTATCTCCGCAAGGGCGATCTCGACAAGGCGATATCGGAGTTTCGCCGCGCCCTGCAGCTGAAGCCCCGTTACGCCGAGGCCCATAATGGCCTGGGAGCTGTCCTGTCGCGCCAGGGGGAGGGGAGTCAGGCGGAAGGAGAGTTCCGGCAGGCCATCGCGCTGGATCCCGATTCCCCTGAGCCCCGGCTGAATCTGGCGCGACTGCATGAATCGCAGGGCAGAGAGGGGGAAGCGGAACAGGAGCTGAGGGAATCTTTGAAAGCCGTTCCGGGGGATCCCCGTGTTAGTCTGGAGTTAGGGAGGCTACTCTTGGGAAGTGGAAGGGCCAGGGACTCTGTCGAGTTGTGTGAAGCAGCGCTGTCCATTCACCCCGACAATGCGGCTCTATGGAGCTTGAAAGGGGAGGGGCTCTGGCAGCTGGGGGATATGGCCGGCACCATTGCATCATTTCGCCGTTCCCTGGAGCTCAGTCCCTACCAGCCGGAGGTCGCGGCGCGATTGCAGCAGGCGTCGGACGGGGATCCTCCATGAAGCGGAATATCCTCATTATGGGCATTCTCCTGTGCCTGGCCCCAGGCGCACTCGCACAATCGGTCGGGGGACTCGCGAAAGGGGAGGACCTTCCGACTCTCTATGAATTGACGGCTCACTCGGCGTTGGTGGTCACGGCACGTGTCGTATCAGGGCAGGTCAAGCTGGCGCAAGTGGAGGTGGAGGAAGTGTTCCGGGGGGATGTCCATCCGGGACAGCGCCTGCAAATCGCCTACCGTGACCTGAATCTGGACCTGAACAAACAGGATCGCATTCTCTTCAGTGACGGAGAAACAGAAATCCTCTTCCTGGAGCCGGAAGTCAACTGGGAAGGAGTCCGAAAAGGGGTGGACCGCTACATCCTCTACCGCGGGCGCTTCGGCAAGGTGGCGCTTCCCAGAGAGGGAAATGAGATTTACCTCGAGGCGCTGCGGGTCTTTGCTACCCTGAGCGCCCAGAAGGACCATCGCAAACTCTACTCACAGATTCAGGGAATGCTGGGGAGTCCAAATCCAATCCTGGCGGACACGGGGCTCAAGGAAACGCTGCGCCTCGATCTCATGGACCGGAGCCTGCTCCCGGTGGTGCTTTCCTATCTCCAGGACCCTGCTCCAGGCAGGAGAGCCCAAGCCTTGAAGCTCCTGAGCAGCCTGTTTCGCGCTCTCAAGCCGGGGGAATTCTCGGAGGATGATGTTCTGGATGCGTTGTCCAGAGCGCTGGTGGTGGCACGCAACGACTCCATCGAGGGGGTTCGCGTTGCAGCCGTGGAAGCGCTGGGAAGCTGGAACGGTGATGAGGTCCTGCCGACACTCGAAGCGGTCGCGAATCAGGACCCCGCTCAAGAGGTCCGATACGGGGCCAAAGTGATCCTGCTGCGACGGGAGCAAGCGGCCAAGAAGAACCCGAAACCGGAAAGCAGCGAGCGCCAGCCCTAGGTTTGCCCCACCGAGAGCATCATGTAAGCCCCGAATCCCGCGAACAGAATATTGGGAGCCCAGGCCGCCAGGAAGGGGGGAAACAGCCCGATTTGTCCTAGGGCGCTCAAGACAGCAAAAGCGGCGTAGTAGACCACCACGAGTCCGATTCCCAGGCCGATTCCATAGAGCGATCCTTTCTTCCCGCTGCGAAACGCGAAAGGCAGCCCAAGGATGACCATCACCATCGAGACGAAAGGAAGTGCGATCTTTTCATGCAATTCGATCAGCAGCTCCTGTACGGAATAGCCCCGCTTCTGGAGATCTGCGATAAAGACCTTGAGCTGCGAATAGTTCATCTGATCGGGGGTTCGGACGTCCCCCATGAATGTCGCCGGACTGAGGGGCAGGGATACCTGCTTTTCCTTGAATTCCTCAAATGAACCGATTCCCCCGTCGGGAGTGAACGATCGCTCCCAACCGCTTCGAAGTATCCATCCGTCCTTACCCCAATGCGCCTCCTTGGCGTAGATTCTCTGCTTCACGGCATAGGATCGAGGATCAAGCCGTAAGACGCTGAACCCTTGAAAAGTCCCATCACCCGAACCACGCAAGAATCCGGGTGTCGTGCGCTGGTAGGCCTTGAAGGAATAGAAAGTCCCATCCTCTCCCTGAAACCATTTCCGCTGTGGCTGCGAGTAGCTGCGGCCGGGGTGACCGCGGATCTGGTCCCGGATCTGACTCGCACGCTGATTCGAGAAAGGCATCACATACCCCTGGATCCCGAAGGCGAACAAGGAAAGAAAGAGGGTGGCTCCCACGACGGGCATACAGATCCGGTAGAGACTGAGACCTCCCGCTTTCATGGCGGTGATCTCATTGAACCGCGACAGCACCCCGAACGAGAGCAGGGTGGCGATGAGGCAGGCCACCGGCAGGGTCTGGTTGATCACCCAGGGGGTCCGGTACTTGAAGAAACTCAATACCAAACTACCTGGAATCCGACTGTTGATGACATCATCGATCATCTCGCGAAAATCGACCACGAGAAAAATCACGTAGATCGAGATGCTGGTAACCAAGAGGAAGCGCAGGTAGCTCCTCAAGACATAGCGATCGAGGATGGAAGAGAATGCCGGACCCCCTGAAAGACTGCCACGGGACTCGATGACAACGGGTATCGGCTTGTCGGGAGCAGGCGGACCGGATGGAACGTCGGCCATCACCCGCCCGGCGATTCTCCTAGCGCCAGCCATGATCGGACGCGCCCATACTTTGAGATTATTGAATCTGCCGACGCCGGTTTCCTGTCTCTCCCGGCGGCGGATGAGAAGCGCCCCTAGAACAGTGAAGATCAGGTTTCCCGCCCACAGGGCTATCAGGGGAGAGATTTTCCCCTCCGTGGCGAGCTGCTCTCCAATCGTGAGTATGAGCCAATAGAACAGGACGACTCCGAGACTAATGGCGATTCCCGAGGACTTGCCGCCCCGGCGATTGAACACGCCCAACGGAAAACCAATGAAGCTGAATACCACGCAGGCCAGCGGAAGGGCGAATTTTTCCTGCCGGATCACTTCGATGGCCGCCTGCAATCGGCGGCGCGTGGGCGCATGCTCGAGCGCCCCGGCTTTTTCATGGGCCAGCTTGAGTTCCTTGAGTGACTGTTCCCGGAAGTTCCTCTGAGGCTCCTTGAGCAGCCTGGTTCTGAGCTTGAACCCTGCATCCGGCTCGCGCAAGGCCATCTGCCGATCGGCGCCGTAGACCTGGTAGTCCTCCGGTTGCTGCGGGTCCGAGCGGTGAGTAACCCCGTCTTCCAGAAACAGGCGCAATCGCCCGGAGCGAGAATCGTATTCGAGCCTGCCCCGGCGTGCCGTGGTCAAGAGGTCGCGTCCGTCCGCATCGCTCTGGGACAAGATCACCTTCTCCAGACTGCTTCCACCGGCATACACCTTGTCCGAGTAAAGAAGGAGCCCTGGTATGTCTTCAAACACCACCCGGGATTTCAATTCCTTACGCAGGTCCGATCTAAGCGCGACCTTGGTGGTGAGTGTATGCCGCAAGTAATTTGATTGGGGCTCAACCCAGATGACCAGGGCGCTACAGACGGCCCATCCGAACACACCCAGGCTGAGAACTGGCACGAGAACCCGCCAATAGCCAATCCCGCAGGCCTTCAGCGCTATGATTTCGCTGTCGGCGGACATTCGCCCGATTCCGATGAGAACGCCGAGCAGCACTGACATGGGGACCGTGAGTGCCAGGAGCTGCGGAAGCGAAAGGGCGATAATCTTCAGGACGGCTGAAGTGGCGATGTTCCGCTTGATGGCAAACTCAGTGACATTGAAGATGGCATTCATGAGAAGTACGAAGGTGTAAATGGAGAGGCCGAGGAGAAACGGAGAGAACAACTCGCGAAAAATGTAGCGGTAGAGTCGGGACAATAGGGTCTCCGCTGGCTCCGCCATGTTAGGGGTGGAAGGAGGGCAAGTCAAGAAGCGAATCTGCCGTCTGGCAGGGCCTTTTCTTGAGGTCCAGGGGGCGATTTTTCGCCCCCCGTCAACGTCCGATAAGAAATCTTATGTAAACCAATGGATCGGTCCGGGGTGTTGCAGTCCCTTTCATTTCCATCGCCACGCGAGCTGGCGACGAGCCGGCTGTTCAACGAACATGTGCCCACCTTTCAGCCGCACGGCATTGTCCTGGAACCGAGGAAACCTCAGGCTTTCTATGCCCATCGCCAACCCGGTGTCGATCCGTGGGGTGACCCCGTCCTGAACTCACGACCTTCACCAGAATTCCTGCGAAGCAAGACGCGCAGGCTTGGCCACACTCCAGCCACTCAAACCCAGAATGTCTCCAGTTCCGGACTCAAGAGTCTAAATGTCGTCTGTGATCGCAAGGGAGTGTATTTCATCCTAGAAGACGCTACGCGGATATCCACCCTACTCATCGAGCACGAAAATGTCGGCCGGCCGACAAAACTCGATGCACCATCGAGCCTAGAGTTGATTGTTGATGAGTGATGATTGGCGATCTTCCAATTGCTCGGCGGGCTGGCTTGCAGGGGAATCTCTAGGGATTACTTCGATGTCTAGTTGGCTTCTGACTGTAGATTTTCGAGGAGCTCACGGAGAGTGTGGATGATCTCCTCGCGCGAAACTTCCGCCTTGCTAAACCGAAGGCTGAAAGCAAAACGACGGTCCTGGGCCCGATATCGAAAAACAAAATGCTTCGGTCGACCGGGTCGGTTTTCGTCAGTGCTTGGCTTGCGCAGATTGCGAACATCTTCACGGGTGAGGTTCTGAGTGCGAATCTGCTCAGCCAGCGCCAACATGCCCTCGGTGTCTCCCTGGTGCGCTATTGCCAAAAGATGAGAACGTGAACTGATGCCGTATTCCTGACAGTACTCAATCACCTCTTCCGGTATCTGTGTCAGGCTGAGTATCTCGGTAATCCCTGACCTCGATTTCCCCAGCTTCCTGGCGACCTCTTCGTGGGTGTAGAGAAACTTGTCGCACAGCTGCTTGATTCCGTGTGCCTCTTCAATCGCGGTCAGGTCCCGGCGCTGCAGATTCTCAATGAGAGAAATCTCAAGGGTACCCTTGTCATCCACGTCGATCTCGATGCAGGGAATCTGTGTCAATCCAGCTTCCCTCGAGGCACGGTAGCGACGCTCTCCGGCGATGATCCGGAATCGCGCGCCCTGACGACGTACCAGGATTGGCTCCAGAACACCCTTTTCCTTGATGGAGGCCACCAGGTCTTTCAGGTCTCCCATCTGCCGCCTAGGCTGCTCGGGTACTGTGTCGATCTGCTCCAGGGAAATCATCCTCCCGATGGGTGTGAGCGCACCCCGGGCCAGGCTGTCGACGAAGTGGTAGTCGTGGCGCATACGCTTCTCAAGGGGTAGTCCCCTGCCTTTAGTATTAGACACGTCCGATGACCTCTTCAGAAAGCTTGTAATATTCGAGAGCCCCGGTTGAATTCGGGGAATAAGTGAAAATGGATTCCTTGTAGGCGGGGCTCTCCTCGAGCCTCACGCTGCGGCTGATGATAGTCTTGAACACCTTGTTTCCGAACACTTCTTTGATGTGGTTTTTAATATCCCGTCCAAGAACCGTCCGCTTGTCATGCAGCGTGATCACTACCCCGAGGAATTCCAAAGCCGGATTCGGCCGCGCCTTGATTTTCTCGACCGTCTCGAGAAGATCATCTGTGCCCTCAAGAGCGAAATACGAAGACTGAATCGGCACCAGCAGGTGCGTGGCAGCCACCAGCGCATTGACCGTCAGCAATCCGAGGGTGGGAGGACAGTCGATGATGATGTACTCATATTGCTTTTGGACCGAAGCAATCCGGTCCTTCATCCGAAAATGGCTGTCCAGCTCCCCTATCATTTTGCTTTCAAATTTGGCCAAGGTGATTCGCGAAGGGATGATTTCGAGATTGGGGGTGTGAGTGGCGTGCACCGCATCCTTGATGCTGAGCTCCGGCTCGGTGAGCGCTTCGTAGACGGTCGTATTGATCTGCTGGTGATCAACGAAGCAGAGGGTGCAATTCCCCTGGGGGTCTAAATCAATCAGCAGTGTCTTGTATTTCTTGTGGGCAAGAGCAGCGGCAAGATTGATGGCGGTGGTGGTCTTGCCGACTCCTCCTTTTTGATTGGCGATGGCCAGGATCATTCAGCCTGTTCTCGAGGTTGCAAGAGAGCGGTTAAGACGCTGGGTAGTGTGAGAGCGATGCTGAAGTGATGGTTCAGGAAATACTTATAAATCTTTGCATATCAACAAGTTACGCAGCATACCAGTTGTTGCTACATCTCGTACTTGCCAAGCTCTTCGGGATCCAGGTTTTCCAGCCACTTTCGAATGCGCTCGGACTCCCCTGCATCCTTGGTCATCTCGGTGTTTTTAGCTTTTTCAATGACCTCGCTGTCGACGAATATCGGCGACTCGGTGCGCAGAGCCAGAGCGATGGCATCCGAGGGACGAGAATCTACCGGGAGCACCTTCTCCCCCTGACGCAGGTAGACCAACGCATAAAACGTGTTGTCCTTGAGCTCGGTGATGACGATTTTCTCAACCGTTGCGTGAATACCCGACAGGATGTTCTTCAGGAGATCATGGGTCATGGGGCGCGGCGTAGCAATCTTCTCGATTTGCAGCGCAATCGCGTTCGCCTCGAAAATGCCGACCCAGATCGGAAGCACAGCACTGGTCTTCGGATCGCGGAGAATGATGATCGGCATGTTGCTGATGGGGTCGATCATCAGCCCCTTGATCTTCATTTCTATTTCCACTGATGCCTCCGGAGTTTTCGTTTCACTTATATCCTCTGAATCCTGCCAAGTCAAGACCGTTGCGCCTCGATCCAGCGTCCTTCCAGAGAGTTGGGACCCGCTGCCTGCACAAGGACGCAGGCCAATTGGCCTACGGCCGAGGCTGGTCCCGGAAAATTGACGACGCGGTTCGTCCCGGTTCTTCCTTTCAGGAACGAGCCTCCCATACGCGAGGGTCCGTCGACCAGCACTTCCACCACCGTCCCCACGAAATCCTGGTTCCTGCGACGCTGGATCTCCTGCTGCAGAAACTGCAGCTCGTGAAGTCGCTCCTCCTTCTCCCTGCGGTCCATGACATCGGCCTCGAGCGCCGCGTCGGTCCCCGGCCTGGGAGAAAACACGAAAGAATAGACCTGATCGAATTTCACGTCGCGCAGGAGCTGCAGCGTGTCGTCGAACTCCTGGCGTGTCTCCTCGGGGTATCCGACGATGATGTCCGTGGAAAGGCCGATGTCCGGAATGGCCTGTCGCAGGCGATCGATTCGATCCAGGTAACGTCGCCGCGTATAGCCCCGCCGCATCCGCTCGAGCACGGAATCGGAGCCCGATTGGGCTGGAAGGTGTAATGCGTTGCAGACCGCCGGGCAATCCCTCATGGCGGTGATGATCTCGTCACTCAGGTGGGCGGGATGCGACGTGGTGAAGCGCAGCCGGAGAATCCCTTCCACCTCCTGCAACCGGCGCAGCAACCCCCCCAGATGGAGGCCGCAATCCCGGTAGGCATTGACGTTTTGCCCCAGCAGCTCCAGCTCGCTGTAACCGGCTTCCGAAAGCGCCATCGCCTCCCGCAGGACCGCCTCCGCCGGTTTGCTCACTTCCCTGCCGCGCGTCGTGGGGACGATGCAGTACGTGCAGGTCTTGTTGCATCCTTCCATCACCGTGATGAACGCGCGAGGACCCGGAGCGCGATGGGCTCGGGAGCCGTCGTAACGAATGCTGTCGTCTCGCCGCTGCCTGTCCAGAGGACGGCTGCGGCGCCTCTTCACTTCTTCCAGGATGCCGGGGAGCGAGGCGATGGCCCTCGGGCCTAGCACGAAATCCACCAGATCGGAGCGGCTGAAAATCTCCTCCCCCTTCTGCTGGGCTACGCACCCGCACAGCCCGATGATGAGGTCGGGACGCAGGTTTTTGAGCGGTCGAAGGCTTCCCAGGTGGGAAAAGACCTTCTCCTCCGCTTTTTCACGGATGCTGCACGTATTCAGAAGAAGCAGATCGGCCGAGCGTACATCTTCGGCGCTGCGATGCCCGAGCTCCTCCAGGATGCCGGCAAGTTTTTCGGAGTCGTGGGTGTTCATCTGGCAGCCCCAGGTCTGGATCAGGTAGCGCACGGTCCTAGCCCTTCCTGCGTCGCCGGGAAAGCGGGA
>Ga0065705_10104681_pt1 | contig 12026 bp, 7 predicted proteins | sample SwibulcommuniRL2_FD_59092 | JGI IMG/M metagenome (GOLD analysis project Ga0065705, IMG submission 59092) | Bulk soil microbial communities from switchgrass field near Rose Lake, East Lansing, Michigan, USA - RL2 Bulk Soil v2 (version 2) | ecosystem: Environmental > Terrestrial > Soil >... | reverse complement strand
CCGCCACGCTCTCCAGCCTGGTAGAACTGTACCCACCCAGATCCAGGGCCGCTCGCGCAAACTCTTCATAGCTTGCTCCATCCCCTTCGTTCACGACGTGGAAAACGCCGGGCAGGTCCTGTTCACCCAGTTCGCGCAGGCGTTGGGCAAGGGCCGGTGCATAAGTCGGTGTTCCAAATGCGTCTCGAATGGCCTTCAGCGTGTCCCCGCGCCGGGCACGATCGATGATGGTGCTCAGGAAATTGCTGCCGCCGGGTCCGAAAATAAAACCCGTGCGAACCACGATTGCGCGAGCATATGCCAATTGGGCCCGCCGTTCGCCTTCCAGTTTTGCAAGTCCATAGATACTTTTCGGACCAGGCTGATCGCGCTGGGTGTAAAAACCATCTTTCTCGCCATTGAACACATAGTCGGTAGATATGGTGACGAAACCGGCGCCGACTTCTCTTCCGCCGATCGCGAGGTTTTCCGGGCCATCAGCATTGGCGGCGAAAGCTCGGGCTCTATCCAGTTCGCAGCCATCGACATCAGTCCAGGCCGCGCAGTTGATGATCACGTCGGGCTGATCCTGTTTCAGGGTTTGAACGACTTGATCCCGGTCGCTAATGTCGAGCGTCCGATGATCGTAAGCAAAAACGGTGTCCCCGCTGGCTCGGCAGTAGCTGCTAACAGCTCGCCCAACCATTCCGCCGCCTCCGCTTACAAAAACCCTCAACTCGTTCCCACCTCCGCTCCGTATTGTTGACGATAGTAATCCTGATACGCGCCACTTCGCGCGCGTTCCAGCCAACGACCGTTTGCACTATACCAATCCAGGGTTTTTTTCAACCCGCTTTCCCAGGTTTCACCCGGACGCCAGCCCAATTCCGATTCAATTAAGGTGGGGTCAATGGCATAACGACGATCATGGCCCAGCCGATCTTTCACAAATCGAATTAGTGAACGTGGTTTACCTACGGTATCCAGCAGCGACTCAACGACATGGATGTTGTGCTGTTGATTGCGCGCGCCAATATTGTAAATAGCACCGGCCCTCCCCCGTTCCAAAGCCAACAAAATCGCGCGACAGTGGTCGTCGACGTAGATCCAATCACGTACGTTCCGGCCATCTCCATAGACCGGAATCGGCTGGTCGTTAAGTGCATTTGAGAGCGCCAGAGGGAGAAACTTCTCCGGGAATTGCCTGGGGCCGTAATTATTGCCGCAGCGTGTTATCACGGTATCGAGGCCAAAGGTGTGATGCGCCGCGCGAACCAGATGTTCGGCTGCTGCTTTCGACGCTGCATAGGGGCTATTCGGAGCGAATGGAGAATCTTCAGTAAAGAAAGCGTCGTGATTTTCGGGCAAACTGCCCATCACTTCGTCAGTTGAAATCTGGACGAACCGCTTAACGCCGCGCGCGCGCGCCGCGTCGAGCAACACCTGCGTCCCTATGATGTTCGTGCGCAGAAATTCCGCCGCATTTGCGATGCTTCGATCGACATGCGATTCAGCGGCAAAGTTAACTATAGCTTCGGCACCTTCGCCGAGCGCGGCAAGGACCGCGTCCGCATCAGCGATATTACCGTGCACGAAATTATGCCGGCTTGAATCTATATTCTCGAGGTTGTCGAGGTTTCCGGCATAGGTGAGAGCATCAAAGTTTGTAACGTTCCAGCCTGTCTCAGCCACCAGCATTCTGACGAATGCCGAACCGATGAATCCGGCACCCCCGGTAACAATGATTTTCCGCATTTTTGTTTAACTAATAGCCCTCAAAAACTTCCCAGAAAGGCCATGATAAAGAGAAAAGAGCGGTTCGCAAACCGTGATGCAAGGTTCCTTGTAAAATAATGTTGACTTCTACATCGAAATAGTCTATTACACCTCGTTTTAGCCGAGCCGCGATTTAGTTCTTCTTCCAGTTCCTGGCGATCGCGCTTGAAACTTCTCCTTCTGAAGCCAAAAACGAGCACAGCCTAGCATATCGTTCATTACTCATAGAGCTCAGAGTTTACCAGTAGCAAGGTTTGCAGTTCAGCTAGAAACAGCGTTTTCAGTCCTTATAATTTATGTTCCGTTTGACGTCACACGTCACTCACGAGTTTCTGTCGATCTCGCCAACTCAAACACTAGCGAGCGAACCAAGTCTTGAGGAGAATTTCCAATGAAAAGCCACGCCCATTCCAACTGTAGTTCTAATCGTACAAATCGCAGTTCTTTGATAGGTATCGCGGCCTTTGTTGCCCTGGTCGCACTCATCGGTATTCCGTTGTTCTCATCATCGTCAGCTTCGTCTGCGATTAAAAACTCTCAAGCTTTTTCTAATGTGCGATCAGTGAGCAACAAAGGCGCAACCGCTAGTTCAACCAGTATATTTGGAAACTTTCTTAATCTCGGCAAACGGCGCGCGCTGCTGCCATTCTTGCCTCTCGGCGAGACGATTGAAGTCTTTGCGGAGGACTGCTCGACTCCGCTGACCGATATGAACCTCGGTGAAATTGTCTGCGCCAAAACCAATGGAGTGGATTTGACGGTACCGGGTAATCACTACATGAATTGGATTGACTCGTCGTTGAATCAGACGAATGGCGGGACCATTACGCAGAATCCGCAGTTCTTTTATTTCGCACCGCCGACTACAGGTCTCTGGAAAGCTACCGTTGGAAGGGTAGCGCCGCCTGATTCTTCGATAATCGGCAATCCGCCTCTTTTTACTGTGAACTCGGGGGGCGTTGGTGTAGCGACGTACGCCACGGATTGTACTACGCCGAAAACGACTTTCACGTTGGGCGACACCGTCTGCGCCAAGGCGACCGGCGCCGCTCAATTCAACCGTAGGTTTGCCTGGGTAGATCCGGCAGGACTAACGCGCACGTTCACGGCAATCATTACCAGTCCTCAGACTGATTCGTTCACGCTGCCGAGCACCGAAACTTCAACGATCGATGTTTTCGTGGTGGATAACCGGGGCGAATGGCAGGCCAATGTGGTTTCGAGCCGAGGCGGGATTGTGCGAAGCCGGCCATTCCTGGTGCAGGGTGCTACGCCGACGGCTGATCTTTCGATTTCCAAATCCCTTGTCGGAGAAAGCCCCCAATCCGGTCAGTCCGTAACGTTCTCGGTTGCGGTCACGAATCTTGGTCCGAATCGGGCAGAGAATGTCGAAATCTCTGACGCTCAACCTGACAATGCCACATTCGTCTCCGTAACCCAGACAGCGGGACCGACCTTCTCGTGCACCGGCGCGGATCCGGTTGTTTGTACTCGCGGAACAAACGCAAGTCCATTGTTCCTGGAGCCGGGAGAGACCGCAGTTTTCGAATTCGTTTACACCGCCAGCGGTACAGGTGGATCGTCAATCACCAATGCGGCCGCCGTTCAGAGTGAGACGACTGAACTCAACGCGGTGGACAACACTTCTGTTTATACCATCATTATCGACGACGGGGGCGGCACTCCGGCGGACTGCGTGCTTAACTGTCCGCCGAGCCTCACCGTTGCGACAAATACCACCCAGTCGGGTAATCCCGGGGCCATCGTCACTTTCGGCGACGCCAGCGCTAACGGTAATTGTGGAACCGTAACTGCGAGTCCGGCCTCTGGCTCTTTCTTCCCCGTAGGCACCACCACGGTGACGATGTCATCCTCAGTTGGCGGCGGCTCGTGTACTTTCGCGGTAACCGTGATTGATTCACCTTCGCCGACAATAACTTGCCCCGCGAACCAGACGGTTGCGGCTCCCTCAGGCCAGCCTGAGGCGACCGTCAGCGTCGGAACGCCCAATGCCACCGGCAGCAATGTCGTAATTAGCGGCCAGAGAAGTGACGAGCGTCCGGTAAGCGACCCGTATCCGATTGGGACGACTACCATCCAGTGGTCCGCGACAGATGAATTCGACCGGCAGGCATTCTGTACTCAGACAATCGTTGTCACATCAAACGACGTGCCTACGATTTCCTGTCCGAGCAACAAGACGTTCAATGCCACAAATGGATGCACTTACACGGCTACTGCCGCTGAGATCGGAACTCCGACAACGACTGGTCCTAACTTGACGGTCACCAGCGAACGCAGCGATGGTCTCGCGCTCAGCGATCCATTCCCCGCAGGTCAGACGGCGATTACCTGGACCGCGACCAATGCCGTTAGCAGCGCGTCTTGCACGCAGATCATTACGGTGATCGGCAACGATAATACGCCTCCGACGCTAAACGTCCCGCCGAGCATTACGACGAGCACCGATCAGTGTTCTATCTTCATCGATGACGAGAATTTTGTCGCGACAGCCGAGGACGGCGGAGAATGCGGCTCTAACGTAACTATCTCTCGCACGGGCATTCCGAGAGTTGCTTGCCCGGTTCCGGGAGATCCGGGCCGAACGTGTGAAAGCTTCGTCTTCCCGACCGGCACGACCGTGATTGTATATACGGCTACCGATTCGTCTGGGAACAGCACGACCGGCACGCAGACCGTAACGGTTAACGAGAACCCGAACACGCCGCCGACGATCTCTGCACCAGGCGACGTTTCTGTGAACACGGGTCCGGGGGCGACCACCTGCGGCGCCTTCATTAGCGATGCGACGCTGGGCACGGCGACAGCCAGCGACAACTGTCCGGGTGTCACCATCACGCGTAGTGGCGTTCCCGCCGGAAATAACTTCCCGGTCGGGACTACCACTGTCACCTACAGAGCGACGGATCGGGTCGGGAATTTTACCGAAGATACGCAAGCTGTGACTGTGGTTGACAACACGGTGCCCATCGTTACTCCTCCGGGACCAGTTACGCTTTACACCGGACCAAATGCGACGGCCTGCAGCGTCACAGTCAGCAATCTTGACGGTACCTTCGGAACCGGCTCGGCTACCGACAATTGCCCGGGTGTGGGAGCTGTATCACGAAGTGGCGTACCTTCCGGAGGCATCTTCCCGGTAGGAAATACAACTCTTACTTATTCAGCTACCGATGCCCATGGCAACACAGGTTCGGCGACACAAGTCGTAACCGTAATCGACAATACCCAACCCGTGATCAGTTGTCCGGCAAACATCACGATCGAGCCAACCTGTCCGACCGGCGCGATCGCGACGTACTCAACGCCGACGGCAACAGATAATTGCGGGGTGCAATCGGTTGTTCGAACGGCTGGGCCGGCCAGCGGATCACTCTTCCCGATTGGCACAACGACGGTGACGCATGTAGCGACTGACATATATGGCAATACGTCGTCGTGCAGCTTCACAGTAACGGTGCTCACGCCTCAGGCTGTCGTCCAGAATCTGATTAACCAGGTCAGTGCTTCGTCGCTGACCGGAACTCAGAAGAATGGATTGCTGGCGAAGCTGAATGCTGCGCTCACCGCCATTAACGGCGGGGGCGGAAATGCCTGTTCCAAGCTGAGCGACTTCATCAACAACGTTCAGACTCTGATAAGCCAAGGGAATCTTTCCGCGGCCACGGGTAACGCGTGGATCAGCTCGGCGAACCACGTGCGCAACACCATTGGCTGTACGACGCTACCCTGTTCGTAACGAAATCGCGGCCGGCTCCGCATGGCGCCGGCCGCACTTGAAAGTTTTAGCAATAAGTACGTCCCAAGCTCCCAGGTGAGGCTACTGCATCCGATTCGGGCGCGGGACTTAATAGAAAGGACTTTCGCTTCGCGTTCAGATTCGAGAGGACTTGCTAATAACAGCAATTAAGCTCAACCCCAAAAAGGAGAATGCAACATGAGTAAGCTTCGCTTTAGTTTAAATATCCTGGCCGTCGCAGCCTTTGTGCTGACGGTGACTTCGATGGCTAACGCCCAGGCTACGCGGACTTGGGTATCCGGCGTCGGCGACGACGCAAACCCCTGCAGTCGCACAGCCCCTTGCAAAACCTTCGCCGGCGCTATCTCAAAGACTGCCGTCAACGGTGAGATTGACGCGCTCGATCCAGGTGGCTTCGGTGCGGTTACTATTACGAAGAGCCTCACCATTGACGGCACGTGGGGTGGGGGCTTTGGCTCCATCCTCGCGTCCGGCACCAGCGGCGTGATTATTAACGACAGCTCGTCAGGAACGCCCAACACCGCGAACGTCACGTTAAGAAAACTCTCGATTAACGGGGCAGCCACCACGGCCGGAAGTGGGATCCGATTCATTTCAGGCAAAAGCATGAACGTCGAAGATTGTCAGATCTTCGGGTTTGTCGGAAGCGGCACGGTCGGAAGAGGCATCAGCGTCGAACTCTCGGGCGGCCCGAGGAACGTGTTCGTTAAGAACACGAACATCTACAATTGCACAGTCGGCATCAGGCTAGGGGCGACTGCCAGTTTCGTCGCCGCGACTCTGGACAACGTGAAGATTGATGCTGCGGGTGACCAGGTTGCTGGAACTACGGGCGTCGAACTTGCGGCCGGAGGATTCGCCGTTATTCGCAATTCGGAAATCTCACGTTGGCAGAACGGCATTAACAATACGGGTGGCGCCAACTCCGGAGCCCGCCTTATTGGCTCAACCGTATTTAGCAACTCGAACGGTATCAACGCTGGCGCAAGCCAAGCGCATGTTTCGTCGTCTGCGTTCCTGGGAAATACCGTCGGCATCGTGCTGGGGGGCGGTTCGGTCCTGACCGGTTGTGACAACTTCTTTGCCGGCAACACAACCGACGTTTCCGGTGGTGGCCTAACCAACCAGTGCGTTAAGTAACGTCGCCACGATACGAAGGCTTGCCACAAGCCTTTGTATCGCGGTTAACCTGTATTCGCCCGCGGAGGCGTCAGTCTCTTCCTCGATGACTGACGCACCGCGGGGCGATTTTTCTTTCACCCCCAACTGACGCTTCTCAACGCGCAACCAGAGCGCGTGCGGTTCGGGTAAGCAAGCCTGAAGCTGCCGCAACTTGCGCTCAATCAGCCGCAGATTCAATACTCCCTTTTACCGCGTTCATCGATCCGTTACGAGCGGCAGGCTTGACCACGATAACGCCCCGGACTAGACGGTTTTCTTTGCTCAATTGCCTCGAAAGCTAAATGTGATCGGTTCGAAGAGTCGGGCAAACTACTTAATGCACAATGCCCGTGCAGTTCGCCAGCTAATCAAGTCTGGCGACCTGCGCGGGCAGTTTTTTTGGCAAGTGAAAAATACCAATTTCCTGTTCACGCGCCGCTTTTACAAGTCCTTGACGGTGCTATGACACTTGGCTAAACTGCCATGTCATTAAGAAACCACACTCTAAGAGCGCACACTTTCTCCGATGAATTCGTGAGCTGAGGCGTTTGAATTTGTTAGCTGAGGCGTTCAACCGGGAAGATATACTGCCTAATCATCTACGCATTGCTGACTTGGCCTCGGATTCCAGCACCTGGGCCGACCCAACCCACCGGGATTCCGATGAACACTGTTATTAACTCAGAGAAGTTGCCACCCCGGCATGCGCCGCAGTTGCCGGATGAGCCGCTGTTCGTCGTCGAGGCGCGCAAGTCCGGGGTGGGCTTGAATCTCAAAGAATTATGGACCCATCGCGAGCTTCTCTATTTTCTGGTTTGGCGCGACGTCAAGATACGTTACAAGCAAACGCTTCTGGGTGCGGCCTGGGCCCTCCTTCAGCCGCTGCTCACGATGCTGGTTTTTACGTTCATCTTCAGCAAAGTAGCCAAGATTGATTCGAACGGAATTCCCTACCCCATTTTTGCATACGCAGGACTTGTACCCTGGACCTTCTTCGCTAATGCGATCACCACCAGTGGCAACAGTATCGTTGGCAGCTCTCACTTGATCACGAAAGTCTATTTTCCCCGGCCGATAATTCCGATCGCCTCGGTCTGTGCGGGTCTAGTCGATCTGGCCGTCGCCTTCCCGATGCTGGTGGTGCTGATGTTCTATTACCACATTGGGATTACAGTGACTGCTTTGTTTCTAATTCCACTGGTGTTGCTGACAACCCTGTTGGCGATAGCAGTGGGAATGTGGATTTCAGCGATCAATGTGAAGTATCGAGATGTGAAATTTGCGATGCCCTTCGTAGTCCAGATCTGGATGTACTTGTCTCCCGTTGCGTACCCGGCAAGTGTCATACCGGCGCGGTGGCGGATTCTCTATTCTCTTAATCCATTGGTGGGAATCATCGACAGCTATCGGACAGCACTTTTTGGCGGGGCATTTGATTGGAAAGAGCTAGCCATCTCCCTGGCTGTCACGTTCACATTTCTGGCTTACGCAGCGCAGCGATTTCGAAAAATGGAAAAAGGATTCGCTGACATTATTTAGCAAAATGAAACCGATCATTAAAGTGATGAATGTCGGTAAGCAATACCGGCTGGGATCTCCTCAAAGATCCTACCTGACGCTGCGAGAGAGTCTGTCCTCGCTGGCATCGGCTCCCTTCCGATGGCTGGCCCGTGAGAACTCTTCGAGTCACGAAACATTTTGGGCGCTGCAGGAAGTCAATTTCGAGGTAAATCCCGGCGAAGTAGTCGGAATCATTGGACGAAATGGGGCGGGTAAATCAACGCTCTTGAAGTTGCTGTCGAGGATCACGGAGCCGACCACGGGACGGATCGAACTCTACGGCCGCATCGGCTCGCTGCTGGAAGTTGGCACCGGCTTTCATCCCGAGCTGTCAGGACGCGAAAACATCTATCTCAATGGTGCAATACTCGGAATGGCTCGCTCAGAGTTGGCCCGCAAATTCGACGAGATCGTGGCGTTTGCAGAGCTGGAAAAGTTCATCGATACACCGGTCAAGCACTATTCCAGCGGGATGTACGTGCGATTGGCGTTCGCGGTCGCGGCCCACTTAGAGCCAGAGATTCTGATCGTTGATGAAGTCCTGGCAGTGGGTGATCTGCGGTTCCAACGTAAGTGTCTTGACAAGATGGAGAATGTCAGCCAGCAGGGTCGCACTGTCCTTTTCGTTTCTCACAACATGGCGGCGGTGACCCGTTTGTGCCAGCGCGCAATTCTGTTGGAAGAGGGAAGAGTAGTCCTTGACGACACGGCTGCCCAGGTCGTTAGTGCATACCTCGGCAACGCGGCGCGGAAGTCGTGCGCTGTTCGGGAATGGGAGGATGTCAGTCGCGCGCCGGGTGACGATGTAGTACGGCTGCGCGCCGTGCGCGTCAGGACCGAAGCTGGCGAAGTCAAAGATGCGGTAGACATTCGAAAACCTGTCATACTCGAGATCGAATACGATGTCTTGGTCCCTGGCAAACGACTCTCTCCCGTGATGAGCTGCATCAATGAAGAAGGCACTTGTGTCTTTTCTTCAGCCGGTATTTCTCCGCAATTTATGGACACCCAAGACTTGCACTTCGTCGGACGTTGTTTGTCTACTTGCTTTATCCCGGGTAACCTCCTGGCCGAAGGCGCTTTTACAGTCACGGTTTCCGTCAATAGCATTTTGGATGGCAATACCGCCCACGCGGTCGAACCAGATGCAGTGAGATTCCAGGTGGTTGACTCCCTGGATGGTAGTTCGGCACGCGGACTATATGGCGGGCCGATGGCAGGGGTGATGCGCCCTCTTTTGACATGGACTAGTAAACCGATTAGAACTGGTTCGGATTCGCTCGATCTTCACACGAATGACGGAAGCGCGCGGCAATGAAAAAAGCTAGGGCATACATAAACATCTTCAAGTTAAGGGTGAACATGGCCCTAAAGCGGAAGCGCCTCCATAACTATCCTGTACAAGCCTACATCGAGCCGACTTTGTTTTGTAATTTGCGTTGCCCGGCCTGCCCCACAGGTCTGCAACTTGGCTTGCGCCCTTCCGCCACCATGAAGTGGGACCTTTTTAAGTCCGCCGTCGATGAGATAGGCGATTACGTTTTCAGCTTGTACATGTACAACTGGGGAGAACCGCTGCTGCACCGGCAAACTCCGGAGATGATCCGGTACGCCAAAGAAAAAGGCATAAACATAATACTCAGCACAAATCTCAGCCTGAAGTTATCGGATGACTATATTGAACGGCTGGTACAGAGCGGCCTCGACCGGCTAACGGTCTCGCTTGATGGCACGACGGCAGAAACATATTCCAAATATCGTCTGCGCGGCGAGTTTCAACTCGTGCGCGAGAACATGGCGCGCATTCAAGCAGTGAAGAAAGAACTCGGAATGCAGACTCCCGAAATTGTCTGGCAGTTTCTGGTCTTCAAACACAATGAGGATCAAATCGAGGAGGCGCGGGCGGACTACAAGGAATGGGGCGCTGATGCTGTCTCAATCGAAGGGGCGATCATGCCGGTTCCACCATATGATAAAGGTTACGAGCCTTCGACAATTGCCACGTATAATATGTATGACCCTGACCATCACTTCCAGCGGGACACAGAAAAACATGATCGAAGCGGTCGCCCGTGTTCGTGGTTGTATGGTGTTTTTGTTTTGAATCCCAATGGCAAAGTTTCTCCCTGCTGCGCTTCTGCTGAAGAGGCTACGGATTTTGGTGAATACAAAGTCGGCGACGGGTTTTTTGACGTTTGGAACAATGCTGTCTTCAAACGGGCCCGCGCTTTATTTAGTAGAAACGGTCACTCAATACCTTCTGTCCCCGCCCCTGAGCCGACACAAAATGGTCTCGTTCAAATTCAACATACGACATCGAACCAGATAGGAAGCGAGGGGGCCGATCTTATTGCGGGAATGGGGTTGGGCGTATCCGGAGCGCTGAAGGGCGACGAATTGATCTGTGAGAAGTGTCCGATTCCCTGGCGGCAGGATGATGTACTGAACGTGATATCCGAGGAAGTAGTCCGGCTAGTTCGAATTATTCAAGTAAGCAATTCACTTAAGACAACCGCGCGCGCGGTATTCGCATACCTGCTGATGGGAGCGCCGGAGTTTCGTGTCTGGTCTCCAAGAGCCGTACGCAGACTGGTAAAATCCTTTAGTTTCACTGCAAATTTATGAAAGTCGTTGTCCTCGCGGGTGGCTTAGGTACACGGCTGTCCGAAGAAACTGAGCTAAAACCCAAGCCGATGGTCGAGATCGGAGGATTTCCGATTCTTTGGCATATCATGAAGCACTATGCGCACTTCGGACTTAAAGAGTTTTATCTAGCCCTGGGTTACCGAGGAGACGTTATCAAACGCTTCTTTGTCGACTACTACAGTCTCAACGGGAGCATGACGATCAGTTTCTCTGACGGCAAGGTCGATAGGCACGAGCAGGAATGCGAAGACTGGCTCGTTCATCTCAAGAACACGGGAGAGGAAACGAACACTGGCGGCCGGGTAAAAAGACTGGAACAGTATCTAAAAGACGATACTTTTGCACTTACCTACGGTGATGGGGTTTGCAATGTTGACCTGCAGGACTTGATCAGATTTCATCGAGCACACAAACGGCTTGCTACTGTAACTGCCGTCCGTCCACCGGCACGCTTCGGCGGGCTGATCTTCGACGGTGATATCGTCGTCGACTTTACTGAGAAGCCGCAGATCGGAGAGGGCTGGATTAACGGCGGATTTCTAATCCTGGAGCCTGAAATCTTCAAATACCTTGAAGGCGACGACAGCAGCCTCGAGGCTGATGTACTGGAACGCTTGGCAGCTGACCGGCAACTTGCTGCTTACCGGCACGAAGGCTTCTGGCAGTGTATGGACACTTTGCGAGATAAACGTTTGCTGGAAAGTCTATGGCAAGAGCGGCGGGCTCCCTGGAAGGTTTGGGAATGAGCAACGCGGGTTTCTGGCTTGACCGGCCGACGTTTGTCACCGGCGCCACCGGTCTCATTGGTGGTTGGCTCGTACGCACTCTGCTTGATGCGGGAGCGGATGTCGCCTGCTTAGTACGCGATTGGGTGCCGCAGAGTGAGTTAGTGCATCAGCATTTGATCGAACGCGTCAAGGTTGTCCGTGGCGACGTTGGCGACCAGGCGCTGCTGGAACGGACGTTGGGCGAATATGAGATCGACACGGTACTGCATCTCGCCGCGCAGACGATCGTCGGCATTGCCAATCGCAACCCGGTCTCAACTTTTGAAACGAATATCGGCGGCACCTGGGCGCTGCTGGAAGCGTGCCGCCGCAGTCCTACGGTGAAGCAGATCGTA
>Ga0065705_10104680_pt1 | contig 12029 bp, 8 predicted proteins | sample SwibulcommuniRL2_FD_59092 | JGI IMG/M metagenome (GOLD analysis project Ga0065705, IMG submission 59092) | Bulk soil microbial communities from switchgrass field near Rose Lake, East Lansing, Michigan, USA - RL2 Bulk Soil v2 (version 2) | ecosystem: Environmental > Terrestrial > Soil >... | reverse complement strand
GGCGACGATAGAGCTTGTTCTGCTCGTGATTGATATAGGTTTTTACCTGTCCAGCCACCTGGTCTGTCGCAATGTCCCAGGCAACCTGCCATAACTGCGGCTGAAAGCTCGTCGTGTCAGTCAGCCAGGCCTGGTAATCCTCCTCACTCGGCTCAGTGAATCCCCAATGATCACGGAACGCCTCGATATCCGCATCCCAGATCGCCCGGTAGTGCTCGGGCAGCACGGGGCGCACTTCCAAACCTTCCGGTAAAGGATAATCAGGGATGTTTTCCAGATCTGGCCGCACCATGTCAAAAGCGTAGCGTACGGGTTGATATCCCGTTTTTTCCAACATGGCAGCCAGGCCGGCCTCGCCTTGCATCACAAAGCTCATGAAGTACTTTTCGACCTGCACGGGATGACCGGTGGCGATCTCCCGCAGACGTCCCTCCATCCAGCCCAGCATCGCCTGACCGATCCGTAGGCGGCGCCAGGCCGGCAGGATCCTGCCAAAGAACATATAGCGGTGTTCCCCGCTGCCTTCCATTTGCCACGTCCCGCGCGAGTAACCGATCACCTCCGCTTCGCTGCCGTCGCCCGGGTCCACTTCCGCAAAGATCATATCCATGTACGGATCGCAGTTGGTCAGGTGGGCGAAGAAAGTTTCCAGTTCCTCGGGCGTGTCAGCGCGTTCTGTGCCGTCTGCTTCTGCAGAGACACGGGTGATGGTGGCCATGTGACCATAGTCTCGTCCCCCGCGAAAATGTCGAAACCTCAAACCAGGGATCCCGGGCGCCTCCGGGAGTTGAATTGCATCTGTGGTCATGATCACTGCTCCAATTTCGGAGGATAAAGTTCAGGCGGCAGCGAAAGTATACCAACAGATACACGCTTGCCGAAGGTCTTCGCGTGGCACTCCCGAGTGGTCAACGAAGGAGGTACCAGGGCAAAGAAAGACCGTAGGTCTCTAGGATCTAAGACCTACGGTCCCAAGTCACGGCGGGGCGCTGCGCAGAGACCCACGCCGAGCGGGGGTGTTCATGTTTTCTCCTTTGGCAAGTTTGTGAACCGACGCCTCACCTGTTGGCGTCGGTTCGGGGAAATATTCCGGTTGAAAATTACCTGGCTGGCAACTGGATCTGCCCGATCATGTTGCCTTCCTGTTCTGTGAACCAGAGATTGCCATCTGGACCGGCGATGATGTGATACGGCACGCTAGCATATGTAGGTACGGCAAATTTAGTGAGTACGCCATCGGTGGTCATGCGTCCAATTTCCGTGGAGTTATAACCCGTAAACCAGATCGCGCCATCAGCGCCCGTTGTGATTCCGACGGGTCCCATGTCAGGAGCATCGAACGTGGTGATATTGCCATCCATGTCGATGCGACCGATTTTGTTCACACCAAACATCGTGAACCAAACTGCATTGTCGGGCCCTGCTGTCAGGCGAAGAGGAAAGCTGTTTTCATCGGGAATTACATATTCAGCCAGCTCTCCGTCGGTCGTGATTCGACCGATCTGATTGGCTCCCCCTGCAACAAACCATAATGCCTCGTCAGGTCCGACGATCATCCCAGCCGGATTACTTTTCTCTTGCGGCAGTGCATACTGGGCAGCGATTTTTCCATCGGCTGTGAGTTTGACAATTGCGTTCCCTCCGCGGGATGTCACCCATAGATATCCATCAGGCGCAGTGACCAATTCACGGATAGGCGATAACCCTTCGGGCAGATCGAACTCTGTGATTTCACCTTCGACGCTAATTCGTCCCAGTTTGTTGGCATCGTCTTCATTGAACCAGAGCGCGCCATCGGGACCCACTCCGATAAATCCCTGTGCCTCTGCGATACCTCCCTCCTCAAGAGGGAACTCTGTAACTACTCCATCCACACTGATGCGACCGATTTGCTGCGTTGTGGTTTCTACAAACCATAGTGCACCATCGGGTCCCACTTTGATACCGCCTGCATGAGCGGCAAGGGTTGGAATCTTGTGTTCAATAATCAGTGGATAATTTGTTTGTTGAGCCACGGGCTCCCAGGTGCTTCCAACATCAGCATTGCATTCAGCGCCTGTGTTAGTTTCACATTTGACACCGGCCAAAACTCCGCCATCTTCTTGCGACTCAAAGTACTCTATGCCACCAATCTCACTAGGACCACAAAATGGGCACAGTTGGAATTTGAGAGCTATCAAACCATCCACAAGCGCCGCCGGACCGCGTGCACCGGGGTCTTGCTCAGGGTCATGGTCGGTACGCAGGAATGTGAAACAGTTACTCTGGGTCTTAAGTTCCTGACAAATGGCATCGTCTGCGGAACGCAGGCGCAGTGCTACCTTCCCGGATAGATACTCAACATCTAGAAGGTTGTCAGGGATCGGATCGCCAGCCAATGCAAATTCGTCGGGCGCTTCAGTTGCAGGTACTGAAGTTGGCGGAACTGTTGTTGCCGTCGCGGCTGGCCCGCAAGCCGAGAGGATTACACATGCGAGTATCAAAACAGAAACGAGCAAGTTACGGGTGTTCATTTTCTTTCTCCTATGGTTGAAATGATTTTTCGTACATTGGCATCGTAGCATGCAGCCAACATAAAAACCCGACATTTCCAGACAAAAGGAGAAAGTGGAGCATCATACTCTTGTATTTGTCCTTCCACTCCTATAGAATGACAATAAGAAATTATCAGGAGTAACATGCCCACTCAACCTTTCTCTCCCGGCTCGTTCCAAATATTCGGTGACCTGCTTAAATATCTGCGTCGCCGCGAACGTCTCACGCAGCTCGAATTGTCCATCGCAGTAGGTTACAGCGAAACACAAATTGGCAAGCTCGAAAAGAATCAACGCCGCCCTGATCTCACCGCCCTCAAGGCGCTTTTCATCCCAGCCTTGCATATTGATGATGAGCCTGAACTGATCGCCCGCTTTTTGGAGTTGGCGCAGTCCGCACGACAGGAAGATGCACCCACTCCTGGATTTGCCCCCTATAAAGGACTCTTGTTTTTCGATGAAGTGGATGCGGAGCTATTTTTTGGACGCGAAATTCTCATCACGCGTCTTGCCGACCGGATAACTGATCTTGCTTCGGACGCTTCCACGCGGCTGTTGGCTGTTGTCGGCGCATCGGGGAGTGGCAAATCGTCACTGATACGAGCCGGGCTGTCGGTGAAGATCAAGCAGGCTGGTTGGGATGTTCACATCTTCACGCCCACTGCAAATCCACAGCGTGTTTTGGGACCGACTCTGGAAGACATGTCAAAAAAGGATTCGCAGCCAACGCTGATCCTCGTGGATCAGTTTGAAGAAACGTTCACACTTTGCCGTGATGAATCAGAGCGGATTGCTTTTATCGAGAAATTGCTTTATCTCGCCAACGATCAAGCCAACCAGTTTTTTGTAGTCATTGCCCTGCGTGCAGACTTTTATTCACATTGCGCCCAATATCCACACCTGCGTCAAGCCGTTGCGGCTGAACAGGAATATATAGGGCAAATGACGACCGAAGAATTACGCCGCGCCATTCAGGAACCTGCGCGTCGCGGCGGCTGGGATTTTGAACCCGGTCTCGTGGACTTGTTGTTGAATGACATTGGCGCACAGGGTGCAGGGGAACCAGAACCCGGCGCATTGCCGTTGCTCTCCCATGCATTGCTGGCTACATGGGAGCGGCGCCGTGGAAAGACATTTACCATCGAGGGGTATCGAGCCTCCGGTGGTGTGCGCGGCGCGATTGCGGAGACCGCCGAAAGCGTCTTCACGGATCAGTTGAATGGACAGCAACAAGACCTGGCGCGAGAAGTATTTCTGCGTCTGACCGAGTTGGGTGAAGGCACAGAAGATACGCGCCGCCGCGCCGGATTGAATGAATTGGTACGACAGTCTGCGGAGGCCACTCAATTGCGCGCTGTGTTGAATACACTCGCAGAGGCGCGTTTGATCACGTTAAACGAAGACAGCGCCGAGGTCGCGCATGAAGCGTTGATCCGTGAATGGCACAGACTCCACGAATGGCTGACGAATGACCGCGACGGCTTGCGTCTGCATCGTCATCTCACAGACTCGGCGCATGAGTGGGAAACGCGGGGACAGGACGCCAGCGAGTTATATAGGGGCGCGCGTCTGGCGCAAGCGCGTGAGTGGGTAGAGGCAAATGAGGGTCGTTTGAACGAATCAGAGCGTGTCTTTCTCACAGCCTCCATTGAACAGGAACATCACGACACGTTGCAACGCGAAGTTCAACGTCAACGTGAACTGGAAGCCGCACAAAAATTGGCAGAAAGCGAGCACCGCGCAGCAAGCCGCTTAAGACAACGTGCATTCTATCTGGCTGGCGCGTTTGTATTGGCAGTTGTGCTCGCGGTCATCGCATTTGTTTTTAGCAGGCAGGCAACTGCCAACGCAAAACTTGCGGAGGTCGAGCAGCAAATTTCTTTTGAGCGCGAACTTTCTGCTTCTGCGATCAGCAATCTCACCACCGACCCGGAACGCAGTATCTTGTTGTCGCTGGAGGCGGTGAATATCAGTTTGCAAAACAACCAGCCTGTGTTGATCGAAGCTCAGGATGCGCTACATCGTTCCATCCAAGCCTCAAGAGTCCTTGCCACCCTGCGCGGGCACGATGCAGATACGGTTTGGGCACTGGCGCTGAGCAATGACGGAAACCGCATGGCAACCATCGGCGACGATCGGACGGTGCGGGTTTGGGATCTTGGAGCGAATCGAGTAATCGCCACACTGCAAGTGGATACCGACATGGGCGGTGGTGGTCATGGCGTGGCATTCAGCCCGGATGGGAGTCAACTGCTGACGGTCAAGGGGGAGGCGGACGCGGCATTGTGGGACTTGAAGACCGGCAAGGTCATCTTTGATCTGGCAGGGCATGAAGCACACATTTCCACTGTAGCGTTCACTTCCGATGGAAAAATGCTTGCAACCGGAAGCGATGACGGCACCGCAAAACTCTGGGGTGCGTCCACAGGCAGGGAGTTATTTACGCTGGGCGATGAAGAAGCCTTTGCTTCGTATGTGTGCTTTAGTCCCGATGGAAAGATTCTGTATGCGGGTAGTGATGGTTTTCCCGTCACCGCCTGGGATACTGCAACCGGAGAAAAGCTATTCACCTCCAGCGAACCTGGCGGCGGAACGGATGTGACGGCGATTGCTTCCAGCCCGGATGGTACACGCACCGCCACCGGCGATTTTGATACCTCTGTAAAGATTTGGGATGCCACAACGGGCGCTCTTCTCCTCAAACTATTTGGTCACTTCAGTTATGTGAACGGCTTGTCATTCAGCCCCGATGGAAAAACGCTCGCGACCGCCAGTGAAGATGGCACTGTACGACTCTGGGATGCAGAGACCGGCAAGGCATTGCTCGTATTATCAGGGCATACGAGCGGAGTATTGAGCGCCGCTTTTAGCCCGGATGGGCAAAGGCTTTACTCATCCAGCCGCGATGGGACAGTCAAAGTTTGGGATATTTCACCATCTGCTGGAAGTGATGCACTGAATCTTGTAGGACATACAGACCGTGTGGCAACAGTGACATACAGCCCCGATGGAGAACAACTGGCAACCCTGGGTTGGGATGGAACGGTCAGGATGTGGGACACGCTTACAGGTGAGCAATTGCGCCTGATTCCACTTGAAGGTGAATATGGAGTGGGGAATGCGATTGCTGGGAATGTGACGTACAGTCCCGATGGAAAACTCCTCGCCTATAATGATCTCAATACGACAAGAATAATGGATGTGGCGAGTGGTGACGAATTGATGGCGCTCGACCCATTTGAAAGCGTAACTGTGGACGTCGTCTTCAATCGCGATGGAACCCGATTGGCCGACGCAGATGTGGATGGCAAGGTTCGAATCCATGATAGCAAGAGCGGGAAGACCCTCATTGAGTTTCAACTTCCACCTGAAAGCGATGGCTTCCAGCAAATGGTCTTTAACCCAGACGGTAAGCGCCTCGCGATTGCTGCCGGAGATGGTGCGTACGTGTATGATGCAACTACAGGCAAGCTGTTGCTGAAATATAGAGGGCATGGCGAGGGAGTACGAAACAGCGGTATTGCATTCAGTCCCGATGGCAAGTTGATTGCTAGTTCCGGTAACGACTCGACCATCAAAGTATGGGATGCTGAAACCGGCGCAGATATTTTTACGCTCAGCGGTCATACAGGACCCACGTTTGGAGTCGTCTTCAGCATGGATAGACACATGCTTGTCACGTCTTCTGTGGACCGCACCGTGAAAGTTTGGACACTGCCGGCACCGGGAGAATCCGTTCCTGAGCCGCTCACGCTGTATGGAAATACGGGAGCGGTTTATCGCGTCGCTTTGAGTCTGGATGGCACCCGTATCGTCTCGGTGGGGCGCGACCGTATCGTCCGTATCTATGCCTTGGGTGTTGATGATCTGATCGCGATCGCAAAATCCCGCCTTACGCGGGAGCTGACTGCTGAAGAGTGTCAGAAGTATCTGCATGTGACTGCGTGCCTGGCTTTGCAATAAAATGAAAGTTCTGGCGGGAGAAGTGGTCGAGATCACTTCGCTTGCCGAAGGTCTTCGCGTTGCACTCCCGAGTGATCGCCGAGGGAGCGACCTAGGCACAAAGCGACCGGAGGGCAAGCTCCTGGAAACCTTACTGAAACGAATGCGGGTACAATCGCGGCAGGACTTTGTCAGGTATGCAGCCTCGCCCCTCGTTCGACCGTGCACTTCTCATCCCTATTGCAATTGGCGTCGTTTCGATTCTTGGAATTTGTTGGATCCTTTTGACCAGCGTTCTCGGCAAGTCACTCATCCCTCCGACGGCGACTCCAGACATCTTTAGCTCCCTCGAGCCGAGGACGCGGACTCCTTCTCCCCGGGCGACCCCCAGCCTCGACGAGACTCCTCCCACCGCCACTGGGACCCCTCCCGCTGCTTACCCCGGACCACGTTCTGAAACACTTCCTTCGACAAGCACCTTGGTTACGGAACGCCTGCTGACTCTTTCTGCTACTCCCACACCAAACCCAGCTCAGCTACTCCAAGCAGGAAAAAAATATGATGATATGGATCCCAAGATTGCTTATGATACGGACTGGACTGTTTTGAAGAATCCGGGAACTGCGAACGCGTACCAGGGCACCCTGCATGCCTCAACTAACGTTGGGAGTGAAGCATCCTTCCGTTTCACAGGCGAAAGATTCCGTTTGGGCTATCAGCGCGGGAGGAATTTCGGGACGGTGACGGTTATCATTGACGATCAGCCATATGGCTTCCACGAGCAAGCCTTCGACCTCCTGTGGAGTTCCCCTAAACTGTCTCTCGGCGATCATTTGGTGCGAATCATCCATCAAAGCGGAGAATCCATTAATTTGGATTATGTAGTGATCCTGGACTAAAGGTAGGCGGGGGTGGGGGATGTAGACGAGCAAGCCTGCTCGCTTGCCGAAGGTCTGCCCTGGGACCGCCCGCAGGGGACAGGACGGTGTGACCGAGGCAAAGAAATGACGCAGGTCTCGGCGGGGTCGCAAATCCACGCCGAGCAGAGTTCGATCAATTCAGTTTCTTTTCTTAAGCTTGTGGTTAAGTCTTGCCAGTTCAAGAGAAACACTTTCGATATAGCTGTTTACCTGCACAATGTTCATGCGCAGCCAACTAACCCTCGAGGCGCCAATCCCACCTGACTGAGCAGCCTTCAACTGTTGCAGAAGATCGCGTTGAGATTCCCGCAGCGACGCTAATCTCGTTTCCATTCCATGTCGAGCCATCATAAGCTTGCTCGACTCCATTGCGTGAAGTTCCGCCGTGCCAGGATGAAAATCTTGTGCAGTTTGAAGCGAAAATTTAGGTGACATTTGAAAACCTCCGGTTAATGGCTAAAAGCTCGTTGATCTCATTAAATATGGTATTTTTCCATCCATAAATTTAGCATAGGATTTGAGCTCGCGGCGTAAATTGAGCGTAAATGCAACATAAAGCCCGGCTAAAAACTCTTTATGCACGGAATAAAAATACCTGTCCGATATAATGCCCACCGAAGATTATTGGGTTGCATAGACCCTCGCCCAACAAGGAGGAGCATGCGCCAGTGGCTTTGACCAACTCTACATTATGCCGCCCGGTCAGGCAAGGACAGAGGAATACTTCAGACAGAGGTGGGGGGTAGACGGGTTAGCCTGCGCGCCTGCCGAGAATTGAGGCGGACGTGATCGTGGATCAATTATCGTGCGTACAGTCCGTTTACCGCCCATATGAGAAAATCACAGGCGCACAGGCGCGCCGAATTTCGAGGAGATACCCTGCAACATGTCGCTCTGAGCGTAGCGAAGAGTCTCCCAGGAAGTGAGCCCAAAGGCTCACTTCCTGGGGATTCTCATTGCTTTAGGACAGCGGCTGATGGAAATTCACTTCTGGACCGGAGTGTAATAGCCCGTCGCCACCAGCCACCAGCTGCGGACGGAGACATAGGGGATGGTGTCACGCATCGTGACCAGCAGCTCATCGCCCCGATGTAATATCACCATCTTTCCGTCATCCTCCTGGAGAGTATCCAGCTGCGAGGTCAGGAATTGTATCGACCCATCTTCCATCTCCGCCATGACAACCAGGCGATCGATGTATGAAATCTCCGGTTCCAGTTCCCGGATCAGGAGCCGGCCGTCGAAACGGGAGAGGGGACGCGTCTGTGTTGCTTCCACGCCGACGATGCGGTAGAGGATGATTGTTTCGAACTCCCAGCGCTGCGTCTCCGGGTTGAACGTGTACACGAACGGACACTCCGCACCTACATAATAAGGTTCCTGCACGACCCTGCGTTCGATAACCATCTCATGGAACATTGCATACAGGAGATCCGTGCGTTCCTCCTCCGCAGATGGCAAGCAGCCTTCCTTCGGAGACATGGGCCCGGTCGCATCGCTGGAAAAACACTTCCAGGCGAATTCGTTCCAATCGCTTTGGAGTTCATCGTATCCCTCCCCATGACTCTGCCGTGCGGACATCACCCTGCCAAACGATTCAAGTGCCTGCGCCTCCTGCCCCTCGGATTGATATAGCAGACCCAGCAGAAAGGAGGCAAAGGGCATCGTGTCTTCGGCCGGGACAGCCTGCTCGAGCGTGGCAATCGCCGCAGCCTTGTCGCCCTGTTCGAGATGGATCTGCGATTGCAGGATGTGTGCTCCATACGCAGCCGAATTACTCTCCAGCGTAGATGTGTCCATACCCAGGATGGGTTCCAGGGTTTTCGGCGCCTTGTCGAACCTGCCCTGCCCGACGTACAGGTTGGCAAGAGCCAGGCGAGACTCGGCGTCCAAAGGGCTGTGATCGATCGCTGCCAGGAATTCCTTCTCCGCCTTAGCTTCATCCTTCTCGTGTGAGAGATAAAGCTGCCGAAGAAGGAAGTGCAGTTGCGCATCGGAAGGCACGGCTGCGATACCCTGCTCGAACTTTTCGATCGCCGCCGGAGATCCGCTATATTTCTCGAGGATGACACCCTGAACGATGTATGGACCGGCGAGGGAGGGATCTCTATGTTGGAACTCCTCGAAGACCGCCAGGAAGGGACTCATCTCCCCTCCGTTCGATACGCGTTCGAGCTTCCACTCGATGACCGCCAGGTTGAAGGCTGCCATCGTCAGGTTCGGGTCGGCTTCCAGGGCGCGGCGGAAGAAGGACCGGGGATCGTTGTATTGATCCGGCTCGAGCCCTGCTGCTTGCAGGCAGCGGACCGCCTCAGCGGAAGGCTCGGAAACGAGCACCACCTGCAAATCCAGATTGCTTATCTGCACGAACCTGCCATAGACCGTGCCCAGGTTGTTGTAGGCCAGGGCAAAATTCGGGTCGAGCTCGATCGCCTTGGAATAGCTGCAAATCACGTCAGTCACATCCCCGCCGGTTGAATCCGTCTGGCGGGCAAGGAAGAAATGTACGAGGGACTCATTTGCCAGCCGCACGTCGTCAGGGATGTTGTCCATGGCGGCATCGAAGGCCGCGTGACCGGCTTCATAGTTGTTCGCGAGATAATCGAGGTGACCGATGAGGAACAGGGCAAGGAAGGAGACATTATCTGGAAGGATTTCGTTGACCACGTAGGAGAGTTCCGAGGTGGGATCGCCGCCCGTGGAAAGAGGGATCCTGGATGTGCCGCGCACCATGTCGCCGGGCTGGTCGCCTCCAGAGAGGAAGGCATTGACCTGGATGGACTCATCGTCGTACCAGCCCCAGATAACGGCACGGGCGCCTCTTTCGTTGGCGAGTGTCTGCGCTTCCTCCCTGCTGGCCACGATCCTGGGGTCTGTATCGAGGCTGATATCCTGCGTCTCGGGCTTGCTGAGTTTCTGGTCCAGCTCATCCCAAAGGATCTGGGAGACATCCCTTTCCTTCGTCGCGTACTTTGTGTCGAAGGTGGCTATCAGGATATCTGGGTTTGGCTGGTGAGGCACCGGTGTAGGCGATGGGGTCCCGAAAATTGCTTGCGATCCTATCGTGCGGAGAAGGGGATTGGAAAGCAATACTCCAGAGACAAGGACCGTCCCCGCCAGCCCGACGATGCCCAACAGGTGCTGTCGTTCGAAGCGGTAGCTCCCCAGTTTGATTTTCTTCGATCTTGAACGCCGGGGGGTGAGCAAGGCGGACAAGCTGGTGATGAGGGCGAAGCCCAGGACCAGCAGGATGGCGACCGTGAGATACAGGTTACGGTTTTGACGGAAGGCCAGGGTGAAGGCGACGATGCCCCCGATTAGGGTAATTCCTGCCTTGATCCAGCCTGAGATTCTGCCCAGCCGTTCGGTCCAGCGAAACGGGTCAGGCATACTATCTCCTTATATCTCGAGCAGGGTATACCATTGTTTCTTGTGGCCTAATCTCGATAGATCGGGTCTAGTAAAGTGTAGAACATAAAACACTACTACTCTTTCCAAGAGGCGGGACCAAAGCGATACAGCAGGGGCCATCACAAAAGTAGTCACCTTAAAATACCGCGATATACAGGTAAGATTGCCATTTTGTATCTCCATCTCCAAATACACTGCCTGATCTTACGTGAAAAGCGATAGAGATGAGAGATGGAGAGGAGAGAAAGAGGGTGAATATTGTTCGCCCAACAGTAAATTTGCGATGCATATTTACCGTCAGCCGTGATCATCCAGTCTCCAAATCCACAAATCCCTAAGGGTAATAACTTGAAAAGGGGTATAATTCGCGCCCCCAATCAATTTTGGCGTGAAGCCAATTAGGCCCACGAGAAAGCATACATATGAATAGGCAATCGATCACCCAGGCAATCACGGACCGGGTTGAGTCTGCCAAGCCAGCCGATTATTCTTTGTGGACAATCGGCCTGACGCACTTTCCCAGTGAACGGAAAAAGCAGCGACAATGGATCGCCGATTCATTCTCTGACGCCCAAGGTATCGAATCCTTTTTCATAAACCAGAAGGGCATGAAGAGAGGCGATACTGAGGATCTCAACGACCACACAATCGTCTACGTCTATCTTTTCTGATACCGAGGGCCGAACCGTAGTGATTGTCGTTTTCTCTACTAGTAATAAACCTACCCTATTTTCAATAAATGGGTCATAAGCCCTTGATCATGATCTCGCAGGTCCAACAATACCTGGACCTTGGGCCTTGATTAGCCCTACATCGTGCGGCCCGCAGACGCAGTCGCGTCCAGTCGCTCGATCAGCGAGTACCGAGTGGAGTACCGCTTTAGGCGGAGACGGGCCAGCCTGCCCGCGTGGCAAGAATTGAGGCGGACGCGACCATGGATCCATTATAGTGTTGACAGTTGGTTTACTGCTTATAGGGGAAACTCACACGCGCCGCCACTACACTCTCGCTTGCCGAAGGTCTATGTCCAGGGCACGAAATGAGGCGCACGTTTGTTATTTTATCTCTGCGGAATGGGATGGATGTATTGCACCTGCAGGCGATGCTGGGACATGAAAGTTTGGAAATGACCAGGCATTACGCCCCGATGGTGGATGAGGATCTGCAGCAGGCACACGAGGCACATTCCCCTATGGATAACTTGTAAAAAACCTCGCGCCAA
>Ga0065705_10002095_pt1 | contig 12031 bp, 14 predicted proteins | sample SwibulcommuniRL2_FD_59092 | JGI IMG/M metagenome (GOLD analysis project Ga0065705, IMG submission 59092) | Bulk soil microbial communities from switchgrass field near Rose Lake, East Lansing, Michigan, USA - RL2 Bulk Soil v2 (version 2) | ecosystem: Environmental > Terrestrial > Soil >... | reverse complement strand
TCAAAGCAACCGATGACCAGGAAGTGGCAGTCGAGGAATTCAAAGAAGCCGATCGAAATGCCTTGCCCGTTACCGATACTGACGGTGTACTGATCGGCATCGTCACAGCCGATGACATCATCGATGTAGCGGAAGAGGAGGCTACGGAAGACATCCAGAAGATCGGTGGTACGGAGGCGCTTGCCGAACCCTATATGGAGATTGCGATCCCTCAAATGGTGCGAAAGCGCGCTACATGGTTGATCGTCTTATTCTTGAGTGAAATGCTCACGGCAACCGCAATGGGCAGGTTTGAACATGAAATTGCAAAGGCAGTTGTCCTTTCCATTTTTGTTCCGCTGGTAATTTCCAGCGGAGGCAACTCCGGTTCCCAGGCTTCGACATTGATCATTCGCGCCATGGCACTTGGCGAAGTTACACTGAAGGATTGGTGGCGGGTGATGCGCAGAGAAATTCTGTCAGGCTTATCATTGGGAGCAATCTTAGGCACGATCGGTTTCATCCGTATATCGCTCTGGGCTTTGTTATTCCATTCGTATGGAGAACATTGGCTTTTACTTGCACTTACTGTCGGTCTCGCTTTGGTAGGCATTGTGCTGTGGGGATCGTTATCAGGCTCCATGTTGCCCTTCCTTTTGCGCCGTGTGGGATTGGACCCCGCTACGTCCTCGGCGCCGTTTGTGGCGACGCTGGTGGATGTTTCGGGGCTGATCATCTATTTCACAGTCGCAGCTATCATTTTGCGGGGAACGTTGCTCTAGATTTTTGGTACTCAGTGGTCGCCCTCCAGGGATTCCTGGAGGGCATTTTGTATTGGGTGGGATGTATAATTTCTCAATCATGAGAGCAGAGCAGAGTTTCCCCGGTTTTGACGATCGATTTCCTGAGCTAAACCGGTTCATTCTGGACCAGGTTGGTTTATACACGGCCGGGAAGATAAATTCATGGGAGGATTTGGAAACTTCGGTTAGGGTATTCTTCAATCCTGCTCGAACGGAGCAAATAGAATCGCTGGTTCCGGGCTGGAAGAAGATGGCATCCTACGGGGATGGTACGACGCTCGTTCATGTCATGTGTGTATTCCTGGGTTTGTTCATGTTGCCTGAATTCAGATCCATGAGTGCATCCGAGCAGAATTTGATGAAGTGGATCATCCTATTTCATGACCTTGGGAAGGACATGAAGGACGGAAAGCGTGATCCCATCCATGGTTTCCGCTCCGCGGCGACTGCAGCGAAAACACTCCCCAACCTCGGCTTTGAAGTAAATCCTGAATATTCGGCGCTGATTGCATCATGGAGTGCCTATACCGCTGCTGCAATTAGAGAGTCTGAAGATGGCTCGGAAGCAGTCCAGGACAATCGCAGGCTGCCCGAAATACTTTCAGGCATAGACAGGTTATTCGGAAGTCCTTCCTCGGCGGCACTCATTACGAAAATTGTGCTGTTGCATATGTCTGTCCATGCGCTGAAGGACTGGCCGCCATCGGCTCCCCTCTCCGATACCGAAATCAGCACATATTTCGACAGAGTTTTGATTTCTCTGCTGAAAGTGATGATGCTGGCAGATAACGAAGGCTGGAGCATGTTTTATCCGGAGATCAGGGCACAACAACGGCATGAAACCCTGGGTCTGTTTGAAAGACTGGAGGAGATCATTGCCTGATTTCGGAGGAGCAAGGGATGAATAAGGAATTCTGGGTTTCCATTGCCAGAAATGACTACCGGGTCTCCGATGGGCAAACGCTTGAAAACCTGACCGAGACCCTCTTCAGCTACCTGGGCAGCACGGACCCCGAATTGCGCGACGATATCGCGTATATCGTCTACGCCAATTGGCTGAAACGGGAGATGTACTCGAGCGAAACAATCAGATCCCACGTGGATAAATTGCTTTCCAACCTGGATAAGGGGATCGGCGAAATCGCATCGGATACGGTTTTCCTACGAACGTTTTCTATGTTGCTGTTAGCTGAAATCGTTCATAACGACAATAAAAAAACCTTGTTGGCTCGTCAGCAGCCCAAGTCAATTCTCGAAAAGGGGCTCTCGTATCTTGGCACCGAGAAAGATCCACGTGGATATATCCCTGTGAAAGGCTGGGCACACGCGCTCGCCCACACCGCGGATTTGATGTTGGTCCTTGCGCGAAATCGAAACATTGGCGCCGCGGAATTGTGGAGCATGCTGGTGGCGATCTCCAGCAAGATCGTCCATTCCACCGATCATGTTTACATCCACGGCGAGGACGAAAGACTCGCCAGCGCAGTGATCGAAATCCTGCGCCGCGACCTGGTGTCGCTCAACCAGCTGGAAGCGTGGGCAAAGTCATTTAGCCAACCGAACGGCAGTGACTGGAAGGGCGCCTATGTGGATGAAGAAAGAAACCGCGCTTTTCAAAATACGCGAAATCTCTTACGAAGCATCTACCTGGCACTGACCCTCGAGTCGGAGGAATTATCCGACCGTGAAGGACTTCTCAGATTATTTATGAATGCCCTCAGCGACCTAAAGCCTTTCTAGACATCCCGGGAGATAAACCGATGAATTTCAAAGACACGGTAAAAGCAGGCTACAACCGGATCGCGAATCGCTATCTCCAGGAGCGGACCCGCGACTCGGAAGATATCCTGTTATTGAATGATCTGATGACAAGACTGCCCACTGGTGCTGAGGTGCTGGACGCGGGTTGTGGGGCGGGCGTACCGGTGGCACACATCCTAAGCCAGAAATTCAACGTCACTGGTGTTGACTTCTCTGAATCCCAGATCGAATTAGCGAAGAAGCATGTCCCAAATTCGCGGTTTATCTGTCAGGATATGACGACGCTCGATTTTCCCGACGACGCTTTTGATGCAATCTGCTCGTATTACGCGATCATCCATATCCCACGTGAAGAGCACCGAGCGCTGTTCGCGAATTTTCAAAGAATGTTAAGAACAGATGGATTTGCGTTGCTCTGTCTGGGTGCAGATAGCGTGGTTGATGACATTGACGAGAATTTCCTCGGCGCGCGCATGTACTGGAGTCATTTTGACAGCGAAACCTATCTGCAGATGCTCAAAGAGACTGGTTTTATCATTATCTGGGCAAAGCGAGTAGCGGATGCGACCTGTGAGGGTGCCGGTCACCTCTTTGTGCTTGCGCAAAAAGCTAAAGCATGAAATCGTTTAAGAAATACTGGGCAATATTCCAGATCACCCTGCTAAACAGTCTTGCTTACCCGGGAGAACTGATCGGCCGCAGCCTGTTGATCGTCCCGTTCATGTGGATCTACTTCCAGCTGTGGAACGTCACATTCAGCGCCGCAGGCACGGATGTGATCAACGGCATGACTGTGTACACCACTATGTGGTATCTGATGATGGCAGAGACGATCGAGCTTAGTCGTCCTGCCCTCGCCCGCACCATATCAGACAATGTCAAAGATGGCTCGATCGCGTATATCCTGAACAAACCCTACAGCTTCCTCCTCTATCAATTCAGCAACTCGATGGGCGAAACGTTGTTCCGGGCTCTCATCAACGCCTTCTTCGGCAGCGTGTTGGTCTGGTGGCTGGTCGGTCCGCCGCCGGCTGCGATCGGTTGGTCCTTCGCGTTCCTTGCGATCCTTGGCGCCTGGGTGCTGAATTTCTGCATTAGCTGTCTAATAGGTCTTTCAGCGTTCCTGGTGGAGGATGTCGCCCCGTTCATGTGGATTTACCAAAAGTTTGTTTTTATTCTCGGTGGCTTTTTGATCCCGCTAGATTTCTATCCCAACTGGTTGCAGGTGATTGCGAAGGCACTGCCCTTCTCTGCCATGATTTACGGACCATCCAAGTTATTCATTGAACCATCCTGGGAACTACTTGGTCAGGTCATGTTGGTGCAAGCCGTCTGGATCATCACTCTGGGGACAACTCTTGTCATTGCCTATCGACGCGGCGTGGCATATCTTACGGTGAATGGAGGATAACTCGCGGGAACAGGCAGCTGCCCGTTCCCACGAAATCGAAAAATGCGTGAACTGAAATTTCTCTTCGCTGTCTGGCAGGCGAATATTCAATCCATCATGGAGTATCGCGTCGCGTTCCTGACCCAGGTCATCGGCATGATGCTCAATAACTTCATTTACTTCGCTATCTGGATCATCTTTTTCGACCGTTTCAAGGAAGTGCGCGGCTGGGGCATCAGCGACATGTACATTACCTACGGCGTGCTGGCAAGTTCGTTCGGATTGGTGGCGCTCCTGTTCGGAAATGCATTCAACCTGAGCGATATCATTAACAATGGGCGGCTGGACTACTACCTTTCCCTGCCGCGTCCCGTTCTGCTGCACACCATCGCCAGCCGCACGATAGCGAGCGGGATGGGTGACTTCACTTACGGATTCCTGAGTTTTGCGATGTCCGGTCAGTTTTCGTGGGATGGATTGCTGCGCTTCGTTCTCGCCACTCTTTTGGCAGCCACCGTTTTCGCTGCGTTCCTGATCCTTTTGCAGAGTCTTGCTTTCTGGATGGGCGTCATTAATAACCTGACGAATCTCGCCGTGAACGCGATGATCACATTTGGTATCTATCCGATCACGCTATTCGATAACTATGCCAAGTTGATCCTCTTCACGGTCATCCCAGCTGCTTTCGTTGGCGCGGTGCCAGCAGCATTCATCCGTGCTTTTTCCTGGCAGACGTTGGCGGAGCTGCTCGCAGGGGCGATCGTTTTCCTCTTCATAGCGGTGAGCGTTTTCCGGCTGGGTTTGAGGCGTTACGAGTCCGGCAGTGCAATCCAGGTGGAGGTCTAGTTGCTCTTTTCTGGTATAATTTCCGCCCGTGACTGGTCCTGTCACGCGGTTCTTTCCGAACGGAACGGGCTGTGGGCATGGAGACCTGCATAATCTTAAGAAAGGAAAGCACACGTCATGCCTTTGCAGAAAGAAGTTAAGACCAAGCTCATAACGGATTATCACCGTCATGATGCAGACACCGGTTCGCCTGAAGTGCAGATTGCCATTATGACGGGCCGCATCCAGCAGTTGACAGATCATCTTCGTGCAAACAAGAAAGATGAGTCCTGCCGGCGTGGTTTGCTCAAGCTCGTAGGTCACCGCCGAAGAATGTTGACCTACCTGCGCAAAGTGGAGTACCAGCGTTATCTGGCCGTCACTGAAAGCCTGAAGCTGCGCCACAAATAGGCACCTTGTAGGGGCGACCGCCGGGTCGCCCCTACCTATTTTTCAAACCGCCGTCAGGAATTGAATAGTGCGGGTGACACCAATGCGTCATCCCCACTCTTCAGTCCCTGACCAGGCGGGAACATATAAATGGCTGACCAACTCACCAAGGAAATACCGTTGAGGGAGCTTGCGCAAATTGATTCGTTTGCGTGAGCCTTTTCGGCACCGCGGACTGATGATGGGGATTGTCAGCTCACACAGGAGACAAAATGAAACCTGAATCAAAGAGATATTCAACCACAATTGGAAGCAACACGCTGACGTTTGAGACTGGCAAACTTGCCGGCCAGGCTGGCGGGGCGGTGACATTCGGCACATCCGAATCGATCGTCTTTGCGGCGGCCACGATGGGCGGTATGCGTGAAGGAATTGATTTCTTCCCGCTTTCTGTGGAATACGAGGAACGACTGTACGCCGGTGGACGAATTCCCGGTTCTTTCTTCCGACGCGAGGGCCGACCTGGCACCGAGGCAATTCTGACTGCCCGCCTGACCGACCGTCCGCTGCGCCCACTGTTTCAAGATGGAATGCGCAACGAAGTGCAGATCATCATGTTCTCGCTTTCGTCGGACGGCGTGAACCCACTGGATGTGCTGGCGATCAATGCAGCTTCTGCCGCGATCATGATCTCGGACATCCCATGGAATGGACCCGTCGGCGCGGTGCGCGTGGGCCGTGTCAACGGCGAGTTCGTGATCAACCCCACGTTTGCGGAAATCGATGCCTCAGACCTCGACCTGCGTATTGCCGGCACCCGCGACGCAATCCTGATGGTGGAATGTGGCGCAAATGAGATTCCCGAAGATGTAATGGTCGCCGCCCTCGAACTTGGACACAAGTCCATGCAGCCATTGATCGATTTACAGCTGCAAATGCGCGAAGAAGTGGGTAAACCGAAGCGCGAAGTTGCCCTTGCCGTCCCAGACCCCGAACTCCAGAAGAAAGTCTTCGAGCGCCTCAGCGGACCGATGAACGAGCTGCTCGAGAAACCACTTTCGAAGAATGAATTCTATACCGGCATGGATACCCTCAGGATGGCTCTGATTGCAGAAATGTGCACAGTTCCGGAGGGAGCCGATGCAGCAGCCTATCCGGCGATTGGTTCCGTAGCCGACGCTTTCAATCAAACCGAGCAGGATATCGTGCGCGAGAGAATCCTGAGCGCGGGCAAGCGCCCCGATGGACGCACGGCTACCCAGATCCGCCCGATCTGGTGCGAGGTTGGGATTTCGCCCCGCGCACATGGCTCTGGGCTGTTCACGCGTGGTGAGACTCAGATCCTGTCTGTAGCCACACTAGCTACTCTTGGCGAAGCCCAGGAACTTGACAATTTGAGTCCTGTCAAAGGCAAGCGTTACATGCATCATTACAACTTCCCGCCGTATTCCACGGGCGAGGCAAAGCCTCTTCGTGGGCAGAGCAGGCGCGAGGTCGGTCATGGAGCGCTGGCAGAGCGCGCCCTCGAACCGGTCATTCCAGCCGAAGAAACATTCCCCTACACAATCCGCGTGGTATCTGAAGCCTTGTCGTCGAATGGTTCAACATCCATGGGTTCCGTATGTGGTTCGACCCTGGCATTGATGGAGGCGGGCGTCCCGATCAAGGCTCCGGTGTCCGGCGTTGCGATGGGACTGATTACCGATGCCACAGGTCGCTATCAAATCCTGACCGACATCCAGGGCACGGAAGATCACCTAGGCGACATGGACTTCAAAGTAGCAGGAACATCAGCGGGAATTACCGCCCTGCAGATGGACATCAAGATCAGCGGCTTGAGCACGCAGATGATGAAGGAAGCGCTCGAACAGGCGAAAGTGGCACGCATGTCCATCATGGAAAAGATGCTGGCAGTCATTCCTGAGTCGCGTTCAGAGTTGAAAGAATTTGCACCGCGCATCATCACCGTGAAGATCCCCGTAGATAAGATCGGCGCGTTGATCGGTCCGGGCGGAAAGAATATCCGCTCATTACAGGAAGAAACCGGCACTAAGATCGATATCGAAGAGGACGGCACCGTTTATATCGCCTCAACCGATGCTGTGGGCGCGAAGATCGCCCAGGAACGCGTGGAAGCTCTCGGCGATAGCGCCGTGGTCGGAAATATCTATACCGGCAAAGTTGTTCGAATTGCCGACTTCGGTGCGTTCGTTGAAATCCTGCCCGGCGTGGACGGACTGGTGCACATCTCACAGCTCGACAGCGAGCGTGTCAACAAGGTCGAAGATGTGGTCGGCATGGGTGATGAGATCACCGTCATGGTGACCGACATCGACCCGCAGGGCAAGATCAGGCTCTCCCGCCAGGCAGTCCTTGAAGGCTGGACCGCAGAGGAAGCGCGCGAAAAAGACCAGCGCAAATCAGGCGGCGGACGTCCCGGTGGTGGAAATCGCGGAGGAGACCGCGGCGGACGCGGTGGGGATCGAGGCGGTAATCGCAGTGGCGGTGACCGCGGCGGACGAAGGTAGCCAGACCAGACCTCCGAAGTCTCTAGGACATCGGAGGTCTTTCTTTTTGGGAAGAGACGGAATGCAAATGGCCCCGTCTGTTTTGAACCGCGATCTTTACAGCTATAGTAAGGCTAGGTGGGAGTACCTAACATCCAAAACAATAATTCCCGTCATATCGGCACTCACGGCTATGTCGACCAGCACAGCAGGGGCCATCTACGGAGTAAAATATGAGCACTTATCGTTGATAGCGCGCACGGAATAAGTTTATTCGGTAAAGAGGTAGCCTGTGACTTCGGAAGAAACATATGAGAGATTCATTGCTTTCCTCGATCAACACAATGCACAATACAGATTGATTGACCATGAGCCTGAAGGGCGGACAGACCTCGTCAGCGCGATGCGCGGGAATGCGGTATCCCAGGCGGCAAAGTGCATCATCTTAATGGTCAAGATCGGCAAGAAGGTCACCAAATATGTTCTGGGTGTTATCCCAGGCGATGCACGCGTGGACTTGAATGCCGTGAAGGCACTCATGAGTGGCACCTATGTTTCGTTCGCTTCGCCAGACATTGCCGAAAAGCTTGCAGGCAGCGTCGCGGGCACGATCCTGCCGTTCTCTTTCAACCCCGAACTTCAATTAATCGTGGACCCTGCGCTTTTGGACAACGAAGAAATCTACTTCAATGCCGCCCGCCTCGACCGTTCCATGGCGCTGAAAACCAGTGACTACAGGGCATTATCCCGACCGCGCCTCGAACGAATTACTGTGCCCGTGGATGAGCAGCAAGACTAGAATGAGGCCCTGCGATATTTTTTTCCAACTAAATAGGAGACAACCATGACCGAGAAGTTTCCCTACGTGACCAACCTTGACGTCAAGTTCCAGCACTTTGAACTGATCGACATTCCTGCCATCTTTGAAGAATGCAAGGACAAGTGGTTCAATCAAACGCTGACAAAGGTGAATGACAGCGTGATCAGAATTGGAATTGTGGAAGGCGAATATCATTGGCACAAGCATGATCAAGATGATGAATTCTTCTTTGTGCTAGAAGGACAATTACTTATCGATCTCGAAGACAGGACAATCGAGTTAAATCCCGATCAAGGCGTAACTATAGCAAAGGGAGTCATGCATCGTCCAAGAGCGCCGCATAAGACGGTCATGCTGATGGTGGAAACCAGCGCGATACAACCTACTGGAAATTAGTCCCTCAGGAGAAAAGGACATGATAGCACGCGTTTGGCGAGGATGGACGAAACCGGAAGATGCAGACGCCTACGAGAAACTCTTGCAGGATGTTGTGTATCCGGAACTTCAAAAAATCAGTGGATATCACGGTGGCTATATTTTGCGCAAGGATGGCACGGATGAAACGGAATTCGTCGCTGTGAACTTATTTGAATCATTGGACGCTGTCAGAGCTTTCGCAGGGTCCGACTATGAAGTTCCCGTTTTTGAACCGGAAGCGCGACGTCTGCTGTCCAAAGTCGAGCCGATTGCGCGCCACTATGATGTAAAAAAAGCTCCACAATCCTTTCAAGCCTGAGCGGCTTTACCATGCAAGATTTTCCCGCAAATCCGCTCACGAAGCCCGGCTACATTCTTGAATGGTACGATGAATTTGAAGGCACTGAACTCGATACGACGAAATGGCTTTCCTATTATTTACCGCACTGGAGTTCCAGGAGAATATCCAGACCGAGATATACCCTGCGGGATGGGACATTGGTATTGCAGATCGCTGAAGATCAGCAGCCCTGGTGTCCCGAGTTTGATGGAGATGTGAAAGCTTCCTGCATCCAGACTGGATTGTTTGCCGGACCGGTTGGCAGTAATCTGGGTCAACTCCATTTCAGCCCGAACCTTGTCGTCAGGGAGGCGCAGACGAACGTGCAACTCTATACTCCGATTTACGGCTATTTTGAATGCAGGGCAAAAGCCGTTGCTACGCCCGGGAATCATGTTTCCTTATACATGATCGGCTACGAGACCACACCAGAGAAAAGCGGGGAAATCAATATGTTTGAGATTTTCGGGCACGATCTCAGCCCTGCGTCCGGAAAGCTCAACTATGGCATCCATCCATGGGCAGACCCCAACTTGACTGATGAATTTTATCAGGATGCCCTGGAAGTCGATGCAACGAAATTTCACATTTATGCTCTTGAGTGGACACCAGCCTTCAGTGACTTTTACGTAGACAATCGAAAGATCAGGCGAATCAATCAATCTCCGAACTATCCAATGCAGTTCATGCTCGCGATTTATGAGCTTCCGGGAGGCGATGTGTCTGCGGCATATCCTCGGGAATTTGCGGTCGACTATGTTAGAGCGTACACGCCGGAAGGCGGATACTAGCGCTTGTCTCACACATGTTCCACATGTGTAATTAAACGCTTGAACGAAATTTATAGGCTATATTCCAAAGATTAAGTTTAGATGCGCCAGAGGCGTGCGGAACTCTGTAATTGCAGATTTATTGAGATGTGTGCACTGATGCTGGCAGATGAATTATTCACATATATATTCGATGGAAAATCACACCTCATTGCGCGACCCATGGGGACGTGGCTTTCGTCTTCGCGCCGATTCGCCGCCTTCGTCGATACATTCCGCGACAAAATTAGAAAAAAGCTGCGGATAATTCAAGATAAGGACAGTGTTCTTGATCTGCGGCTCGAGTTGGAAACGGCCTACCTGCTGCTCCGCGAGCCGCGGCTGAGCCTGGTCTATGAACCACAGATGTCTGAAAAAGTACGGGCTCCTGATTTTGCCGTTTCGTTCACGACAAGCCTGACCTTCATGCTCGAGGTAACGCGACTGAGGGCTGATCCCCAGGGACTTCCACTCGCAGCGTCTGAAGTGGACACCACTCAATCCATCGATCGTCTGACTGATGCAGTCTGCAGCAAGCTAGGTCAACTTTTGCCGCAGCACAGTAACGTACTGCTCGTGGGCACCGACTCCTTGGATCTTACGGATGATGATCTTCGCAGTGTGATGCTCCGCCTGCAACAACGTGGGGAACGGGACATCTCATCGTTGTTACAGCGCTATCGATTCCGTGATCGGGCGGAGTTCTTTCAGCGCTATCAGCGCTTGAGTGAAATTCTGATTCGGGATTCAGACCTCCAGGCTGGCAAGCCGGTAGTTGCCTGGGTCAATCCGCAGGCAAAACAGCCACTTCCCAGCAAGGTGCGGACAGTTCTTTACCGCAGCCAAACTGTATGATTCCTGCGTACGAAATTCAAAGGATCGATGATTTATTTCGATCTTTAGAGGTATTCACATGAAATCCCCCAAAAAACCACCCAAAGATATCGATGAATATATCGCAGGTTTCCCGGTAAATGTTCAGGCGATTCTGGAGCAGATACGGTCAACGATCCGGGAAACGGCGCCGGATGCAGAGGAAACCATCAGCTATCAAATGCCGACCTTCAATTACAAGGGACATTATCTTGTTTACTTTGCTGCCTACAAGAATCATATTGGGTTCTATCCCGCGCCGACAGGCAATGCGGATTTCAAAGAGGAGCTGGCACTGTACGGAGCAGGCAAAGGAACTTTGAAATTTCCCCTAAATGAGCAAATTCCATTCGACGTGATCCGGAAGGTTGTCGCTTATAGGATGAAGGAGAATCTGGCGAGTGCCGCTCAGGAGAAGAAGTACTAGCCGCAAAAGCTGCAGGAGGAGAATGATGAACGTGGACACGTTTGAGGAAATCCAGGCTGAGTTCATGAGGCGTGCTCAACAGGCCGTTTACTGCAATGTCGCTACGGTCGACCTGAAAAATCGTCCGCGTTCCCGCATTATGCATGTGATTTGGGATGGTCACATTGGATGGGTCATCACGTGGCCCGCATCACACAAAGCGAAGCATCTGGTGAATAATCCTCATGTGTCATTGGCATACATCACAGAATCCCTAAAACCAGCCTATGCGGAATGCATTGCTGAATGGGTCGAGGATGTGAAGGAAAAGCTTCGCATCTGGGAGCTGCATAAGACCCTGCCTCCCCCACTTGGGTTCGATCCAANGCCCCNCTATGGAAACATCGAAAACCAGTATTATGGATTGCTCCGATTCACGCCATGGCGAATAGAATTAGCAGAACTTGGAAAAGAAAGCCTGGTCTGGCGACCTTCGAAAGGAACCGTTAATTGATCCCTCCTTCGCTCAACTGGTTTGGTATGGCAGTCCACAATGTGCCGGCGGCGGCAGAATTCTACGCTGGGAGGCTGGGTTTTGCATCCGTGGAGCATGAAGCCACCGACAGCTGGCGTTATTTCGAAACGCGGCGGATGACTCTTGAGCTTTCAAAGCGCACACGGAGCGCGTCGAAGTCAAAGCCTGGGGAGACG
>Ga0065705_10003525_pt1 | contig 12032 bp, 10 predicted proteins | sample SwibulcommuniRL2_FD_59092 | JGI IMG/M metagenome (GOLD analysis project Ga0065705, IMG submission 59092) | Bulk soil microbial communities from switchgrass field near Rose Lake, East Lansing, Michigan, USA - RL2 Bulk Soil v2 (version 2) | ecosystem: Environmental > Terrestrial > Soil >... | reverse complement strand
CGATCACCACGGCGCTCGACCCGCGGGTTGTGCAACTCGCGGCGAAGTTCTGGTTCTGAGGACCGGCAAGTCGATCTTCTTCAAACCTGAGGTCATCTTTTGGTGCTGCGCCAAATGCGGGGTGGATCCCGAGCAACGACTGCGCCTCGCGGTTAACGCGTCATGATGCCGCCTCGTTGCGCTCCTCGGCGGCGGCGGCGATAGCAGCGTCTGTCGGCTGCAGTGCGTGCACCCGGGGCAATCCCGGGAACAGCTCCCGCGGACGGCGATCGAAGGGCTGCGTCGGATTGATCGGCGCGTGGACGCGCTCACATGCGGTGTGCGTGCGCGTCACGTGCGCTACCGACCCACCGCAACCTCCTGTTCCTGATACCTTCCGCCGCTTTGTCGGCAATACGAGATCACCGGCGATGGCGGCGTCGGGCGTCACGTTCGTGCGAGACGACGATGACGTGCGGTCGCACGTCGGTGAGCAATTGCACGATCGCGCCGTCGTCAAGGTGCACGATCGCGCCGTCGTCAAAGCTGAGCTGAACATTTGATTCTGCAGCCGGCCGGGGTACACACATTGCACGCCCAGGCGCACCTCCATAGACATTGCTGCTCTATGCCTCAGGTTGATGCGGGATCATGGGAATACGAAATCGTTCTTCAGCGGGGGGAGTCGACCACGTATTGGACCGACCTCTGGCGTTATCGCGAGCTGCTGTTCTTCTTTGCATGGCGCGACACGCTCATTCGCTACAAACAGACGGCAATCGGGATTGGATGGGCGCTTGTTAGACCTGCTGCTGCCATGGCGGTGTTCGTGGGCTTTCGCAAGATTGCGGGGTTACCGAGCGGCCAAGTGCCGGAAGTCGTGTTCGTATTTGCTGCAATCGTACCGTGGCAATTTTTCTCGACCGCCCTCACCGAAGCTGCCAACAGCCTTGTGACGTACAGCAACCTGGTTTCGAAGGTCTACTTCCCGCGGCTGCTTGTCCCGGTTGCGGCGGTGGCCACCACGCTCGTTGACATGGTGATCACGCTCGTCCTACTAGCTGTGCTCATGGCGTGGTACCGAGTTGTGCCCGGGTGGCAAATCATCGTACTGCCGCTGTTTGTGGTTCTGGTTGTGGGGTTTTCGATAGGCGCTGGCATCCTCCTGGCGGCGTTGACGGCGAAGTACCGAGATTTCCGCTACGTTGTTCCGTTCGTCGTGCAATGCGGACTGTTCCTTTCGCCAGTGGCGTTCACGTTGAGCAGCATTCCTGAGCGGTGGCGCACGCTGTACTCGTTGAATCCGCTCGTTGGAATCATCGAGGGCTTCAGATGGTCGATACTGTCGGGTGACGCGCCGCCTTCCGACGCCGCCGTGCTGTTGTCCGGAAGCATCACCCTGTTTTCCATCGCGGTCGGAATCTGGTACTTCCGGCGGGTTGAGCGCAGCCTCGCTGACGTCATTTGAACCAGGGCATGTCAAAACCAATCGTTTCAGTCGAAGGTGTTGGAAAGCGGTACCACATTGGACGAAGCAAAGGCGCGCAACGCTATCTCGCGCTACGCGACGTTGTGGCGTCGGCTGTCGCCTCGGGATGGAATACCGTCATTGGACGTAGGCGACGATGCGTTTCGTCATCTCCAGAATTTTGGGCGCTTCGAGACGTCTCATTTGCTCTCGACGAAGGTGGAGTTCTTGGCATCATCGGACGTAATGGAGCGGGCAAGAGCACGCTGTTGAAGATCATTGCGCGAGTCACCGACGCAAGCGAAGGCTGCGTCAGACTGCGCGGGCGAGTCGCAAGCCTTCTCGAAGTTGGAACGGGTTTTCATCCTGAACTGACAGGCGGCGAGAATATTTTCCTGAATGGCGCGATTCTTGGCATGACACGCCGTGAGATACGCCGAAAATTCAATGATATCGTCGCTTTCGCTGAAATCGACCAATTCATCGACACGCCCGTCAAGCGATACAGCACCGGAATGTACATGCGGCTGGCGTTCGCCGTCGCCGCGCATCTCGACTCGGAGATCCTGATCGTCGACGAGACATTGGCCGTTGGTGATGCAAAATTTCAGAAGAAATGTCTTGGACGAATGGGTGAGTTTGCGGCAAGCGGTCGCACCGTGCTGTTTGTCAGCCATAACCTGAACGCCGTCGAGCGCATGTGCACCCAGGCACTGTGTCTCGAGAGCGGACGTGTGCGGCTGCACGGCCGCAATGTTCGAGCAATCATCACCGAGTACCTGCGCACCCAAACGGACGATGCTGCGGCAAGCGTCTGGGTTAATCAGGGCGGCGCCCTCGATCATCCCGTTGTACAGCCGCTGTACTTCGCAATCGAAAACGAGGACGATGAACCGCTCGACGGTCCGGTCCGCAACGATCGTCGTTTATTCGTGGTCATTCGAGCGGACGTGCGACAACTCGATCCGGCAATGTGTCTCGGGTTCAGCCTGTACGATGACGACTCTCAACTCCTATTGTCGTCGTTGAATACGGACGTCGCCGAGGAGCACTGGCCGCAGTTGGAATATGGTCTGATTGAACTCCGCTGCGAATTGCCGCGCCGTTTGTTGAACGAAGGGCTCTATCGGCTCGAACTCCACTGCAGTCTTCATTGTCGTGAGTGGATCACCCGACCCGGTTACGGGAGCCCGTCAATTCAATTCGAGATCCGGGGAGGACTCAGCGATTCACCGTACTGGGTTCAGGCTCGCGATGGGATCCTCGCGCCTGCTTGGCGATGGAAGCGTCGCCTGCTCCAGCCTTCGCGCTTCAGCGATCATCGCCGGCGGCTTCAGCATTCGATTGCGTCGTCCAACTCTCTGCGCTCCTAACATCTACCTGAAGATCTCGCGGCTATCCCGAGCGCAGTCACGATGCAGCCTTGTTGTGCTCCTCGGCGGCTGCGATATCCGCATCTGTCCGCTGCAGTGCGTGCACCCGCGGTAACCCTGCGAACAGCTCCCGTGGACGGCGATCAAAAGGCTGCGTCGGATTGCGAAACTCGCGGAAATCCGGCCGGCAATCGTGCGTCGCGAGAAAGTTCATGAACCGCTTGTAATCGGACGATGGAATGTTGAAGAGATCCAGCAGCCCGCGATAGTTCCCTCGAGTGACGCTGAGGCCGCACCGTACCATCTCGCGAATGTCGTGGCGAGTAATGTCGCGCCGGAGAAACATCGGATGGATATGTTCCCAGAACGAATATCCCCCCTCGACGACCGCTTGATATAACTCGTCGGCCAGCTGTCGCCGCCGCTCGCGCGCAGGTCGAAGCGTTTGCGCCGCCGTCGTGATCGGGGACGGCAGTTGTGCGACTTCGATGGGCGTATCGGGCGATATCGCCAACGCCATAATCTGCTCCATCACGTTCTGCAGTTCGCGCACGTTGCCTCGCCATTGATACCGTTCGAGGGCCTCCCATGCCTCGTTGGTTAACGTGACCTGGCGTCGTGACTTCTCAAGAAAATACGCTGCCAGCAGCCTGATGTCCTCGCGTCGCTCACGAAGCGGGGGAACGTGGAGATGAATGACCCGCAAGCGGTAGAACAAGTCTTCACGAAACCGACCCGCTGCTACCTGTTCCGGCAGATTTCGGTTCGTCGCGGCGATGACGCGGACGTCCACTGTCGTGCGCGGGGTGTCGGCGCCGACGGCTTGGATCTCCCCGTTCTCCAGAAACCGTAGTAAGAGCCCCTGCATGCGAGGGCTCATTTCGCCCAGCTCGTCGAGAAATAGTGTTCCGCCGTGCGCGACCTGAAGCTTGCCGACCTTATCGCGGTACGCGCCAGTGAAACTGCCCTTCACGTGTCCGAACAGCTCGGACTCGAGAAGCGATTCGGCGACGCCGGCGCAATTGACGGCGACATACATCCGACCACGGCGCTGGGAGTTCGCATGGATAAGTCGAGCAATCACATCTTTGCCGACTCCACTTTCGCCGGTAAGCAGCACCTTGGCATCAGTTGTCGCAACGCGCTTCGCGTAATCGCACAGTTCGCGCATCTGCGCACTGGCCGCGACGATGTCCGGCGCGGCGAGTTGCTGTGGCCCTGCATCGCGCGTCTTCGTAATGATTCGCATCGCTCCTCAACGCCCTCTCTTGGATCCCAAAGACTTGCCGGATTCAGCAACTTCAGGGCCGAACCAGAATCTTCAGTAACTTGCTGGAATGGAAGCGTGTTAAGGGTTTTGCGAATCTTGTAACGTCCGCGAGCTCTGTCTTGTTTCTGCGCACGCGCGCGCCTGTTCGACCGTTAANCACTTGGGCGAAGCCACCTTACGANCTGTGGCCCACCCTNGAACACAACATGTGAGTTATTTGGACGTTCCCGCGCCTCCAGCGATGCNTCGCATCGGAGAACCTGCACGCTGCACATTTCGACTGTCGAGGAGACCGATCTGATTTTCTTGCCATCAACAGGGGTCTGTCTGGCGGTGACCAGACTCGCGCGTTACACATCTGCATCGCACCAATCAGAAGTACGACGCTAAGCACTCGTAGTGATTGCTAGTTGGCGTCCCTCCGTGTCCTTGTGCGGCCGCGGATCTCGAATTGCTCAACGAGCGGTCACGATGGCCACACTCCCTTACTTCGTCATCAGTCCGAGCACGTTTCTGAGTCTGGGCGGACTCTTTCATGGTCCCGACACGACGACGCCAACGCCAGCGGAAAACTGGCGTGAGGCAAGAGTCGACGTGATCATTCCCGCGCTCAACGAAGCGGACCACATCGTCCTGTGCCTCGCCTCGCTGCTGCGCCAGACGATGCGTCCGCGGCGCATTGTCCTGATCGATGACGGTAGCAAGGACCGCACGGTGGAGATCGCGAAGGAATTCTGCGCGTTTCACCAGATTGCACTCACAGCCATCAAGCGGCGCGCGCCGATCGGAAAGACGCCGACGCTCAAACGGCAGTCGCGCGAACTGGACTCGGACGTCGAGTTCATCCTGGACGCCGACACGGTCCTCGAATCGGACAACTACATCGAGCGGGCCGTTCAGGAGCTGTACAAGGGAGTCGGCATCGCAAGCTCGTTCGGCATGGTGTTGCCCCAGCGCAAAAGCGATCGGCAGCAGACTGAAGCGCTTCCCGAGGTNAGGGCGTTTGTCGATCAGCAACCTGTTGCCGANCGCGAGACCCGGCCTCAGGGTTGGTGGCACCACTTCGCTCGCGGCNTCACCAACATGTACCGCGATGCGCTGTACGCCTANCTGCAATGCTTCATCTACCGCGGCCANATGGTGTTCTTCGGGACGACGAGCAATCCGGTGGGGTGCGCCGTCGCCTACCGTCGCAAGTACGTGCAAGCGATGTTCGACCACGTCGGGCCGACTCTTGGCGATGACCTGACGAATTCAGAAGACATCTTCATCGGGTTTTCGATGCTGAACGAAGGCTATCGCAACGTGCAGATCACGGATGTGCACGCGCGGACGGTGGAGCCGGAAGTTCAGCGCTTGCCTCGACAGATCTATCACTGGTCTTCGTCGTTTCTCCAGTCCTGCTACTACTTCGATCAGCTGCTGCGGAGCCCGTTCAAGGCGCTGAAGCGGTGGAGAGCGCGGCACAGCGGGCGGCAGTCGGGTGGGTCGCTTCGGCAGGCGATCCCGTCGCGTCCAGCGCCCAGCCTCACCTCACCGCGACCATCGACGTTTGCGATGGCGGCCGCGGGACCGATGCCCGGGCCGAGCGGTGTGTCGATCCAGAATCTGCAGCCCTTTGGGACCATGACGCCGTCGCGAAGTGAGACGGTGCAATCTGGCCCAGGTACTCACGTGAAATCGTCGTCAGACCGTCGAATCATTGGCGAGCCGTACCGTCAGGCATTCGGCCGCGAGCGGACCGAGGTGTTTGGTCGACCGGCTGGTTGGATTCTCCTGATGTCCGCAATGGAAAAAATCTTCTTCCCGACCACGCTGATCATCCTGCTGATCCTGCGCAACTGGCACGGACTCGCGTGGACGGTGGTCATCGAGACAGCGATGTGCGCGGCCGCGCTCGCCCTGGCCATGAAGGGCCGGCGCATCGAATACGCGCTCAAGGGCCTCGCCGTCACACCGGTCCGGTACTCGCTCTTGGCCATGGAAGCATTCACGATCGCGCGTTTTGCCTCGGACCTCTGGATTACCAAGAACAGAAGGTGGCGCAAATGATTCGCCGGACTCTCTCGCTCAGCGTATTGGTCATCAACGTCGCGATCTCGGCCGCGTCGGCTCAATCGACCGCGCCGACGACGGCGTCGGTTGACGCGACGGCCTCGGCGCACTTTCACCAGTCGCAGGCCTTCGCGGCGGCCAACAATCCGAAGGCGGCGCTCGAAGCGGTCGAGGAAGCACTGAAGCTGCAGCCTCAGGAGCCGGAATATCTTCGCGCGCGCGCGACGATCGCCACGTGGCTTGGAGACTATCCTCGAGCGCAGGACAGCTATCGTCGTCTGGCATTGGTGCAGTCCGACGATGCTGAGATCTCGCTTGCGTACGCCAGGGTCAGCGCGTGGGGTGGCGACACGAACGCGGCCGTCGACAGCTTCCGGCACTATCTCGCGCTGCACCCCGAGGTCCCCGACGTGTGGCTCGAACTCGCGAGGACCGAATCATGGCGGGGCAACTATGCGGCCGCCGTCGAAGCGCTCGACACGTATAAGAGCCGATTCGGCGTGTCGCCGGCGTATTCCCGCGAACTCGCCGCCGTCATGGCTGGTGGCGGCTCGCCAAATCGAGCGGAAGCGGTCCTGACGCCCCTGCTTCGCCAAACGCCTGAAGACTACGAGCTGTCAGTGACCCACACCATCGCATTGGCGATGCAGCGGCGATCGCGCGAGGCGTTTGCATCTCTGGACACCCTCAAGCGGCTGGGACCGGAACGACGCGAGACACACGACACGGCACGGGTGCTGCGAACGCTTCTCGCGTCCAGCGCAGACGCTCATGTGACCGTCTACGGCGACTCCGATCGGCTGCAGACTCAGGAAGTCGCACCCAGCGCCGCAGTCGCACTGCGGAGCGGTACTCGCTTCTCGGCGGGTTACATCCAGACGCGGCTCGATGCACGGCGCGGAAGCGGCCTCGAGCCACGCGTCGGCTCCTCGTCGGCACGATACGAGCAGACGTGGGCGTCACTCGCCCAGAAGATCGGCCGCGTCACGCTTGGCGGAGAGGCTGGCTACGCAAAAGCGAATGCGCACGAGCGCACCACCTACGTCGTCAGCGCCGACGTGCGTGCCGGCGACCGCCTGCAGTTCTCGCTCGAACGTGCCGACGGCTTGTTCGTTGTCTCGCCAAGAACAGTCGACATGCGGTTGACGCAGGCCGGTGAGCGACTGCACGTCGACTGGTCCCCCACGCTCCGATCCCACGTCGTATGGGATTCGTCCTATCAAGAACTCTCGGATGGCAACAACCGCTGGAACTTCACGCTTTCGCCACGCCGGAGCTTCGCCCGCACGGCGAAGTTCAATCTCGACCTCGGTCTGTCGGCTTACCAGCTGCACACTGAACGCAACCTTGACAACGGGTACTACGATCCGCGGCTCTACGAACAGTATTCCGCCACGGCGTTTCCCTATTTCAAATTCACCGAGAACATCGGTCTTGGCGTGATGGCTGCCGTCGGTGGGCAGCGAGAGGGACGTTCGCAGAACTTCGCTCCGGGCGGCACGCTGACCACTGAAGCCACCCTCGGCATCTATCAACCGTGGGTCGTGAAAGTGATCGGCAGCTCGACGATCAATCGTCGTCTCGAGACGGGGGCGTTTCAGGGATTCAGCGGCAGCGTCGTGCTCGTTCGCCGGTTCTGACAACTTCGCTCAAAGGAGATTCGACAGTGCGTGCACTCATCACAGGGGGGGCTGGGTTCATCGGGTCACACCTCGCGGACATGTTGCTGAAGCAAGGCCATCAGGTTTCAGTACTCGACAATCTATCCACGGGCCGGCTCGAAAACATCGCCCATCTGCAGGGTCGCTCGGGATTCACGTGCACGATCGATTCAGTCACCAATGATGCCGTCGTCGGCGATCTCGTCGATCGCGCCGACGTCGTCTTCCACCTGGCCGCCGCAGTCGGCGTCAAGCTCGTGGTGCAGAAACCCGTACACACGATTGAAACGAACGTGCATGGGACCGAGACCGTGTTGCGCCACGCCAGCCGCTCCCGAAAGCTGGTCCTGGTGGCCTCCACCTCAGAGGTGTACGGCAAGGGAATCAAGCTGCCGTTCACCGAGGATGCCGACCTCGTGCTCGGCGGCCCTTCGAAGACGCGCTGGGGATACGCGACGAGCAAGCTGCTTGACGAGTTCCTCGCACTCGCCTACTGGAAGGAGCATCAGTCTCCGGTCGTCGTCGTGCGGCTATTCAACACGGTCGGACCACGCCAGAGCAGTCGCTACGGGATGGTGCTTCCCAACTTCGTCAAGTGGGCGCTGCAGGGTGCGCCAATCACGATTCACGGTGATGGCAGCCAGACCCGCAGCTTCACGTGGGTTGGAGACGTCGTCTCAGCGATGCTCGCCCTCGTTCAGGAGCCAAAGGCGGTCGGTGAGGTGTTCAACATCGGCAACGGCGCAGAAGTCAGCATCCGGGAGCTCGCCGAACGCGTGATCGCCATGACTCAGAGCGATTCGACCCTGCAATTCGTGTCGTATGCGCAGGCCTTCGACGCCAGCTTCGAGGACATGGCGCGTCGTGTCCCCGACATCACCAAGATTCGCCAGTATGTCGGCTACAGACCGACCGTGCATCTGAACGAGATCATCGAACGCGTCATCGACTTCTGGAGACCCGAACAATTGGTCACGGCGCCTCGTGTCGTGCCGCAGTTGGTGTCACCGCTGGGTGTCCTCAAACCAGCCGTATCAACTCCCTAAGCGAACGCTCAGGACCTCGACGCAGAAGACCTTTTCGTCTGAACAAAAAAGGCCCGACCGCATGTGCGGTCGGGCCTCTTGTTTAGTACGGATTCCGATGTCAGTTCGCGCGCGCGGTCTGTCCGACAGTCGCCGGCGGCGGGTTCTTCGACGCGATATACGCCGTGATGTTCACCAGGTCTTCAGCCGTCATCTTGGCGACGATCGGCTTCATCAGGCCGGACCACAGGCCCTGCCGGTTCCCGGTCTGGAAGTCGAAGAGCTGACGAGCCATGTAGCTCGGGGAACGACCGGCCAACGATGGCACCGGTCCGATACCTTCCAGGTTCGCGCCGTGGCAGAGCGAGCACTGGAGCTTGTTGGCGAGCGCTTCACCCTTCTTGACGGCCCCGACCGGCACGTACGCGATGTAGCCCGCGTGTGCGTCGCGCATCTCGAAACGCTCCTGGCCGTGCTCCGGCACCTCGATGATACGGTTGCCGATTGGCTCCTTCCCGGCCTGTGCTCCCTCGAGTTCGAAGTACACATTCCCCTGGACCTTGGTCTTCGGCACCATGCTGACTTCCCTGACCTTGACCCAGCCCTGCGGAATGGGCAGCGCGGCGAAGTATTCAGCGGCGGCTTTGACCTCCTCCGGAGTCGCCTCTTTCGCGAATCCGGCCATGGTGTTGACGTTGCCTTTCCGTGGATCCGAGCTCCTTCGCAGGCCGTTCTTGAAATCTTCCATCTGCTGAGTGAAGTAGGCCACGGACAGACCTGCAGGGGCCGCGTTCTCCGGTCGGCCGCGACCATTCGGGAGGTGGCAGAAGCCGCACGCGCGCACGGCGGGCATACGACCCTTGCTGACGATGTCCGGCATCGGGCCGTGATCTTCCGGATGCCAATCAGGAATCGTTGGGATGCCGCGCAACTGCGTCCGCGTCAGCCCGACGTTGCTGCCCTCGATGTGAAGGATCGTCCCGTCNTCCGCGGGCGGCTGGGCCGGAGCCGCGCCGGGCTGTGGAGGCGGGGCCGGAGGCATGACGCCCCACGCCCACTCGGGAAGATTCGGGGGCACCGGTCTGGCCGGCGCCGGGGCCTGCTGCGCGAGCGCATACCCGCTCACCACTATGAGTGCCAATGCAACCAGAGCGAGGTGGATTCTTCTCATACGTTGTCCTCCCGCAACCGCATGCACNTGTCGAAGCCGTCGTAGCCTAGCACACAGAAACATGGAGCGATAAGAAAACACAGAAGAGATGCAGGCGGCGATGCGCCAAGGCGGAGAGAATCGTGTTTTGGTCAGGTCTCGTGAGAATCCTAGGAAAAATGGCGGAGAGAGTGGATTCGAACTTTCGAGCCTCAAATGGTTTCTGTAACTTACAGATTCGAAAAGACCGACGTTCCCGTAAACGCCATTGATGCCGTGGCGCATTGCCCGTCATTGCCCGCGCACTCAGCCGTTCGGGCCCCGTATCACAAGCGCCTCGCACCAAACTCCTCGCGGAATCTCGCGTTCCTCAGCGCCATCCAAGTTCCGGGGCGACGTACTTGAGGATGCTCTCGATGACGTGCGCATTGTAGTCGACGCCCAGCGTGTTCGGCACTGTCACGAGGAGGGTATCGGCCGCCGCGATCGCCTCATCCTCCGCGAGTTCGCTGACGAGCACATCGGGCTCGGCGGCATACGAGCGGCCGAAGATGGCGCGCGTGTTGGCATCGATGTAGCCGATCTGATCGCGATCGCGGCCCTCGTGGCCGAAGTAGGCGCGGTCGCGGTCGTCGACGAGCGGGAAGATGCTTCGGCTCACTGATACGCGCGGCATGCGCAGATGTCCAGCTTCCTTCCACGCCTCGTGGTACGCCTCGATTTGCTTGCGCTGCTGGATGTGCAGCGGCTCACCGCTCTCGTCGTCTTTCAACGTCGAGCTCTGAAGGTTCATGCCGAGTTTCGCCGCCCACCGCGCCGTGGCGTTCGAGCTGGACCCCCACCAGATCCGATCGCGTAGGCCGTTCGAATGTGGCTCGATGCGCAGCAGCCCCGTCGGATTGGGAAACATCGGTCGCGGGTTCGGCTTCGCAAACCCCTCTCCCTTGAGCCGGTCGAGGAACACCGCCGCATGACGGCGCGCCATGTCCGCGTCGCTCTCGCCCTCCGCTGGCGTGTAGCCGAAATGCCGCCACCCGTCGATCACCTGCTCCGGCGAGCCGCGGCTGATTCCGAGTTGCAGCCGGCCGCCGGCGATGATGTCCGCCGCGCCTGCGTCCTCAGCCATGTAGAGCGGGTTCTCGTAGCGCATGTCGATCACGGCGGTCCCGATCTCGATCGAGCGCGTGCGCGCGCCGACAGCCGCCAGCAACGGGAAGGGCGAGCTCAATTGGCGAGCGAAATGGTGCACTCGGAAGTATGCGCCGTCGGTGCCCAACTCCTGGGCCGCGACGGCGAGCTCGATGGACTGGAGCAGCGAGTCGGCCGCGGAGCGTACCTGCGAACCGTACGCATCACTCCAGTGCCCGAACGACAAGAACCCGATCTTCTTCAACACCAGATCTCCTGAGAACAATCGTGTCTCAAGCCGAGTGTTCGACCGTCCGCTTGATCGCGGCGAGCGCACGTTCGAGCGAGTCCCGCGTCTTGCCGACCACGACCTTGCGCAGCAGCGATCCCCTGACACCCGTCAACCCTTCCTGGTGCGATCCTTTGAGCGTCAATAGGTAGAAGCCGGGCCGACCGGCGGTCCCGTCGGTGATGCACGCCGAGACGTCGAGCGCCGTGTGGAAATAGTGCGTCGCGTACAACTGTTTGCTCGCGACGGTCGCGAACTCCCGTCCTTGCGTCCGGCCGCGATGACCCTCGAGGCACGCATGCCAACACATCACGGACATCGCCGTAGTCATCGACCACGAGCACCGCGTTCGGGCACTCTCCGCGGGCGCTCCGCTCGGCGGGCGCTCCAGTAACCGACACGCCGCCGCATACTGTTGGTCCGTGCCGGAAGCAGGCACTTGGCAGCTGCATCGGCCATCGCGCTTCGTTCGAGTTGTGCGCAGAGCAGCGAAGAGCAGGCGTCGGACCTCAACGGTACTTAATCGAAGGCGCGGGCGATCAAGAAGGCGCGGGCGATCAAGAAGGCAGCTCGAAGCCTTCGTAGCCGCTGCCGAAGGATTTGCGGCATGCGGAGCCGGCGGTCTCACGTGCAG
>Ga0065705_10104678_pt1 | contig 12057 bp, 9 predicted proteins | sample SwibulcommuniRL2_FD_59092 | JGI IMG/M metagenome (GOLD analysis project Ga0065705, IMG submission 59092) | Bulk soil microbial communities from switchgrass field near Rose Lake, East Lansing, Michigan, USA - RL2 Bulk Soil v2 (version 2) | ecosystem: Environmental > Terrestrial > Soil >... | reverse complement strand
GCGGCTCGGCAGGAGCCTCGCCCTCCCGACTACTTAATCGTCAATTGTCCTTCCGCACCCGCTGCTGCGTACGCGGCTTTGGTCGCGGCAAAGTCGTCCGGCGACGCACCAACCAGCGTCAAGTGGCGAGGCGCGACGAGCCCCAAAGCATCCGGCACATCGCACACACGTAAGACATTGAGAAACTGTGGCGCAACGTTATCCATGTGTGTCTTGGGCGGATTAATCACTGTCGCGCCGACAGTTTGGTCGTCAAGCGCCGCAGCATAAGCGGCAATCACGCCTGCTGCACCCTTTCCGGCGACGTGAATACCCGGTGGTTTGCTTTCCTCTCCCCTTAGGTAGTTCGCCGCCGCAATGACATCCCAGACTCGGCCGGCATCGACGGTGCGGCCGAGCAATGCGTGCGATCGCTCCACATAGTTCGGCCCGTTCCTGCGAGTCCAGCGCGTCGCCCCGATTCCCCGCGGTTCGCAGAGCACCACGCTGCGGTAGCCGGGGCCGATTTCCTTGACCCAGTCCGGCGTTGTGCCTGCTTCGTCTTCGTTCAGGACTGCCAGCAAAACGCCCTGAGCGCCGTCACCCGTGCGGAGTGCGGGCTTCCTTAGGCGAATCTCGATCTGCTCCTCCGTTTGGAGCCGAATTGTCGAGCCGCCGTCATCGTCGGTCATGCCCAGTTTCTTGGGTTCCGGAATGGATTTGGGAAAGTACCCAAAGCTCACCCGTCGCAGCTCCGCCAGCAGTGGCCGTTTCCAAGCTTCGAACTTGCCAGCCTCGGGCAGAGCAGGTTTTGCAATCGCGACAAAATGCTCGTCGATCTTGGTGTTGAGCTGATCGGCCGGCAGATCGGCATCGGTCGGAAAGACCCGCAGCCGCTCGGGAGCGATCGGATAGGGTCCCGGGTTGCTCCCCTCGCTCACGACATCGATTTCGCTGTCGGTGATTGAGTGGGCGTCCCCTTTCAGATGCATGTTGAGGAAGCGAAAGGCTGCCTGGCGGATATCCTGGCGATAGGCATGGCCGCCGACGCTGACCACGGTGTCGAAGTCGCCGCTCTTGCCAAACAGGCTGTAAAGTCGCTCCATCCGGCTGGTGATCCGCTCGTTGGCATCCATCGGAAAGATGGAATCCTTGTCACTGTTGACAAATAGCATCGGCCGCGGCGCCACGAGGCCGGCAATTCGCGTCCAGGGCCACTGGAACGTGTTGTAGAGGAACATGCAGTCGCAGTGGCCGTTGATCACCCGATTGGGCACGTACGATTCCAGGTCGGCCATGCCGCTCACCGGAATGGCGACCTTCACGCGCTCGTCGGCTGCCGCGACCCAGAACGTCGCCGCTCCGCCGCCGCTGATGCCGGTGACCGCGATCCGCGCGGGATCGACATCTGGCCGGCCCACGAGATAGTCGATGCCGCGGACGCCATTCCAAGCCTCGACGCCGGCGGGCGTATAGCCCCGCGAATGCCACCACCAGCGATTGAGGTTGTAGGTGCCGTGATGAAAGGCCGCGATCTCACCGAGCTGGAGCGTATCGACCATCAGACAGACATAGCCGTGACGGGCCAGCCAGATGCCGTGCGACTGAAACGCGACCTTATTGCCGTTGCGGCCGCGGCCGGAGTGGCCGCAGACATAAAGCACGGCCGGCAGCCGCTCGCCTGCCGCGACTTTCGCCGGGCGATACAGATTGGCTGTCACGTACAGCTTCGGCCGACTCTGATAGTGAAGCATGTCCACCTCATAGCCGTCCCCCTTGAGCGTGCTGGTAACCGTTGCTGCGAGGTCGGTCTTCTCCGGCCGCGGCGACAGGCCGAGCATGTAGTAGTACTGCAGGGCGTACTCAGGCCGCTTGGCCTCCCACGCCTCACGCGACGCGATGTCTTCGACGAACTTGGCCGCGAGCTTGTCCGTCTCCGCCGCCAGATAGGCCTGAATCATTGCGTCGCCCGGCTGGCCGCGGTCGGGCTCGCCGAGCGGCTGGGCGAATGCGGCTGTCGCCCCTTGGCCCAAAAGCAGCAGGACCGTTACCCCAAGCAGACCTGAGTTGTGTGGCTGGATCATTGACGTTGCCTCTTACCTGAAGGCCTGAATTGCAACCAAGATTCCGATGACCACCACAATCAGCACGACCGCGCCGACGATCAGGCCCACCGAGCCCATCGTCATCTGCTGCTGGACGTCTGGCGGGAACTCCCGCTTGGGAATCGGCCCGCACTTCTTGCACTGAAACGACCCGAACGCGGCGTATAGCAGCGCTCCAACCGCGCCACCGGCGACGCCCGCAGCGCGTTGGATCCCCGCTGGACCTCGCCGCCGCAGCGGGGGCACTGATAGGCCATGACCTAACTCTCCCGAATGGATGAAGACGATGAATCTAGCACGCCACAAACCGTGCATAGCCTAAGCGGCGAGATTTGCCGAGTAAAGTCTGGCAATCGGCCCGCTAATCGACGACGATAGTCGGGCAGCGCCGCCAGGTAATTCGCACGTTGAGGCCGACCATGTTCAATTTGTTCTGGCAGGGGACTCGTCCCGCCGTTGTCGCTGCACTCGTGGCTGTGGCCCTTGGTGCGGGCGCCGCTCGCGCGCTGGCCCAAAAAGCCGCCCAAGAGCCAGCCGATCTCGTACTCACCGGCGGCAAAGTTCACACGCTCGACGCAAAGCAGTCCGTCGCCGAGGCCGTCGCGATCCATGACGGAAAAGTCGTTTACGTGGGCAGCGACGAGGGTGCGAAGGCACATATCGGCTCAAAGACCGAGGTCTATCGGGCCGCGGGCCGCACGGTCATTCCGGGCATCAACGAGACCCACGTTCACGCGGTCGGCGTCGCCCAGGGGGAGGCCGTCGAGCCGTTCCAGCAGCTCGGCTCAATCGCCGAGATCCAGGCTTGGGCGCGCGAAGCGGCGCGCACTTCGCCAGCCGATCAATGGGTTCGTCTGCCGCGCGTTGATATCACGCGCATTCGCGAGCGGCGCATGCCGACGCGCGGCGACCTTGATGTGGCTGTGCCGGATCGCCCGGTCATCTATATCTGGCAATATGCAAACCGCCAGGTCCAAGTGCTCAATAGCGCCGCCCTGAAGGCCGCCGGGATCGACCGCGCCACGTCGCAGCCCGACAAGGGCCGGATTGTAAAGGACGAAGCCGGCGATCCGACGGGCGTGATCGAGGATGCGCCGGGCCTGACAAGCAAATTCCTGCCGCGCACATCAGCGTCGAAGGAGCAGGTGCTGGACGCGCTCGAGAAAGTGATCCGCGCCTACCATCGGCTAGGTATCACGAGCATTACTGAGCGTGGATCGAACGTCGAAGGTTGGAAGACCTACAAGGAGCTGCAAGCTCAGGGCCGCCTGACGGCACGCGTGACGCTGACGATCCGCGTCGGCTCCGACGGCAGCGTGGAGGGGACGGAGCGATTCATTCGCGGCCTGCCGTTTCGCTTCGGCGACGGCGACGACTGGGTGAAGGTCGGCCCGCTTAAGATCGGCGTCGATGGGGGCGTGCTTTACGGTACGGCCTGGATGCGCGAGCCCTACGGTCCGCAGGCCCTGCCGCTGTATGGCCTCTCTGATCCAGCGCATCGGGGCCTGCTACAAATGGACGCCGAGAAGGTCAAGAACGTCATTCGCACTGGCCACCGCCTGGGATGGCAGATGTGCTCGCACGTCACGGGGGACGCTGGTGTTGACATTGTGCTCGACGCAGTTGAGGCCGCCCACGCCGACAGCCCAATCGACAAGCGCCGCTATACCCTGATCCATGCCTATTTCCCCAATCCCGAAACAGCAGCCCGGGCCGCGCGCCTCGGAGTTGCGGTCGATACGCAGCCCGCCTGGTTCTACAAGGACGGCGACGCCCTGCTCGACGCTCTGGGAGAAAAGCGATTGACGCCATTCATCGGCGTTGCGACGTGGCAGGCCGCTGGCGTAAAGGTCGCCCTGAATTCCGACCACATGCAAGGGATCGATCCGGATCGATCGCTGAACCCGTACAATCCCTTCCTGGCTCTCTACACGGCCGTGACGCGCAAGACCGAATCTGGCCAGACGATCGGCGCGGCCGAGCGGGTTTCGCGCGGCGATGCTCTGCGGATGATGACCGTGGATGCCGCCTGGCTGCACTTCGATGAAGGCCGCAAGGGCACGCTCGAAGTCGGCAAGCTGGGAGACCTGGCGGTGCTCGACGAGGACTATTTCACGTGCCCCGAGGAGCAGATCAAGAGTCTGAAATCTAAGTTGACGGTCGTTGGGGGCAAGGTCGTTCATCGGGCAGAGTGAATGGTTGTTTTCGTCTGAAGTATTCGCCAACAAGTAATGGACATTGCACATGCCACGATCTACCTCCCGCCGCTCGTTCCTCAAACAGGTTGCCGCACTCAGTTTCGCCGTGCCGCTGGCCGCGTCGGCCCGGCAGGCCCGGGCCCAGCCCAGCAGCAAGGTGCACATTGCCTGCGTCGGTGCAGGGTGGGGCGGCAAGGGGCATGACGACATGATGCAAACGTCGGTGGGCCATGAAATCGTTGCGATCTGCGACATCGACGAGGAGCGACTGGCCAAGTCGGGCGAGAAGTTCCCAGGCGCCAAGCGCTATACCGATTGGCGGAAGATGCTCGAGCAAAAGGACATCGACGCCGTCACGATTTCAACTCCCGATCACATGCATGCCGCGGTGACCCTTTCGGCCATGCAACTCAAGAAGCACGTCTATACTCAAAAGCCGCTGACGCGGACGGTCTACGAAGCCCGCACGCTCGCGGCCGCGGCCAAGGACGCGGGCGTCGTCACGCAGATGGGCATCCAGCACCATTCGTCAGCCCGGCTCAAGAAAGCAGTGCAGGCGATCCGCGCGGGCGTCGTCGGCCGCGTCAGCCAGGTCCATACCTGGACCGACCGGCCGGGAACGTATTGGAAGCAAGGGCTCGACCGCCCCGAGCGGCACGACGAAGTGCCGGCCCACGTGCACTGGAACGAGTGGCTGGGCGTCGCACCGGAGCGGCCGTTTGTCGCGGGGCTCTATCACCCCTTTAGTTGGCGCGGCTGGTGGGATTTTGGAACCGGGGCCCTGGGCGACATGGGCTGTCATATCATGGACCCTGTCGTGAATGCCCTCGAACTTGGCCCGCCGCGGACGGTGGAGGCTGAAGGTCCGCCTCCCCATCGCGAAAGCGGCCCGCTCTGGTGCATCGTCCGCTACGAATTTCCCGGGACGAAGCATACCACCGACTCTGTCCAACTGACGTGGTACGAAGCGGGAAAACAGCCCCCGCGCGAGCTGTTCCAGGCACCAGCCGATTGGAAGGGCTCGCAAAACGGCGTGCTGTTTGTCGGCGAAAAAGGCAACCTGTTCGTCGGCTTTCCCGAGAATCCGGAGCTGTTTCCACGGGAGAAGTTTGCCGACTACAAATTCGCTGAAGTGACCGAGGACAACCACTACACGCAGTGGACCGACGCCATCCTGGGACGTGGCCAGACGTCGTGCCCGTTTGCTTATTCGGGCCCGCTCACGGAAACGGTGCTAATGGGCAACGCCGCCTATCGGTCAGGGCAGAAAATCGAATGGGATTCGGCAAACATGAAAGCCAAAGGGAACGCGGCTGCCGACGCCCTGCTCAGGCCAACATATCGCTCCGGCTGGGAAATCAAGGGGCTGGGCTGATGCGACAACCGGGCGCTACGAACACTGCCATACATCGCCGAGCGCGACGAACTTCGACTTATCCCTGCCTGGCGAGACGACCGTCCGCGCTTTTCAACGCCAAGACGGAAAGCTCGCAAAGACGCAAGGCGCGGCAGGTGGTTTCTTCACGGCCTCTGCGATCTCTGCGCCTCTGCGTTAAACACAAGAATGGTGGAAGTGTCATACCTGCTTGTTTCTCCCTCGGTGCTGTCTCCGGCTGGATCGCCTTTGGCATTTTCCTCGCCTTGGGAATGCTCTCGTTCTGCGACCTCCGCGCGGCCGAGGCGGACCGGCCCAACATCGTGCTGATCCTGGCCGATGATTTGGGGTACGGCGATTTGGGCTGCTTTGGGGCGAAGGATATCAAAACACCCCATATCGACCGGCTGGCGGCGGAAGGGACGCGGTTTACTAGCTGCTACGTGGCCCAGGCCGTTTGCACGGCGTCGCGGGCCGGCCTCATGACCGGCTGCTATCCGAATCGCGTCAGTTTGTTTGGGGCGCTCAATCACGAGAGCAATGTCGGCATCGCCGAGAGCGAGCTGCTCTTGCCGGAAATCTGCCAGCAGGCGGGGTATGCCACGGCGATCCTCGGCAAATGGCACCTCGGCCATCGGCCGCAATTTCTGCCGACGCGGCACGGCTTCGATGAGTTTCTGGGGTTGCCCTATTCGAACGACAACGGGCCACTGCACCCGATCGTCAAGGGCATCCCGCCGCTGCCGTGGATCGAGGGGGAGAAGGCGATCGAGACGGATCCCGATCAGTCGCAATTCACGCGGCGGTTGACCGAGCGGGCCGTGCAGTTCATCGAGCGCAACAAGGAGCGGCCGTTCTTCCTGTATGTGCCACACATCATGCCGCACGTGCCGATTTTCGTCTCGGAGAAGTTCCGCGGCCGCTCGGCACGGGGCCTCTACGGCGACGTGGTGGAAGAACTTGATTGGTCGGTCGGCGAAATTCTCGCGGCAATCGACAAGAATGGCCTGGACGAGCGGACGCTGGTGATCTTTCTCTCGGACAACGGGCCATTCCTGTCGTACGGCAATCACGCGGGTTCTGCCGGGCCGCTGCGCGAAGGGAAGCTGACGACCTTCGAGGGGGGCGTGCGCGTGCCGTGCCTGGTGCGCTGGCCAGGGAAGGTTCCTGCCGGCCGGACATGCAACCAGCTCGTCTCGACGATCGACTTTGCGCCAACGGTGGCGAAGCTATTAGGCGTGCCGCTATCTGGGAACAAGATTGATGGGGTGGACATCGGACCGCTCGTTTGCGGCCAGACCGAGCGCTCGCCGCGTGGAGAGTTTCTGTACTACGCCGGTGACGAGCTACAGGCGGTTCGCAGCGGGCCATGGAAGCTGCATTTGCCGCACGAATATCTCACGCCTGCCCAGCCGCCAGGCAAAGACGGCAAGCCCGCGAACTTCGCGAATCTGAGGCCCGAGTCGATGCAGTTGTCGGGGCTGCGGGGCATCGCCAGCCGGCATGGCTACGTCGTTCAGAAGATCGAGCAGTCGCTATACAACCTGGAGGCCGACGTGGGCGAGACGACCGACGTGGCGGCGAAGCATCCGGACGTGGCCCTGCGACTCTTGAAAATCGCGGAGAGGGCTCGCGAGGACCTCGGCGATTCGCTCACGAAGCGAACCGGACGGAACGTGCGCCCGTCTGGAAAGCTGTGAGGCTGCGCGAAGGGAGCGGATGCCGCATCAGTGGGCTCGATCCCAAGCCAGCTCATCGATTCGCCTTTGGACATTGCGGATTGGGCCCGTGGTTTTGCGCCTCCACCCCTCGTTTGGAACCGCAATTGGGAATTTGACAAGTCCCGGAAGGCCGCGAAATACAGGGGGGAGGGGTGAAAAGCTATAGGCTGTCGAACTCGACTTGGTCGCCCCACGATAGTGCCAGGGCAACCAGGCATTCCCGCAGTTCTTCTTTGGTGTCTGCCTGCTCTACCGCGCGATACAACTCGGCGAACTGGTCGGGAGTAAGCTTTGGTCGAAAGACGACGCGCATCGCGCCGTCTTGCTTGAGCAAGTGCAGGGCGGTTTCCATGATTTGCCAAGGAATGGCTGGGAATTCGGCGCGGTGGCAGGAGAGATGCGAGCGCCGATAGATTGATTAAGTGCATCATCCAAGTGATTGAAAAACTTGTCTAGCAAATTGCGCTAGCCAGCCTGTCCACCTGGGAATCTGCTAAACCAAGGAAACGACGCCGCCGGGTAGGTCCACTTAGGGACCCACGACCGTTTTTTCGCATATTTCTTGGACGATGTTTAAAAAACTCTCTTGGCGCGCGTAAGGCATTGGCGGGTAATCGGTTATGGCGAGGTGGCTGCTGATCGTCAAGAGACTCTTGAAGAGTTTATGAAGAGTGCTGACTCGCCTGTGGTATAATTCCGTTCTATGCGCGGTGCGTCCACGAGCAGTACGGGCGGATGAAAAATCTCGGGAACCGCCGAGCCGATGGCGCGCGATTATTGTCGATAAAGTGGTGCGCGGGCAGGATGGCGAGTGGCGCAGGAGCGGGCGGAGACACTAGGAAAAGGCGGATGACAGAAAAATACTTGACAGAACGATGGGCAGCCAGCCACTGAGTCCGGGGCAGCGATGGGGGGCTGCCAGCTCATAGAATTCATATTATGAGTCGGGAGACTGGCAGCGGACTAATACTGAAACGTCTTGGCAGGAAAGCAGTTAGGGAGATTCGAGTGGGTCGTCAGGAAGCGGAGAAAAATGCTGGGTGATATGAGCCGACAGTCGGGACGACAGGCACATCGGGTTGGCGTTCGCAGGGGTGGCCGGCTAGGCAATGGCGCATAGCGCGCATAGGCGCATACTGCTGGAAATCGACGTAAAGCATTGTCGTAAAACGGGTTGTGAACGATATTCGGGGCGGAGAAATTCTTGGAATATGCGCGCAGGAGCCTACAACGGTACCTAAACCATGTCGGGCAAACGGAAAATTCGGGCTGATTTCCGCAAGGCACATCAGGGTCGGCGGCGGCAGGGGGACCTGACGCGCGGCCTGGCGCGCGAGGATCTGTCCGAAGACGACCTGGTCAAGAGCGAGCGGCTGAGCGGCAAAGGAGACCTGACTCGCAAGCGAACCATCGTGGGCCAGGAGGCGGACGACGCGGCTGGCGGGCTGGCGGTTGTCCGCGATGTGTCGGCCGAGGCGATCCGCGGGCGCGTTCTGGCGGTGCACGGGCTCTCGAGCGTTGTCCGAGCCGACGACGGCCGGACATTCCAGTGCGCCATGCGGCGGCTGCTCAAAAACTTGAGCACCGAGCAGCGGCATGTAGTTGCCGCGGGCGACGTGGTCTATTTCCGGGCGGAGTCGGCCACGGCTGGGCTCATCGAGCGGATCGAACCGAGGTCCAGCGTGCTGGCCCGCACAAGCAAGGGGCGGCAGCACGTGCTCGTGACCAACGTCGATCAGCTCCTGATCGTGACCAGCGCTGCCGAGCCCCGATTGAAGCCCAACCTGATCGACCGGTTTCTCGTGGAGGCAGAGCGGACTCACATCGAGCCGCTCATCTGCATCAATAAGATTGACCTCGTCGAGCCGGCCGATTTGATGCCGCTGGCGGGCGTCTATGGCCAGATGGGCTATCAGGTGCTGCTCGCCTCGGCGGTCAAGGGGATTGGCATCGACCGGCTGCGGCGGCTGGTGGCGGGCAAGGAAACCGTGGTCGCGGGCCAAAGCGGTGTGGGCAAGTCGTCGCTCCTCAACGCGATCGAGCCGGAGTTGGGCCTGCGCATCGGTGAAGTAAGCGAGGAAAACCAGAAGGGAAAGCACACGACGACCGTGGCCCGGCTGATTCCGCTGGCGATGGGGGGCTACGTGGTCGATACGCCGGGCATTCGGCAGTTTCAGCTCTGGGACGTCATTCCCGAGGAGGTTGCGGGTTACTATCGCGACATTCGCCCCTACGTGAGCCTATGTCGGTTTCCCAATTGCACGCACACGCACGAGTCGCACTGCGCGGTGAAGGACGCCGTAGCCGACGGCCGGCTCGATGCGCGGCGGTACGAGAGCTATTGCCACTTGCGATCCGGTGAAGACGACTGAGCAAGTTCCTCCAAATTGCACAAAACGCCCGCGGCGATAGTAAAATGAGCGCTCGCCGGGACAGGCTTTCAACCTGCAGGTCAGATCATGTCCTCCCCCTTTGGAGAATCACCGTCAAAAGCCGGTTACGGAGCAGGGCCGGGCGCGGGATGGCCGCCGAGTGGTCCTTTCCCGCCGCCGTCTCCGCCACCACGCCAGTCCCTGGGCGGCGTCCTGGCGATCGTCGCCGTAGTGGTCTTGGGAACGATGTTCATGTGTTGCTGCGGTGTGCCATCGGCGCTTTTACGCCGGAGTGGTCGGCTCCACCAACATCACGAATACTACGCACCCATGCCGCAAGGGCTCCTTGATCAGAACGAAGATCCGTACCGGCACCTCGACGAATTTAATCGCCGAAACGAAGAGGAAATGAACGACTTTCGCCGCCGCAATAACGAGTGGCTAGAGTCAGTGGAGCGAGACCGGGAAGAAACGCTGCGGAGACTGCACCGTCAATTGGACGAGTTTTGAAAGTCGCACTGCCGATCTATCTCGACAATCATGCCACGACGCGAGTTGATCCGCGGGTCGTCGAGGCGATGTTGCCTTACTTCACGGAGAAGTTCGGTAATGCCGGCAGCGTGAACCACAGTTTCGGTTGGGACGCGCGCGACGTGGCCGATGCGGCCCGCAAATCGATCGCGGCGGCGATCGGCGCAGATCCACGCGAAATCGTCATTACCAGCGGGGCGACGGAGAGCAACAACCTGGCGATCCGCGGCCTTGCTGATCGGCAGCGGCGGAAAGGAGACCACATCATCAGCGTCACCACCGAGCACAAAGCGGTGCTCGATCCGCTGAAGCGGCTCGCTCGCCGCGGCTTTGAGGTGACACTGCTAGACGTGGAACAAGCTGGCTCACCACGAGCCGGGTGGCTCGATCCGCAGAAGGTAGCCGAGAAGATCCGCGACGATACGCTGCTCGTCTCGGTGATGTTGGCCAACAACGAGATCGGTGTCATCCAGCCGATCAAAGAAATCGCTGCTATTTGCCGCGAGCACCATGTGCCGCTGCACTGCGATGCGACGCAAGCGGTGGGAAAGATTCCGGTCGATGTGCGGAAGCTCGGCGTCGATTTGATGAGCTTTTCGGGGCACAAGATCTACGGTCCCAAGGGAATTGGCGGGCTCTACGTGCGGCGCAGTGGTGATTCTCCGGTACGGCTGGAAGCATTGATCGACGGTGGCGGACAAGAGGGAGGCCTGCGCAGCGGCACGCTCAATGTGCCGGGGATTGTGGGTATGGCCAAGGCGCTCGAGCTGTGCCTGCTCGATCTGGCGGCCGAATCGGCGCGGCTGGCAATATTGCGGCAGCGACTGTGGGAAGGGCTGGTGCGGGAAGTGCCGGATGTGCTGCTGAATGGGCCGGACTGGAATGAGCTGCCTGCGCACCTAAGCGTGGGCGGGGCACCCATGGTCCGCCTCCCCGGCAACCTCAACTGCTCTTTTCCGCTTGTGAACGGCGAAGCACTCATGATCAGCATGAAGACCGTGGCCGTCTCAAGCGGCAGCGCGTGCACATCGGCCAACCCCGAGCCGAGCCACGTCCTCCTGGCGTTGGGTTTGGGCGAGGACTTGACGCGGGCCAGCCTGCGGTTTGGCATCGGCCGGTTCAATACGGTCGAGGAGATCGACTATGCCGTCGGGGCGGTGGCCGAAAATGTCCACCGACTCCGCAAACTCAGCAGCCTCAAATAATAGGGACACTCGATGTACCGTCGAGTTGCCGCAAAACCGTTCCCACCTTCAACACACCACGTCGTTTTCAGACGAAGGTACACGAAGTGGGCCTAATACATTGCCCTTTCCTAGCGCAATTCGTCTGCTATACTTTTGACATAGGGACTAGTGAAAAAACCCGGATCAAATCTGGAGAGGAATGATATGTCGCTCACCATGACCGAATCGGCCGCAACAGAACTCAAGAAGCACAAAGATGCGATGCAGGCCGCCCCCGATATGTTTCTGCGCGTGAAGCTGGTGGCGGGCGGTTGCAGTGGCCACGAGCACCGGTTGTTCCTCGATAACCAGTACGACGAGAACAAGGACAGCCGCTATAAGTTCCACGGCGAGGATCTTGTGGTCGATAAGAAGAGCGAGCTGTATCTCGAAGGGGCCACGCTGAACTTCATCGACGGCCTCGAGCAGCGCGGCTTCCACCTCGACATTCCATCGGCCAAAAAGACCTGCGGCTGCGGACACTCATACCAGTTCTAGAACCGTCGGCAGGACATCGTGGCGGACGCTGCCAGCGTCCGCCTGACGCTGC
>Ga0065705_10104676_pt1 | contig 12081 bp, 14 predicted proteins | sample SwibulcommuniRL2_FD_59092 | JGI IMG/M metagenome (GOLD analysis project Ga0065705, IMG submission 59092) | Bulk soil microbial communities from switchgrass field near Rose Lake, East Lansing, Michigan, USA - RL2 Bulk Soil v2 (version 2) | ecosystem: Environmental > Terrestrial > Soil >... | reverse complement strand
GGATGCAGCCGCGACGGCACTCGCGGCAATGGAGCGGCTCCTCCGGCTGTTGCACCCGGTCATGCCGCACGTGACCGAGGAGATCTGGTCGAACCTGCCCGGCCGTGAGTCGAGGCTGATCGTCGCGGCGTGGCCCGAGCCGGACGAGAGCTTTGTCTCCGACGTGGGGGCGCTCGGCCGCGTGCAGGAGGCGGCTGGGATCTTCCGGCGAAGCGGGGTGCTCGTCGAGCTCGAGGGCGACGAGCAGCGCATCTTCTCGGCCGTGGTCAAGCCGGAGCGCGTGCAGGCGAACGGGAACGAGGAGGCCGAGCGCGAGCGGCTCCGCAAGGAGATCTCGCGCGCGGAGGGGATGCTGGCGAACGAGCGTTTCGTCGAGAACGCACCGGAAGACGTCGTGGCCGGCGAGCGCGAGAAGCTCGAGCGCTACCGGCGCGAGCTCGATGCACTCGGTGGCTAATCATCAGCCGAACCGGCCACGAATGCCGGCTCCTGAGCGGCTGCAAAGCATCGCCGTCCAGCGTCCTCGGTCGCCCGCGTATTTCAGCCAATACGCAGGCTCCCTGCGTCCTTGCCCGGCGCGCTTTTCGCGCGCCAGGAACTCGGCGTCGTGACCAGCTCGGCTGACAACGTCTCCTGGATCGAGGCGCTCTCGCCGTGGCCGGAGGAGTTCGGCCTCGGGCGAATGCGGCAGCTGCTTGCGGAGCTCGGCGACCCACAGGGCGCGTACCGGGCCGTTCACGTGGTCGGTACGAATGGGAAGACGACGACGACCCGGATGTGCGCTGCCCTGCTCGTGGCGGAGGGCAAGACGGTCGGCGCGTACACGTCCCCGCACGTCACCGGCTGGGCCGAACGGATCCAGGTGAACGGCGAGCCGGTCGACCTGGAAGCCGCGCTGGCCCGCGTGCGCCCGGCCGCCGAGGCCGTCGGGGCCACGCAGTTCGAGGCGTTGACCGCCGCCGCGCTCGCTGAGTTCCGCGCCGCGAGAGTCGCTGCGGCCGTCGTCGAGGCTGGGCTCGGCGGGAGGCTCGACGCGACCAACGTGCTCGACGCGCCGGTCGTCGTCCTCACGAACGTCGACCTCGAGCACACCGACGTCCTCGGCGGGACCCGTGAGGAGATCGCCCGCGAGAAGTTGGCGGTCATCCGTCCAGGCGCGGCGGCCGTGCTCGGAGAGCCGGAGTGGGAGGAGCTCGCGCGGGAGGCTGGAGCGGCGGCCGTCGTGGTGACGGGGCGTAGCAACCTCGCGCTGGCGGTCGCGGCGGCGGAGTCCTTCCTCGGCAAGGAGGTCGATCCCGCGCCGGCGGAGGAGGCGACCGTGCCCGGTCGGCTCGAACGGGTTGGCGACGCGCCGCTCGAGATCTGGGACGGCGCCCACAATCTCGACGGCGTGGGCTACATGCTCGCGCGCCTTCCCTCCCGCCGCTACGTCGTCGTGGCCTCGATCCTCGCCGACAAGGACGCGGACGGGATGCTCGCTGCACTCTCGGCGCTCGGCGACATGTTCGTCGCGACGCGGTCGACCAACTCGCGCGCCCTGGCCGCTGGCGAGCTGGCCGCGAAGGCCGGGCGGTTCTTCGATCGCGTGGAGACCGTCCCGGACCCGGCGGAGGCCGTCGAGCGGGCGCGTGCGCTGGCCGGCACAGGCGGCGCGGTCCTGGTAACGGGCTCCCTCTATCTACTCGCCGACCTGGCCGCCGTCCGACCGCACGCTGCCGTACCATGAGCAGCGTTGGAGAGCGGCTCAGCGTCTTCGTGCTCGCCGCATTCGTCCTCGTGGCGATCGTGGCGCTCTCGTTTGGCGCCGGGTGGCTCGTAGGAAAGATTCTCTTGTGACGGCGATGCAACTTCTGGCTCAGACGACGACCGACTCGAACGACCTCTTCGGAGGCTTCAAGGACTTTTTCGACTCCGACGTCTGGCTCGTCGTCCGCAACGTCTTCTTCTTCTTCCTCGTCGTCTTCTGGCTCGCGTCGGCCTTCTGGGTCTACAAGGACGCGCGCCGCCGGATCGAGGACCCGTGGCTTCTCGCCATGGCCGTGGCGCTCGGGATCTTCCCACCGTTCCTCGGCCCGCTCCTCTACATGTTCTTCCGCCCGCCCGAGTACCTCGAGGAGGTGCGGGAGCGCGAGCTCGAGATCAAAGCGATGGAGGAGTCGCTCGGGACCGCCGAGCGCTGCCCGGTTTGCCGCGCGGTCGTGGAGCCGACCTTCCTGGCCTGTCCGGTGTGCACGACGAAGCTGAAGGAAGCGTGCCGCCGCTGCAAGCAGCCGCTCGAGCCGCTGTGGCAGGTGTGCCCGTACTGCGAAACGCCCGTCGAGTCACCCAGAGCAGTCGAAAATCTCTAGGCTGACTCGGCCGTGGCCGAGCAGACTCTCGTTCTCATCAAGCCCGATGCGATGCAGCGCCGACTCGCCGGCGAAATCCTCGCGCGCTTCGAGGGCCGGGGGCTGACCGTGAGGGCCGCGAAGCTCGTCCACGTGGACCGTGACCTTGCCCAAGAGCACTACGCCGAGCATGTCGAGAAGCCGTTTTTCGGGGAGCTCGTCGAGTTCATCACGTCGTCGCCGACTCTCGCCCTCGTCCTCGAAGGCGAGGGCGCGATCAAGGTCGTGCGGACGACGATGGGAGCCACGAACCCGGTCGAAGCCGCTCCCGGCACGGTTCGCGGCGACCTCGCGCTCGCCATGCCCGACAACCTCGTGCACGGCTCGGACTCGCCCGAGTCTGCCGAGCGCGAGATCGGGCTCTGGTTCACCGCCGCAGAGCTTGTCTGACTTCGAGCAGAACCGCGCGTTCTGGGACCGTCACTCGGACGAATACCAGCAGACGCACCGCGAGCACATCGGGCGGTCCGAGCCCCGCTGGGGGATGTGGCAGCTGCCCGAGAGCGAGCTCAAGGTTCTGGGCGACGTGGCCGGGAAGGACATTCTCGAGCTCGGGTGCGGCGCGGCGCAGTGGTCGATTCTCCTCGCCGGCCTCGGAGCGCGGCCGGTCGGCGTCGACAACTCGGAGCGCCAACTCGAGCACGCGCGCGATGCCCTCGCCGCCGCGGGCCTCGACTTCCCGCTCGTGCACGCGCCCGCCGAGACGGTCCCGCTTCCCGACGCGAGCTTCGACATCGTCTTCGCCGACCACGGCGCGAACCGCTTCGCCGATCCCTATGCCTGGGTGCCCGAGGCGGCGCGGCTCCTGAGACCAGGCGGCCTCCTCGCCTTCAGCGGCTCGACGCCCTTCGAGGTCATGTGCTGGAACGAGCCCGCCGACCGGATGGAGCCCGAGCTCCATCTCGACTACTTCGGCATGCACCGGATCGAGGACTCGGACGGGCCGGTGCAGTTCGAGCTTCCGTACGGCGAGTGGATCCGGCTGTTTCGCGCGAACGGCTTCGAGCTCGAGGACCTGCGGGAGATTCAGCCTCCGCCCAGGGCCGAGTCCACGTACCGGACCGCCGAGGAGACTGAGTGGGCGCGCAACTGGCCGATGGAGCAGATCTGGATCGTCCGCAAGAAACGATGAGCCACGTCGACCGGAACCGGGAGGCCTGGACCGAATTCGCGCCCGAGTTCGCCGAATTGGCGCCGCGTGCGTGGGGGAGAGACGAGTTCGAGTGGGGCGTGTGGAACGTTCCCGAGTCCGAGCTCGGCGCCCTCCCCGACGTGGCCGGGATGGACACAGTCGAGCTCGGCTGCGGCACGGCGTACATCTCCGCCTGGCTCTCCCGCCGGGGAGCGCGGCCGGTCGGGATCGACATCACGCCGGCCCAGCTCGAGACCGCCCGGCGGATGCAGGCCGAGTTCGGCCTCGACTTCCCCCTGCTCGAGGCGAGCGCGGAGGACGTGCCGCTGCCGGACGAGAGCTTCGACCTCGCGATCTCCGAGTACGGCGCGTCCATCTGGGCCGACCCGTACCGCTGGATCCCCGAGGCGGCGCGGCTCCTGAGACCGGGCGGCCACGTCGTCTTCCTCGTCAACGGGACGATCATGATCCTCTGCTCGGCCGACGAGGAGCTGCCGCCCGGCCGCGAGCTGCTCCGGCCCTATTTCGGCATGCACCGGTTCGAGTGGGACGGGACCGGAGGCATCGAGTTCCACCTCGGCTACGGCGACTGGATCCGTCTTCTGCGGGAGAACGGCTTCGCTGTGGAGAACCTCATCGAGATCCAGCCTCCGCCCGCGGGCGAGCCGCATCGCTTCCCCGGACTGCCCGACCGCGAGTGGGCGCGCCGCTGGCCCTCCGAGGAGATCTGGGTCGCCCGCAAGCGTTCGTGAGCGTCCCGCCAGCACCCCCGCTCCTCCTCGCCTCGACCTCGCCGCAACGGCGGGCGATCCTCGAGCAGCTGCGGATCCCGTTCGAGCTAGCGGTGCCCGACTATGAGGAGCACGACCCGCCCGACGCTGACGTCGTCGCCGTCGTGCGCCAGCACGCCGGCGGGAAAGCGCGCTCGGTCGGGGACCCGGACGAGCGGCCCGTCCTCGGGGTCGACACTGCCGTCCACCTCGACGGCCGCGTATTCAGGAAGCCAGCAGGGCCCGAGGAAGCGGAGGAGATGCTGGACGCGCTCGGCGGCCACACACACGAGGTCGTCTCGGGTCTCTGCCTGCGTACGCCGGGCTGGGAGGTCGTCGAACACGAGGTGACCCGGGTGACCTTCCGCCCGCTGACTCCCCGCGACCTGGCCGCCTACGTGGCCGCGAGGGAGTGGCAGGGACGGGCGGGCGCCTACGCCATCCAGGGACTCGGCGCTGCACTCGTCGAACGCGTCGAAGGGGACTACCTGAACGTCGTCGGCCTTCCTGCTGCGCTCCTCGTCCGGCACCTCTCCGAACGGTTTGCAGGCGTTTATGGCTTCGGATAGCTGCGGCACTCAACTACACTTGGCCGTTCGATGAGCCTTTGGGGCTACCTCAGCGGATTCGGCGGGCGCGAGATGGCGGTCGATCTCGGCACCGCTAACACCCTCGTCTACGTCCGTGGGCGCGGCATTGTGCTGTCCGAGCCCTCGGTCGTCGCCATCGACCAGCGGAGCGGCGAGGTGCACGCCGTCGGGATCGAGGCGAAGCGCATGCTCGGCCGCACGCCGGGGACGATCTCCGCGATCCGGCCTCTGAAGGACGGTGTCATCGCCGACTTCGATGTGACCGAGCAGATGCTCCGCCACTTCATCCAGAAGGTGCACCACAACCGCTTTGCACATCCACGTGTGGTCGTCTGCGTCCCGAGCGGAGTCACCGGCGTCGAGAAGCGCGCGGTCGAGGAAGCGACGCTCTCCGCGGGCGCCCGCCAGGCCTACCTCATCGAGGAGCCGATGGCGGCCGCGATCGGCGCCGGCCTGCCAGTGTCGGAGCCGACCGGGAACATGATCGTGGACATCGGAGGTGGCACGACCGAGGTCGCGGTCATCTCGCTCGGAGGCATCGTCGTCTCCCAGTCGATCCGCGTCGGCGGCGACGAGATGGACGAGGCGATCATGAGTCACATCAAGAAGGAGTACAAGCTCCTGATCGGCCAACAGACCGCCGAGGAGCTGAAGCTCGAGATCGGCTCCGCGTGGGAGCTGCCCGAGGAGGTTCAGGCCGAGGTGCGCGGGCGCGACATGCTCACGGGCCTGCCCAAGACGATCGTGATCACGTCCGAGGAGGTGCGCCGCGCGCTCGACGAGCCCGTCGGCCAGATCCTCGACGCGATCAAGTCCACGCTGGACAAGACGCCGCCCGAGCTCGCCGCGGACATCATGGACCGTGGCATCGTCCTCGCTGGCGGCGGGTCCCTCCTGACCGGCATCGAGGAGCGCCTCCGCGAGGAAACGCAGATGCCGGTCCAGCTAGCCGAGTCGCCGCTCACATGCGTCGCCGTCGGGTCGGGCCGGAGCCTCGAGGAGTTCGAGGTCATCCATCGCGCTGCGAAGGCTCGAAACCGGAACGGCCGCCGCCGCTAGGCAACCAGCCTCTCGCTCCGAGCAACGCTCTAAACTGTTGGCTCCCGTGCCTCGGCAACGAACAGCACGGCTTCCCGTCCTGGACGCGCACGTCCGACGGGCGGAAGGCTCCTTTCCACGCACGAGTCGTGCCCTCAGGGCTCGGCTGGTCGCCGTTGCCCTCGTGCTCGTCTCGATCGCGCTCGTGACCGTCTACTTCCGGGAGTCCGAGGGCGGGACGCTGCACGGCGCCCAGCGCATCGGCGTCTCGGTCGCAATGCCCTTCGAGGTCGCCGGCGAGCGCGTCGCGCGGCCGTTCAAGGACGCCTACGGCTGGGCTGCCGACCTCCTCGGCGCGAAGTCCGAGAACGAGAAGCTGAAGAACGAGATCGAGGCCCTCCGCAATGATAAGGTCGCGAACGAGACCGCCGCCCAGGAGAACGCCCACCTCAAAGAGCTCCTCGGCTACGTCGACGGCCCGCGCTTCCCGGAGAACTACAGCGGCGTCGTCACGCGCGTGGTCGTACGGCCGCCGAGTGCGTACGACCAGGAGATCTTGATCGCCGCGGGCACCTCCGACGGCATCCAGCGGAACGACCCGGTCGTGACGAAGGACGGGCTCGTCGGGCTCGTCACCGACGTCACCTCCGACGGCGCGAAGGTCACGCTCCTGACCGACCAGTCAAGCGCGGTCTCCGCGATGGTGCTCGAGAGCGGCGCGGCGGGCATCGTCCGCCACGGGCCGAGCGATCCGTCGGCGCTCATCCTCGACCGCGTCGGCAAGGACGCCCTCGTCGAGGACGGCGACCTCGTCATCACGGCAGGCTGGCAGAGCGGGCAGCTCGAGTCCCTCTACCCGCGCGGGATCCCGATCGGCACGGTCGAGTCCGTCGGGCAGCAGGACGTGGACCTCTACAAGCGGATCCAGATCGCGCCCCTCGTGAACTTCGACTCGCTCTCCGACGTCATCGTCCTCATCCCGATGGCCCGGCCGAAGTGACGCTCGACGCGCTCAAGGCCGGCGCGCTCCTTGTGTTCGCGGCCCTCGTCCAGGTCTCGATCACGTCCAACATCGAGGTCGCGTCGGGACACCCCGACCTCCTCCTCGTGCTCGTGATCGCGATCGCGCTTCTGCGCGGCCCCGCGTTCGGCGCCGCCGCAGGTTTCTGGGCAGGGCTCGTCCTCGACGTCGTCTCGTTCCAGACGCTCGGGCTCACCTCGCTCCTGCTCACCCTCGCCGGCTACTTCGCCGGCCGTCTGGGCGAGGTGACGAAGAAGTCCTCCGCACATCCGGCCCTGCTGGCCGTGACCATCGGGACCATCGGCGTGGGGCTCGGGTCGGCGGTGCTGCACTTCATGCTCGGGGAGACGGTCTCGGCCTCGGAGTTCTTCGTCGGGATGCTGCTCCCGACCCTGGCGCTCAACCTGCTCCTCGCCTATCCGCTCTACGGGCTCTGCCGCAGGATCTTCCCGGTCACCCTGCGCGAACGGAGGCAGGTGATCCCGGTTGTCTAGCCCGAGCGCCAACCTGCCGGGCGGGTTCCTTCCGCCCGACCCCAGGGTCGAGGAGCCGTACCGCGTCACACCGCAGGCGGCGATCCGAATCGCCATCCTCGGCGTCGTCGCCGTGACGATCTTCTGCGCGCTCTTCTTCCGGCTCTGGGCGCTGCAGGTCATCTCGGGAGAGCGCTACCTCGAGGTCGCGAAGAACAACCAGGTGCGGACGTTCCGCGCACCCGCTCCACGCGGCGCCATCCTCGACCGGAACGGCGAAGTCCTCGTCTCCAACCGGCCGGGCACAGCGGTGCAACTCTGGCCGGCCGCGTTCGACCAGGCGACTCCGGAGACGCAGACGTTCGTCGTCCACCGGCTTGCCGCGTTGCTCCACATTCCGTACAGGGAGATCCGCTCCGACATCGCTGCCCGCAAGGACGACCTCCTGACGCCGATCACGATCAAGGAGAACGTCAACGAGGAGATGATCAACTACCTCCTCGAGCACCAGAACGACTTTCCCGGCGTCCAGATCAACCAGACCTACCAGCGCCACTACGACGAGGGCGGGATCGCGGCGCAGACCCTCGGCTACGTGAGCGAGATCTCCCAGCAGCAGCTCGACGCCGCGAAGGGCAAAGGCTATGCCGCCGGCGATCGAATCGGCCAGACCGGGATCGAGGCCACGTATGACACCTATCTCCGAGGCCTGCCCGGGATCGGACGCGTGTTCGTCGACGCGCTCGGACGCGTTACGAGCGCGCGCCAATTCCAGCAGCTTCCCGAAGCCGGCGACAACGTGCGCCTCACCATCGACGCTGAGCTGCAGAAGACCGCGGAGGATGCGCTCGCATACGGCGTCAGGCTGGCCCACGACGACGGCCAGTGGGCAGCCGACGGCGGTGCGCTCGTCGCCATGGATCCCAACTCGGGGGAGATCCTTGCGCTGGCCTCGAACCCCACCTTCGACCCGAGCATCTACACCGGGCGCGTCGACAAGAATGACCTGAAGGAGCTTGCCGACCCTGCTGCGAACCACCCGACGCTCGACCGGGCCGTCGCAGGTCTCTATCCGCCCGGCTCGACGTTCAAGCCGGTGACCGCGCTCGCGGCCCTGGAGACGGGCCTTCTCTCGCCGACCGAGCTCATCCAGTGCACGCCGAAGGAGGTCGTCGACGGGCAGACCTTCACGAATTGGGACCCGTACGCGAACGAGCCCATGACCCTCACGACCGCGCTCGCCGCGTCCTGCGACACCTACTTCTACCAAGTGGCTCTCCGCTTCTACAACCGCACGGACTCGCCTCTGCAGAAGTGGGCGCGGACGATGGGCTTCGGCGCCTCGACGGGCATCGACATCGGCCCCGAGGCGACCGGCCTCATTCCGACGCCGGCCTGGCGCCGCCACTACTTCAAGACGGAGATCGACAAGATCTGGACGTCGGGCGACTCGGTGCAGCTCGGCATCGGCCAGGGTGACGTGCTCGTCACGCCGCTCCAGATGACCCGCTTCTACGCGATGCTCGCAAACGGCGGCAAGCTCGTGGAGCCGCACATCGTCCAGTCGGTCGAGGAGCCGGCGACTCCCGGCCAGCCGCCTGTGGTCCTGCGTCCGTACTCCCCGAAGCCGGCCAAGGACGTGGGGCTCAACCCGAACAACATCCGCGTCGTCCAGGAAGGCCTCTACGACGCCACGCACGCGAACTACGGGACGTCGGCCGGCATCTTCGGGTCATTCCCGATCCCCATCGCCGGCAAGACGGGGACGGCCGAGAAGTTCGTGCGCCTGCCCAACTACCAGGGCCTGCAGGACCAGGCGTGGTGGTGCGGGTACGGCCCCTATGACAAGCCCAGCCTCGTCGTCTGCGCCATGATCGAGAACGGCGGCCATGGCGGAGTCGTCGCGGCGCCGGTTGCCCTTCAGGTCTTCCAGAAGTTCTTCGACGTCGACCCGAGCTCGTTCAACGCGTCCGTGGGGAATTCGGACTGATGGCCACCATCGCCAGGGAAACCCGCACAGCACGAGGGCACGTCGGCTCCGAGGTCGGCGCCTACCTCCGCCACCTCGACTACCTCCTGATCGCCGCCGTCGCAGGCGTGATCACGTACGGCATCTGGGTCCTGACTGCGGTGACCCGGAACGACGTGCCTGGCGACGCGAGCTACTTCGTCTCGCGTCAGGAGGTCTACATCGCGGTCGGCGCGGTCCTCGCCGCGGTCACGGTGGCCGTGAGCCCGGAGGTCTACCGCCGCTACGCAACGGCGCTCTACGCGATCGCGATCTCGCTCCTGCTGCTCGTGCTCGTGGTCGGCGACGACGTGCGTGGCTCGAAGCGGTGGATCGAGTTCGGCTCCTTCCGCTTTCAACCGTCGGAGATCGGCAAGGTGCTCCTCATCCTCTTCCTGGCCGCGTTCGTGGCGAACCGTGCGCGGAGCGACTCACCGTGGAGGACCGTGTGGGGCGCAGTGGGGTTCGCGGCGCTGCCGATGGTCCTCGTCTTCAAGGAGCCGGACTTCGGCTCGACGCTGATCTACGGGTCGGCGCTTCTGGCGGTGCTCTTCTTCGGCGGCGTGCCCTGGAAGCACCTGACGAGCCTCGCGATCGTGACGGCGCTCATCGCGCTCTCCGTTCTCTGGTTCCTGCCCGCCGCGGGGGTGGAAGTCCTGGACACGTACCAGAAGGACAGGTTGATCGGGTTCGTGAACCCGGACGTCGACCCGAGCGGGACGACGTACAACGTCAACCAGTCGATCACGGCGGTCGGCTCGGGCGGCATCGACGGGCGGGGGGTCGCGGGCGCGAGCCAGACGAACATGAACTACCTGCCCGAGCACAACACCGACTTCATCTTCTCGTCGCTCGCCGAGCAGCGCGGCTTCCTCGGCGCCGCGATCCTGCTCCTCCTCTACGCGTTCATCGCCTGGCGGGGGATCAAGATCGTCGCGATCGCGCCGAGCTTGTACACGTCGGCGGTCGCGGGCGCGATCGTCTTCTCGTTCCTCTTCCAGATCTTCGTCAACGTGGGGATGACCATCGGGATCGCGCCCGTGACCGGGATCCCGCTCCCGTTCGTCAGCTTCGGCGGAAGCTCGATGATCACGACGATGCTCATGATCGGGATCCTCGAGTCGATCTACGTGCGCGGTCGCCTCGCGGGCCGCAGGTAGGTTCCCCTCCGTGCGACGACTCCCGCTTCATCCCGCCGCCGTCTACGGCGTGGTCAAGGAGATCAGGGCTGCCGCCGAGGACCTCTCGCCGCTCGTCGTGGCGGGCGCCGAAGTGCCGGGGAGTGAGCTCGTCTCGGCTTTGGCCGAGGGCGGAGACATGAGCGCGCTCCGCGATCTCTCCGGCCGGGAGGTGTCGAAGTACGACCTTCAGGGCGCCGCGCTCCTTCTCTACGTCGTCGCCGGCGAGAGGCCGACAGCCGAGGACGAGCAGGCCCTCAAGCTTGCCGACCGAAACGATGTCGACGCCGTCTGCGTCCTCGTGGGCGCGAAGTCGCAGCCGGTCGACATCGCGTACGTGCCGGCGACGAGAGTCGTGACCGTCCCGCCGGGGAGCCCGATGCCCGTCAAGCGCATCGCCGAGCTCGTCGCCTCCGTCACGGAGGAGACGGGCTACGCGTTGGCCGCGCGCCTACCTGTTCTTCGCGAGGCAGTCGTGGACGCGATCGTGCGCCGCTTCGCGCGCCAGAACGGGATTCTCGGCGTTGCGATCTTCATTCCGGGCGCCGACTTCCCGGTGCTGACGCTGAACCAGCTGCGAATGGTCTTCCGCATCGCCGCGGCGCACGGAGAACAGATCGACCGCGAGCGCATCCCCGAGCTTCTCGCAGTGGTCGGCGCGGGCCTCGGCTTCCGCACGGTCGCCCGCGAGGCGCTCGGCTTCGTCCCCGGCCTCGGCTGGGCGATCAAGGGCGGCGTCGCCTACGTCGGCACGAAGGCGCTCGGGAAGGCCGCGACGGCCTACTTCGAGCAGGGTGGCGCACATGCGCTCGGGCGGGCGGCCGATGCCGTCCGGTCCAGGTCCTAGCCTTCTCGCACATGAACGCCGAGCAGCTGTTGCCGGCTCACGAGGCACTGGCAATCGAGGAGGCCGACGCCTGGTTCGAGTACCTGGAGGTCACCAGGGCCGAGCTCGGGTCCGGCCGCTATCACGAGATCGAGCCCTGGGCCTGGGCTCGACTCAGCCAGCGCCTGCGGGCCGTCAACCGAAAACAAACCGAGCTTCGTCCCGCCGCCGCGTAGCAGGGTCGGCGAGGACGCCTGCTACCCTTAACGGGTACGCGCAGGGAGAACCGAGCCCAGATCGGGCGAGCGGGATTCCGCGCTCACAACAAAATGAGCTTTGTGGCAGACACGCTGACCTCGCCCGCGCCGAGACGCGCGGGCGGCGGCGTGCGCCCGAAAGGAGATTTACATCGTGCGATTGTTTCGCAAGAAGACGAGCAGCGAGGAGGCGGCGCCCCCCGAGGCGGCCGCTCCCGAAGCGCTCGAGGAGGCCTCGCCGTCCCAGGCGGACGGACAGGCTGACAAGCCCAAGCCGCGCAGGCGCCGCGGGACTCGCGGCGGTCGAGGCCGCGGCAAGAAGAAGGTAGAAGCCGCCGAGGGCGGCGCGAAGACCGAGTCGAAGGCTGCGGCGAAAGCCGAGCCCAAGCCGCGCCAGCCCC
>Ga0065705_10008247_pt1 | contig 12095 bp, 11 predicted proteins | sample SwibulcommuniRL2_FD_59092 | JGI IMG/M metagenome (GOLD analysis project Ga0065705, IMG submission 59092) | Bulk soil microbial communities from switchgrass field near Rose Lake, East Lansing, Michigan, USA - RL2 Bulk Soil v2 (version 2) | ecosystem: Environmental > Terrestrial > Soil >... | reverse complement strand
AGACCTTGATCTTCTCGCTTGCCTCGAGATCGTCGAAGACGATCATCCGCCGGCTGCCGCCGAGCAGCGTGCGGCGCACCTTGACCGGGGCCAGCCAGTTGACGTGCACGTGCGCAATCAGCCGACCGTCGAAGAACATCGTCATGTAGGCGATGTTCTCAGGCTGACCCGCCACATGCGCGAGCCCCGTTGCCGACACTGAGACGGGCGTTCGCGCCAGCACGTAATCCATGATCGAGAGGTCATGGACGGCGAGGTCCCACAGCACGTTGACGTCATGCTGAAACAGCCCGAGATTGATCCGCACCGAGTCGTAGTAATAGATCTCGCCGAGGTCGCCGGCCTGCGTCAGCTCGCGAATCTTCCTCACCGCGCTCGTGTAGACGAAGGTGTGATCCACCATCAACACGAGCCCGCGCCGGTCGGCCTCGTCGATCAGCGCCAGCGACTCGTCGACGGTCGACGTCATTGGCTTTTCAACCAACACGTGTTTACCTGCGCGTAGCGCCGCCATCGCGAGATCGAAATGTGACGACACCGGTGTGGCGACGGCTACTGCGTCCACCGCGGGGTCGTTGATCAGATCACGATAGTCGGTGGATACCCGGACAGCGGGGTACCGTCCGCTCACGTGCGACAGCCGTTCAGCGCGCATGTCGGTCACGAATCCAACGCGGCCGCCGGGCACGTCCGCGAAGTTGCGAACCAGGTTTGGGCCCCAGTACCCGTACCCGATCACGCCAACGGTAATCACTGAACCTCCTGTGGACGCGGATGCAGGCGCGCCGGCACTCCTGCGACGGTCGCATCGGACGGTACGTCGCGCGTCACAACCGCGCCAGCGCCGACCATTGCCCGCTCACCAATCGTCACGCCGCACATGATGACGGCACCGCTGCCAATCGATGCCCCTTTGCGTACACGCGTGGGCACGATTTTCCAGTCCGCTTCCGTCTGCAGCGCTCCTTCGTTCGTTGCGCGCGGATACGGATCGTTGATGAACATCACACCGTGGCCGACAAAGACTTCGTCGTCGATTTCGACGCCTTCGCAGATGAACGTATGCGATGAGATCTTGCAGAGCGCACCGATCGTCGCGTTCTTCTGGATCTCGACAAACGCTCCGATCTTCGTATCGTCACCAATCTGACATCCATACAGGTTCACCAGATCCGGGTGATGGATGACGACGTTTCGGCCCAAGCGCACGCTGGAGGCAACTGGCATGCTAGAANGCGGTNNTCTCAGCGCACTGCATCACACGAAGCACGGCCAACCTGTCGTCGAATCCGTTCGACGCGCCGGCAATNTCTGGCTGACGAATACTTCGACGACCGGACCCCCTCCGTCGACAGAGGTGTAGGTGATCAGGGGCCGATAGTCACTCCGAACGAGCGTGGCGATTTCCGGATATGCGGACCAGACCGCCGCCTTGTCGTTGGGCGTCACGAGGACGTACGGGACCAGCTGTCTGTCGAGCCGCTCCTGCACTTCACGGCGATCGTCGGGAGCGTCGTTATAGCCTGCGAGCATCGTCAAGCGTCCTCCAGCGACCAGCCGGCCGGCGTACACCGCCACTTCCGGAATTTGACCCGGAAGCAGCAGGCGGTGCCCGACCGTCGTACACCGATCGACATATTGGAAGAATGGAACGAGCGCTAACGTCGCGCGAGACGGCATCTGGTGCTCGTTGAACCGTTCGTGAAGCTGTTCGCTTCGTTCAGCAAAACGTTCCGGAAGACGACGTAAGCCGCCAAAGAAGCCGGCGCGATTGAGCTGCTCCGGAACACGTCCAATCTCCCACGCACTAACGGCACACAGCAGCGTGAGTATCCATGCAGTTGCCAGATAGGATGTTCGAAGGCGGCCTGATCTGACCCGTGCGGTTTCACCGCACAGCCACGCAAACAGCAGCGCCGCCGGCACGTATGCGTCGACGAGACGTGTCCATAGTTCGTCGCGCAGGAACGCGCGATTGACCATGACCGCCAGCACGATCAGCGGCGCGACCTGCGCAAGACTCGCGGCCGAAGGTGGGCCCTTGCGCGCCAAGCTGACCAGAACGATGGCGCTGATCACCGGCAGGACGTAGAACAGCGCGAAGAGAAACGCTTCGTAGTTCTTCTCGAGCGGCACGCCAAGGCCGAACGGCGGTATGGTGAGGTGGTTACCGGCGGCCTCGGCCGCGCTGACGGCGACCCCGCGCGTGAAGTAAGGCATGATCCCGCCGCTGGTCCCGAGATACGCGAGGTACGGCGCCGCCACGAGCAGCAGCAGAAGACCAAACGCGACAAGACGCTGGACAGTGGTTCGCACCGAAAAGGACGCACCGTCACCTACGCCGACCGCAACGGCCGCGGCCGTGCCGATGAGCAATCCATGGTCGTGACGGAACAGAAACGCGATCTGAACGAATGCTGCAAGTACCAGCATTCTCGCCCGCGAAGCCGGGCGTCGCTGGTACCACCAGATCAGCAACGGCGCCGCCGCATACAGGAGAATCTTGGGATAGGCATAGCCGCGCGGGAAAAAAGCGATCTCGACGACGGCCACACACACACCGACGGCGAGCGACCTCGATAGTCGTTTCGCACCCAACATCGTCAGTACCGCTGCGAACGCGAAGGCAAGGGCGGTCATCATCGCCTCAGCAAACAGGTTGCGGCCGAATACGAGTTGCGCTGCTGCGGATGCCGTGTACATGAGCGGAGCGCCGGTATCGAGAAAGTCGCGCGTGGGCCACTCGCCGAACAGCATCTGCTGCGCACCGGCCAGGCTGACGTACTCGTCGTTGGAAAAGCTCGTGGTCGCGAGAAAGCGCAGGGCGACGATGAAGGCGAACATCACCGTGCCGATCACGACGGCTGGCGTATGCGTCACCCACGTCGTCGGCCGGGCTTGTGTGGCGACGGCTACCTCCATATCAGTGCCGCTTCTCAAGCACGAGCACCCGGCCTTTGTTGCCCCAGTCCATGCGAGCTTCGAGGTCGGGCCGCGAGCGGCAGCCTTCGAGAACGAACATCAGCCGCAGCATGTCCTTGTTGAGCAGCGTGATGTGTGTCGGGTCGACGTCGAATTGNGTGGTGAAATCGAGCANGTTCGACGGANTGGGATGAAATCGCGTCGTGACGTAGATGAACTTCGACGTCATCCGCACCATGTTGGCGACCGTCTGCTTCACCTGGAGAACGGTGAGATGCTCGAGCACCTCGCGGCAGATCACGAGGTCGTAGGCATTCGCCGNCTTGAGTGTCGGATCGCCGACGTAGCCGACGGTAATGCGGTCGCGAACCTGCGGAGTAGCGAGTTGCCTGCTGCTTTCCGCGAAATCGANCCCTTCCACGTTGACACCAAGCTCCCAGAGCAGATGCATCAGCGCGCCGGGGCCGCATCCGAGATCCAGCACCTTCTCTGGCTGGAACACGTCCTTGATGAGAAACGGATTCCTGGCTTCGATCTGGCGCCGCGTCTCGAGGTTGTAGTTGTTACCCTCGGCGCGCCAGTCACCGGTGAAGTACTCGGAATCGTAATGGCCGGATTCGACGGGCTTCTGGTCCAGGACGCGCTGCTCGAACTCGGTAATGTTCATCGCTGGCTAAGCTGCTTGATGACTTCGTTGAGGATTCGTGTCGAGGAATCGAAGACGGTGTCGAGATAGACGACCTCGATTCCATGCTCGCGGCAAATCGTGACCTGCTCGGGTGGCAGCCGGCCGTCCCAGTCCTTCCCTTTCACGTAGTACTTGGGCTGCAGCTCGCGGAGAATCGTTTCGGTGTCGAACTGGTTGACGTGTGTGTAACTGATGAAGCGAATCGCATCCACGATCGCCGCTCGCTGATCCTCCGGGAGCAGCGGCGGGTGCTTGCTCCACACGTACCGGTCGGATGCGACGTTGCACAACAGCGGGACGTCGAGCTGTTCAGCAGCCGCGCGGAAGTATTCGATATGGCCGCGATGAAGCGGATCGAAGGCGCCGTCCACCATCGCGACTTTCTTCCGGTACTCCTTCAACTGTTCGAATGCCAGAATCACGATTTGACGAGCAGCCCTTTGTCCTGCAGCTCCTGGAGTGCCTTGTCGAAGAAGTCCACCGCCACGTCCGGCGTCGTCTTCGCCCATTCGATCAGCCCCGAGAAACCGTCCTCGAGCGAAACCTTTGGAGCGAATCCGAGCGCCTGTCGCGCCCGTGAAATGTCCGCCGTGTTGTGACGGATGTCGAATTTGCGGCCCGTCTGCGTGATCTGCGGATCGATGGAGCTGCCAAGCAGACGACCAAGCAGCTTCGCGATTTCGAGGATCGTGATCGTCTCACCTGAGCCGACGTTGACCGGCAGGTAGTCGGCACCCGGTTTCTCGAGCATCAGTACGAGACACTCGACGACGTCATGGATCGACACGAAGTCGCGAAGCTGGCCACCGTCCTCGAACACGATCGGCTGTTTACCATTCAGCAGACGGCTCAACCAGATCGCTGCGACGCCTGCATACGGATTGCTGAGACTCTGACGCGGGCCATAGACATTGAAAAACCGCGGCGCGACCGACGGAATACCGTAGGTTTTTCCGATGAGCAGCACCATTTCTTCCTGGTGGTACTTCGTCATCGAATAGATGTTGTCGCGATAAAGGGTCTTGTCCTCGGGTGTCGGAATCGATCGCACGTGCGCCGCGCAGTAGGGACAGCGCTGCTCCCAATCGCGCATCGCCAGCTGCTGCTCTGAACGGATCGTCGGCGCGACGGCGCCGTGCGTGGCACACTCGTACGCCCCTTCCCCGTAGACGCCAATCGACGAAGCGACGATGACTTTTTCGACGTTGTGCTTCGAATTGACCAGAATGTCGAGCAGCAGCGCCGTGCCGCGCGTGTTCACGTCGACGTAGCGATCGACCTGATACATGCTCTGGCCGACGCTGACCGCGGCGCCGAAGTGCACCACGGCCTGCGACCGCAGCACGAGCGGTTCGAACACGGATCGATCCCGCACGTCACCTTCGACATATTCCGCCATTGCGTTCGCGTAACTCGGCCACGTGCCGGAGCGGTGGACCTGCCGTTCCAGGTTGTCGAGCACCGTCACGCGATAGTCGCGTCTGACGAGTGCGTCGACAAGGTGCGAACCGATATAGCCGGCGCCGCCGGTGACGAGAATGTTCCTGATTGCCATGCGCGACTGAGCCTTAGGGAAGCACGCCGACTAGCTGCATGCGGATGTCGGTCGACCGAAGAACGGCTCGCCGTTCCGGTGTGAAGCCTTCATATTGGTACGGAAGGAACTCCAGTGGATGACGAGCCACTGCGAGGGTGACGTGATGCGTGGGCAATATCACCGGTTCTGGCCCTGGAAAGAGATGTTTGGTATTGACCCAGATCAATTGCTGGTACTGTGCGGCGACGACATCGTCGGGACGGTTGCGAGCGATGAAATCGGTGGGGAACGACTGCACCATCGGCTGCCAGAAGTTCACAGCCGCCTGAATCCCAAGCGCGCCAATGATCGCAAGCGCGGCGAATCGAGCCCGCCTGGCCGGCGAATGCCACAAGCTGCTGAGCGCAGCCGCAGCCACGAGGCAGAGAAACGGAACGATCTGCCGGGTCAACCGGCCGTACACCATGAATTTGGACAGGCCGACCGAGGAGGCGACGAGCAGCGCGTAAATCAGAAACGCGCCGAACACGCCAGCTCCCACGCGCGCGCTTACATCGGACCGCGTCGCCGCCCAGATGACTGAGGCCACCCAGAACACCAGAAGCAGGTGCTCCGTGTGCCACAGATACTCGAAAGGCAGGCTCCAGCCTTCTTGGAAACTTCCGTCGGCAATCCGGTTCGAATACGTGGCGAGCCGTTCGTACATCTGGCCGCCGGATGCGCGGCTAATCGCGATGGCAAGTCCAGGTAACGTCACGATCCCGGCAAGAATGGCAAGAGAGTTCGCAACATCGTCACGTAATGTGGTCGAGCGCCGCATGATGCAGAACGCCGCGACTGCGACGACGGTCGTCCAGTAGCCCGGGTAAGTAAGAAACACGAGACCGCCGACCAGGCCACACAAATACAGACGGCCAACTGTAGCGCCGGGGCGGATACCGACGAGCAGCGCTATGAGCGCAAACATCATGGCGAGGTCGTACGACATCAAATGCCGTGACCAGTACAGAAAGCTCGTAGAGATCGCGAGCAGTCCCGCGGCAAACAAGGATTCGAGCTCATCGGCGCCGAGCTCGCGGGCAATTGCTGCGAGGAGCCAGATGCTGATGACGGANGTGGTGCTGAAGAAAAGCGCTTCGACGGTCGGCCCATGCCCCGTCACACNGCTGATCGCAGCCGGAATGACGGCGAGCGCTGTGAAAACCGGACGATGGGGATCATCGAGGCCGCCGAAAATCTCTTTGTTATTCCGATCGATCAACGACCGGAGAATGCGGTCGGGGTTGTCCCTTCGCTCGTCGGGCCAGTAATTCTGGCCACCTGACACACACAGAATCACGCGCAAGACCGCCGAGATGATGAGAATCGACCAGAGGACATAGCGTGAGGAGCGTGACAAGGACGCCACGTCAAAGACCGGTTGTCGTGAACGACAGTCCGAGCTGATCGACGGCAGACACGTCCAGAGGCGAAAAACGCACACCCAGCGTCGAATAGACACGGCGCGCCACGTCAAGGTGACCGTGGAGGAACCGTGGATCGGCGAATACCGCCGTCGTGTCGATGCCGAGCATCGGCGCAAGCCACGCCAGCGCACCGCAGGTCCCTACAAATGACGAGGCTCGACTGATGATCGCTGTCTGCACCGCAAGGTTGTCGCGTGGCCGCAGCGACTCGCGAACGCTGTGGATCCGTGAAGCAGCCGCGAACGAATAGTCTTCGTGATCGTCGAGCGTGAGGCCGGTATCAAGCATCACGACGGGCATCCGGTCAGCCAGACCCAGCACGATCGACTGAAGCGCGCGGCGCACAGCCTCGGTGGGCGGCAGCGACGCGGCCGTGTAGAACTTCACCGCCACGAACCCCGCGGGTAACTGCGGCACGGGAACGTTCGGGGCGGAGACGAGGCGGTATCGCGTTCGTTTTTCGAGAAACGATGGCGGCCGATGGCCCAGCCAGAACTGATGAAACAGCCGGTAGAGAAACGAGGGGTGCAGCACCCGTATCGTGGACGTGCCGATGCGGCGCTGCACCTCCGCGACGATCCGCTGATCCATCGGCGAGATGCCGAACTGCTTCAGCGTCCCGCGATCTTCAACACTCCGCTGCGCATTGCCGGCCGCGTACTCCTCGGGCGACATGAGGTCGAAGAGCTCCACGGCGTTGCTCGTGAGGTCCGAATACCATGCCGCCGCGCCGCCGCGCGTGACGACAACGAGCCGATCGCGTGGGATGTCGTACTGCGACTGCACCCAGCGGACGAAGGGTACCCAGTAGAGCACTTCGTATCCGACTTCTGAGAGCCAGGGTCCGACGATGATCGGATCCGCACCGGATACGACACCGGCGATGTCGCGTTCGACGCCCCATTCGGCGCGATAAGTGTCGACGCGCTTTTTCGCCTCGCCGATCTCGTGCACCTGCTTGTGCACACGCGCCCGCACCCACGCAGCGCGGCGCACTTGCTTGGCGGAAATATTCACGAGCGCAACGCCGCTGTTCCGAATCTTCTCCCGCAGCAATTTGAACCGGCGCCGCGTTTCCGCAAACACTGCTCGCTTCGCGGTGCGCGCACGCGCATCGACTGCCGCCCACCCGGAAACGGGTTCGAACGTCATCTTCCGCCCCAGGTGTCGATATCGGCGACCAGGTCGGCGCCTCCGACGGCGTCACGCACCTCCAGCAGACCNGGCGCTCCGATTCCCTCGAAGGCCGAGCGCGCCATNTGAAGGTGTTTCTGCGAAAAGCCGCCAGCGTCGCTGTAAAAGGCNAGCGATTTCACGCCGTGAAACGGTGCCATGTAGGAAAAGCCGCCATAGGTGCCGACAAATGCATCGGCGCGCGCGACGATCGCGCTCTGAATGTGAAGGTTATGCGCCGGGTCGATACCTTCCGGGAGGTGACGCACACCATGCTCGTCGACGCGTTCGCCGGCATGGTCATCGATGTTCAATCCGGTTGAGAGCGCCACGACGGGCCGTTCCACAGCCAGGAGCCGAAGCGCATCGCGTACGAACGCGCGATTCTGCGGTGTCGCGGGGAAGCATTCATTGAAATAGAACTTGACGGCGACGTAGTGCGCAGGCAGATCGAGCACCGTGGTCCGCGACGGGGCATCGAGCGTGGCGTATCGGACATGGTCGTGCACCCACCGATCCGGTTGATGACCCCACCAGTACGGATTGAGCGCCTCGTACATCAACGATGGATGCAGCAACGACCACTCGCTCACGTGCGCGTGACGCATTGCCGCGGCGATAACCTCCTGATCGAATTCGCTGACGCGCGTCTGCTTCTGTTCGCCGCGATCGCGAACCCTGGCATCGTGCTGCTCGCGGAACAACTCGGGACTGACCTGGTCGAACACATCCGCGTAGCGCGCCGCAAAGGGCCGATACCACGACTCCGTTCCGCCGCGCGACACGACGATGAAGCGCTCCGGATCGACGCTGGAACGTTCGGCGCACCAGCGAAGAAACGGCACCCAGTAAAGCAGCTCGAAGCCGACTTCGCCGAGCCACGGGCCGGCCACAATGGGTACGCCGCGTTTCGCCATCGCGGCAAGGTCGTGTCGGAGCCGTTCGCTTCGTCGATGCGCCAGAAAGGCGCTTGCCACGCGCCGCATCGGGCGCGGCACGACGTGCCGCCAGGAGCTCATCGGCGAGTGAGCAGACGTTCCGCTTCATCCCAGTCCGCTGGAGAGTCGATGCTGAGCGAGTCGCGCGCATCGATGAGCAAAGGGCGACAGTCCTCTCCATAAATCCCACCGGTGCGTTCGATGGTCGACCGGCGGAAGGCGTAGACCGTGCCGTCGCGGGAGTACGCGGGACGCGCATCCTGCCGACGCGTTATGCGCGCTCCGTCCGGAAGAAACGCCTTCAGCCGTCCTCCTTCTATCCGCATCACGTAATCCGGCGACAGGTGACGTGGCAGTTCGACTACGGTCACGACGGAGTCAGCGCCGGTATCACGCAGCATGCTGACGGCATCACGAATGTGATCCGGCCGACGAAGCGGAGAGGTTGGCTGCAGGAGAACGACTATGTCTGGCGAGCAACCGTGCCGGGACACTTCCGTGAGCGCATGCTCAACGACCGGCACCATCGGCGTGTCGTCCGCCGCGAGCGTTGCGGGACGCATGAAAGGAACCTCGAGACCCGCCAGTCGTCCCGCTTCGGCGATCTCCGGCGAATCGGTGCTGAGAATGATGCGATCGAGCACGCCTGATTCGCGAGCCGCTCGGGCCGTGTACTCGAGGAGCGTGTGACCGGCAAGCGGGCGCACATTCTTACCCGGTACGCCTTTCGACCCACCCCGGGCGGGAACAAGGCCGAGGACGCGCAATCGGTCAGGGCTCAAGCCTTCAGTCCTGAGCCTCGAGCCGCGTTTTGCACAGACCTGACTTCACGCAGCAGCTCATCGACCGACGCCGGTGTCGGCATCGCGTTCGCGTCTACACCATCAGGACGGCAGATGTAGCTGACGTGAAGATGATCCGCCGCGTAGTCGCTGCGCAGGACCNCGAATCCACTTCNTCGCAAANACGCCACCATCGTCGCTTCCGTGAGGTAGTACGGGTGATCGATCTTGGTCGCATCTTCGACCGACCAGTTNCGCAGGTACGCAGCGCGAAAGTCGACGATGTCGATGAAGAACAGACCGCGCTTCGACAGCAGCTGCCGCACACGCGCGAGCGTGCCACCNACGTCGAGCAGATGATCGACGGTCTGGCAGATGATGACGACGTCGAAGCGCTCGTTTCCGAAATCGTGCTCTTCGACGAGACCTGTCACGGTCTGCAGGCCGAGTCGCTGCGCCTCCTCTACTTCGAGCGGCGCCGGATCGATGAGGGTTCCCTGCAGCCCGAACTCACGCACGAAATGGTGAGCGACGACACCGGTCGAGCCGCCGATGTCGAGGAGAGTACGAGCGCCGGAGCCGGTGATGAACGGTCTGACGAATTCGGCGCGCTCCCTCGCGTATTCGCGCTGCTCATCCTGAATCGTCCGTGCATCGATCAGGCGCCCATGAAAGGCGCTCACCAGGGGACGATACACGCCGTTGTAAAAACGGCCGTACGCCTCCGCGGTCATGCGCGGATTGAGAAACACGAGACCACAGCGCCCGCACGCGTGCGCCTGCGCCGGATAGCCATATCGGTCGCGATGCGTGAGGATCACGAACTCCGTTCCACCGCACAGATTGCAGGTCGTTAGCGTCTCTTTCGGTTGCGCGGAGTAGTCGTACTCGAGCGCGGCGATTCGTTCTTTTCGGTCCGCCGCTGTTCTCACCGTCAATACGTCAACCTCTTCTCGATCGTGAGCTCGGCCTGCGCGAGACAATCCGCAATGCGAACACCTGCCTTGCCGTCGCCATACAGCAGATCACGTTTGGGCTTGCCCCGCTTGATGTGCGTCGCGATGGCGTCGGCAATCTCCTTGCGGTCGTGGCCCACGTCGATCACGTTGTGACCCCGTTCGCGTCCCATCTGGCGCGTCCCGATATTCACCGCAGGCACGCCGAGGTAGGAACATTCGCGAATCGCGACGCTCGAGTTGCCAACGATCGCGGTTGACGCGCACAGCAGCCGGAGAAAGTCTTCGGGGAACATGTTGCGGAACAGGTGGAAGTTCCGCGGATTCTCCTTCTCGCGAAACACGCGGATGCCCTTCGATGTGCCGTCGGATCCGGCGTCCACATTCGGCCAGAACCAGAGCACCGGAAGGCTAAAGTCCTTCACCGCGTACAACGTCTCCTCGACCTGATGCCGTGCCTCCTCGTACTCCGTCGTGACCGGATGCTGCATCACGACGACATACCCATTCGACAGATCCGTCGTCGGTCCGACGCCGCCGTACTTCGTGAACGGATCGAAATCCATCGCGGGGTCACCCGCGACTTCGGCAGCGATGTCGATCGACGGGCATCCGGTCACGTGCACGGTCTCGGGATCTTCACCGAGCTTCCGCACGCGTTCGGCGGCAAGCTGCGTTGAGACCAGATGCAGGTTGGAGAGCTTCGTTACGGAATGCCGAACTTTCTCGTCGATCGACCCCGTGACCTCGCCGCCCTGCACGTGCACGAGCGGGATGTTCATGTACGAGGCGGCAACAGCGGTTGCGAGTGTTTCGTAGCGATCAGCGATCGTCACGACGGCATCCGGCTCGATGTTGTCGAAGACTGTTGCCAGCTCCGACAATCCGATGCCGGTCGACTTGGCCGACGTCACAAGGTTTTCGCCTTCGAGCACCATATACACTCGTGCCTTAATGGGAAACCCGTCGCGTTCGATCGACTGGATCGCGCTGCCGTAGCGATCGAGGAGGGCGGAGGCGGCGACGACGAGCTGCAGTTCCAGCTCCGGGTGATCGTCAATCGCTTTCAGTGCGGTGCGAATGCGGGAGTAACTGGGGCGCGCGGTGACGACGACGCAGATCTTTTTCTTCCGAGTGGTCAATTGTGAGCGAGTCCTTCGATATCGTCGGCGGCCAGTACCTGGTCGGCGACAACAGGCCGCTTCAGACGACGTCCGATGACCTCGTCGAGGCGATCAGGCGCGAGACCCGTGCCTGGCTTTTTGATCGCGACATGTTCACGGGCGAGGACCGTCCCGGCCGGCAAATTCGTGCTGGCGACCAGGCTGCGCGTAAACAGCTTTCGCAGCGGCGCGGTTTCTCTCGCCGACACATCCTTGTCGAGCGGATGCGCCTTCATTCGTTCGATAAAGCGGATTCCTTCCACCAGCTGACGGAGTTCCTGTGTGGTGACCGAGGCAATGACATCGGGACCGAACATCTCACGCGACAGCGCGACGTGCACTTCGAGCATGTCGATGCCGATCGTCGCTGCCGCAAGTCCCGGATATATCGTCGCGGAATGATCCGACAAGCCGACCCAGCACCCATACCGCTCGCGGTAGAACGGGATCAGGTTGAGGCCAATCTTCTC
>Ga0065705_10104674_pt1 | contig 12098 bp, 12 predicted proteins | sample SwibulcommuniRL2_FD_59092 | JGI IMG/M metagenome (GOLD analysis project Ga0065705, IMG submission 59092) | Bulk soil microbial communities from switchgrass field near Rose Lake, East Lansing, Michigan, USA - RL2 Bulk Soil v2 (version 2) | ecosystem: Environmental > Terrestrial > Soil >... | reverse complement strand
CAGCTCGGCACGTCGCACTACTTCGACATTTCGGCCGCCCGCCGCGATTTAGGCTACGAGCCGCGAATCAGCATGGCGGAAGGAATGCAGCGTTTTGCGGCCTGGATGGAATGCGCCGCGGCGAAGGGCTGATGGACGAAAAGAGGGGCGGCCCGCGGTCAATCGTGTTATGCTGTGGCACAGGCAACAATCCGATTGGGCCTTTCTATGTATTTTTTGTTTCGCATCGGCGTGGCGACCCTCGGCCTCTCGGTCCTGGCGGCCTCAATCAGGCTGGCTCGCTCTGATGAGCCAGCGAAGGACGCATCCCCCGCAGCCATCGCAACCGCACCGCAGATTCAGCAAACCGTGGAGCGGGCCCTGGGCTTTGTCCAGAAGGACGCGGCCCGGTGGCGGGAGGCAAAGAAATGCTCCACCTGCCACCACGGGACCATGACTGTCTTCGCACTGGCCGAGGCCAAAGGACAAGGCTACGAAGTCCCGGCAGAAGTCCTGGCCGACTACCTCAAGTGGACCAAGGACCGGCTGCTGGAACGAATCGATTTGCCGCGGGACGAGCGGCCGGGCTGGAGCATGGTCAACACGTCGGCCCTGTATTTGTCGCTGATGGCCCAGACCGTGCCACACCAGGAGGTCGTTTCCGAGGGCGAGCTGGGGCGGATTTCCGCACATCTGGTGCGGCACCAGGAAGCCGACGGATCGTGGGCCTGGTCATCGGCCCCTCCCAAGAACCGCCCGCCACCGTTTTTCGAGTCGGATGAAGTCGCGACCCGCCTGGGTTTCATGGCCCTTGGCCAGCGCGTTCTGGCCGATCCCGATGAGCATTCGCCGGTCCGCGAGGCCCGCACGAAAGCCGCGGCCTGGCTGGCCAAGGCCACCCCCAGCGATACCACGCAGGCCGTGGCGCTCCGGCTGCTGGCTCGCGTGCAGGGCGCGGAGCCGGCCGTCTCGCTCGAGCCGGCAATTCGCGAATTGCTCAGCCGGCAAAACACCGATGGCGGCTGGGGCCAGCTCAAGGACGCGGCGAGCGACGCCTACGCCACCGGCCAGGTGCTTTACACTCTGAAGTTGGCCGGCCTGGCCAGCGACCGGCCGGAGATTCAGCGGGGGGCGGCGCTCCTCGTGTCCACGCAGCGGGAAGATGGCTCCTGGCCCATGACGCCGCGATCGCATCCGGGAGCCACGCCAGCCGGGAACATCGTGCCGATTACCTACTTCGGCAGCGCCTGGGGCACGCTGGGCCTGGCGCGCTCGTTTCCCAAGCCGCCGCATTGATACGCTTGGCGGGCACGAATTGCTCCCCGATTTCAACCGTGCTATCGTGCGCGGGCGCGCGATGATCAGGAGTTAGGCAACTATGATCACGCCCGAACAGATTCACGATTTCTTCGATCACACTCGCCAGCTCAAGCGGGAGGGACGTGCGCCGTTCGACATTGATCAGATTTGCCGCTGGTCATACTTCGTGATTGACGCCGACCGTGAGAAGCTCAGACGAGCAGGCAGACATCTTGAACGGCACGGTTACGAGGTTGTTGGCTTTCTTGAGCCCACGCCAGAGGATGACGATCAGGAGACTATTTATTTGCGTTTCGACAAGATCGAGCGGCACACACCGGACTCGCTGCTTGTTCGCAATGCCGAGCTCTACAAGTTGGCAGCAGACTTTGGATTAGAGAGCTACGACGGCATGGATGTTGGGGCTGTAGATGGACCATGACCCCCTTTTCCGCCTCCTGAAGGCTAGCCGCACATCGTGCAGCCGTGCGCGACAATCAGGGTTTAGCCTCAAAACAACATGGCTGAACTGACCGAAGCAGAATTCGTCTGGAATCGGGCCTGCGGCGAAGATCCGTTGCGATCATTGCCCGGGGATCGTGCTCTCACCGATTTGCTAAAGGCACACGGCCTCGCAATGACCGGCGGCGTGCTGCACGCGGTTGAGTGCCTTACCGCAAGCGAGTTATCCGACGCCGAAGCTGGATATCGTTTCTATGGACTTGATGCCGTCGCTTCATTGCTTCGTCGTGCGAGAATGATAGTCGAGATGGGCGACGACCTTGAAAGCCTCGAGCAGCAGTTGGACCTGCAATATGCTGTCATGATCCCATCGGAAGGTTTACTCGCGGAGCGTTTCGAGATGCGATTGAAGTCGCACCCGTCGGAGTTTTCTCCGCTTCGGGCCAAGGACCTGGGCCGAGGTTAAAAATGACGTGTACTTGACGGGGCCGGCATGGCGCTCTTTCGACGCATTACCTTGCTCGCAGCCAACCCGGTCATCCGGCCAAAGCAAGCGAGCCGTTAACCTTTTGCCCGCCTTGCGGTTAGGTGCGGTAGCGTCCTTAGCGGCGGGCCCCCGCGTGCCGCTTGTCAATCGGTCCCGCGACCGGTAGTTTCAGGAGTTTGTCGCGCCTGCAGTCACGCTCAAGCGATCCCCTCGTCCGAATCATGGCGTCCCAGCCCAATTCCATCCAGCCCGACGATCAGCGGATCGTAATCTCCGGCGTGGGACTCGCCGCACCCAACGGCAACAATCTGGCCGAGTATCGCGCGGCGTTGCTGGCCGGCAAAAGCGGCGTGACGAAGTACGAAATCCGCTATGTCGGCGAAACGCTGGCGGGCGTCTGCACCTTCGATGCCCTCCGCTATCAGTCGAAGAAGGATCTTCGCCGCGGCACACGGGCCGGTAGCGTCGGCATCTACTGTGCCAACGAAGCAATTCGCGATGCCGGCCTCGACTGGGCCGCTACTAGCAAAGCTCCGGTGAACAAGGCCCGCGTCGGGATCTACCTCGGCGTGACCGAGCACGGCAACGTCGAGACCGAGAACGAAATCTACCTGCTCAAGGGATACGACTACGACACGTCGTACTGGTCGCATCACCACAATCCACGCACGGTCGCCAACAATCCGGCCGGCGAGGTGGCCCTGAACGCCGGCGTGACCGGCCCGCACTACACGATCGGCGCGGCCTGTGCCGCGGGCAACGCGGGGCTGATTCAAGGGGCCCAGATGCTCCGCCTGGGCGATTGCGACCTGGCTCTGGCCGGCGGCGTGTCGGAGAGCATTCACACGTTCGGCATTTTCGCCAGCTTCAAGAGCCAGGGAGCGCTCGCCTCGCACGACGATCCGACCAAGGCCTCCCGTCCCTTCGACAAGGACCGCAACGGCATTGTCGTCGCCGAAGGGGGCTGTGTCTTCGTCCTCGAACGACTGACCGATGCCCGGGCCCGCGGCGCGCGAGTCTATGGCGAGCTGGCCGGCTATGCGATCAATACCGACGCGACCGACTTCGTGCTCCCCAATCCCGATCGGCAGGCCGAGTGTGTCGAGCTGGCGCTGGCGCGGGCCGGCTTGCGGCCCGACCAGATCGACATCGTGAGCACGCATGCTACTGGCACCGGCCAAGGGGACGCTCAGGAATGTGACGCCCTGCGCCGCGTCTTCGCCGGCAGCCAGAAGACGTACTTCAACAACACCAAGAGCTTCATCGGCCACGCGATGGGGGCGGCTGGGGCGCTGGAGCTGGCGGGCAATTTGCCGGCTTTTGACGACGGCGTCTGTCACGCCACGATCAACGTCGATGAGCTTGATCCGGAATGTGCACTCACGACGCTGGTGACGCGCGAGCCGCGGCATATTGGCCGGGTCGATACAATCCTCAACAATTCGTTTGGAATGCTGGGTATTAACTCGGTGGTGATCATTAAACGACTGTAGGCAGCGCCCTTCGTGGGCGTTCCGACAAATGGAGTAACCGACCGCATGACTAATGCTGAAATTCGCGAGGAAGTCCTCGAAATCTTGTCCGACATTGCGCCCGATGAAGACCTCTCCAATCTGGAGGATGCCACGCCCTTTCGCGAGCAGCTCGAGCTCGACAGCATGGACTTCCTCGACATCGTGATGGAACTGCGCAAGCGGCACCGGATTCAGATTCCCGAGGAGGAATACAAGCAACTGGCCAGCATGGCCAGTACCGTGGCCTATCTGGAGCCGCGGATGAAAGAACTTGTGCGGAAGTAGGCCGAGAAATCATTAGCGGAACTCGCCAGAGTTCCGGGATGTGGGAAAGATTGCCGGAAGTCCGGCGACTTCCGCTACGGTGGAAAATCGCGCAAAATCGCTTGATTTTCCTGACGAATTGGGATAATCCTAATGATGGCGACGTGGGTCTCGCTCACGAGCGGGGCCGGCGGCGCTTGAGGCCGGAACAAGAGAAAAGGTGCGATTGCTGGAACTTCTGGCGGGCCACAAACCTTGGCGCAGCCGAGGGATTTGGGACTACCGAGGGACACTGCCCAGCGCGGTCAGCCGTGCCATCTCTTCCTCACGCTCCTCGCGGGACGGGCAAGCTTCTGGCGAAGAGCGCAGCGTGGTATGCTTGCGGGCCGCTCATCTCCTCTTATCGCACTGGACCGTCCCATGTCGCAGCCGCATCCTCGAAATCGCCGGGCGGGTTTTACGTTGGTGGAGCTGTTGGTCGTGATCGCGATCATCGGCCTTCTGGCGGGGCTCTTGCTGCCCGCGGTCCAGGCGGCTCGTGAAGCGGCCCGCCGCTCAAGCTGTCAGAACAACCTGAAGCAGCTTGGACTGGCTCTCCAGAACTACCACGATACGTTCAAGCGGTTCCCACCGGGCGGCTATTTTGGGCGCCCGGCTGCGATGCCGCCGTTTCCTGCGTACCATCACACCTGGCTGACGTCGATCCTGCCGCAACTGGAAAATAAGCCGCTTCACGACTCGGTCAATTTCAGCGTCTCGGTACTGAATCAGCCACCCACGTGCAAGTTACTGAGTTCGCAACTCAAATTCCTGATGTGCCCGTCCGACGCCGGCTTCAAGGATCCAGTGGAGAACCACGGGATCGCATTCACCAACTACGCCGCCTCAGAAGGTGCGTTTGAGGATGCGCCCTACGAAACCGTCATGATCGATCCCAGCACCATGAGCGCGCCGTTCAATCGTTTGCCGCAAAAGCCAGGAAAGCGCGTGAACTATCAGAATGTGTTTTCCGGCGCTCGCTCGAATGACACCGCCGACATCAAGGACGGCCTGTCGAACACGATCATCGTCGCCGAGTCCACAAGCATGGGTTATTTCGGAGGCGGCTACACCGCGGGCGCGAACGGTCTTGGCGGAGCGCATGACCGTGCTGATGCCACGCCTCGTTCGGCGTTTATCTTCACCGCGGTCCACGGACGGGCGACCGACGGCAATCACATGGAGGTCGATGACAGCGCCGTGAAGGCGCCGCTCACCTGGTACCAGTCGAATCCGTTTACGTATCCGCCGACCTACTACAGCCGCGTTGGATTCAACATGGAGGCGGAAGGCGCCAGCTCGAACCATACCGGCGGAATTCTGCAATTCGTACGCGCCGACGGTTCCGTGGGGAGCATGCCCGACACTACGGATTGGGTCGTCTGGGTGGCTCTCAACGGCATGGAAGACGGGGCGGTCGTCAATCAGTAGAAAGGCCCCGCCACGCATGCGGCACTGTTGGCTAGTAGCTTTGGTCGCGATTCTGCCGGTCGTTACGTGCAGTTGCGGCAGGACCGATCCGCGGACCCGCCCTGGCTTTGTCGATACGAGCAATCCCAAGGACGCGGCCAAGGCCATGAAAGAATCGTCGCCCCTGTCGAGCAAGTCTAAGCAGACTTCCAAGCCCGGGAGCAAACCGGGCGGTTCGTGAATCGACACAAAAAAACCGAGCAGTTCATCCGGACGAAGTGTGAGCGCTTCGTCCGGCTGCGTTTCTTGACGGCGTTGCCCGCCTTTGCATGGCTTGGGCCGGTCCGTAGGATGAACCGCGTCGCGGCACGCTTCCGCCGCGCTGGCTTCGCCTGCTGGCCCGCGCCATGTACGACTACGACACGATCATCATCGGCGCGGGAATGTCTGGGCTGGCCGCCGGAATCCGCCTGGCCTACTACGAGCAGAAAGTCTGCATCCTGGAGCGGCACTACACGATTGGCGGCCTCAATTCGTTCTATCGCCTTCGCGGCCGCGACTACGACGTCGGCCTGCACGCGGTGACCAATTACGCGCCCAAGGGGGAGAAACGCGGGCCGCTGGCCAAACTGCTGCGGCAATTGCGGATGGGCTGGGACGATTTCGCCCTCGCGCCGCAGATCGGCTCGACCATCGCCTTCCCCGACGTGCGGCTGGATTTCGATAACGACGTGCGCCTTCTCGAGGCCGAAATCGCCCGCGCCTTTCCAGGGCAGAAGGACAATTTCCAGCGGCTCTTGGGCCAGATCCTGGACTACGACGACCTGAATCAAGAGGTCTTCGAGCTTTCCGCGCGGCAGATTCTCGCCGGGACGATCACCGACCCGCTGCTCGTCGAGATGCTGCTATGTCCCACGATGTGGTACGGCAATGCCCGCGAAGGCGACATGGACTGGGGGCAATTCTGCATCCTGTTCCGGTCGATTTACCTCGAAGGGATGGGCCGGCCGCACGCGGGCATCCGCCTGATCCTCAAGAACCTGGTCCGCCGCTTCCGGGCGCTGGGGGGCGAGCTCAAGCTTCGCTCGGGCGTGGCAAGCATCAAAACCGAGGACGGCCGGGCCGTCGGCGTCGTGTTGGATAACGGCCAGGAGCTGGCCGGCCGCCGCATCCTCTCGTCGGCCGGCGCCGTCGAAACGCTGCGCCTGTGCGACGCCGACGAGCCTGCTCCCGTCCGCAGCGGACGCCTTTCGTTCATCGAGTCGATGTCGGTCCTCGACCGGCCGCCGGCAGCGCTCGGCTGCGACCGGACCATTGTTTTTTTCAACGATTCGCCCAAATTCCACTGGCAGCGGCCGGCAAGCGAGATGTGTGACGTGCGGACCGGCGTCATCTGTTCGCCCAACAATTTCGCCTACGCCGCGGACGACGGCCAGCTCGACGACAACTTGCTGCGTCTCACGGCACTGGCCGACTTTGAGCGTTGGCAGGGGCTGGACGAAGAGGCGTATCGCCTCGCCAAACTCCACTGGTATGACCGCCTGGCGGCCTCGGCCGTGCGGTTTGTCCCCGACTTTCGCAGCCGGGTGATCGACACCGACCTGTTCACGCCGGCGACAATCCGCCGCTTCACGGGGCACCAGAACGGCGCGGTGTACGGCGCGCCGCACAAGCAGCTCGACGGCACGACGCGCTTCAAGAACCTCTACTTGTGCGGCACGGACCAGGGCTATTTGGGGATCATCGGCTCGCTAATCAGCGGCGTGGCTATGGCCAACCGGCATTGTTTGGCGACGTAATACGGTTGCCTAAATCAATCGAATATGCCCAAGGACTTCCTCGCCGGCGCCAAAGATGAGTACGACGTGATCGTCATCGGCAGCGGTCTGGCCGGAATGACGGCGGCCAACATCCTGTGCCGGGCCGGCCACCGCGTGCTGCTCGTCGAGCAGCACTATAAGCTCGGCGGCATGGCGACCTGGTTCAAGCGGCCCGGCGGCCACATCTTCGACATTTCACTGCACGGCTTTCCGCACGGCATGATCAAGAGCTGCCGGCGGTATTGGACCGAGGAGATTGCCGCGTCGATCGTTCCCTTGCGGTCGATCCGCTTCGACAACCCGATGTTCTCGCTCAGCACGAGCTACACCCGCGAGGACTTTACAAGACTTTTGACCGAAAAATTTGGAATTGCGCCGGCCAGCGTCACCGCGTTCTTCGATACGGCTCGCGGAATGAACTTCTACGACGATCAGCGAATGACGACGCGCGAGCTGTTCGACAAGTTCTTCCCCGGCCGCGAAGACGTGATCCGCCTCCTCATGGAGCCGATCACCTACGCCAACGGCTCGACCCTCGAAGACCCGGCGATCACGTACGGCATCGTCTTCTCGAATTTCATGAGCAAGGGGGTCTATACGTTCGAGGGAGGAACTGATCGGCTCATCGAGCTGATGCACGCGGACCTCGTGAAAAGCGGCGTCGATGTGCGAATCAAGTGCGACGCCCAGCGGATTGTCGTCGAAAACGGACGCGTCAATGGAGTCACCGTCAACGGCCGCACGATCAAATGCCGGGCCGTCGTCAGCAATTCGAATTTGAAGCACACCGTCCTTGCGCTGGTCGGGCAGGAGCATCTCGATCCCAAGTTCGTCGAGGACGCGCGCGGCGTACGGCTCAATAACAGCTCCACGCAGGTCTATATCGCTCTCAAGGCCGACGAGCGAATCGACGAGAGCATGGGGGACCTGTTTTTCACCTCGACGGCCCCGCTCTTTCGCACCGAGCTATTGCTCAGCAAAAACGTCACTAGCCGCACTTATTCGTTCTATTATCCGCGTACGCGCCCGCAGGGTCGGCCGCGGTGTCTGATCGTCTCAAGCACGAATGCCAACTATGCCGACTGGGCAGGCCTCAGCGAGGAGGACTATGTGGCCAGCAAACGCGAGCTAGTCGAGACAACGCTCGACCACTTGGACCGCTACGTGCCCAACATCCGCGAGCGGCTCGATCACGTCGAAGCGGCGACGCCCAAGACGTTTGAGCACTACACGCAGCATGTCGCAGGGGCGAGTTTCGGCACCAAATTCGAAGGGCTCGCCGTCAGCCGCGGCCTGCCGGAGCAGATTCGCGGGCTGTACCACGCCGGGAGCGTCGGCATTATCATGTCGGGCTGGCTGGGGGCGATCAATTACGGCGTGATCGTCGCCAACGACGTGGATGCATTACTCTTCAAAGGAGCCGTGTGATGTTTGAGCAGGCCGCCAATGTAGCCCGGCAGCAATTGTGGCTGCTGAAGTCGATTGCGAAGGATTTTGACGACGCGCATTACACGCAGCCGGTCTCCGGGGCCAAGAATCCGCCGGCATTCATTTTGTGTCATCTGTGTGTTGCCTTCGATTTTTTGCTCTCGCGGATGGGAAAACCGGGGTTTTGCCCGGCGAATTGGCGGGAGAACTTTGGCCCGACCTGCACGCCCGAAAACGTCAAGATTCCCTATCCACCAAAGGCCGAAGTGCTGGCCGGCCTGGAGAAAGCGATGCTCGCGGCGTGCGCCGCGGCGACCGAAGTGACGCCCGAATTCGCCGCCCAGCCGCACGGCGTTCCCTTCCTCGCGGGCACGCCGATCGCGACCAACGGCGACTTTATCACGCTGCTCTTGGCGTCACATCCCGCGTTTCATGCCGGGCAGCTTTCGGTGATGCGGCGGCAACTCGGATTCACTCCGCTGTTTTAGTAGGACGGATTTGTAATCTGTCCTACGTGAATCTCGTAAAAAAGCTGAACCAAACAAGACGGGTTGAAAACCCGCCCTACACAAGATGTCACGCCAGCAGATTCTCGACGCGATTCCTCACCGCCCGCCGATGCTACTGGTCGATGACGTCGTCGAGTGGGAGCACGAACACATCGTCTGCCGGAAGACCTTTCAGGCGGACGAGTGGTTCTTTCAGGGGCACTATCCCGACTATCCGCTAGTGCCAGGGGTGATTCTGTGCGAGTCGGCGATGCAGGCTGGGGCGGTGCTCCTCAGCAAGCATATCGCCAGCGACGGCGTCCCGGTTGCCGGGCGACTGAATGACGTGAAGTTCAAGCGGATGGTCCGCCCCGGCGATACGATTCTGCTCGATGTGACGCTCGACGAGCGGATGGGAGAGGCATTTTTCCTCTCGGCCAAAGTGCTCTGCGATGGCAAGCCGGCCGTGACGCTTAGCTTTGTGGTGACGGTGGCGAAGCGGGAGGCCTAGATGGATTTTCTCGGCCTTTCCGGTAAGACAGTGCTGGTTTTTGGCGTCGCGAACAAGAAAAGCCTGGCGTGGAACGTGGCGCGGACGCTGGAAGAGGTCGGCGCGAAAGTCGTCTATGTCGTCCGCAGCGAGGAGCGACGCCAAAGCGTCGCCAAGCTGCTCGACGGACGCGAAATCCACGTGTGCGACGTGGAATTTGACGAGCAGATCGCCAGGCTGAAGGAGGAGCTAACCAGTCGCGGGCACAAGTTCGCTGGTCTGCTGCACTCGATTGCCTTTGCCGACTATGCGGATGGCATGAAGCCGTTTCACGAGACGCCCAAGCGAGCCTTTTTGCGGGCAATGGACATCTCGTGCCATTCGCTGTTGTCGCTGTCCAATGCGCTCAAAGATTTGCTGGAGCCGGACGCGTCGGTCGTCACCGTGTCGATCTCGACAACGCGGATGGCGAGCGAAAACTACGGCTACATGGCCCCGATCAAGGCGGCGCTCGATTCGTCGCTGGCGTTTCTGGCCAAATCGTTCAGCCAGTTTTCGCGAGTCCGGTTCAATGCTGTCGCCCCGAGCCTGCTCAAGACGTCGGCCTCGGCGGGCATACCGGGCTATCTGGATTCGTATCTGTACGCCGAGCAGGTAATTCCGCGGAAAGAGGCGCTGGAAACCCAGGAGGCTGCCAACGTTGTGGTCTTCCTTTTGAGTCCCCGGTCCAGTGGCATCAACGCCCAGTCGGTCGTGGTCGATGCCGGAATGAGCATCAACTACTTTGACGCCGATGTGATCAAGCGGGCGATGCGGCCGGAGTGACGGACGGGATCTCGAAATGCGGCTTGGCAGGCTGCAGACCTGCCCCGCGAATGGTCCGCTGCCACTGCGCCGCTAGCATGATGCTGTTGATCCCGCTGCCGATGCCCAACAGGGCCACCTGTTCCCCTTCTCGCACAAAGCCGCATTCGACGGCCAGAGCCAGCGTGACCGGCAAGGCGACTGAACCCGTGTTGCCGAGCCACGGATAGGTGACATAGTCGCGCTCAACTGGCAAGCCGAGCGACTCGAGCATCAGCTTGCGATGCGTCCCGCCGACCTGATGGCAGATCGTCCGCGCGAGGTCGCTTCGCGTTAGACAGCCCGCGGCGAGGAAGTCGTTAAATGTGGCGACGCCGGTGGCTAGTCCTTCCTCCAGCAGCTTTTCCGAGTCGGTTTGCATCAGCATGCCAGCCGCCCCCGAAGCCGTGGCCTCCTGGGCGCCTTGGCAAAGCGAGTGATGCGACGTATGGGCGCGGACGGCAGCGGCCCCGAGCAAATTGCCCGTGCGGCTGACATCCTTGTGCACGAGCAGCATGGCCGCACTGGCCGAGCCGATCGTGAGCGAGGCGAAGGCTGGTTTGACCGACGCGCGGGTCAGCGACTCGTCGCGATTGAGCTGGTCGATGGTCGCTTCCAAGAGGGCCCGACTGTCTTCGGTGCCCACAACCAGGCCCGCGCGAATCTGCCCCAGCTCGATGAGGTTGGCCACCTGCAAAACGCCATTCAAAAGGCCCAGGCAGGCATTGGACACGTCATAGACCTGGCACCGCTCGGAGAGGCCAAGGGCATGGTGCACGCTGCACGCCGTAGCCGGCTCCAGATAATCACGGCAGACGGAACCATGGACCAGGCAGCCGATTTCGCGTGGGTCAATGCCGGCCGCTTCGATGGCCCGGCGGCCGCTGATGATGCTCTGCTGGCTGGGGCGCATGCCGCGGGGCCAGAGCCGCCGCTGGCGGATGCCGCTCATGAGTTCTAGCCGCCCTTCGGGCAACCTGAGCCGCCGGTAGAGCGGGGCGAGTCGCCGCTCGATTTCATCGCTCGTGACGATTTCGTCGGGAAGCGAATAGCCGAGCGATTCCAGGCAGACGTGCTGATAGTGCATACACAGTAGAATAGGGGGCTTGCCCGAATCCGTAAACAGCACGAATAGTTGATGGAATCTGAGCAGCTCCGTTGCCAGTCGCTGCACACTTTGGCTGAATCAGGATTTCAGAAAGCACTTCATGGGTTTCAAGCTCCACCAGCCCTTTCTCCCCGCTGGCGATCAGCCGCAGGCGATTGCCCGCCTGGTAGCGGGGATTAACGCCGGCAAACGGTCGCAGGTGCTCCTGGGCGTTACCGGCTCGGGCAAGACCTACACGATGGCCAACGTCATAGCCGCCGTACAAAAGCCAACGCTGGTCATCTCGCACAACAAGACGCTGGCGGCCCAGCTCTACAGCGAATTTCGCGAGTTCTTTCCGACGAACGCCGTCCACTACTTCGTCAGCTACTACGACTATTACCAGCCGGAAGCGTACATCCCGCAGCGCGACATCTACATCGAGAAAGACGCGTCGATCAACGAGGAGATCGACCGGCTGCGGCTGG
>Ga0065705_10002118_pt1 | contig 12098 bp, 11 predicted proteins | sample SwibulcommuniRL2_FD_59092 | JGI IMG/M metagenome (GOLD analysis project Ga0065705, IMG submission 59092) | Bulk soil microbial communities from switchgrass field near Rose Lake, East Lansing, Michigan, USA - RL2 Bulk Soil v2 (version 2) | ecosystem: Environmental > Terrestrial > Soil >... | reverse complement strand
GGGCACATTCAGAAGGGGACCGGGCAGCCCGACGCCGGGAGCGTCAGGAGTATCGGCTGCGGGACCTGCTCTCGCATCGCTTTCTGCAGCTGGCCGAACAGGAACTCGCCCCGGGTGAGTTTCAGCGCCTCGTGGATGGCATCGCCGCTCGCAAGGTCGACCCTTATTCAGCAGCCAGCGAAATCATCAATCGGATCACACACCACCGATCCCCCAAAGCCATCCTCGACCATGTCGGGATTGCTGTTCAGGACATCGACAAGTCGCTCGCCTTTTTCCGCGATGCGCTCGGTCTCGCGGTGGAGGTCCCCGAGGAGATCGCCTCACAGCGCGTCCGCGCGCATTTCATTCCGGTGGGCGAATCGTCCATCGAACTGCTCGAGGCGACGGCGAGTGACTCAGCCATCGCGAGATACGTCGAGAAGCGCGGGCCCGGCATTCATCACATCACCCTGCGTGTCGACGACATCCGCGCCGTGCTCGAGCAATTGAAGGCACGAGGCGTGCGGCTCGTCGATCAGGAACCACGGCCCGGGGCCGAAGGATCGCTGGTGGCGTTCATTCACCCGTCGGCGGCGCATGGTGTCCTTGTGGAGCTGAAACAGAAAGGAGCCTGATGCAGCGAGCACACATAGGAATCATCGGAGGGTCGGGTTTGTACGACATGGCCGATGTGACCGAACGCGAAGAAGTAAAAATAGCAACGCCGTTCGGCGAGCCGTCGGCGCCATATCTCCTCGGCACCCTCCGTGGCAAGCGCGTCGCGTTTCTTGCGCGGCATGGCAGCGGCCACCGCGTGTCGCCGTCGGAGCTCAACTTCCGCGCCAACATCTTCGGCATGAAGACGCTCGGCGTCGAATACATCCTCTCGGCGAGTGCAGTCGGCAGCCTGAAGGAGGAGTACAAACCCGCGGACATCGTTATCCCCGATCAGTTCTTCGATCGGACGAAAGGGCGCCCCAGTAGCTTCTTCGGGCGCGGTCTCGTCGGACACGTCGGCTTCGCTCACCCGTTCTGCAAGATCCTCAGTGGCATCGGCTACGACAGTGGTAAGAGGGCCGGTGCCACCGTGCACAACGGCGGCACGTACGTCTGCATGGAAGGGCCACAGTTCTCGACTCTGGCCGAATCGAAGCTGTATCGATCGTGGGGGATGGACATTATCGGGATGACGAACCTGCAGGAGGCGAAGCTCGCGCGCGAGGCGGAAATCTGTTACACGACCATCGCCCTGGTGACCGACTACGACTGCTGGCATCCCGACCACGATTCAGTGACCGTCGAAATGGTGATGTCCACGCTATCGAAGAACGCGGCGACGGCGCAGCGGATCATCGCCGGGGCCGTCGAGCGGCTGCCCTACGAGCGCACGTGCGAATGCGCCTCGGCGCTCAAGTACGCGCTCGTGACCCGTCCCGAAATGGTGCCGGACCAGATCAAGAAGGATCTCGCGCCAATCATTGGCCGCTACATCTCATGAAGCTCATCGTCACCGGTTCGATTGCTTTCGACTACCTGATGCAGTTCCCCGGCAAGTTCACCGAACACATTCTGGCGGAGCACCTGCAGCGGGTGAGTCTCAGCTTTCTCGTCGACTCGATGGACAAGCGGCGCGGCGGGTGTGCACCGAACATCGCGTACACGCTGGCTTTGTTGGGGGAGCGCCCGTATCTGATGGCAAGCGCTGGACAGGATTTCAAGGAATACGACGAGTGGCTGCAGGCCGCCGGCGTGGATACGTCTCACGTCCATCGCGTCCCCGACAAGTTCACGGCGTCGTTTTTCTGCAGTACGGACACCGAGAACAATCAGATTGCCTCGTTTTACATCGGCGCAATGGCCAATGCCTCCGAGCTGTCGTTGCGGACCGTTCAAGACCCCGGTCTGGTCATCATTTCGCCGAACGATCCGGGCGCGATGGTGCAGTACGCCGAGGAGTGCCGGACGGTAGGTGTTGCATTCATCTTCGATCCCGGCCAGCAGTGCGCGCGGCTTTCGGGCGACGAGCTGCGCGACGGTATTTCCGGGGCGCGCCTGGTGATCTGCAATGACTACGAGTTCGAACTGATTCGGCAGAAAACGGAATTGGACGAGCAGCAGCTGCTGCAGCATGCCTCCGCGCTCGTGATCACGCGGGGAGAAGACGGCAGTTCAGTCTACGAATCCTCCACTCGCATCGACGTTCCTGCCATCACAACGCATCGCATCGTCGATCCGACCGGCGTGGGCGACGCGTTCCGCGGCGGATTGATGAAGGGGATGGCGCTCGGCAAGTCACTCAAGGAATGCGCCCAGCTTGGCACCGTCGCCGCGACCTATGCGTTGGAGCATCTCGGGGGCCAGAGCCACGCGTACACGAAGAAGGAATTTGCGGACAGGTACGCGGAGCATTTCGGTCCATTGACTTTGTAAAGGCGCGGCAACTTTCACTGAAGATTGCTTCCTACCGGTCAAACGACTCGCGGCGGCCTGATTCCGTCAGGCGGATGACGTAGCGCTCGGGATTTCTGCGGAACCGCTCCTGCAACTCGGCGAGGCTGCTGGCGCCGCCGTAGCTGATCGCCGATATCAGGTGCTTGAGCATGTCGCGGAGAATCGGTCGCACAGAGCCGCGAGCCGGCACCGCCACTTCCATCCCTTCCGCGCCAAGCGCCTCGACGTCCGCGGCCTCGAGGTCTTCCACATCGAGCCGATCGACGATCGCTTCAAGCGATGCCATCCCGCGGAACACCTTGAAGGGCACGCGCACGGTCTTGTGGGATTCGGCGACGACGACCGGCTTCTGAACAATGTCGCCGGGCGTTTCCGTCGTGCCGGCGAGCGCGCTGCCGAGCATCACGGTGTCGCCGCCGAAGGTGAGGGCCTGGACCAACGCGCCGTCGCGTCTCACGCCGCCGTCGGCGATGAGCGGCACGCGTCCTGCCGCCGCCTCGCGGCACTCGACGAGTGCCTGCACCTGTGGAACGCCGAAGTTCGTATTCAAGCGCGTCGTGCACCCGCCGCCGGGTCCGATGCCGACCTTGATGCCGTTGACGCTCCGTTCGAGCAGAAAACGCGTGCCCTCGGCGGTCGCGACGTTGCCGGCAACGAGCTGAATGCCGTCGAAGTGTTTCCGGAACGTCTCAATCGCGCGCGCCATCACGACCGAGTGGGCGTGCGCGATATCGATGACGATGACATCCACACCCGCGCGAATCAGTTCAGCCGCCCGTTCCAGATAATCACCCTTGGCGCCAATGGCCGCGCCGACCCGAAGTCGTCCCTGTTCGTCGCGTGTGGCAAACGGCAGCTGGCGCTGCTGAACGAGGTCCTTCGCGGTAATCAGGCCAAGCAGCGTGTCGTCCTTGTCGACGAGCGGCAGCTTTTTGATCTTCTGCGCCCGCATGACCTCTTCGGCTGCGGCGAGGTCCGGTGTGCCGGCCTGAACGACCAGACGCGCACGTGGCGTCATTCTGCTGGCAACGGTTCCCTGCGCCCGATCGACGAACCGCAAATCGCGCGTCGTCAACAATCCCTGCAGCCGGCGACGGTCGTCGACGACGACCAGCGTTCCGACACCGGTTGCACGCATCCGCGCTGCGGCGTCAGCCAGGCTTGCAGTGGCGGCAATCGTGTACGGGTCGTTGATGATGCCGTGCTGCTTGCGTTTGACGATCTCGACTTCCCGCACCTGCGGCTCGATTTCACCGCTTCGAAAGCCACGATCGATGATGCCGATACCGCCTTCTTCGGCGACGGCGATCGCCATTTCCGATCGCGTGACGGTGTCCATGTTTGCCGACACGATCGGCCGCTTGAGGATTACACCGGTGGAGAAGTGGCACGTCAGGTCGATGGTGGAGGGATCGCGCCGCTCGACGACGCTGTACTGCGGGTTGAAGAGAAAGTCATCGAACGTGGCGCCGCGGACGAGATCGATCAGTGCCGTCATAATCTCCAGAGCGTCATTGCCGCCAGCGTATAGACGGCGGCCGCGCTCAGCAGCGTCACAGAAAATCCCCAGTTCATCGCGATAAATACAGCGAGCGTGGCGCCAACGACCGAGAACGCGCCATTGATCCCCCAGCCCCACGGAATGATATCGGCGCGATCAGCCGCGATCAGTCGCATGCCGCCCGGCATCGGCATGCCGAGCAGAAAGCCGGCGGGGACAACCAGCATCACGGCGAATGCGATCCGGGCCGGCAGTGTCCACGCAACGCCCGCGTCGACCAGCCGCGCCAGCCCTACAGCGGCGCCGCCGGCGACAATCGCGATCCCGACGAGTGCTCTGATCGTGGCCGTGTGGACTCGTCCGGGCGTCACCCGCCGGCTGACGAGCGAGCCGAGGCCGGTGCCGAGCAGCAGAGAAAACAACGTCACCGTCAGCGAGTACACGGGATGGCCGAGCAGCAGAACAAACCGCTGCAGCAGCGCCACTTCCAGCAGCATGAATCCGGCGCCAAGGGCGCCGAAATACAGCAGCCAGCGCCCCCACCCGCGCTGCGGCCGCCCGCCACCGATCAGCAGCGGGCCAATCACAAACAGCACGACCAGCGCCGTGGAGATTGCCATGAGCGTCATCAGCGCGCTCAGGCCATTGCCGAACAACATGCTGCGACCGAACGCCACCTGCAGCTGGTCGCGCAGCCGCGTTGTGTGAAAGAAGAATGGCCTGTCGTCAGTGGTCGCCGATTCGTCGAGCGGATACGACGAGAGAAACTGCCGTCGATCGCTGGTGAGGATCAGACGCCGGTAATCGGCGGCGCTGGTTCCCGTGCGCTGCATCTCGATCGGATCCTCGGCGGACGTTGCCGGCGGAAGCCCTGGTGCATAGAGCACCGAAAAGCCGAGATCGTCGCTGACGTCGCGGAGCTGCGCCACGTCGGCCGGCGTAAATGGCCGCCTTTTCAGGAGAAACGTCGCGACACGGTCATAGCGCACAATCGCGAGGTGTTGTGACGCGTCGAGGCCGCGTTCCGCGCATGCCTCCTGCGCAAGCGAGACGAGACGAAGCCCATCGAATACCCAGCGGGTGATTGTGAGCACTCCATCATCTGTCAGGTGGTCGAGGTACTCGCCAAACGCCTCCTTCGTATAGAGCGAGTTCTCCGTCAGCGTGTACGCGCCCGCGGCCGTCGCCGCCCAGGTGTCCACCAGCGACGCCTGAATCACGTCGTACTTCGATTCGCTCCTGCGCACGAAATTCCGGCCGTCATCCACGTGAATGGTCACTTGGGGGTTGGCGTAGATGCCGCCGGAGTAGTTGCGAAAGCGATCGAGCATCACGTCGCGCGCGATGATCGGGTTGATTTCGACTCCGTCGACGTGCCCGGCGCCAAAGACGAGCGCCGATAGCAGATCGCGGCCGCCGCCGGGTCCAATGACGAGCGCGTTGAATCCTGCTCTGCGCTCGGCCAGGTGATACGCGATCGCTGTCAGCTCATAACGCAGATACGACGCGTCCGGGATGCCGCCAGCGACCTTCAAGATCGGTGTCGACGCGGCGGAGTCGATGTCCATGAACAGCGACGCCGCTCGCGCGCCCGCGAACTTCGGACTGAGCGACCAGTCGCCGTGCGGCCGATCGTAGACCGCTACGCGCGAGAACGAGTTCCACTTGCTGAAGAGGACGCGATCGCCGACGTGGCCCTTCGTGTCGACGAGGTCGAACGGCGAGACGCCACTGCTCTGGGCCAGAGCAGCTATCGCAAGGATCCCCAACGCCGCTGCCGCATAGCTCGCTCGCCGCGCCACCGGCGCGAAGGCGATCGCGGCGATCGCGGAGAGGGCCGCGGCGATCATGACGACCCCTGGTGCTCCAACCCAGTTGAGGAGCGGAATCAGCGCGAGACATCCACCGGCCGCGCCGATCAGATCGGCCGCGTATAACACGTTGATTCGATTGGTCATCCGTGAGAAGGCAACTGACATCACGCCGCCGCCGGTGAAAAAAGGAAGCGCCGCGAGTGCATAGATCGCGAGCATGAGTTCGAAGTTGTCGGGCGAGTAGTTCAGGCCGACGCGTATGCGAACAAGGCAGGCGAGTGCGACGAGTGTGCCTAATGCATGAGCCATTGCCACCCACGCGAGCAGCACACGGGTATCGATCGATGCGAGGCGCCGCCGAAGCACGTAGACTGCGACCCCGCTCGCGCTCAGACCGAATAAAGCAATGGAAATCGCGAGGAAAGCAAAGTGGTAATACATCGTGACCGAAAAGATCCTCGTGAGGGCCAGTTCGGTCATCAGCAATGCGGCAGACACAGCCGCCACACCCGCGGTCGTCGATCGACTGGTGGCGCTGGCGGCCTGTCCGGGCGCCACACGGCCAGCCGTGATCACAGGCAACTGTTCACGGCGCCGATCTGGTCGCAAATCCGTCTCAGTGAGAGGCGACATGCTGGCACTGTTTTCCGTCATTTCACTCGGAGTCTAGCAGGAACATGCTTTGCAGCCGGGCCCTGCCATGAGGATCGTGATAGCGGCGATGGCCTGGCTGATGTGCTGTGGCGTAGTGCGCGCTCAGAACACGGAGGGCACCTTCCGGAGCGCTGTTGATCTCGTGTCGCTGAATGTGATCGTCACCGATAACCACGACCGCCTCGTGAGCGGCCTTACCCGGAATGATTTCTCAGTATTCGAGGACGGCATCCAGCAAGATGTGTCGTTCTTCGCCGCGACGAACGTGCCGCTCGATCTCGCGATTGTCCTGGACGTTTCGTCCAGCATGACCGACAAGCTGGCGACCGTGCAGGAGGCGGCGATTGGGTTCGCCTCGCATCTGCGGGCCCGCGATCGGCTCACCGTCGTTGGCGTCAAGGACAGCGCGCGCGTGCTGCACGATCTGGACGGCGATATCGCGGGCGCGCGCGAGGCGATTCGCCGGACGACGGCGAGCGGCGGCACCGCGCTCTACAACGGCCTCTACATGACAATCAAGCAGATGCAGAAGGTGCGCGCCGCCGAGGGCGGCGATATCCGGCGTCAGGCAATTGCGGTGCTGACCGACGGCGACGACACGACGAGCATCGTCACCTTCGACGACGTCCTTGCGGTGGCCAAGCAGGCGGGCATTGCGATTTACACCATCGCATTGAAATCCCAATATCCCCTGGCCCTGCTCAGCACCGGCAAAGAGAGCTCCGAGTCCGACTTCGCGATGAAAGCGTTGGCGCAGGAGACCGGCGCCCGCTCGTTTTTCCCGACCGACATTTCACAACTGGCAGGCGTATACAGTTCCATCACTCAGGAGCTCGCCAACCAGTACGCGCTCGGCTATTCGTCGAGCAATCCGAAGCGGGACGGCGGCTTCCGCAGGATCTTCGTGCGCGTGGACGAGCCGAACGTGCGCGCCCGGACTCGCTCGGGTTATATCGTCGCCAGGACCCAAGCTTCCCTGAATCAGCAGCGACGCGGCGACGATAGATAGGATCCTCATCCGCCGATCGGTATCCTCATCCGCGGCGCGGACCTTTCAGGTCCGCGATACCATTCGTCTCGTGCGCGCTCTCCTCGCGCTGATTGCGATTACCTGGCTCGCGCTGCTGATTTTTGCTCCGGTGCTGCCGGTTCCAATCGCCGCCATTCTGTACGCACTCGGCTCCCGCATCTGTCATCAGCGGCCTGAGCGATCGTTTCACCTCTTTGCGGCGCAGCTTCCGGTGTGCGCACGCTGTGCGGGAATCTATGCAGGGGCGACTGCTGGATCGCTGCTGATCCTGAGCGCGTCAGTTCGAGATCAGCTGTGTCGCTTTGCTTCGCGGACGCTGCTCTTTGCCGGCGCACTGCCAACGTTGATGACCCTCATCATCGAGTGGAGCGGCGCGTGGACCGGCGCGAACGCTGCGCGCGCGGCCGCTGGCGTGCCGCTTGGTCTCACGGTTGCGTTCGTGGTGGCGAGAGCCGCGGCTACGCTACACTACGGCGAATGCGTGCCACAACGGCCGATCGCGAGCAATCGGCCACCTACACTTATCTGATCTGCCTCGCCGCGTGGGCGATCCCTGGCGCCGGTCATCTTCTTCTCGGGCGCATTCAGAAGGGCGTCACGTTTCTCGTCGCATTGACGCTCATGTTTCTGTGCGGCCTCTGGCTGCAGGGCCGGCTGTTTCCGGTGGAAATCCGGCAGCCGCTCGTCGCGCTCGCGGCGCTGGCGGATATGGGGATCGGCCTTCCATTCTTCATCGCGCGCGGCGCCGGCGCCGGCGCCGGGCGCGTCGTCGCACTCACCTACGAATACGGCAATGCGTTTCTCATCGTGTCGGGCCTGCTGAACATGCTGGTCGTGCTCGACGCCTTCGACATCACGCAGGGCCGGAAATGAGAACGTCTCACGTGGGCCTGATGATCCTGTTCGCGTTGTTCGTGTCGGTGGTCTTTGCGACGCTGATGCGCGACGATCCGAAACAGCAGCTCCGCTTCGGCGCGCAACTGTTTACCGCGTTCGTCGTCGGCGGAATCGCCCTTGGGTGGATTCTGTACTTCTTTCCTCTTTGAATTACCGACGTCTTTCCCTGTGGGGCCCGGTCATTATCTACATGGCCGTGATCTTCTCCGTCTCCTCGCTGCAGCAGCCTCCGTTGCCGCCAGGCCTATCGGACAAACCCGCCCACGCATTTGGCTATCTCGGATTCGGCGTGGTGATCGCGCGAGCGCTGGGCGGTGGACTCCCGCCGCGCGTCGGGCTGAGACAGGCGTTGATTGGTCTTGCGATCGCGTCGTTCTACGGGATGACGGACGAAATGCATCAGCACTTCGTCCCGGGCCGCACGGCTGACATTGCCGACTGGTATTCCGACTCGATCGGCTCGGCGATCGGCCTATTTGGCTGTTGGGCGTGGAGTATAATTTCGCGAACTCGGCAGTCGGCGGCAGGCAATCGGCAGTGATTCACGCTGCGAGAGTCTGTCCGCTGTGTACTGCCCACTGCCCACTGCATGTTTGACAACCTGCTTCTCAACCGCGACGGTCCCGTCGCGATCCTCACGGTCAATCGTCCCGCCGTCCTCAACGCTCTCGATACTCCAACGACCGACGAGCTGCGCCGAGCGATCCTCGAGCTGAAACACGATGCCGCGATCCGTGTGGTGATCATCACCGGCGCGGGGGAAAAATCGTTCATTGCCGGCGCCGACATCAACGAGCTCGCCGCACTCAAGCCGGCGCAGGGCAAGGACCATGCGCAGCGGGGACAGCACGTATTCGATCTAATTGAGAACATGGGAAAACCCGTCATCGCCGCAATCAACGGGTTTTGTCTTGGCGGCGGCTGTGAGCTCGCGATGGCATGCACGCTGCGCATTGCCGCCGAGACGGCGCGCATCGGCCAGCCGGAAATCAACCTGGGCATCATTCCCGGCTATGCGGGCTCGCAGCGCCTGTCGCGCCTCGTGGGCAAAGGAGTGGCGCTCGATCTGCTGCTGACCGGGCGGCAGATTAAGGCAGAGGAAGCGCTCGCAATAGGTCTGGTGAATCGCGTTGTGCCAGCCGCCGAATTGATGGCGACGGCGAAGGCCGTGGCGAGCGAGCTCGCGTCGAAGGCGCCGATCGCGATGCGCTACATCATCGAAGCCGTCAACCGCGGGCTGGAGATCTCGTTCGAAACCGCGCAGATCCACGAGGCGACGCTCTTTGGCCTTGTCGCATCGACGGCCGACATGCGCGAGGGGACGCGCGCGTTCCTCGAAAAGCGGAAGGCGCAATTCAAGGGCGAGTAGGGCAAGTGGCGTGGATCAAGCGGCGGGTACGGTAGGTGGCCAGCTATCGCTTCGCAATCGTCGTCTCACGTTTTAACGAGGAGATCACCGAAGGCCTGCTGCAGGGCGCCCGCGAACGGCTGGCTGAAGCGTCGGTGCCGGACGAGAACGTGACCATCGTCCGTGTTCCAGGGGCATTCGAGATTCCGATCACGGGGCAGCGCCTTGGCGAAAGCGGCGAGTATGACGCGATCATCTGCCTCGGGTGCCTGATCAAGGGCGAGACGATGCACTTCGAATACATCGCGGAGGCGGCTTCGCACGGCATCATGCAGGCCGCCTCGGCGACAGGCGTCCCGATGGCTTTCGGTGTGCTGACCACCTTGACGGAGGAGCAGGCGGTGGAGCGCTCGCGGAGCGGTCCGGACAATAAAGGTCGGGAGGCCGCAACAGCGGCTCTGGAGATGGCAAAGCTGTTTCGCAAACTGGACGAGGCGATCGGCGGATGACTGCGAGCGTCGAACGCCGCTCGACCGAGCGCCCCGCGCGCGAAATCCGGCATCATGCCCGCGAAGCCGCCGTGCAGATGCTCTATCAATGGGAAGTGGGCAAGGTTTCGATGTTCGAAGTCAGCCAGACGTTCTGGACCTACGCGCCGTCGGAATTGGAACCGCTCAGCGACGACCTTCGCGGCTTTGCGACCCGATTGGCCACGGGGGTCGCCGGCACCGTCAGCGACCTCGATCCGCTGATCGGGCAAGCGGCCGAGAACTGGCGCATCGAGCGGATGAACGTGCTCGATCGCCTCATCCTTCGGCTCGCCGTCTACGAATTTCTGCACGAGGGCGGCACGCCCGCAAAAGTCATCATCAACGAGGCGCTCGAGTTGGCGCGCACGTTCAGCACGGACGACTCCGTCAGGTTCATCAACGGCGTTCTGGATGCCGTTCGCCGCTCGTTGTCACGCGAATGAGCACCCTCCAGGAATCCGATCAGGTCGTTCAGCGCCGCGCCAATCTCGAGGAGCTGAAGAAGCTTGGCGTAGACCCCTATCCACATCGTTTCGAGGCAGACTCGCCGATTGAAGCTGTCGTTCGCCAGTACAACGACAGCTCCCGCGAGCAACTAGAAGAAGCGAAGCCGCGCTTCCGCCTGGCCGGCCGAATTCTGGCTATCCGCCCGTTCGGCAAAGCCAACTTCGTCGTGATTTCAGATGGCCGTGCACGAATCCAGGCGTACATCCGGCAGGACACCCTTTCTGAACGCGAATTCGGAGTGTTCAAGCTGCTCGATCTGGGCGACTGGATCGGTGTCGAAGGACCGTTGTTCCGTACGAAGACGAACGAACTGACAGTCAATGCGCAGCGGCTGGATTTCCTCGCCAAGTGCCTGTTGCCGCTGCCGGAGAAGTGGCACGGGCTGCAGGACATCGAGATCCGCTACCGTCAGCGCTATCTGGATCTGATCGTCAACCCCGATTCACGGCAGGTCTTCGAAGTCCGCAGCCGGGTCATTACGGCGATTCGCGAGTTTCTCATCGCGCGCGGGTTTCTCGAGGTGGAGACGCCGATGATGCAGCTGATTGCCGGCGGCGCTCTCGCGCGTCCGTTCGTGACGCATCACAACACGCTCGACATGCGGCTCTTCATGCGGATTGCACCGGAACTCTATCTGAAGCGGCTCACGGTGGGCGGCATCGAAAGAGTATTCGAGATCAACCGCAATTTCAGAAACGAAGGCATCTCGACCCAGCACAACCCGGAATTCACCATGCTGGAGTTCTACTGGGCGTACGCGGACTACAACGACCTGATAACGCTCACCGAGGAGATGCTGTCGTTTGTCGCCACAAGGGCTGGCGCGGGTGACGCCGTGACGTTCAACGGCCACACGATCTCGTTCACGGCGCCGTTCCGGCGTCTGTCACTGCGAGAGGCGGCTCGTGCGGCCGCGTCGAGAAAACTTGGCGTCGACGTGATGCCGGATGTCCTGCGCTCGAGGGAAACGGCGGCCTCTCTTGCGGCGAGGCTCGAGATTCCCATTGCGCCGGGAATGGGGCCAGGGAAGATCACGGCTGAGATCTTCGAAGCGCTCTGTGAGCAGGATTTGATTCAGCCGACGTTCGTGTACGACTTTCCGACGGAGGTNTCCCCCCTCGCCAAGCAGAAGCCCGATGATCCGGACACGGTCGAGAGATTNGAGTTGTACGCGGGCGGCTTCGAGGTTGCCAATGCNTTCAGCGAGTTGAACGATCCCGTCGAGCAGCGGCGACGGTTCGAGGATCANCTGAAGGAGCGCGCAGGTGGCNACGAAGAAGCACACGCGATGGACGAGGACTACATCCGCGCGCTCGAGTTCGGCATGCCGCCCGCGGGTGGTGAGGGGGTGGGCATCGATCGCCTCGTCATGCTGTTGACCGGC
>Ga0065705_10104667_pt1 | contig 12107 bp, 9 predicted proteins | sample SwibulcommuniRL2_FD_59092 | JGI IMG/M metagenome (GOLD analysis project Ga0065705, IMG submission 59092) | Bulk soil microbial communities from switchgrass field near Rose Lake, East Lansing, Michigan, USA - RL2 Bulk Soil v2 (version 2) | ecosystem: Environmental > Terrestrial > Soil >... | reverse complement strand
AGTCCTAGAGCCTATGGTTTGGGATAAAGTAGTAAGCATATTGCTTAATCCTCAGTTGCTCCGCGAAGGATACGAGCAGTCGATGGAACAGGAAAAGCAAAAGCAGGCCCGCCAGATTCTGTACTTAGAGAACATACAAAAAGGGATAGAGAAGTTGAAGGCAAAAAGAGAAAAGTTACAGGCAATCTACCTTGATCCTGATGCAGGCATGACCAAGGCCGAGTACATAGAGCTTAAAATCCCAATTGATGAACAAATCAAAGTAGCCAGTCTGGAGGCAGAAGTCGCAGCTCAGGAATTACAAAGGGTTCCAAGCCCTGAAGATTTGACGAGCCTTGAAGAGTTCGCCGAGAAGATCGTTGAGGCGCTTGGAAATAACTTTGACATATCACCCCAAGACAAAAGGCAAATCATGCAAATGCTTAATTTGAAAGTGCTAATTTGGAGAAATGGTGCTATTAAATTAGAGGGCTGGTTTGCCCCAGAAGTAGACGGTCTATTGTCCCAACCATCAGCACATTATGTCCCCCGGCTGCGGCAACTTCGAGCGCGCGTTTGACGTGCTCCTGCCCCTTGATTTCGCCGAAATCGGTCGGAACGAACAGGGGCTCAAGCTCATTGGCTGAGGGTAGATAAGGCTCAATTAAAAGGCGACCAGATAAATGTTTGTAAAGATCGGCAAGCGATTTGACGGGAATCACTTCAAGGTCCGGGATCAGGGCTGCTTCGGGCGCGTCCACTTCAGGCACGAACATCCGCTTGAATCCATGGGCGCGGGCCGTGGCAGCCATCGGTAACACGCCGCGTGCATGACGTACCAGGCCATCCAATGAAAGTTCGCCGACCACGATCGTATTTTCCACCGCATTATGCGGAAGAAAACCCGCCAGCAGCATGACTCCCAGGGCAATCGGCAGATCATAAGCTGGACCTTCCTTGCGAACCGCGGCCGGTGCAAGGTTGACAACGACACGATGACGAGGGAAGTTCAACCCAGCGTTTTTGACAGCAGTCTGGACACGCTCACGGCTTTCCTGCACGGCTGCATCCGGCAAGCCAACAATTGTTACGCCCGGCAGGCCGTTAGAGTAATCCACCTCCACTTCAACGATGACACCTTCGAGGCCAATGACAGCACAGGAGTAAACACGCGCAAGCATGCAGGCAGTTTAGATGAGGCAGATTAAAATGTCAACACACAGATTGGAAAACTGCGACCTAACCAGGCGCTCGTGTAGGCTGGCTCAAAATGATACATTTAAAGCCAACCACAGGCGACGACACGAGCTGGGACGAGGTGGAAAGAAATGTCAATCAAATGCGGCTATAATATGTCCGCTTAGCACCAAGTTCCTTTAGAAGAACTCTGCGATATTTAAATGGATTTCATAAATAGGAAAGAGAATTGATCTATGACTGAAACACCATCCTTCAACAATATTTCGTTTACCTATGATAGTCAGCAAAGAAAATCCCCAGCTGTGGAGGAATTGCTCGATATCATCCGGTATCGAGACCTCATCTACCAACTCATCCGCCGTGACATAGTGGCGCGTTATAAAAGATCCGTTCTCGGCATTTTGTGGACCATGCTCCAGCCTTTGGGTATTATGATCGTTCTGACCATTGTGTTTTCCAGTTTATTCGGCGGCGCTCGTGAGTATCCGGCCTATTTATTAAGCGGCTTGATCGCATGGACCTTCTTTGCTCAAACTACTACGGCATCCATCCATCAAAGTGTTTGGGGAGGGGCGCTTATGAGAAGGATTAACGTTCCATACACAGTATTTTCTGTATCGTCTGTTGGCACGGGGGTCGTCAATCTAATCCTGTCTTTAGTACCTCTTTTTCTAATTCTGCTAATCACAAAAAGACCTATTACATGGGCAGTTTTCTTCCTCCCCATTCCTTTATTGTTTCTAACAGCCTTTGCATTGGGCATTGGCCTGATGCTATCGAGTCTGGCAGTGCGTTTCCCGGATATATCAGAAATGTACCAAATTATCATCCAGGCCTGGATGTATATAACGCCAATTATGTATCCAGAAACAATTATTCCCGAGTCATATCGGAGGTGGGTACTCCACTTAAATCCGATGTATTATTTGATCAACATGTTTAGAACCCCGATTTTTGAAGGCCGCCTGCCGTCCCTCAACATAATTATTATTGGCGCAGTGATTTCATTAGTGACCCTCACCATTGGATGGATCTATTTCTCACATCAAGCGGATAAATTTGCATATATTGCTTGAGGCAAAAATAACTGACCATGAATCCCGTCATCATACTCGACAACATATGTGTGCGTTATCGCGCCCCAGAAGCAAAGTTTGGTACGTTTAAAGAATATGCCATTCAACTTCTAAAGCGTAAAGTAAAATTTAAGGAATTTAATGCCCTAAGCAATATTAATTTACAGGTGAATGAAGGCGAAATTCTTGGAATCATAGGAAGAAACGGAGCAGGAAAAAGCACGCTCCTTAAAGTCATTTCGCGTGTTCTCGTCCCTACCGAAGGACGAGTTCGAATAAGAGGCAGAGTTTCTCCTTTGCTTGAACTCGGCGCAGGCTTTCATCCTGAATTAACTGGGTTAGAAAATATCTTTCTCAATGGTACGCTTTTGGGTCATACTCGTCGTGAGATCGAATCACGATTGGCAGAAATTATCGAATTTGCTGAATTAAGTTCTTTTATTGACTCCCCATTAAGAACCTACTCCAGTGGCATGGTTGCACGCCTGGGATTCTCCGTTTCCACAACCTGGCAGCCGGAAATATTAATTCTGGACGAGATCCTGTCGGTTGGGGATGAAGCCTTTCGCAACAAATGTAAAGTGCGTATGGCAACATACAGGGATGCTGGATCAACCACCCTCCTGGTGACTCACGATTCGAGCACCGTGGAAACATTGTGTGCACGAGCTGTGTGGCTGGATCATGGTGAAATCAAAGCGATCGGTCCAGCAAGTGAAGTTGTCAATATGTATCGGCAATCACAATAATTTAAACAAGGATCTTTGATTTGAAATTTATACCTACACTCATCCCGGATGTCTTTCTCATTGAACCAAAAGTTTTTCAGGATGAGAGGGGGTTTTTTTTGGAAAGCTATCAAAAAAAACGTTTTAAAGAAGCCGGTATAGACGCAGATTTTGTACAGGATAATCATTCAAAATCTTGTCAGGGTGTCTTGCGCGGCTTGCATTATCAAATCAAACAACCGCAAGGAAAACTTGTACGTGTAATCGTTGGAGAAATATTTGACGTCGCTGTGGATATTAGGAAAAATTCACGCACGTTCGGCAAATGGGTTGGTGACCATTTATCGGCTGAAAACAAAAAAATGTTATGGGTCCCGGAAGGGTTTGCACACGGAATTTATGTGACCAGCCCACAAGCTGAAGTGCTTTACAAGTCAACAGACTACTATGCGCCGGAATGGGAGCGTACGATTGCCTGGAATGATCCTGCCATCAATATTCAGTGGCCTACAAAAGGGGAACGCCCTATGCTGTCACCTAAAGATGAAGTTGGCAAGTTGCTGTCAGAAGCAGAGCTATTTGAATAAGTAGAACATGAAAATCGTCCTCTTTGGTAAAAATGGGCAATTGGGAGCGGAGTTCCAGCGCATACTGCCTATTTTAGGAGAAGTCGTTTCTTTGGAGCGCGGAGAGTTGGACCTTTGTGATCTGGATGCAATTCGAAAAACTCTCAACGAATTGAAACCCAACCTGATCATTAACGCTTCAGCCTATACAGATGTTGATCTGGCTGAAAAAGAGATCGATCTGGCGATGAAGATCAATGCTTTGGCTCCGGGCGTGATGGCTGAGATGTCTCGTAAACTTGGCGCGCTCCTTATCCATTATTCGACAGACTACGTTTTCGATGGCAAAAAAAACGTTCCCTATACTGAGAGCGATCCGACGAATCCGTTAAATATATATGGAAAAAGCAAGCGGGCGGGTGAAGAAAATATCAGCCAGGCAGGCGACGCTTATTTGATTTTACGGACAAGCTGGGTGTATAGTTTGCAGGGAAATAGTTTTGTCAACAAGGTTCTAAAGTGGTCGCGTCAAAACAAAATGCTGAAAATTGTGAGCGATCAAGTCAGCAGTCCAACCTGGGCACGCACGCTGGCAGAAATTACAAGCCTTGTGCTGGCTCAAAATAAAAAAGACCTGTACGAAAATATCCGTGAAAGACGCGGTATTTACCATTTAACGGGGGGTGGATATACCTCCCGTTATGAATGGGCAAAGCAAATTCTGTCTAATGATCCTGAACCTTCAGAGCAGATCGTTCAGAGGATTGAACCTGCGCTGAGTGAAGATTTTTCCACACCAGCAATCCGTCCACTTTTTTCAGCGTTAGACTGCACCCGCTTTAAAACGACATTTGATCTGCAATTACCAGCCTGGGAACAGACATTAAAACTTGCCATGGATCGGTGATTCCACAAGGGAATCACCGTTATTCAGCAGCAATCTTACCCAATTCTTTCATACGGAGCGCTTCACTAGCGACAAACTCCTCTGATAAAAACAAATGAGACTCTTACAAGAATAGAGTTGGACAGGTATTGATTTCCTGTCCAACTCTGTTTATTTAACTACCTGTTCAAGCAATAATGTTATGGAAAACCAAATGTTCTGACGAGGAAGACCGCCATCTGGGCTCTTGTCACCGACGACTCAGGACAGTATGTTCCAGTTCCACAGCCGCCTGTAATTCCTTCCGCTGCCAGTTGCTTGATCCACGCGGCTGCCCAATAGGTGGGAGGCACATCCGTAAACCCTGACCCGGCTCCTATGGCAGGTGGCGCATACGAAGAGCCATGTTTCGCTCGCAACAGGAAGACAGCCATTTGTGAACGGGTCACTGGTCCTTCGGGACAGTAATTGCCGCTCCCACAGCCTCCGGTGATTCCTTCCGCTGCCAGTTGCTTGACCCAGGACGCGGCCCAGTAAGTGGTCGCCACATCGCCAAAGCCAGTAGTGACACCCACTGCGGGCGGATTGTAACTTGAGTTATGGATACCTCGCAGCAGAAATATCGCCATCTGAGCTCGAGTGACCGTACCTTCAGGGCAATAGCGGACGGGACCGGTCGCACAACCACCGGTGATCCCTGCCTTAGAAAGCCGCTCGACGAAATCCCAGGCCCAGTAGCTGTTAGACACATCTGCAAAGGTCTGTGGCGTTGTCGCGTTGACGGCCGCGCCTGCATCCACAATCCCGGCACCACAAATTGTGGTATTGCAATCGCTGGAATTCGAGAATGGATGAGCGGTGTTTTTCAAAATCGTCAATATCTGGCTGGGTGTTAAGTAAGGATTACGTGCCAGCATTAATGAAATCACCCCAGTGACATGAGGCGTCGCCATGCTGGTGCCTACATAATAGGCATAGCTATCAGAGGCAGGAACGGTGGTCCCTGTATTCACAGTAGAAAGTATTCCCGGATCGAAGTCAAAGTCGCCGCCAGGCGCACTGATCTCTACCGTGGATCCATAATTGCTATAACCCGCGCGAAAAGAATCAAAGGCAGTGGCTGCCACAGTAATGACGCCATTGCAATTCCCAGGCTCAGAGTTACTCGCATCGGTGTTCTCATTGCCGGCCGCAACGACCACCGTTACACCCGCCGCAACCACGCTATTGATTGCGTTTTGATACGTAATCGTGCAGGCACCCGGTCCGCCGATGCTGATATTAATGACCTTGGCCGGGTTCGGATTGGCTGGGACACCCGAGACAGGCAGCCCTGCCGCCCAGCGCACACCATCCACGATATCGGAAAGGAAACCGCCACACTTGCCCAGCACCCGCACGGGCAGGATTTTGGCTTTCCAGTCGATCCCAACAACACCCACTCCATTGGCATTGGCGCCAATCGTTCCCGCCACGTGAGTACCATGCCAGGAACTGTTTAATACATCACAGCCTGTGAAAGATGATAAATTAGTATCAGCCAACGTGACCCAATCCCCCGGATCACTGGGGTCGTTGTCTCGCCCATTAGCATCATTCGCGGTCGGCACATCACCGATAAAGTCATATCCGGGAACAGTCCGCCCGCTCAAGTCCGCGTGATTCGTAATCCCGGTGTCCACCACGGCTATGACCGTGCTGGCTAATCCCGTTGTAATATTCCAGGCTGCCGGGGCATTGATCCCATAAACGCCCCCAGTGGCAGCAAAGTAATGCCATTGATTTGAATACTGGGGATCAGTGGGAGTAAGGGTGACATGGAAGACCTTATCCGGTTCCGCGTATTCGACATCTGGCGAGCTCATCAGCTGTTCGCTCAATGCCTGTACCTCTTCCAGGGGCAGGCGTTCGGGCAATTCCAGGATCTGGGCATTGTCGGTCATAGTCCGCATGTATTTCAACGCCATTCCAGACCGGGTACTTAGGGCTTCAGCTACCCGGGCCGGCTCAGCACTGGCGAGCGAGTCGGTCCCCTCTTTAAATTTCACAATGATGCGATTGGTCCGGCTGACCGGTTCATTCGCCTGTTGTGGCCGGGAATAAGGAGCAAAGCTCCTTCCACGGACAGCTTGCGCACTGGCAATTTGAGCCGGGGCAATGATTAGCATGACAATAAGAATCAGCATGCTGAGGGGACTGTAGAATCTTTTCATGATCGTTTCCTTCCTGATGAATATTTTGAATTCGACAGACTGAATTTAAGTTGTTGGAATGGGTGACATTTTCCCACATATGATCTTATAGGATAACAAATTTCTGCTTTGTCTCAAACATAAGTATATATGGTCTACACCGTTATTACAACTTAGAAAATGTTACAGGTGCATTAGGATCTTATATCCCGGGCTGCCTACGAGCATTTCATGAAACGCTTATGGCAGATTAAACGTTTTCACCAGGAATACCGCCATCTGTGCGCGGGTGACAGGGGACTCGGGACAGTACGTGCCTGTCCCACAGCCGGAGGTAACGCCTTCAGCTACTAACTGCTTGATCCACGCCCCTGCCCAGTAAGTGGGGTCCACATCCGTGAAGCCAGTACTGCCTCCGACCGCTGGCGGGGTATAACTTGATCCATACTTGGAGCGCAGTAAGAAGACCGCCATCTGCGCCCGGGTCACAGCCCCTTCGGGGCAGTAACTGCCAGAGCCACAGCCGCCGGTAATGCCCTCTGCCGCCAGTTGCTTGATCCACGCCCCTGCCCAGTAAGTGGGGTCCACATCCGTGAAGCCAGTACTGCCTCCGACTGCAGGTGGATTGTAGGTTGCGTTATGGATACCGCGCAGCAGGAAGATCGCCATCTGAGCGCGGGTGACAGTGCCTTCCGGACAATATGCCAGCGGATTGGTACCACAACCGCCCGTGATATTTGCACTATAGAGACGTTCGATCCAGTCATGTGCCCAGTAGGAGAATGCCACATCTGAAAATGTTGGTGCAGGTGGTGCAGGCACTTGAGCAGTCCAGGTTCCAGATTGGGTGAGAGAACCGCAGAAAGGAATAAGGTGATTGGTGTAGGAATACGTGCCACTGGCAATGCCTTGTGAAGTAAACTGACCGGTAATCACCAAATCGCCACTGGTTCTATTAAATTGGTTATTTGTGATCGGCCCTGGGGTTATGAGAGTCTGAGTGAATGTGCCTGAACAAGAGCCAAAATTAAAATCCGTCGTCAACGAAAAGTTGCTCCATTGCGTTCCTGACGAAGAAACACTAAAGGACACTGGATGTCCCCGGCTGGTTGTACCGGTCCATGCTCCATCATAGGGTGCAGCCAATGCATTGATCGGCTTCCCGGTCCACCCTGATACTGACAGCGTAAACAGGATGACCAATATCGTAAAACTGATACGAGTGAGTAAATTGCGTTTCATGGTTACCTCCTAAAAAACTTGTTAGCAATGATCATTCCTCCGGTTTAGCGGAGATTCAACCCCTAAGAGCAGCCTGTTTCATTGGATAATTATGTAGATCAAGTGATTAATATCATAAGCAAATCCCTCATATTTTCCCTAGAGCCTTTTAGGGCCTCCCATTGAACAACGATGGAATGCATCTACATTGTAGCAATTCTGAGGTCCAAATACAACTGCCTATGATTAGAGTTTCCGTAACACAAGCAGTTGGCGAAAAGTGAGAAACGGTGGAATTGTTTGTCCAAGGGATTTGTGGTTCAGATTGAAAGGTGCAGCAACTTGGCCAATGGTCACCCGAACGCAAGAGCAAATCCCGCAATTTCCATGGGTATTTTATGAGATTCAACCTCACTTCAATCTTACACTTTGGACGCTCCTCCTCCAAGGCGTATATCTGGCCCCAATCATATACCTGTTATTCTTATGATGACCAAAACGAGGCAGCTTATGAATCCTGCCTCGTTCCTCAAGTCAGTGATGGAGCGATAAAAATCTTATGGGAGTGAGAAGGTTCTCACCAGGAATACTGCCATCTGTCCACGGGTGACGGGAGATTCAGGGCAATAGCTTCCAGTAGCACAACCTGCCGTAATGCCTTCCGTCACCAATTGCTTGATCCAGGCTGCTGCCCAATAACTCGGAGGTACGTCCCCAAACCCTGTGCTGGATCCGACGAGAGGTGGAGTATAACCAGTCCCATATTTAGAGCGTAACAAGAAAACCGCCATCTGGGCACGGGTTACTATTCCTTCAGGGCAGTAATTACCAGACCCACAGCCAGCTGTAATCCCATCAGTCGCCAGCTGTTTGATCCAAGCTGCCGCCCAATAAGAGGAAGCCACATCGCCAAAACCGGTGCTGGCTCCCACTGCCGGCGGATTGTAGGACGAGCCCTGGATGCCACGTTCAAGGAAGATTGCCATCTGAGCACGCGTGACAGTGGCCGTCGGGCAGTACATCACCGGCGTTGTCGAGCAACCGGATGTAATCCCCGCATTAGCAAGGGATTTGATATAGGGCAAAAATGGATCTGAGAGCAGAACGTCAGTGAACGTATCATAAAATACCACATCATCGATCAACAAACTGCTAAAGTTTCCTGCATTCGTGTTGACCACGAATTGTAGTGTTCCTGTCTGGCCAGCGAAAGCGCTCAAGTCCAATGTGGCTGGCACCCAGCTACTTGTACTCGCAGAAGTGCAAAGATCCCAAGATTGTAGAACTGTAGAATTAAAAAGAACCTGGCCAACCCCAGATCCACAAGCATACACTGAAATAAGCCAGTACCAAAAGCTCAGATGGGTATTGGGAGCAATGGTGACACTTTGAGAAATCATGGATGTTTCGGAATCCAAACCACCAAGAAAAGCTATCCAAGTACCACTATGCGCTGGTACTGGCCCGCCAAAGGTAACAGTATTCCAGACAATATCAACACCAAAGCCTGAAGATTCCTGCCACCCCACACCCTTTCCCTGTTCGAAATTGCCGTTTACAGGGGTATTGGGAGCCGCCCTGACGGATCTCTGTGGTACAACCATCCCTGTTAATAGAAGAATGCCCAAGGCTAACCTGATAGACCTTGGGAACAATTGATTTTTCATCTTGTCCTCCTTTGGTTATTAACTTGTACGGTTAGAACGGAAAATCCGGCTAAATCACCACTGACTAGATATTTTATAGCAAAATTAACAGGAGAATACAAGTACTAATTGTCATCTTCAGCCTTACAAATTTCGTTCATCAATAGATGCTTTCCCACTCACAGTGCATGATGACCTGGAAACACAAATTGTTCTTGCCGGGCTATGAAACAAAATGAGCCGTCTGATAACGGCTCATTTTGTTTCTTCGTTTTACGGCAGAGGGATCCCAAAAGCTCTATCCAGGAAGACTGCCATTTCTCCCCGGGTCACAAAGGCTTGCGGACAATACTTCAACGGGCTTGTTGAACAACCCGACGTGATCCCATCGTTATACAGCTGCTCGATAAAGGGAGTGAAAGGATCAGTTGGGGAGAGATCCGTGAACATTCCACTGGGAGAAGGATTGGGAGAGAAATTGCCCATCGCCCTCTCAATAAAGACTGCCATCTCACCGCGCGTGATCGGAAGCGAGGGACAATACCTCAGCGGGCTCGTTGAACAGCCAGAGGTAACTCCTGCATTATAGAGTGCTTCAATGAACGGCTTAAAGGGATCCCCGCCAGAAATGTCAGTGAACATTCCATTGGGAGAAGGATTGGGGGAGAAATTACCCATCGCTCTCTCAATAAAGACTGCCATCTCACCGCGCATCACAGAACTATCCGGACAATATATTCTTGGAGATGCCGAACAGCCCGCGGTGATCCCGGCCTCATAAAAACCTTCAATATAACGATAGAAGATATGCGTCGCGGGCACATCTGCAAACGTTGTATATCGTAGCTGATAGATTTTTCCGGTCCCATAATCCGCCAGATATAGCTCTCCATTTTCATCTTCGCCAAATGTAGAGATGGAATAAGGAGTATCGCCCAGGGGAGTAACATTCCATCCACTGGTGGAGTTGCCCTCCAGGCTGAACAGGGCGCCCGTACAAAAATCACCATAGAAGTAATGACCCTGCAGAGGTGGGTACTGGGATCCTCGATATATATACCCACCGGTCACTGAGCAGCCAACCGTGTGATCATATTCAGCGATCGGGAGGACCTTTCCGGTCTTGTCGCAGCCAGACGCGGGGTTGAAGCATAGGGATCCTTCCATCACGCGCCAGCCATAATTTTCTCCACCCGTGCTGGCAGCCGGCTGAAAGTCGATCTCCTCGCGGGTTCCCTGCCCCACATCACCAATGAAAAGATCATCGGTCTGGGAATCAAAGGAATATCTCCAGGGATTGCGCAAACCATACGCCCATATTTCCTTTCGGACCGCTGGGTTCGGATCGTTAAAGAAAGGGTTGCTCGACGGGATGGCATACGGTGAACCCGCATCGACATCCAGGCGGAGGATCTTTCCGAGCAGGACCGTGAGGTTCTGAGCGTTATTTGGTACATCCCCCCCACCGCCGCCATCTCCCGTTGACCAATATAAAAAGCCATCCGGACCAAACGCCAGAGTCCCACCATTGTGGTTGGTATTGGTCGGATGCAGGATGGTGAGCAGAGTCACCCGGCTGTTCGCATTTGCCAGGTCCGGGTTACTGGGAGAACGGTTGAATCTTGAGAGGGTCAGTGACCCATCCTGACCGGTATGCGCCGTGTAGAACTGACCGTTACTTGCGTAATTTGGATGAAAAGCAAGCGCCAATAATCCCTGTTCACTACCAGATGAGTTCACAATCGTGTGGATATCGAGAAACGGTGTAGATAACAATGCCCCATTTTTGATAATGCGAATCCGCCCAGCTCTTTCGACGATGAACTGTCTTCCCGATCCATCTCCGGCGTGGGTGACAAAAACAGGCTGGGTCAGACCGCCGGTTACTTCGGTGAACCGAATACTCGCTGGATCAAGAACCACCTGCGCTTTGACAGGCATTTGCCCCACCGAAACAAACATCAAAGAGAAAAAACAACTAATGATGAGGATACAACGTACGATCCGGACTTTCATTTATTACTCCTTTCCATCTCGATACCCAATAAAATGTGTTTGGGAAAGACCTGTGTATATCTGCGACATGCATGTGTTGTGATGGGCAGGCTCTTCCCCTTTTGCCTGAGTCGTGGATGTGGAAGACGACAACCCTCTCATTATATCTGCCGGGCGCAGTCGCTGGGCACGTTCCATCACACTGCAATGGGTTTGCATTCGTGAAAAAACCAACATTTTTGTTATTGCAAACCCACAAGAAAAAGACACTTCTGAAAGCAGGAGAGATATAATAACAAATATGGTGAGAGAACGGAGGCAGTCATGAACTATTTGATCTTTTCCACCCGCTTCAGAAAGAGCCTGCAGGCGCTTATGCTCGTCGCGATGTTAATGTTAAGTTTGGGTCCAGGTGGCGCAAGGACGGTTTATGCCGCGGCACCTCCTAATGATACATTTGCCAGCGCGATGACTGTCGGTAGTATTCCCTTCCAGCATATCATTTCCACTACGGAAGCAACGGAGACGGATCCCAGTGATCCTGACAGTATTCCATGTGAAGGCAAAACGCTTGATCGAGGAAAAAGGACAGTCTGGTATCGCTACCCGGCCACCGCC
>Ga0065705_10104673_pt1 | contig 12108 bp, 37 predicted proteins | sample SwibulcommuniRL2_FD_59092 | JGI IMG/M metagenome (GOLD analysis project Ga0065705, IMG submission 59092) | Bulk soil microbial communities from switchgrass field near Rose Lake, East Lansing, Michigan, USA - RL2 Bulk Soil v2 (version 2) | ecosystem: Environmental > Terrestrial > Soil >... | reverse complement strand
TGGCCCGGCCCGGTTGCCACCAAATTCGGTTCGACTGAGTGGATACCCTGCGGCGGCAATAACAAGTGTGCCGTATTTTCAACCTTCGAGCAAGGCGCCGCTGCGCAGTTCTATCTCTGGGCGACGAGATACACCCAGATGACTCTTGCGGACGCCATCCTCAAGTGGTCCGGCCACAACTCAAGTCCAGCCTACGCGGCCTTCATGGCGAAACGGATTCCGTCTCTGACGATGGATACCGTTATGACGGTGGCGTTCCTCAAGAGTGAGGATGGCTGGAAATTTATGAAGGCCCAGTCCCAGTGGGAGGCTGGCAAGCCCTATCCCATGACTGACGACCAGTGGCGTAGGGGGCAGGAGATTGCGTTCGGTAGAACAGCGATCATTCCTCCACCCCCGGATATTCCCGCACCGGAACCGAAGCCAGAACCAACCTTCTGGCAAATTCTTTCACAACTTTTCAGGAGAAAATAATGTCAAGCCTCGTTGCAGCAGTCGTTTCATGGTGGGTCTTTGTTCTCGCCTTCGTCCTTGGGCATTTCTTTGGTCAATATGTCATCGACCTTGGCAAAAAGTTCGCTGACTTGGCTTGGCAGTTTGTCAAGCACGCGGTTGTTGACCTTTACCAGACCATCAAGACCAAAATCTAATGGGTATCTTTGGCGACGTTACCGGCTTAGGTGCGGCGGCAACGGCGGTTGAAAAGATCACTGACAAGATACTCTCCTTCTTTCCCAATGCGGAACAGAAGGCGGAGGTCGCCAAGCAGATCAATGATCTTACCCTCGCGATTGTCAATAATCAGTCTGCCACCAATACAGCTGAAGCAAACACTGGCAGTCTTTTTCTTGCCGGTTGGAGACCGTTTGTCGGGTGGGTTTTGGCCATTGGTTTCACCTATAGCCTTGCGTGGCCAATCGTTCACGGCCAGCCCATCGACAAAGAGACGATCAATACAATGCTGTGGGGGATGCTTGGCCTCGGCACATGGCGAACAGCCGACAAGATTGGTGGCGTGGCCACGGCTGCAATCAAGAAGGTTCTGGGTCGATGATCGACCAGACCGTAACTATCGGCAACCTTATCGAGATAACCGTTATTGCGTGTGGCGGTCTCATAACGGTTGTCACTCTTAAAAACCGCATCTCCGGCATCACCAACGACATCGTTGATATGAAGCAGGAATTGAAAAAAGTCGGAGATGTGCTGGTCAAGATGGCGGTCACTGATCAGCGCGTGGCCAATCTTGAACATGACGTTCGCGAATTGCGTCACGGGGATGGCTTCATCCGTGGCGCACGCGGCATTGACAAGGAGTATCTTTGAGCGAACCAAAGATAGCGTTCTTTGACGTTGAGAACGCCCCATCATTAGGTTGGTTTTACGATCCCTACAAAGAAAATAATATCGTCGCTACGGAACAGCCGTGGTTCATGCTTTCCTTTTCATGGAAGCGCCCCGGCGAAAAGAAGATATACGACCACGCCCTTCCTGATTATCCCGGCTACAGGCGCGACAAGACAAACGACAGGAAGCTGATTGAGGATTTGTGGAAGCTATTTGACTCCCACGACACCCTCATCGGTCACAATATTGGACGCTTCGACTGTCGTAAGGCTACAAGCCGGTTCTTGAACTGGGGCATGAAGCCCCCATCTCCCTACGTCATTCTCGATAGCCTCAAGGAGATACGCAAACTCTCCTACGAGGACAGCAACCGCCTCGGCTCTCTTTCCACCAAATGGGGGTTTGGCGACAAGCTTCCCACGCAGGGGTGGGACACATGGCGCGGCTGCATTGAGGGCAATCAATCGGATTGGCGCGTTCTCAGGCGCTACGGAAAAGTAGACACCCTCAGGGCTGAGCAGGTCTGGGGCGTTGTTGCGCCGTGGAAGAAAAACTACGGTCACGCAACCGGTCGAATGTGTCCAAGCCCAACCTGCGGATCACTCAACATCAATAGTCGCGGGCCGGTTCGCGGCGGCCCCAAACATCAGTTCACCTGTCTTAGCTGCGGTCATTGGTGGGTAGCTAAGCCAGCGGGGGACGAAAATGGAGGAAAGCGACCTAGGATTCGACGATGACAAGATTTGGTTTGCGCCACCGTTATTTATGTGGGGCACCGATCCCTACGACTATGAACACCATGCCCGAGGAAGCCGATGGCGCAGAGAGCGACCAGCCAGACTTATACGACGATGGAGAGGATGAATGAGTGCAACACAGAAAAAGATGGATATGGGTTTTGGCGGAAGAAATCAAAGTCGAGAGGCTGGGTCATAGAGAGGGTGGTGCAGGGTGAGCCTGTTCGACCCGAAGATATTCAACTACGTCATAATGGGTCTCTACGCCCTCAATGCGGGGCGCTGGGCCATACACGGTAGTTGGGCAGATGTGAGCTACTGGCTCTCAGCCCTCGCCATCACCCTCACAGTAACATTCGGATATAAGCACTGATGGACCAACCGCACCAACCTGTGGCCTCATTAGAGGCTGCTGCGCCAACCCCCCAATGCCAAATATGTCAGTTCTGTAGCGCAGTGCTGAAACACATAGACCCGTGCAGCAATGAGGAACGCAGCAAGCTCTGTCTCCGCAGGCAACATGAAGCACTTACTTCTTAGCCTGCTGCTCGCCAGCCCAGCCCTCGCAAGTGATCTCTACCCAGCCCCAGACCTGACTGAGTATTACGAAATGCTCAGGATGCCGGACCAGCCGATGATTTCGTGCTGCGGGATGGGAGATGCTTACATTGCAGACGAGACGGAGGTTGACCTCGCAACCGGCGACATCATAGCCGTCATTACGGACACCCGTCCCGATAGCTTCACGCTTCCCGATGGCAGGACCATTAATCGGGTTCATATTCCGGCCGGGACTAGGTTCGTTGTGCCCAAGCAGAAGATCCGCAAGAAGCCAATCCCCAACCCGACCGGACATACCATTGTTTTCATTGGAGCGCAGATGAACGTCCTTTGCTATGAACCATTGCCGCTCGGATGAAGATACTTCTGATCCTTGTCCTGATAATGGCAGACGGCCCTAAGCAGACAGCGGTCGAAGTTCAGACGCTGGATGAGTGCTGGGAGCGCGCTGCCGCCGCTGTGGCCAGGGCCGACCTTCCCAAGATGCAAGAGGCTGGCGTGATGGGTGTGGGGACCAGCTGCATTGTTTTCCCGGCCCCAACTCAGGAATCCGACAGTGGACGATGAGTTCCCGCACTGGGCCTATTTTCTGGCCTGCGTAACCATCATTATCGTGTTCGGGATGATTTCAACGATACTCCCTTATTGGGAGTGATCGCTTATTAATGAAGCGCGGCCCCAATTAGAATGGCCAGCAGCACGACCGCAATCGCCCCCGCCACAAGCTCACACCCCCACAGAATTATAGAATCCAGCATTATCTGCTCATCAGCGCGTCGTCAATCATTTTTGTAATATCATCATGGCTCCCGTAGCAGCCAAATTCCCCGACATGATGATTTCTGATTTGCTGTAGCGCCGCCCGCAGCCGCCCTATCTCGGCCTTTAGTTCCTCGATATGCCCGTCTGTCGTTCCGTCTGTCATCTGCTCATCCCGGCCCAAGTCCGAGTTCTTCCAGCCCGCATGTGCATCTCGCCATTGGCTCGGTAATCTTGGCACAATCCCAATCGTGCCTGGCGTATTTCTCTAGCGCACCCCGCAGCTTCTCGATTTCGTTGGCCATTGCGGCCACGTCGCGCTCGTATTTTCCCCTAAGTTTATCGTAATCGTTCATTGTTGTGATGATAGCTCGCTATCTAATGATGATCGTCCAACTCTCAGTTTTCCCAATCAACGGCATCATAGCGGGACGTAAAAACGCCCCACGCCGCCTTTAGGCGCGGCCATAGCATCCACCATACCATTGGCCTAGCGGGGACGTAACGACCGTCAGGTAAGCCAGCCTGACAGACCTTGTTATTTTGCACGATGCTATCGGCAGTCCAAATTTCATAAGGCATTTGTTATCTTCCGATTAAGTCCAAAACGCCGCTATCGCTGTCCCGATGATGGCGAAAATTGGTATCAGCCAAACGTAAAACCAAAAGTCGGGGTCGTCTATTTGCGACACGACAGCGCCTCACTCGTCGATTTTCCAAACGCGCTTACGGTCCTTCGCAATGTGCTTGGCATCCCACTCCGCAATCCTGGCGGCAATGTCCTTGCCAGTCTTGAAGCCCTTGCGGCCATGCGTCCAGTAGGTCTTGATAGGCTGCGGTGCCCAATCGAAGGCGGCATCTTGCAGCGCCTTACGCGCCGATGGCGGAAGCTTCTCGTACGCCGCGAAGCTGTTTTCTTTTGTACTGCGATAGCTGCCACTTGAGTTTCCCATTTCGCGCTCCTTTCACGTTGCGAAGCGCATTATAGCAAATCGACTTTTCCAGATTTTCGAACATCAATGGGTTAGCGCCGACCTCGCTCTGACAACATTGAAGAATAAATTTTGCTTGACACGGTTTTTGGTTCCCTTACCAGGCGCACTATTCCACACCTCACACAACGCTCATCCCATTCCACAATCTCATTCCGACTTCGCTCTGTCGCGCGAACATTATATTGCAGATATTCATATTTATGACGGCACTTCCCGCTGCTCATTGTCTAGCCATTATTGCCCTGCCGCCCGAAATTTCGGTCGGTGGTTGTGTTGGTTTCTGGCCACTCGCCCATAATCAGCCATTAAGTCTTTGCACCAAGGTTCTGGCGCTTTCCTCATCCAACCAGTCTGCAAGCTGAACACGCGCCCTTGCGTCAATTATTCGGTAAACCGTCCACGAGTTATCCTGTGACGGGTCTTGCTCACAAATCCAGTCGGTTTCCATCGGTCGGTCCTTAAGCGGCGGCTATTACTTAAACAGCGCCATTGTGATCGCTAGGATCGGAATCAGGACGATCATCGCGAGAAACAAAAAGTTGGCTCCTGCCATCGAAAGTCTCCGTTGCTCAGTTGGCGGCGGTTAGCGTTCGCCAATACGATTATTGCCGCTCCGAATTTCCTTGGCGATTAGCTTGTAGGGCTTCTTTACGCGCCCGTTGCTGCGCCCCATGTTCTCGGCTACTCTCGCACACCGTTCGCGCTCCGTGGCGATGGCCTCCGCGATCAGGTGTGGCAATCCAGTTAGACCTGAAATTTCGACCACGGCCCGACCTTTATTTAGGTCTTGTCCAAAAATGACGGTCGGCATCAAAAACTCCTGTCGTCTGTTAAGGGCGCATACATGCCCTATCGTGGTTTTCCAATCGGCGTAACCTTTACCTTGACCACACGCCAACCGCGCTCGTGCAGCGTTTTCCAGTCTGTTGTTTTGTCACCCCGAACGTCCTTTGCCATTGCCCTGATCCAGTATGGGTTGACGCCGCGATTGTAGCCGTTCGCCCCATCATGGAACGCAGCAAACGCGGTGACTGATTTAATCTTCCTGCGCGGCATTACCCACCCCATCATGCCTGTTCGTAGGTTTTCTGGAATATGTCGGAGTCGCAGGGATAGACCTCGCCCTTGACGCCCTGAATAATGTAGTCCCCATGCTTGGCGCGCATATTGCCCTCCATCGTTCCGATCACTAGGACGAAATCATCATCGGTTTCGACAACCACGTTTTGTACCCATTCGGGCATGTCCTCGCCCTCAAGGTTTCTCCAGACCTCAACCTCAACCGGTTTCTTGCGGTAGCGCATTAGCCTCTCCACACCGCGCTAGGCGGTTTTCTGCGCCCTACATGGGGCCCAAAAGCCAATAAAATCAATGCGACCGGTGTAACGAGCGGACAATGGTCGCGGGCGATTCCGCTAGTCATTTCAACTTCCTTGGGCCCCGTTGGGCCCCATCGGTTTCTTTCTTCGTTCCACGCGCATTTGCATGACCTCCGCGATGGCTTCCGCATCACCGCGAGAGTATTTCTGCGTCATGCCTATGTCCGAGTGCGTGGCCGCCTTGCGGACTTTTTCGAGCGGGGCGCCTGCATCAGTTGCCTCTGAGATTGCGCCTGCTCTTGTATCCATGTTCCTAATGGAGCGATCAACTCCTGCTGCATCTGCAATACGCCGCCACGCGCGTCGAAAATCCGTCGCTGTGTAGGGGAGAGATGTTTTCTCATCGACAACAATTGGTCCACTTGCCGACCAGTGAGAGCGTTCAAGTATTCCAAGTTCCTCAGTGACCATTGGAGCCAATTGAAGGTCGATTGTGATTTCTTTCTGCCTTTTGCTCGTGATGTGCGTGCAGACGAAGTTGGCATCGACTTCCTTCCAGTCTAGGCCGCGAAGCCATTTCATGTTGCCGTTGGTGACTGCCGACAGCCCCGGCTCTGAAATTGGCACCCACTCACCGATGATGTCCTTCTGGCGAAGCGTCATTTCAAATTGGAGCGCTTGGGCGAGAGCGATAGAGGGACGACCGGCCTTGTGAGCCTCGCGCCGGATGGCGACTACCATGTCCGCCGTCAGCCTCTCGGTCCTCGGCTTCGCCATCTTGAAGCGCATGTCGCCAAGCATTTCCTTCAAGTCTCGGCAATCTCTATGCCCGAGGAGGGTGGCACCGAAAGTGCAGAGGGTACGTAGCATCCCGACGACGGAATGACCCATCGCAACGCGGTCGCTGTATTGCCTGTGCCATCGCAATAAGTCACGCGCAGTAAGGTCAGCGATCCTTTTGTCTCCAATATCTCGAACCACCACTCGGCAGAGACGGTCGTAGTATTTACGGGTTTCGTAGCGGCCCGCATGGTACGGCGACTCCTCGTCCGTTTGGTAGCACCGCGCGAGTGACGCAATCGTGCCATCGAATGTCTCCTCTGACGGCAAACCGCCCTTAGCCCAGATCAGCATTTCGGATTGCAGCGCCTCGCAGCGATCCCGCACATAGGCGATGTCGAAGTCGTCCATTTCGACGCCTGCCCATAGCCGCACAATCTTCGGCGCAAATCCCTTCTGCACCAGATCAGCGCGAGCCCGCCAGCGAGCCTCCCAACCAGTCTTTGTCTTGCGCCATTTGAGTCCGGGCGCGTTCTCGATCTTCGGCATGATGGCCTCCTGTGAGGGCATCACTTTAGCCCTCCGTGGCGATCAAGGTAAGCGCGAACTGCTGGCCAGTACCGCCTATTTCCCCACAACGATGACTTCTGCGGAAACTGATTGGCCCGCTTGGCGTCTAACTGCTTAATGACAGACCGTGCGATTTTCTCGGGGACGCCAATGCGCCGGATCAGCTCTGCGTCCGTGACGTAGAGTGTCTCCCAGGCATCCCTTTGAAAGTCGGTGTTGCTCACGGTTCACCTATTAATGGCACGGTACTCGTAGGCGGGATTCTCCCAACCCCCCAACCAGCGGCGGTCCACTACCTCTAGCCATCGACAATCTCTTGACCCTTCTGGATATTTACCAAGCCGGACAGGGTGCCAAGCGAACCAGCGATGCCACTTTCTCCAGGCCGCTTCTTTCTCTTTCCAAGTTGGTCCGCAATTCATTTGCATGGCGTTTCTCAATCACTATCGGCCAACATCGCGTTTATGAAAACCCTAGCCCTGTCCAAATCCCGCTGATTGTCAGCGAGTTCGGGCATCCAGAGCGATGCAACGCCTAGCGCGTAGCGAAGCTGTGCCACGCGGCGCGTCAGGTCATAGATTTCTAACTCGGTGTCAGTCATTGTTCGGGCGTTATCGCCTCACTCAGAATTTCCTCTAGCCTCGTAAGGAAGCTATCCTGGCCATCGTAGTTGTCGATGTAGTCCAGCGCCTCCTTGATTGCCGCTCGCATCCGGTAAACTTCCAGACCGCGCTCACTCAGCATCCCTTCCAGTTCTTTGTAGGTGGCTGGCATTTGCTAGTCCTCGATTACCAAAACGTCGTATTCTTTCTTGCGCAAGAATGATGCCGCCTCTTTGGCTGCCGCCTCTTTATTAAACCGCATGATGATGGCTGGCTCTGTGCTAGTAGCGATAACCACCCATTCTTTGGATTTCTTTGGTTTTGTCATGATCTAGTCCTTATCGCGCAGCTCGTTGATCCATGCTAAGACATCATAGTAGCCAGAGTTCTCCTCGGCCCAGCCGGGAGTTTTGAACCACTCCAGTAGGCGGCGCTCGATCTCTTTCAGAATCTCAGCGTCTGTCATGTGTCAGTCGTTAATGCTCAGCCCAACAATCGTCATTCTCGTAAACCCTCACGGCTTCGGCCTGCGGTAGTCGCAGGGCGAACCATTCCGCTATCAACTCAGCCGTTGGGTTCTTGATCTTCTCATTGAGAACCGTGTGATCCAGCAACCTAATGAGTGGCATGATTTCTGCGTCCATTTCAGAAAAATCAGCAACAAAACCACGATCATCTATTAAGCCGCCGAACACGATTTCTACTCGGTAGTTATGACCGTGCATATTCTTGCATTTATGCCCGTCCGGAACGTTGGGCAGAAAGTGTGCCGCCTCGAAGCGATAGGTCCGGCCTATTCTCATGGGATGCCCGCCCATTTGTGTGTCTGTTGACTCAAGCGCCACTCTGGATGAGCAAGGCAGTAAGCAATCGCCATCTGCGTATTGGCCCCCCGGTTATTCCCGTCCATCGGCTGTAGCGATTTGACGTTTGCGTAAACCTTGATGTCATCAAGGATTAAGCCATCCTGCGGAAAGACCACCTTTAGCTCACTAGCCTCGATTAGCTTGATGTCTGTACCAGCCTTGGGACTTAGACATATCCAGTCTGGATCGGCCTTAAGCGGCACCGTGCCGTTTGTCTCGATAGCAATGTAGAAATGCCGCTTGCGGAGTTCTTCCTTTAGGGCGGCATCGAACTGTAGAGCTGGCTCGCCACCAGTAAAGACGACCATACGATTAGGCATGATCGACATGCCCCAGGTTGCCTCAATAACTTGAGCTAACTGCTCCGCAGTCTCATATTTGTCTCCGCCGACAAACTCCGTGTCGCAGAACTTGCAGACCGCCGTTGATCTGTCCCGCTCTAATCCTGACCAAAGATTGCATCCAGCGAAGCGGCAGAACACCGCCACACGGCCAGTAAGGGCGCCCTCGCCCTGGATCGTCCGGTAAATCTCTTTGACGGTGTATGTCATATGGCCAACCCAGGTTCGGCATCGAGATTGTCAAGCCACCTAAGAACCTTCGGCAGATTGATGTCTGGCCCGAACTTTATGAAGGTGCCATCGGCGCTATCGCAGCCAATAGCAGCAGCAGCGCGGAGACGCTCCAGAGAATTGACGCGGCCCATATGCGCTTGTAGCGAGCGCCGCTTTGCAGTACGAACAGCATCGCGACCACCGCGAAACTTAAAGTCGGTGCTGCCACCCACAAATAGGACATCTATTTCCTCCCAGGGGGTTGTTTCTTCTTCCCACCCGTCTTGGGCCACGAAAGCAGAGGGCAGTCCGAGAAAGCGGATGCGCCGTAGCATAGGAATGGATCGCTCGACTGTAGCTCTGTGATCGCCAAGAACATCTGGAGCTGTCGCAAACAACGTCCGGCCTCTTGGCATCTTTCGCAAAAGTCGCTCGTATCGCTCATCGGTGTAGGCTTCTGGATTGTTGAAGCAGGCATTATCTGCCGCCACTGGAGCATCCTGTGGTACTTGGTTTCCCATGTCCGGCGTAATCATAAACCCCAACCTCGGATGCCTATGGCTGACAACGCAGCCGCTTAGATAGATCATTCACGAAAGCGCACGATTAACTCGGCATTGAGCGCCTCACACCAGTTACAGATTGATTCCCATTTTGGATTGAACTTTCCGGTCTCCCACCCGCTAACCACTGCATCATCATAGCCAAGCCTGCGAGCCAACTCGATCTGGCTAATGCCACGACTTGCCCGCACGTTGCGGAGCGCATGGAGAATTGGGTGAATCTGAGTGTTGCTCATTAATCTGTCAGTTACGTCCACTTGGGCGATCTGTTTGGCCTGACTGGCGGGTGATAAAAGCGCGATGTCGGCTCAATTCCCCCCCATGTAGTTTTAATCTCGCCGCGCAATGTCTCATTGCGGCGATAGCCTCTGTATGTCTCGGCCGCCCTTGGCTCCTTTTTCTTTTTCAACGTCTTAGTCCTTTGTGTCGGCGTCCAGCCAGCCAGCATTCGGTCAATCAAATCCGTGTCGAGGTGCCGTTCAAATCGCCGTCCCATTTGTTAATCCGTAGCTAATTCCGCGCGGGCGCGTTCAAGCGCAGCGCCATAGGTGTGAGGAAATTGCGCGGCAATGTCCTCAAGGGCGCCACCGAATGCGTCAGGGCGATTGTACTCAATACCTATCGCTTCCCCGTATTCGTGCAGCAGGCACATCTGGCAGTTCATGTAGATATACGTTTCTGCCGGATCGCGCGTTTCAAGATAGGAGGCCAGTCCCGCGACGGATGGCCCCGACCATTTTGGATTAAATAACATTTGCTTCTCCTACCACTCACCGTTGAAGCCGTAGTGCCGCCTGGATGATCGCGGTTCCCGCGCTGAAATCCCCAGTGACCGAATAAAGTGCAAGCGCATAGATAACGGGGTCGATTCCGCACTCGACTTGCCAAAATTGTCGTTCATTGCCGGCCGCATGTTGCGCTCGGTGATGCTTGCCACACATCGGCAGCACGAACCTGTCGTCGGGTCGAATGCCGATACCAGTGATAGGTTTTGCAATTCGTGCGTCTGCCATGCGGATATGGCAAGCCTCAGTCTCGATGTCATTTCCGCATCGGATACAGGGAAGCGAACGGATGAAATCGAGGTGCGGGCTGTCATGGCGACGTGCCGTCCGCATTGGGTTCTGCCTTTGCTACCGCGACCCAGACGCTCTCTCCCGGTCTGGGCCAGCCGAGGACCGACAACATTTCGTTGCCGGCCTCCATTGGGATTTCCAGCTTGATAGTGATCGTCGGCTTGGTTTCCATCGGCTTGAACCCGATGAACTCGGCTAGGAAAGCTGCCGGAGGCATGTCGGTATCGTTCATTTGATTTCCCTAAAACGGAATCGTGTCGTCTAAATCATTCTTCACTGACCGGCGCGGCTGAACGCCGGTTTCTATGCGATCCTGTCTCGCTGGATCCATAACGCAAATGCCATCACCCATCGGGGTCATGTGCGTCCCAAGAGAAATTGTCTGTCCTGGCCACTGGGAATAATCGCTTCCACAAATGTCAGCTATAATTCGTGCGTTAGTGGCATTGACAACAAATCCCTTGTTCTTCCCGATGAACTCAAGAACAAGTTTCGTTTTTTTAGTCCCATCCTTCTGCTCAAAAGCCTTCTTAACTACATTTTCGATAGTAACCGTCACCACTCGTCCCTTGATGTCGGTAGCCTTCAATGTGTTTCCGCTGTAGATGTCGTCAATGCTCGGCATGTTCGATTTCCTGTTTTGGTAAGCTGTAGTCGGTTAAATCAACTGGCAGATTGTCGTAGATTTCCTGCGCTGTTTTCACGAGTGCCAGCGCGGTTCGCAGATTTGTTTCGCAGATGTTGAGCGCGTCCCGTGCCCGTGTCTCGAATGGCCTGCGCTGCTCAAGCCCGATAAGTGCGCCCTGGATTTGCTGCGCGTCGTATTGCAACCAATGTGCGGAGCCCTCCAGCCTGTCCAGCCGCAACGACACTTCTCGGTCGCGCTCCCCATCATCCGGCCTCATTGGACTGCTCCGAAGTCTCTGGTTGAAGCGCGGCCAATCCCTGTATTCGTAGCCATTGCGAAATCGAGTTGTGTCCGTCGTCGCGCCATTTTTGATCGAGTGCCGCGAACTCCTCCTCTGTGAAGCAGGCCGTTATTGCCTTCTTGCGCCGATTGACCGGATGACTGTCGTATGGCGATGTGCCAATTATTTCCATCACTCGCTCCTGTTACTGATACGAACTGAAAGCCGCGAATATCGCGGGCGTGGATTCGGGACAGGCCGCCGCCAGAATTGTAATCTCTGACCATCCATGTGGTTTGAGAGATTGGGGACAGCAAAAGCATCACATGATGCCTTCTGACGGCGGCCGCCCCTGGCTGGGCGTGCGTTCGGGGGAAGAATCTCGCCCAGTTAGCCGCTAGATTGAGTCGAACATCGTCAATGCCGAGATACTTGCGAAGCCCGCAGCCGCAGTAGGCATGGGGACAGTCC
>Ga0065705_10002114_pt1 | contig 12109 bp, 12 predicted proteins | sample SwibulcommuniRL2_FD_59092 | JGI IMG/M metagenome (GOLD analysis project Ga0065705, IMG submission 59092) | Bulk soil microbial communities from switchgrass field near Rose Lake, East Lansing, Michigan, USA - RL2 Bulk Soil v2 (version 2) | ecosystem: Environmental > Terrestrial > Soil >... | reverse complement strand
GGGGGCCGGCGCACTCGGCGGCACACGCGAGTATTCGCTGTCGTGCGCCACGATGCGGATTTCGCAGCTGGACAGCTTCGGGTCGGCTTTGATGCGATTGATAAGCGCCGCTCCCCGAGTGGTCGCCGCGAACATCCGCTCGAGGGCGACGACATCGGGTCGCTTGCGCGTGATCACCTCGAGCGCGCGAAGCGCTTCCTGAGCCTGGAACGCCTGCGCGCCGCTGAACTCCTCGCGTTCCATGAGCGCCTGCAGATGCTCCGGTGCCGCGATCAGTACCGTGGACACAGAAAGATCAGTGTAAATCAGAATTCAAATGCAAAATTCAAAATGCACGCACGGATCGATGCACGTGACGAGCATTCAGATGCAACGGCGTGCCGCTGTTTGCATTTTGCATTTTGAATTTTGAATTACAGAATGACCGGAATCATGACCGGCGTCATGTGCACGAAATTGATCAAGAAGTATGGCGATCTTGTTGCCGTCGATCGGCTGTCCTTCGAGGTCGCTCGCGGAGANTGTTTCGGGCTGCTGGGTCCCAACGGTGCNGGAAAGACAACGACCATCGAAATCCTCGAAGGGCTGCTCGANCCGGATGCGGGAGATGTNCAGATTCTCGGACTGACCTGGCGCGGTCACGGGCGCGAGCTGCGGCAACGCATCGGCGTCCAGTTGCAGGAGACGCAGCTCGCCGAAAAGCTCACCGTGGAAGAGACGCTTCGATTGTTCCGCTCCTTCTACCATCGCGGGCGAACCATCGACGAACTGCTCCGCCTCGTGGAGCTCGAGTCGAAACGACGAAGCTGGGTGGGAAAGTTGTCCGGTGGACAGAAACAGCGACTCGCCGTCGCGTGCGCCCTGGCCGGCGATCCGGATCTCCTGTTCCTGGACGAGCCAACCACCGGGCTCGATCCGCAATCTCGTCGTCAACTGTGGCAGCTCCTCGGCGAATTCCGCACCCAAGGTGGCACTATTTTGCTCACCACGCATTACATGGATGAAGCAGAAACGTTGTGTGATCGGGTTGCGATCGTGGATCACGGAAAAGTGATTGCAGAGGGTTCACCGCGGGAACTGATTGCCAGCCTCGGTGCGCCGCGGGTCGTGACCCACCAGGGAACGCTCGAGGACGTGTTCGTCGCACTCACCGGCAGACACCTGCGTGAAGAATGAATACATCGATTGACCGCGGCGGATCGTGGCATCCACTCATCGAGCTCGCGCTCGCGCGGCTGCGCGAGTTCGCGCGCGAACCCGAGGCGATCTTCTGGGCATTCATTTTTCCGATTCTGATGTCGGTGACGCTCGCGGTTGCGTTTCCCGGCGGCGGCAGCAAACCGGCGATCGTCGGCATCGAACCGGGCGACGGAGCCAACGGCATTCGCGAAGCGCTCGAACGCGCGCCTGGCGTGACCATCCGCGAGATGGCGCCGGGGACCGAAACCCGGGCGCTGCGTGAAGGCGATGTCCACCTTCTTGTGGTTCCGACGAGTCCGCCAACGTATCGCTTCGATCCGGCGCGCGAAGAGAGCCGCGTCGCCCGGCTGCTCGTTGACGATGCGCTCAAGCACGCCGCGGGGCGGAGTGACCCGTGGTCGGCGCGCGAGGAGCCGGTGCAGGTGCCCGGTTCACGCTATGTGGACTGGCTGATACCGGGCATCGTCGGGCTCAACATCATGGGCACCAGCATGTGGGGCATCGGGTTCTCGATCGTCCAGGCGCGCATGCGAAAGCTGCTCAAGCGGCTGGTCGCCAGCCCGATGCGTAAGCGCGAGTACCTGCTCGCCCAGGTCGGCGGCCGGCTTGTACTGCTCGCGCCCGAAGCCGGCGTGCCGTTTCTGTTTGGCGTGTTCGTCCTCGGACTTCCAATCCGCGGCTCGCTCGTGACGACCTCGATCGTGTGCCTCATTGGTGCGCTTGCGTTCGGAGGTATCGGCCTGCTGACCGCGAGCCGTGCACGCACGTTCGAAGCGATTTCAGGATTGATGAACCTCGCGATGGTGCCGATGTGGGTGCTCAGCGGCGTGTTCTTTTCGTCCTCAAATTTCCCGGAGGCCGTGCAGCCACTGATCCAGGCGTTGCCGCTGACCGCGTTGATTGACGCGCTGCGCAGCGTCGTGCTCGACGGCGCCGGACTCGCTGGCGTCTCGCGCGAGCTCGCCATTCTCGCCGGTTGGGGGGTTGGCGGGTTCGTGATTGCCCTGCGCATCTTCAGATGGACCTGACTCGGATCAGCCTTTGCTGAATATTCGGCCAGCGCCGCGCGAGTGGAAGCGTGCGGCCGAATGAGGGCAAACGCAGACACGAACATGGCGGTTCACCGCATCATTGAGGCAAACGCTGCGCAACACGGCGACGTAGCGGCTATTAGGAGCGCCGGCATAACGCTCAGCTATCGTGAACTCAACCACCGCGCAAATGCGATGGCGAGACACCTCCTGGCGCACGGGTTTCGGCGTGGGGGTATCGCCACAGTGTGTCTTCCTTACGACGTCGAAACGGCCGTCGTTCTGCTCGGTGTGCTGAAGGCCGGCGGGTCGTACGTGTTGATGAATCCGGAGACGGCCGCAGCGGCGTGGCCGCGCGGAGTCTCGTTCGCCGAGAAGGTGGACGGCGACGAGATCCGCTATCGGATTGTGGATATTGCGCCAGCAGTTGCACGCGCGCCGCAGTCGTCCCCGAATCTTCCGATTGTCTCCAGAGGCACCGACCTGGCATGCGTGATCGCCGATAGCAACGGAGAGCCGTTGGTCCTGGTGCCGCACGCCACGATCATGTCGTTGAATCAGGGCTCGGCGCCAACGTTTGCCGAATGGTCTGGCGAAGCCGGAGCGCTCGATTTGTGGGCGGCCCTGATGAACGGTGCGACCGTGACGCTTACCGACGCGGCGTTCCGTTCGGCGGCGTGAGGTCGCCTCTGAACTTCAACTCATCGCGGGTGCTGCGCGGCTGGCGGGCCGGATCGTGGCCCCCTTCCGTCGAGTAGTAGCCGGACGCGCCGACCACGTTCTCCCGTTGTCCCTGCGCCGAGGGCCGCGGGTTTGCCGCACTCCAGAACACGAGCGCGACGCCTATCAACAGGAAGAACACGACAAGAGAACCGACGAACCACCGCAGCGCGGCACTGCGCGCGTGCGGCGCGAGCACGCTGTTGGGCGGGTTTTTCGGATTGCGCGTTTCTTCGTAGCGGTTCATCCCGTCTCCTCGAGCAGGAACGCCGCCAATATTATGGGACGATTGCGCGGACGAGCTGAACGGTAATCCTCTGCCGGCACTTCCAATAGCCGGCCCACGGATCCGTCTTCAACCTGGCGAGCCGTTTGGGCACGGTGAGCACGGTAAAGGAACGAGGATCCAGCGACCCGCGCAGTTCCTCCCATGTCAGCGGCACGCTGACGGGTGCACCTTCGCGGGCGCGGGTGGAATACGCCGCAATAGACGTGTTCGTCCGGTTGTTCCGAAGGTAGTCGATCAAGATTTTTCGCGAGCGGCCAGCTTTCGCGAACGCGGTCGTGTAGAGCTTCGGCTGCGCCTGCTCGAACCGTTCGCTCAGCGCACGCGAAAAATCGAGACACTGCTTGCAGTCGGCATGCGGCGTCAGAGGCACGACGATGTGGAGGCCGCGTCCGCCGGTGGTCTTCACGAATGACTCGAGCTTCAGCGCGGCTAACGCGTCGCGGATCATCCGGGCGCCGCGTGCCACTGCGGGCCAGTCAACTTCGTCTCCCGGATCGAGATCGAACACGAGGCGGTTAGGCCGCTCGACGTCTTCAAAGATCGAGTTCCATGTATGGATCTCGAGTACGTCCATCTGTGCCAGGCTGACGATGCCGCTGATATCGTCGGCGATCAGGTATTCGCCGAGCTTGGTTCTTTCCTTGATCCGTACGCGGCGCAGCGCCTTCGGCGCCCAGACCTTGGAATGCTTCATGAAGAAACACTCGCCACTGACTCCCTCGGGGCAGCGCACGAGCGTCAGCGGACGGCCGGCGACGTGGGGCACGATCCACTCGTTGATCGACTCGTAGTAACGCGCAACTTCGATCTTCGTCAGCTTCAGATCCGGATAGAGGATGCGATCAGGATGGGAGATTTCAACGTCTTCGACGGTCGCGCGTGCTCCTGTAGCGCGAGCCTTAAAGGCTCGCGCCACAGGTGGCTGGACTCTTACTGGTTTCTCCCGCCTGATTTCTTTTGGGTCCTTATCTGAACGAAGTCCTTGGAATGACGGATGACGAATCTTGCCGTCGGTCGTCCACTCCGTAAACACCACTTCGCAGACCAACTCCGGTTTCACCCAGTGGGCGTTGCGCCCCAGCCATCCTGCTGGCGGCGGTGAAAAGGGGGACGTCTTCTGCGCGATGCGCTCGAGCCGCGCGCGCAATTCGAGTGCAAGCTTGTGAGTGAATCCTGTTCCCACCTTGCCGCAGAACACCAGGCGGTCGCCTTCGTAGTACCCGATCAGCAATGCCCCAATCCCGGCGCGCATCCCCTCGGGATCAGTAAAGCCGCCGATGATGAACTCCTGGCGCTGGACGCACTTGGTCTTCACCCAGCCGCCATGCCGTCCCGCACGATAGGGCTGGTCGCGCCGTTTGGACACGATGCCTTCAAGTCCCGCGCGGCACGCCTTGGCGAAAAACGCCTCACCGTTGCCGTCAATGTGCTCGGAGAAATGAATGCGGCCGGTGCTGCGGCCGCCGAGAAGTTTCTTCAGCAATGCCTTCCGTTCTTCGAGCGGAAGGCGCTCCGGGTCCTTGCCGTTCAGGCGCAGGAGATCGAACACGAAGTAGACGAGCGTGCCGCGATTTTTTGCGGCCCCGGTGTTCTGCAGCGCCTGAAAACTGGTTCGGCCATCAGGCAGCACGACGGCCACTTCACCGTCAATCAACGCATCGTCGAGGCGAAGTTTGGCAACCGCGTCGGCGACCTCAGGAAACGCGGCGGTCCAGTCGTTGCCGTTGCGTGTGTACAGCGACACGCGTCCTTTGCGGACGCGTGCGCCGATGCGATAACCGTCGTACTTAATTTCGTGCAGCCACTCGTCGCCGGACGGTGGTGTGTCGACGAGCGTCGCCAACTGCGGCACGTAATCGGGGCGCGGCGGCATGCGAGACGGGCAGCAAAACGGTGCGGGCGATTTGGCGCGCGACGCGACGTGCGCCGGCGAGATCCGTCGGCGCGTAGTTGCGGCCCGACCCAGCGTAGCAGAGCGTCACCGCCCCGGCTACCGTTGGCCCGATGCGGATCGGAAACACGAGCGCCGATCGGCACGCGAGCCGCCGATGCAGGTCCGCGACGCTGCCTCGACGCGTCGGCTGCCCGTCGTGCTGAATGCTTCTCCGCAGCGATGGCCGCCCGGTGCGAATCACGTGAGCGACGGTGCTCTGAAGGTCGTCGCGGCGAATCCGGTAGATCCGCTGCAGCGCGCGAACAAGCCGGCCACCGGCGGGAGACATGTGCGCGGACGCGATGCAGACGATCGAGCGGCCGGCCACCATGAAGACCATGGCGAAATCGGCGAGCGCCGGAACAGTACGGCGCGCGATCTCGTCGATGCTTCGATGGGCGGCGCGGTCGCCCGTCGCGATCGAAAGAGTCGATCGAACCTGCTCGTCCATGAGCTACCTCGCTGGGTGTCCATGTATGTACATGCAAGCGGTATGCGCGTAGACTGCTCACATGTCGAACACAACGTCGCAATCGGCCGCCGCACCGCCCGAGGCCTGGATGCGCGGACCAATCGAAGGGATCGAGCCGTTATTGATGCCAGTGGCTCATGCGCTCGTCCAGGCGCGCGACGAGCTGGACCGGATGTCCTCCCAGATACCGGCCGAGCACGTCTGGCTGCGGCCTGGGGGCGCCGCATCGATCGGATTCCACGTCAAGCACCTCGGCGCGGCGCTGGATCGCCTCTGTACCTACGCGCGCGGCGAACGGTTGAGTGATGCGCAAAAAGAGGTGTTCCGGACGGAAGCGGAGTCGGGCAATCCACCCGCCCCTCTTGTCGATCTCGTGAACGACGCGAGTGCGCACATCGATCGCGCGCTCGATCAGCTCCGCCGTACTCCTCCCAATCACCTGCTCGAGCATCGCGGCGTCGGCCGTGCGCAGCTGCCGTCAAATGTTCTTGGCCTGTTGTTTCACGCGGCGGAGCATTGCACTCGGCATACGGGCCAATTGATTACGACGGCAAAAATCCTCGCGAATCGCTAGTCGGGCGTCCACATTGCAGCGCGTCCCCGCGCGAATTAACGAAGACGAGATTCAGGAGGGGACACAAGTGCACAAATGGATTGCTGGGAGTGCGTGCGCGGCGGCGGTAATGTCGTTGTCCGTGGCGTCGGCTCAAACATCTCCGCAGACATCAGGTGATCAGACGGCGCCGTCGACGAGAAGCGGATCGAGCGATACCTCGCAGCAGACGACGGGAACAGAGCGTCGCTCGGATTCCAATCGTTCGACGAATACGGCTCAGCGCGTGACGATGACCGGATGCCTGATGCACGGAACCGATGCTCGCAACGCAGGCTGGACACTTTCGAACGCGTCGCCAGCAGCCTCCAGCAGCAGCTCAAGTCCCGCCACGAGCCGCAGCGGGAGCCCCAGCAATGACGGGAGGTCGGCCGGTGGTAATCGAAACGGAGAAACGGGAGGTGGCGTCTCAGGATCGACCTCAACTGGGACGAGCGGCGCCCGAACTAGGACGACCAGGGACACCGAAGCGCAGGGTGCCGGCGTCACTGGCTCGACCGATCAACGGGGAAGCACCGTGGGCGCGGGTGCGACCGCTGGCGCGACAGGGAATACATCGACCGGCCAGAGCTCTACGGCGGGCACGTCCGCGCGTGGAACGACATATCGACTTGAAGGAGTGAAGAACCCCGACCAGTACAAGAACAAGCGTGTTGAAGTTGTCGGTACGACCGAGGCGAACAGCGCCGCCAATCAGATGCTACGCGTAACTTCGGTTCGCGCAATTGAAGGGAGCTGCCCGTAGAGCCACGTTGGCCTGGCTTGTGCGTCTTGAATCGGGTTGGTGCCTATTGCACCGACCCGGTTTTTTTTCATGGGAGGACGACATGAGCAAGGCGAAATTGAGCGCCACGTGCGCAGCCGTCGTGCTGTCGTGCGCGTTCGTGTCGGCGCAGACGAGCAACCAGGGACGGACTCCTGATAAGCCGCTGCCGAACAGTGCCGCCGCCAAGAGTCCGCAGGCGGCGACGATCACTGGCTGCGTCGTGCGCGACGCTGCCAACGGTGGGCAGCCCACGATTAGTTCGAATGGCATTGCGTATCAGTTGACGGGAAAGAGCGACAAGGACTTCCAGCGCTATCTTGGTAAGCGACTGGAAGTGACCGGCATGCTCGACTCCGGTTCGACAGGCGCGCGGGCGACGAGCGGCAAGACCGATGAAACGACCGGCGCACCGAGGGATCAGACCGCGACGGCGGGGCAGTCGGACGTGCCCGCGACCGGCGCACAGCGTGACAACACAGCTCCCGAGGAAGTCCCGCTGGCGACGGATAAAGGGAGGACGACGGCCGATCTCACCGCGCGGATTCAGGTGAAAACGGTGAAGATGATCGCGCCGAATTGTCTATGACGGCTTGAGGCTCATGGCTTCGGGCTTTGGGGTTTTGTCTTAAGCCCTGAAGCCCGGAGCCCCGAGCCCCGATGCTCACGCAGGCTTGCGAGCCAGGCTCTCGCCGCTGCGGGCGGCGCGGACCTTCTGCAAGGCGCGGCTTTCGATTTGCCGCACCCGCTCGCGGGTCACCGACAGGCGGCGGCCAATTTCTTCGAGCGTGTACTCGCGATCCGTCCCCAGCCCGTACCGGAGACGAAGCACTTCTCGTTCACGATCCGAGAGCGGCGCCAGCGCGCGCGTGACCTCGTTGGACAAATCGCCCTCGAGTGTCGCTTCTTCCGGCGATCGAATAGAGGTGTCGCGGAGCAGCTCACCGAGCTCGGTGCTGTCGTCTTCGCCGACCTTCATCTCCAGCGAGTACGGCGTCTTTTGCGCGTCGAGCAGCAGCCGCACCTTCGAGACGGGCATCTTCAGGCGCTCGGCCAGATCATCGGGCGAGGGATCGCGGCCCCGTTCGCTGCGCAGCGCTTTGCGCTCCTTCTCGAGCCGGTTGAGCGATTCGATGACGTGAACGGGGAGACGAATCGTGCGGCCATGATCCGCGATGGCTCGCGTAATCGCCTGCCGGATCCACCACGTCGCATACGTCGAGAATTTGAAGCCGCGCCGGAACTGGAAGCGATCGACGGCTTTCATGAGCCCCAGGTTCCCTTCCTGAATGAGATCCAGGAAGGACAGCCCACGGTTCATGTATCGCTTCGCGATGGACACCACCAGGCGAAGATTCGCTTCCATCAGGAAACGTTTCTCTTCACGAACGGTGTCTTCTGACGCCTGCACGCGCGCATACCGCTTGCGGAACTCAGCGCGCGCGAGACCCACGCGCGCCTCGAGCTCATGACAGCGCGTCAGCCGCTGCTCGCGCGGAACCTGCTCCAGATTTCGGAATTCTTCGTCCACATGGCGCAGTTCCGTGACGACGTCGTCAACCAGCGACGGACGAATCGGCTGCGCGGCCAGTTCCTCGGCGATCGCTTTCCGCGTCCGTTCGATCTGAGATTCGAGCTGCACTCGCGTTCGGGTGCCGAGACGAGGATGTTCGAGCCGAACGCGCGCGCCGTCGATAAGCAGTCGGCGCCGCTTGATGCGAGCGAACGCCTTCAAGACGGGCGTGATGTGTTCTTCCTTCAGCTCGCCGCCCTCAGGCAGCAGAATCAACTCCGCCGCGGGCTCACCTTTACTCCGAATACGGTCCGCAAGAGCCACGAGCGTCTGGACGGCTGACGGAATATCGCCAAGCATCATCACAAGATCTCGCTGCGCATTCTCGATGCGCTCGCCGATGACGCGCTCTTCGGCGGCTTTCAGCAGCTTGCGCTTGCCGATGTGCTGCAGGTAGACACGTACGAGGTCGACTTCCTCGCGGCCGACGGGTGCGCCCGCCTCGAGTTGCTCCTCTTCGTCGGTCTCGACCGTCTGGTCCTCGAATGCCTCGGGCTCCTCATCGTGGAGGATCTCCTCGGGGCTTGGCGCAAACGGCTGCCCTGCATCCTCGAGCTCGTCGTGTGTCTCTACCGCAAGGCCGAATTCCTGGGCGCGGTGACGCCAGTCGAGCACATGCGCCTGCTTGGACTGGTCGCTCCAGTCGATGAGCGGCTTCCGCCGCCGGCTTGGCGCGAACTCGAGCGTTTTCGGGCGTTCCCGTGGAGCTTTCGCCATATCGATCTCGGGTAGCAAGGACCTTACCCTTCTAGGACGGCTGAACGCTCTGAAGAGTTTCAGGGCCCCAGGCGAGCGTGTCCTGGCGCGGGGAGAAGTGAAGAACAGGCGCAATTGCCGGGAGTCGGACGCCGGCAGCCTCCGTCATGGTGTTCACGGTGAAGGTCGCTTCGGCACGGTGCAGCGTCCACGGCGGATGATGAATTTCGAGACGACAGGCACGAAATCGTGCGTCGACGTTGTACAGGCAGTAACGCTCTGTCAGGAAGTGGTCCAGCGTACCTGGCTCAGCGTGGAACGGCGGCCCCACGGGCTCGTAACGGGCGACCAGTTCCGCCGGACCGCCGTCCCCGACGCGGCGGCTCGAATAGTCAACACGCCGCGTTTCACAGTGGACCTGCATCTGCGCCGTGAAATAGGGGAGGTGAAGTAGCGACCGTGCTGCGGCGACGGCAAGAGCACTCTCCGCATCAAGGCTGAAAAAATAGACGCCAGGCTTGCCGCCGACCGTCACGTACGTCCGGACATTGAGTTCCGCGAACTCTGAGATCCACGGTAGTGCGGGCACGAAGCGAGGCGCCACATTCGTCATTCGAAACGGTACGACGCCGATCCACGCCTGCCCCTCGTAAAGATCGAGCGGCAGCCCTGGAGGCACTCGGTCGCGCAGCAGCGCGGGGTCCACCGGCCAATGTGCGAACAGCAGGTTGTGCCAGCTCTGCGTCATCAACCACGGCGAAGCGGGCAACGGCCATGGGCGGTGAGCCACCTGATTGACGACGCCTTCAGGAAAGTCGTTGGCCATCAGTCATCCATTACAATCCGCCTGATGAGTCGCCTCTTCCTCGTGTGCGTATGTGTGGCAAGTTTCTGGGCATTCGGTCCTGCTGTTCAGGCTCAGTCGGAGGCCGCGTCGATTAACAACGAGCCCCACCACAAGCGCCTGCTCTACACGAATGATCTTCGGATGTGGGACGTCACACTGCCGCCCGGCCAATCGACACCGCCTTTTCGCCACGAGTACGACGTCGCGACTGTCGTCATCGGCGATGGGACATTGAACATTCAGCGTAACGGAGAACAGCTCTCCGCGTCACCGAATGCCCGCGGTTCTGTGATCGTGGGGGAACACACTGGCGCGCCGGCAACCTACCGCCTCGACAACAGCGGGACGACAGAGTACCGCGCGTTTGAAGTGGAGAACATGCGCGAAGGCAACTGGCCGGCGGCGCAGCTTTTGACCGCGCCGGGATCCTCGGTGTTGAAGGAGAGTCGCGCGTTCACGATTTACGACGTCGTGCTCAAGGCGCGCTCGCCAGAGGTTATGCACGATCACACAGGCGCGACGATCATCGTCCTCCTGGGCGGCACGCTGGAGCAAGCCGGCATCGGCGGCACCGATCCCGTGCGCCTCTCGCAGCTCGGTCAATGGCTCCCGCTTCCACGGCTGCAGTCGCATGCGCTCACGCCCGTGGGCAGCACCGACGCGCACGCCATCGAGATCGAAGTGAGGTAATCGGGAGACCGCCTCTCCTATTTGAGGTAGCGAGCTATCACGTCGGAAGCACGTTGGATAGTTCGCCGAAGCTGCAGAAGTGATCCCCACTGTGATGCGGAATGCCATTTCGTTTGGTGACGGGAGCGCGATAGGGAGCGACGGCTCTCCGCGGAAAGAAGTTGCTCGAGAAGCGCCGCGTTCAGGGGCGAGAACTTGCACGCGGCGTCGAGCCGCGAGAGTTCCGCTGTGGTCAGCGGTTCGGCTCGTTTGGGCACGCGCGCATGCTACCAGCCAGCACGAGATCTTCGCCAGCCACGAAAATTGTCATTGGAACTCGCCGTCAACAAACCTCTGGCCTAGGCCTGGTGTCTGATGTCCGCCCGGACAGCCGTCGCCGGTGTGATGAGCAAGAACTGCGACGAGTGGCCAACCTGATGGCGAGCCAAGAAACGGAGTGACGGAAAGCGCGATAACAGGGAAACCATGGGCGGATCACGATNCNAACTCAAGGGCGTGCCGCACCCAAACAAATGCATCAACGTCGATGAAGAAGCGCGCGTGGCCGCGTCGTCGAGCTTGAATCGGACGACGAGCTCAGGTGGATGCCCCCGGTTGTCGAAGGCTATCCGGATGGTTGTGTCCTGACGTGCGAGCCACGCCTTTGCTGAATCAGTCAGCGCAATCTGCGTTGTCAGCGGCAACAGAGACGCCTATCCCCCCGTTCGCGCAGAACGTGGCGACACCGGCAGCTACACACGGAACGAAGCTGCGCGCGGTCAACAGAACTTGCGCGGCGCAAGGCCTCAGTAGATATGAACTGGAATAGCGTTAACGCTGGATTGTCGTCACAGTGAACGGGCTCGCCTGGTCACCAATGAGAACGCGCAGGCGCATTTGATGCCGTCCTCTGTCTATCAGGGTTGGCTCGGTTTCGCAGTGATCGATTGTGCACGTCGCGCGCATCAATCTGCCCTCGATTGCGTCGTCGAGCCACAACTGAACACTGATGTTCGCCGGGTATCCGTTGTTGTCGAACGCTACGCGCGACTTGGAGGAGTCTAAATGCGCGAACGAAGCGATCGAAAGGAGGCAGCCGACAAAACCTACGACGACGGCGAATCTTTGCGCGGTACTCATGTGACTGTCGGCAATTGTCTACAGCACGACGAATGCCGGTCGGAACGTGTGTGGTTGTGTGCAAATGCGCGAAGGCGTTGCGAACGAAGTCACGCTCCGAACAGGAGTTTTCCCGTATTTGGGCGCCGCCGAGGAAGACGAAACGGACACGGGCGCCCGTCGG
>Ga0065705_10104672_pt1 | contig 12111 bp, 24 predicted proteins | sample SwibulcommuniRL2_FD_59092 | JGI IMG/M metagenome (GOLD analysis project Ga0065705, IMG submission 59092) | Bulk soil microbial communities from switchgrass field near Rose Lake, East Lansing, Michigan, USA - RL2 Bulk Soil v2 (version 2) | ecosystem: Environmental > Terrestrial > Soil >... | reverse complement strand
GCGGGCCGGGGGCGGGGAATAGCCATGCACCGCCACTGCGAAATCCTGATTCCGGCGACCGACGACGTGGAAGGTGCCGTGTCTGCCGTGATGGCGAAATTCAACGAGGGCACCGACGACCGCGAGCCCGGCGCGTTCTGGGACTGGTACGTGATCGGCGGACGCTTCGCTGGGAACAAGCTGCTCGCCAAGTACGACAAGGCCAAGCTCGACGCCTTCTACGACTGGCTGCACGCCGAGAAGGTGACCGTCTCGGGACTCCAGTGCGGCAAGCAGGAGTTGAGCCCGCCGTCGCAGCGCGAGAAGGTCGATGCGAAGTGGAATGAGATGTTCCCGTCAGCGCAGGCCGACGCGCCGTGCCCTCTCTTCGCGCACTCGAACGATCAGTACGGGCGCGCTGGGAACGGGACGCTTCCCGACGACGTGCTCAAGGTCGGCGACGTGCCGGAGCGCCTGCGCATGGAGCGCGTCATCATCGCGGGGCGCGGATACAACAGCGAGTCGAGGGACTGGACCGGCGAGCTAGAGGCGAAGTTCATGCTCGCCTCGGACGCCTGGAACGGCTGCAACCACATGCCCGTGAAGTGGGATGGTTCGCTCGCCGACGCGCTCGCGCAGTACCGGGAGAGTCTCTCTAGCTGCAAGCCGGAGTACGCCGCGCAATCCAATCCGACCGACGACTGGCTCGCAGTGACCGTGGACTATCACTCATGAGAATCTCACTCGGCTCTCGCTTCACCTCGGCGGAGGCGAAATGAAGATCAAAGTCGGAATGTGCTGCTCTAGCACGAGCGGCGGCTCGGATGATCGGGTCTTTCACTTGGCCGTGCGCGACGAGTCGAGCGGTGTCGAGTTCCTGGACGTGAACATGACCTGCGAGGAGTTCTCCATGATGCTGACGGCGCACCACACTGGCGGCATCGAGGCCGACGTGCGCGGCTTGGATCGCATCGGCATGGCGCTGGAAACCAAGGAGGTCCAGGTGCCGTTCGACTTCTACAAGGCAGGCATCGGTGTCGAACGCGAGTCTCACATAATGGCCGCGCTCGCGCCGTTCGAGGTTGACGGCTGGACAGCGCGCAAGTCCGACATGACCAATCACCACCGGACGACCGGCAAGGGATTCCAGCGCGTCGCGTTCTCAAGGAATGTTCCGAAGGAGTCCAAATGACCCTCTCCACGCTTCGAGAGTTGAGCGCGGCGGCGACGAAACGCCCGTGGTTCACGCCGGCGACCGGCCCGTGGATCGCGTCGGTGGAGCGCGTCGTCATCGGCGAGACGCCGGCCCGCGACAGCGACATCGCTTTCATCGTCTCCGCCGTGAACAGTCACGACGCGCTGCTGGATCTGGCCGAGCGTGCCGTGGAACTACAACGCGCGCTCGACAACGGCCCGATCTCGTCGGAATTGAACGAGCGAACCAACGCGCAACGGTTCGCGCTGCGCAACGCGATTCGCGCCCTGGAGCAGCCCCGTGGATAGCCTCAAGTCCCGTCTCGCGTCGCACGGGCTGGCGATACCGGAGAGGCCGGAACTATCCGACCGGAACACGGGACGGCTGCGCGGCAGGAGCGACATCATCGACTACGTTTGCGACCTTGAGCGATGCTTGGCCGCGCTCGCCGCGAAGGTCGAGGAGCGGGACGCGGACAGGAACACGCTGGCTGATGCCGCCGTGATCCAACTGCTAGGCGACGAGCCGGAAAACTCGCGGATCGAAATCGAAGACATCGCGCGCATCCTCAAGGTTTCCGAGGACAGCGTTCGCGTCGTGGTGCAGCGCATGGAGGCTCGCGGGCTCATCAAGTACGTGCCTCCCGCCACCCCGCCCGCCGACGCGAAGGAGCCTTGCCCGGAGTGCAGCGGAACCGGGATGCGTTCACCGATCACGAATTGTCCAGTCTGCCGTGGGGCCGGGAGCGCGCGGGCGTGAGCGAGCGAAAAGCATGGTGCGTCGGCGGCAGCACCGGCTCTCAAGCACAACGCGAGTCGGCGATGGCCGTCTTTCGGCAAAGCCACGGCGCGATCGTCACCGGGAGTTGGAAGCATCAGTGCCGCTGCGGCTCGATCGTAGGAGCGCCGTACCGCACACGGCTGTGGTGTACGACGTGCGGCGTCGAGAAAATACCGCTCGGATCTGGTCCGTGCGGATGCGAAATCTGCAAGTGGTTCAAGACAATCGAAACCCAGCTGCGCGACCGCGCGGCGAGAGAGACGGAGGGGAAATGAAGAAGAGTCCGACTGTGCGCGAGCCGAAGGCGCTCGCCAACATGACCGAGGCAGAGCTTGACCGCGAAGCCTCGAAGGCGATGCGCGACCGTGCCGAAGCGAGCGAGCGATGGCGCGCTCACGATCAGGGCCGCGACGAGGAGCAGCGCCTTGGAGCTGATGCCGAGTCCCGATGCCGCGCCGTGCTCGCGGAAATGGAGCGTCGCGCGAAGATCCGTCTGGAGCCGCCCCAATGACCGCGCGCAGACCGGCCAAGGCGACGTGGAGAGATGCGCTGACGGCCTACTTCGTTCTGCGCTCCGACGACATCGACGAGCAACTATTCAAGGCGGATCGCGCTATCCGCAAGGCCTGTGCCTCCAAGGGACTGACCAGAGTCCAAGTGGAGTGCTTCATCGACGGCTACCTCACCGCCGCCGCGAAGTACGCCCGTCCCGCCCCTGCCAAGCGCGCGAGGGGGAAAGGGAAACGATGAGACCGCTCAAGGTCTACGGCTGGAACGAGGACGGCGTGCATCGCTGCATCGTCGCGGCTCCGAGCTGGGCAGCGGCGCATCGCGCGTACTGCGCGCAGAAGGGGCTTCCCGACTGGATGCGCGCTCGTGAATTGCCGCGCATGAAAGCCCACGGCTGCGAAACCGGCAACGCGCGAGAGTTGGAGATCGCGCACGCTGCGCCGCTCACGGTGTTTCGCACGAAAGACCGCAACCCGCCGAACTACGTCAAGCTGGAGAACTTCGCATGACAACCACCCCCGCGCCGAGCGAGAAACCGCGTCAAGAGTTGCCGCTCTCGCACTACCGTTTCGTTCCTCTTGAGAGGGCTATCGTGCCGCCGGGCGGGCTGATCCAGCACATCAAGGATTCGTGGTGGTGCGTGCATCCCGAGAAGGGCGTCGCGTTCTACGTTGGAGCCAACGGAAAGCACGAGTCGCCGCAATGCAACACGATCCAGTCGATCACGCAACGGCTCGCGCCGTCGTGGGCCGAGGTTCAATTCATCCCGTCAGTGTTCCTTTCGATCGACCCGCACGATTACGTCTAGCCATGAACGCGCCGAGCGAGAAACCGAGTGAGCAGGGACCGAGCGCGGAGGCGATGAAGCTGGCTGGTCGTCATCGCCCGTCGTGTCCGTCGCTTGGCGGCAGATTCAAGTGCCAATGCGACGTGAAGGCTCGCGCCTTCGCAATCGACTTGCACGTTACATCCGCCGCGCAGGCGGAGCGCGCCGAGATCGTCACGATGTTGCGCAAGTCGGCCGACTTCTACGGTGCGTCGAAAGCGATGGGCATGGCCGACATGGCGCGTCTGTGGGCAGATCGAATAGAACGTGGCGTGCGTCTTGCTGAACAGTCCGACGCCGCCGCCATCCGCACCGCGCCGTCTGAGCGACAAGGAGGGGAACCCGATGGTCAGTAAGAAGTGCGAATGCTGCGGCGAGACGTTCCAGGTCAAGGAGTCGTGCGCGTCGCACAAGGCCATGTGCTTGCGTTGCAGCCTGTTGCAGCGCGCGTACAGCGAACGCAAGTTCGACCTCGGCGGCGCGCGGTACGACATCGGCAAGGAGCACGGCCACTACGAACACGACAAGGAGCCCCGTTGAGCGAGCAACTGAAAGCGGAGCCGGTTGAAGAGCCGCGCGACGACGAACTAATCATCCTCGCTGGAAACTTCTGCGAGGACGGCGAGGACGTGGCGATGCTCGCGGACGAAATCGAGCACGTCGTCACCGAGCGAACCGCGTCGCTTACCGCCGCCCTTTCCGCCGCGCAGGCTGAGAGCGAGAGGGTCAAGGCGGAGCGGGATGAAGCGCGAGCCAAGCTGGCCCATGCGGAGGCCGACGCAGAACAGGCCATCGCGTACGTCGAAGCCGAGCGCGACGCGGCGGGGAGAAGGAACGCGGAACTGGTCGATGCGATCTTCGACGGCGGCAACTGGAACGCGCTTTGGAAGGCTGCGAAACTGACCGATGCGGAAGTCGAGGCCGCGCAAAATCGGAACGAACCTGGACCGTCAAAATTGCGCGCCGCCGCTGCCGAGGAGAACGCGACCCCGCGCGCGAGCGGCGAGGAGGCGGAGTGAGCTTCACCGGATTCATGTTGAGCACCTGGGTCTACATCGTCCCGGCGCGCGGACCTGGGAAGCGATGCTGCGCGTACCAGAGCGGGAGCCGATGCGTCAAGAAGCACGCGCACTACGGCGAACACCAGCTACCGAAATCCGTCCGCGCCCTGCGGCGACTGCGAGAGGAAACTTCCCCCCACCCCAAGGACTGACCCATGCCCGCCGCCGCCGTGAAACTGAAACGAATCAAGCCCGAGCGTGGGAACGCAAAGACTGGCTGGACTCGATGGGTTCAGCCAGTCATGCGCGGATATCTGCTCGCGTGCTGCGACTGCGGGCTCGTTCACCGCATGGACTTCCGCACAAATGGCGAGGTGGTCCAGTTTCGCGCGCAGCGTGCCAGGAACTACACGGCGAGGCAGCGCCGGCTGCGCCGCATCAAGGTTCGCCGTGCCGAATAAGTACCGCGCCGAAAGCCGCGAATCGCAGGCCGCAAGAAAGCGCGAGCGATCATGCACGCGCAAGGCGTCGTTCGCGTCGAAGGCCGAAGCGTTCCAGAAAGGCCAGCGCAGCTACAAGTGTCGATTCTGCGGACTGTGGCATCGCAGCGGAGCGTTCGCCAAGTTCGTTTCCGATCTGTCGTATTTCAGGACTAGCCCATGACCGCCATGCCCGCCGCCGACAAGAACGAAATGACCGAGCACGAGGCGCTTGTCGCCGTCGCCATGCAGGCGATGGGTTTCAGCCCGCACTACACGACTTGCGCCGAATTCGCGCGCAAAGCCTTGCTGAACGCAACTGCCGACATCAAAGCCGCCCTCGCGCGCTCGACCGAGACGGGGGCGGAGCGAAACGTCCTGAACGGGCCGAACATGCTGCGCGCGATGCGTGAGGACGAGTTGCGCGCTTGCCACTCGGATGCCATGCAGGAAATCAACGACGCACGCGCGGTCGTCGCGCACCTTGTCTCATGGCCGCGCAGGAACGAGGAGGCGCGGCTTGTGAACGTAGTGCGCGATGCTATCGCCGCGCTCGAAGCCCGTCTCTCCGCCGCCACGGCTCGCGCGGAACGGGCGGAGGCGCGCGTTGCGGAGCAAGATCGAATGCTGGCCGATGCCGAGCGTGTTGGCAAAATCGACTTGTTCGGAGCGACGATCCCCGGAACGAACGATGTCGTGATGAAGGACGCGCAGGGATGGGCGAAGATTTGCCTCAAGTTGAACGCGACGGCCAATGCTGCCGAGCAGGACGTCGCACGGCTGCGCAGGAAGGTCGAGAACCTGGAGACGATGGCGAAGATGGGGCCGCCGCCGAAGCCGCCTGAATACTGGCAGGACGCCTTCTCCGAACTGCGCGAGAAGCTCTCCGTTGCCGAAACCCGCGCCGACGCCGCCGAACGCGCGCTCGCGGAGGTCAAGGCGCAGATCGACGCGGTGAGGGGGGCGCTCGGCTGTTGAAGTCTCACACGAACGTCACGGTGTTCCTCGACACGGAAAACTACATCCGCCTGCGCGTCCTGAAAGGAAGCTGGGGCGAGAAGTCTTACAGCAGTACACTCAACCGCTTGATCGCCGAGAAGGCGCAGGAGACAGAGATAGATGCCATTCAAAGTACCCACGAGATCGTTCGGCGAATTGGAAGTGAGATACCGCCGCAATCCTGACGGGAGCGGCTCTCTCATCGTTCCGGCGTGTACGAAGACGCTGGACGAGTGGAACGCCGATCCGATTGGCCCGCCGCCGATCCTCGGACCTGGCGACGTGACGACCACAACGCTTTTCCCGTCGTACATTCACGCCGCGCTCACCGCCGACATCGCCGACGCCAAGGAGCGCGAGGACAAGAAGTTTGCCTACCAACCGCCGCAACCTGAACCGGAGGAAACCATGAAGAAGCCTGAACCGAAGCCGAAGAACAAGGGCGGTCGCCCGCGCAAGAATCCCGTGAAGCAGCCGGTCGCCGTCGCTCGCACCGAAGACCTCGGCGAGAAGATCCCGCCGCCGCTCAACGTGGGCAGCGCTGGCTTCGCGTCGCCTGCGGAGTTCGGGATTCAGCCGACACGGCCGGCGACGAGGCGCTCGTGACGAGCTTCGTCCGTACTGCCGGCGAGATCAACCGGCAAGTCCGCATCGTGCGCGAGCTGGTCAAGGAACGCCTGCGCGAGCCAGAGCACGGGCAGGTTCTAGTCGCGCTCGCGTTCATCGAGGGCGTTGCCTGGAGCTTGACTTCGCACGACGACGTGCGGCCTGAGAACAAGCAGGAGAAACCGGCAAGATCGCGCCCCGCTCAGACCCCGTGAGCGAAGCGCGATAGGTAGCCCGCTCAGGACACGGGCTCCGTGGTTGGCAGTCTAGCCGTGCTTGGACAGCGGTGCGCCGAATTCGGCCCAGCCGAGGATCAGGAAGAGCAGGATGACGAGGAGGGAGTTGCCAGCCCCGCTCCAGTCCTTGCCGCGCACGATAGGGACCGCGCCCAGCACAATGTAGAGCAGGAGACATATCCAGTACGCGAGTTGTAAGCTCATTGCTCGGGGTGCTCCTTGTCGTAGTCCGTGTCGAACTTGCCCCTGCGGGTGTCTTCCTTGGCCGTCTGCGCCTTGGTGTGCTTCACGTCGTCGAACCTGTCGCGCCGCGCCTCTTCCTTGACGATCTCGGGCGGGTCTTCGGCTTTGGTCGCGGCGGGCTTCGCTTTGGCTGCCTTTTCAGGAGCCGCGCAGACCGATCCGTCAAGCGCTCGCCTGGTGCCGTCCGCGTCCACGGTGAACACGCAGCCAGCGGGATCGACCGCACGACCGTTGGCATCCACGTAGAACGGACGGCCCTGCGCGTCAATCTGCGTGTTGTAGGGCTGCCCCTCACTGTCGGTTTGGCCGACAGGGGTGCCGGTCTCGTTGGTGAGACGGCCAAGCCCGTCGATCTTGAGCGGGCTCCCTGTGAGCATCGACACGAGCGGATTGACCGCTGCGCCGGTCGCGGTCAGGTTTGGAGTCCACGACTTGACGGTCACGGAGACCGGCTTGGGTTGCGCGGCCGGACGGCCTTGACCTTCAACCGTCCTCCCGATCGCGTCTACCGGGCCGGGGGGCGCTGCTGATGTGATTGTGTGCTTCATGGTGCGGTCACAGTAGGCGTTCCCGTGGACCGATCAATCAGTGGATCTACGCACTCAGATCAGCCACCAGATCAGACACGCCGCCAGAGATATCGCGATCCAACAGCCGCACCCGATGACCAGCCCGGAGCAACCCAATCGTCCGCGGCTCACCAGTACAGCATTCCGAGCAGGAAGCCGATCGCAAGCGCTACGCCGGCAACGACGCCAATAGCGGTCATGTTGTCGTTTCCGTACTCATCGTAGAACCAGCGCTTGATGTTCATGCGTGCCTCACAGGTGTTCGGGACGTGCGGAGACCTAGTGTGCGGAGCAGCGCATCGAAACGCGGGTTTTTTCCGGTGAGCATGTCGAGCAAGTGTGCCCGCTTGAGCCACGCGAGGAGCGCCAGAAGCCAGAGCCACGGGTGCGCGTACCACGGCGTCTCGGGCGGAGGCGGCGGTCGCGGTGCGCCTGAGAGCCTGTCCGTCAGAGCCTCTGCGCGGTCGTTGGTCGCATCGGCTTCGACGACAGCGCTCGTCGCCATCGCACCGATCGCGCCCCCGGCAATCGCGCCGCCAGGACCGCCTAGAGCCAGCCCGGCTCCGGCTCCGAGCGCGCTGCCACCGCCGACGAGACCAGAGCGTTTCAGCGCGCCGCACGAGCAGCACGCGGCCACGATCAAAATGGCCACGAGACCGAAGAGGAGCGCGACGTGCAAGCGTTCGCGGGCGAGGTTCATAGCTCCTCGTAGCGGAATCTCGCTTCGCTGGCGAGGTGCTTCGCGGTCTTCGCGGCGTCGGTCTTGTCCGAGTAGGACTCCGACGTTTGGATCTTGTTGCCGTTCGTGGCGACCGTGCGATGTTGCCAGCCGTCCTTTCCCTTGAAAAGCTGGACGCGGAAGTCCTTGGAGAGCGGGCGTAGGAAGTCGAAGATTTTCATGGCTAGTCCGGTGGGTAGAGGACGAATTGCTTGTCCACTTCGTCTGCGAACCGCGCGCGGAAGTCGGCGGTCGATTCGCCGCTGTTGCGCGTCGCGGTGTGCGTGTGCGGCGTGCCGCCACTTGTCCAAGAAATCGTTGCTGACACTTCACCCTCCTTCGCTGGGCGTTGCAGGAAAACTACGTCCCCGAGCTTCTTGACGGTGGCTCGCAAGAGCCCCATTTGCCAGTAGACGCCGACCATCAGGAAGAGCGTCAAGCTGAGAAGCCATGTGGTAAGCCTGTTCGACATTCATCGGTGCTCGCCGGTAAGACGGAGAGCCGTAACCTCCGTCACAATTCCGATGGAACCGGTTGATACAGGCCGAGAAATCTGCGCGTCCATCTAGCGGTGCTCGCCTGTAAGGCGAAGGGCGGTCACTTCGGCTTTCAGATCGGTCAGCTTCTCGTTCTGCGTGGCAAGCTGTACCGCAATCAGATCGAATTTCGCGTTGAAAAGATCCTTGTTGACGTACTGCTCGCGAATCTCTCGCATCGCGTCAGACTTGAGCGTTGCCGCCGCCCACGCGAGGCCAGCCATGCCGACGCAGAGCGTGATCGTCATGCCGAGCTGAATCTTTGACGTTGGCGTGATCGCTCTGGACGCGCGCTCCTCTGCCGCTGCGGCGCGGCTCTCGCTGCGGGACGCACGGAGGTCGGCAAGCTCTTGTCGTTCGTCGTCGGTCATCATCGTTGTCATTGTCCGTCCCTCGCTCGCTGTTCGCTCTGTTCCTCGGCCTTGCCCTCCGCCTTGGAGGCCTTCGCGGTTGATAGCACCAGGGCGTCCTTCATGCTGTTCGTGGACTTGTGTATCTCCTCAATCGCCTGGTCGCGCCGCTCCGACCGGCGCGCGTTTTTCTTCGTCTGCCGGAGCGTGGCGTAAGCCAGGATCGTCGGCGGGAGAGCCGCGAAGAAAGCGACCAGGACTTGTGCGGTGCCGTCTGACATGGCTCAGTGCGTCTCCGTCTTGGCCCGCTCGTTGAGCTTGTCGGTGTACGCGGCAAGCTGGGCCTCGATCTGCGCTTCGAGGGCGTCGCGCTTAGGGCCATCGGGCGCGTCCTTGAGTTGCTTGCGGAGTTCCTTCACGCGCTTGTCGGTCTGCTTCGCCCAGAATCGCATCCGCCACTCAAGCGAGTTCGCCTCGCGCAGCGCGGTGGCCTCGCCGTGCTTGCCGGCTTTGTCGAGGGCGTTGACGCGCTCTGTGAGATCGAGCACGGCCCTGAGGTTAGAGTCAGTCTGGATCGTTTGCAGGCCCATGCCGAAGAAACCGACGATCCCAAGAGCAGCGCCCTCCGCGACGCCATCAGCTTTCATGGCCTCGTAGATGTCCTTCAACGACAGCGGGAATGCGGCCTTCTGCGCCTCAGTCTTGAGCGTGGCCTTGTTCCCAACAACGTCCTCGCCGGCCGCAACATTCAGAGCGGACCCGAGAATCGGCGTGAGCTTCGAGCGACCAAACCGCCACAGGATGTCAGCAACGGTATCGCCGCCGTAGGGCACGTCGTCTCCACGGATCGACGTGATCTTGCCAGAGACCGACTTCTTCTGGCCGGTCGCCACGCGCGTCAGCAAGACCGTGATCTGACCGATGCCTGCCAGAGGGTCTATGCGCGTTGGTCCAACCTTGATCTTGCCGAAGTCTGAGGAGCGCGCGTCTCCCTCCAGGTCTGCGCCGGCAAGCATGGCGAGCCCGTAGACGGCGGATAGCCCGAGCAGCGTCTTCGCGTACTGCTTGGCGATGACCTTGCGGGTTTCGGCGCTACCGCGCACAAGCGGGTCGCCCGCGACGAGCTGGAGTCGCGAAAGCAGGAGCCTTGGCGACCACAAGATGCGCCCGAGAGGCTGCATCGCCGGTGCGAGCATCTTGGCCTCGCCGCGTCCAGTGGCGACGTTGACGAAGTGCGCGATGGCACGGCCCTGCTCCGGCGTCGGATTCCCAGGCAGCGCCCGCACCATCGAATCAAAGGCTTCGGCGCGCTGTTCGTTGAGGAACGTGATGAAGGCGCGGTTGGACGCCTTGACGCCGGGGATGCGGTCGGACAAGCGCGAGCGGATCGCCTCTTCTTGCGGCCCGAGTTCCGAGTGCAGGCTCGTGAGTTCAAGTTTGGACGCGCGCCCGAATTCGTAGCCTGGTCTTGCGCGGATCTCCGTGTCGATGCGTTGGGCCGTTTCCGCAGATGCAGCAGCGCGAAACATGCCTGCGATTTGCCGCGCTGTCTTGACTGGGCTCGACCCGAGTGTGAGGAAACCGCCCTGGCGGAACACGGCGGACACGTCGTACGCGCTCCAGATGGCTCGCGGCAGGTTCAGGACTTCCTGCGCGGCGTCCAGGATCTTTTGGCGTCGCGTGCGGTTCGCGTACTCGTGGCGAGCCTTGAGCTTCTTGAACTCGACCTGGGCGAGTTTCTTCTTCGCTTCGAGTGCGACAGCCTCCTGGTCCAGCGCCAGCGGCTTTTTCGGCGGAGCCTTGTCGAAGTCGTCACGCGCGATGCGCTCCAGGATGTCGGCGATGGCATTGCGGTCGCGCGTCTTCTTGGCGCGCAGGGCCATCTCGTCGCGGCGGCTCGGCGCGTCGCGAAGGGCTTTGAGTTGCGCCTTGAGCTTCGCGACCGCCTCCGTGTCAGGCCCCTGTCGCGGTCCCTGCTTGACCTTGGCTTTGTCGAACTCGTCGATCTGTTTCTGGAGTCGAGCTTCGAGCTTCGCGGACGCGCTACCCTCTGCCGCGAGCTTGAGCGCCTTCAATTCGCTCTTGAGCGCACGGTTGCGAGCCACGAGTGCGTCGTGCTCTCGGCGCAGCTTCTCGACAGCCTCGGTGCCAGGGCCTTGCCTCGGAACCTTGCGGCTCAGATCCATCTGCTCCAGACGGCGCAGGTTGTCGGCGATGTCCCGCTCGGTCGCCTTGATCGCGGCGCGAGCGCGTTGCTCGTCGGACATACCCGGCTTGCCGAAGATCGACTGGTGGCGCTCGCGCAGTTTGGCGAGTTGCGCCTCTAGCGCCTCGGTCACAGGGCTCGTCGGCGAAGGCGTCTCGACCTTGACGATGCGCTCGCCTGTGTCGATCTCGTGCTGGAGGTCCTCGATCCGGTTGCGAAGCGACGTTTCCTTGGACTGGAGAGCAGTCTTGAGCGCGCTGGTCGGGTCTTGCGCCTTGATGCCGGTTGACTTGCGCAAATCGTTGACGCGCTTTTGGAGTTCGCGGGTCTTCGCGGATGGCTCGACTCGCTCGAATCCGGTCTTGAGCGGCGCGAGCTTCTTCTCCAGCGCCTCGATCTGCGCGAGCTTCTGCGCCTGCCCCTTGAGGTCGGCGAGCTGGCGCTTCATCTCGTCGGCGGACAGCTTGCGGTAGCGCCCGTAGCCGCTCATCGCGTCTCGGGCCTGCTCGCGGGTGATTTTCGGGTCTGCCCGCTTGAGGACGCCATGCACAGCGTCGATCAGCGGCTCGATCTCGTGAACGCCCTCGCGGACGAATTGCAGCGCGATCTGGTGCGCGTAGTTGCCGATGTCCTTGCCGGCCTTGAGGCGAGCACCGACGCGCCCGACAAGGTGCTCGGTGCGCGCTTCGTGCAGGATGGCCTTCGCCGCCTTGAACGTCTCTTCCAGATGCGGGCGCGCACGCTCGCCGATCTCGCCGATGATCGCCTCAGACCACGCCTTGAACTCGTCCGCGCCCTTGGCGATCAGGTCCGCGCCGATGCGAGCCAGGTGCGGCAGCGCATCAACCGGGAGCCCGACGTTTGCCTGCTTTGACAGG
>Ga0065705_10002119_pt1 | contig 12112 bp, 10 predicted proteins | sample SwibulcommuniRL2_FD_59092 | JGI IMG/M metagenome (GOLD analysis project Ga0065705, IMG submission 59092) | Bulk soil microbial communities from switchgrass field near Rose Lake, East Lansing, Michigan, USA - RL2 Bulk Soil v2 (version 2) | ecosystem: Environmental > Terrestrial > Soil >... | reverse complement strand
CGCCGGTCGCGGGTGAGAATCAAGCGGTCCTCCGCGCGCGCCGCCCGGATCAGTCCGTAGCCGGTCAAGTGTCGTCCGTAGATCACGTCCTGGCCGATAATCCGGAGCCACTTGGCGAGCCGGCCGAGCATGCGATCCGCGGCGAATTTGACTTCAATCACTGCCAATTTATTCTCATTTTGATTGATCAGACCGAGCTAAGCCTTTACCATATATGGCTTACAGCATGCTTGCTAAGCAATCCATCGGCATAATCATCGTGCTTTTCTGGTGCGCGATGACCGGCCTTCTCGTCAAGCGCCAGATCGGCGCGCCACCGCCGGTCATCACACTGAGCGGAACCGAGAAGATCACCGAGAATATTGAGGAGTGGTGGGGCGTTTTTTACCGCGGCGAAAAGATCGGCTACGCTTCGCAAACCATCACGCCCAAGGGAAAAGGCTACACGCTGCGCGACCACTCCGTGTTGAATCTGAACTTGCTCGGCACCCTCCAGCCGGCCACGACGCAGCTTGAAATGGAAGCCAACGAAGACTGGATGCTGGAACGATTCGACTTCGCACTCCATTCGAAAGAGATCCGCTTCGGCGCGCGCGGCTCGGTGCGCGACAACAAGCTCGCGTTGGAAGTCGACTCCGGCGGCCACAAGTCCGCCCACGAAATCACTCTCGCCCAGGCACCGTATCTGCTCGCCGCGCTAAAATTCTACGTCGTCACCCAGCAATTGGAGACCGGCAAAAAATTTTTCTTTTCCACCTTCGATCCGTCGACGTTATCGCAGCAAGTGACGACCGTGATTATTGAGGGCCGGGAGCAAATTCGCGTCGGTGATCGCACGGAACCGGCGATCAAGCTGCGCCAAAGCTATCGCGGCATTTCGGTGCTTTCCTGGGTCGACGGCCAGGGGCGGACCTTGAAGGAAGAATCGCCCGCGGGTTTGTCGATCTTGCGCCAGAGTCTGCAGGAAGCGAAGAATCTACCCGTGCGCGGCATGACGTTGGATATGGTCGCGCAAACCGCCATCCCGGTGGCGACGCCGATTGAGAATGCTTCGGCGAGACAAACCCTCCGGCTAAGACTCAGCGGCGTTCATCTGGGCAACTTCCAGCTCTCCGGCGGCCGCCAGCGCCTTGACAGCGATCGGTTGGAAATCCGCCGCGAAGAACTAAGGCAAATCAGCACCCAGAGGATTCCGATCAACGAGGCGCGTTTACAGTCCGACTTGCAGCCGACGCCGTTTCTGCAATCGGACCACCCAAGGATCCGCGCGCTCAGCGCGCAAATCTTGCAAGGAGAAACCAACGCGCTAAGGGCCGCGCTGAAAATCAAGGATTGGGTATACAAAGAAATCGCCAAGGAGCCAACCGTAAGCATTCCTAACGCGCTCGAGGTGCTGCGCACGAAAAAAGGCGACTGCAACGAACACACCGTGCTGTTCAATGCCTTGGCCCGCGCCGCCGGCATCCCGGCGAAAACCGTTGTCGGCGTCGTTTATCTGCGCGGCGCGTTTTACTACCACGCATGGTCCGAAGTCTGGCTCGGCGATTGGGTGTCCCTCGACTCGGTCCTGAATCAGTTCCCTGCTGACGTGACCCATGTCAAATTCCTCGAAGGCGGGATCGACCGCCAGATCGACATCCTGCAATTAATTGGCAATCTCAAGATAGAAGTCTTGTAGAGAAGGGCATCATTTTGGATTTTAAATTTTGGATTTTGGATTCTCGGAATGAAAGTGCTGTTTTCAATCCAAAATTGGCAGTCCAAAATCCAAAATCAAAATGATTCAACTTATCAACTTGACCAAGCACTTCGGCAAAGTCGCCGCCGTCGACGGAATTAATCTCGAGGTGCCCGCGGGACAGATCTTCGGCTTTCTCGGTCCCAACGGCGCCGGCAAGACGACGACCATCCGTGTCATGATGGGGATACTCAAGGCGACATCGGGCCAGGTCCTGCTCGACGGTCATGACGTTGTCACCGACGCACAAAAAGCCAAAACAATCGCCGGTTTTATTCCCGATCGGCCGTTCCTGTATGAAAAACTCAGCGCCTGCGAGTTCTTGGAATTCGTCGGCAAGCTGCACGGCATCGAAGTTTCGCGGCTCAAAAGTCGCATCGCCGAGCTGCTCGAACAACTGGAACTGACGCCGTGGAGAGACGAACTCATCGAAAGTTATTCCCATGGCATGAAGCAACGCCTGGTCATCTGCGCGTCGCTCGTCCACAAACCGCGCATCCTGATCGTCGACGAGCCGATGGTCGGCATGGACCCCAAGGGCGCGCGCACGCTCAAAGATCTATTTTCCGAACTCGCCAGGAACGGCACCACCATTTTTATGTCGACCCATAGCATCGGTGTCGCCGAGGAAATTTGCCACCGCATCGGCATCATCCAAAAGGGCCGCCTGATCGCCTGTGCGCCCATGGCCGATCTCCATCAACAAGCCACCGGCAATCACGCGAACCTCGAAAGCGTTTTTTTGGAACTGACGCGCCAGCAGGAACTGGAAAGCCTGCCGACAAGACAAAGCTTATGACCTCCACGACGCTGCTGCTCCTCCCGTTCTGGCTAACGTGGAAAAACAGTTTCTTCCGCGGCGGCGGGTCGTGGCCGCGCCGGCTCCTTCTCGCCGCCCTCGCCGCCGGCTTTTGGCTGGGCACCTTTCTGATCATCCGCCGTGTGCTCCGCTATTTCGAGACCGTTTTCGATCTCGGTCCCGGGTTGGCCTATCAGCTGCTGCTGATCATCCTCCTGACTTTTCTCTCCATGCTTCTGTTCAGCAACCTGGTGGCGTCGCTGTCGACCTATTTTATGGCGCACGATCTCGACCTGGTTCATTCGACGCCGGTGTCGAGGGACTCGTTTTTCTATGCGCGCCTGATCAACACCACAGTCAACTCGTCCTGGATGGTGCTATTTTTCAGCGTGCCGATCTTCGCCGCCTACGAATCCGTTTTCGGCGGTGGCTGGAAACTCTACCTCTGGGTCGCTCTCATCTTGCCCTTATTTCTCATCATCCCGGCATCCCTCGGAACCCTGGCCACCCACCTTCTAGTCTATTTTTTGCCGGCGAAGCGCATCCGCGACATTCTGTTCTTCATCGGTTTGTTCGCTTTTCTCATCATGTATTTTCTGTTCCGCTTCTCGCAGCCGGAGCGGCTCGTGCAGCCGGAGTCCTTCGGCAGCTTCATGCAATTTTTGTCCGTCATGGAGACGCCCTCGTCGTCGTTCCTGCCCAGCAGTTGGTCTGCGGAAATTCTCGCCGGCACCCTGTTCAAGCGTGACACGGACTCGATTTTCTTTTTCGCCCTGCTGGCGAGCTACGCTTTGTTTTTACCGCTCGCAACCTCGTGGGTCTCCGGCGCCGTCTACCTCGACGGTTGGTCGAAGGCCCAGGAGTCGCGCCAGGGTCGGCGCAAGCTTGCCTGGCTCGATAACGCTCTCGGTTGGATCACCTGGCCGTTTCCGGAGTTTACCCGGGCCATCATGCTCAAAGACATCCGGACCTTTCTCCGCGATACCACCCAGTGGTCGCAGTTGTTTCTGCTGCTCGCGCTGATCATCGTCTATCTGTACAACTTCAAAGTGCTGCCCCTCGACCGCTCGCCCATGCCGGCGGGAACCATCCGCACCATCGTTTCTTTCGCCAACCTCGGCCTGGCGGGATTTGTCTTGAGCGCCATCGCCATTCGTTTCGCCTTTCCCGCGGTAAGCCTCGAAGGCAAAGCTTTCTGGATCCTACAAACCGCGCCCATCTCCCTGCGCTCGTTGCTCTGGAGCAAGTTCTGGTTGAATTTCGTGCCGCTGCTCGCGCTGGGCGAGTTGCTCGTCTTTCTCAGCAATCTTCTCCTGCGCGTGCCGTCCTGGATGATGTTCCTCTCGCTGGTCACGATATTTTTCATGACCATCGGCATCGCCGCCATCGGCGTTGGCGTCGGCGCCATGTATCCAAAATTCAATTTCGACAACGCCGCGGAGATCCCCACCAGCTTCGGCGGCGCCGTCTGCATGATGGTCAGTGTCGCCTTCATCGGTGTCACCGTCATGATCGAAGCCTGGCCGATCTATCAACTCGCGCTCGCCTCGCTGCGCCCGGGCCGAGCAATCGCGCCGACTTTCTGGCTGGTCGCGCCGCCCGTGGCCATCGTTGCGACACTGACCGCCGCCGTGGTAGCGCTATCATTGCAGCTGGGGATAAGGCGGCTGGAACAGTTGAGCGAATAGACGAAATTCCGCCTTCGTTCTTCCCTAAAAGGCTTTCGGAGACCCCCAAGACTCTCGATTACTCGGCTCAACAGCCGCTTGTCAGTGTGCCTCATATTCGCTTAGTATCGCCAAACTATCGAGGGCCCGTTGGGCAGCATTTCAAGGTCTTGCCGTCTGGAGTCTGTGAATGGAGATCATAATCGACTCCCACACGCTAAAACGCGCACAGGAGCGAGGAGTAACGGAAGAAGAAATCAACGAAGTAATCGAGACCGGCTTCTCGATTCCCGCGAAGTAAAGGCAAAGATTTTCCCGTTCAACCGAATCAGGCAAGAAAATTACTATGACCAGAAAAGAGTCGAAGTGTTCTACATCACCGAACGTGATATTATTGTAACGGTGACCGTTTATGTGTTTTACGGGAGATGGGAGAGCTGACATGGAAATTTTTTATAACAGCCAAACAGACCTGCTTTATCTTCGTCTCGACGACCGCAAGCAGGAAGTCCTTAACAAACGCATTTCCGACGACATCGTCATCGACATCGGGGACGACAACCGAATCGTGGGAATAGAGATCATTGATGCGTCCAGAAATCTAAATCTCGAAAAGCTTCTGCCTCTAAAAGCCGAGGTCTCTCCCTGACCGCACGAGAAGCTTCTGCATTTGATGAATCTCATACACACCATTTACCGACCCATCGGCGACGGACCGCACCCGACAATTTTGACCCTGCACGGCCGCGGCGCCAACGCCTTCGACCTGCTCGGTCTCGCGCCCTTTCTCTGCGGCGGAAAATTCATGATGATCTGCCCCCAGGCGCCGTTGGAAACTCCCATCGGCCCGGACGCCGTCGGCTACGCCTGGTACCCCATGAGCATGGGCGGCCCGCCGGATGTCGAAGCGATCCTGGCCTCGCAAAAAAAGCTCCGCGCGTTTCTCGACGAGTGCGCAAACTCCTATGCGATCGACCTCAAGAAATTGGTCGTGCTCGGCTTCAGCCAAGGCGGCGTGATGGCGCACAGCCTTGCCTTAGCGAACCCCGAACGCTTCGCCGCCCTCGCAATACTCAGCAGCTGGCTGCCAAAAGAACTACTGCCGCGCCTCGACGTGAAAGATACAGTGCAAGCCTTGCCAATGTTAGTCCAGCACGGAACGCAGGATCCGATGATCGAAATCGCCCGCGCGCGAACCTCCGTCGAGACGCTGCGCGAATTGCGTGTGCCGCTGACTTATCGAGAATACCCGATGGGACATGAAATAGGCGGAAGAAGCCTTGCGGACCTCTCAGCCTGGTTGAAAGAAAAGGTAATGGCTAGCAAGCCATAACTGGAGTTTGAGTCAGAGCCAGGGTCAGACTTTTACGTCTCGACTCTTCGCCATTGAATTGCCTCGTCATCGAGTCAAGATGGGCGTGCCGCATATCGATTTCTAATCCTCCTGCAAACGAACTTACTCCAAGCGCGTGACAGATAAGGTCACGATGAGCAAGAAAATAGCCGTTCCAGACGCCCCATTCGTTGATTGATAGCGCTCGCCTGTATCGATCGGGGTCGTACTGCCGATCACGCTCTTCCGTAGTGTGCCGGTTTCTCTTCCGCCAGAAAGCCTATCTTCCGCTTCTTCGGCTCCGGTGGAGCCATCAGTTGGCGGATCGCGTCGAAGACAACTTTGAATTGCGCGTCGTACTTTCGCTCCAGCGCTTCAAGCTTGTTGGCCAGATCCTTGTGTGAAGTCAACATCTCCCTCAAGCGCACGAAGGCGCGCATGATTTCGATATTGGCCTGGATGGCGCGGCGGCTGTTTAGCACGGACGAAAGCATCGCGATCCCCTGCTCTGTAAAGGCATATGGGGCGGCTCGTCGTGAACCTCCCAACTTGAAATCACAATTTGTGATTTCAAGTGGTTCCATTCAACGGCACTCAATTGGAACATGAAATCGGCGGGAAACCGCTCTCGGTTGCGCTTGATGGCCTGTACCAAGACTCGGGGCTCAACGTCGTAGAGCGCAGCCAAGTGAGTGCTCAGCATGACTTTGCGCCCGCGCAGAAGCAGGATCGACCTGTCGATGCGTTCGCGGGGGATGAATTGTTTTGATCGTGACATAATAGTCGCGAATCTTAAGCGATGGGGCGGCGCCAAGGCAAGACGATTATCAGCAGCCGCGAGCTACCCGATTAAGCAAGATGCTGCGACAAACCGACGATCACTTCTTCGATATTGTCGAGCGGATTCCGGCGCGGCGAGCCCCCCGAGATGCGCAGAATGAAAGGGGGACATTCCAGATTTCTATTTGCGGGCTGCTGAGCGCGTAGCGACGATGATCGCGCTGTGCAACTTGCAGGTTTTGAGAATTCTCAAAACGTCAAAATATGATTTTGGGTTGGAAGAAAAGGTAGGGGCGACCCGCCGGTCGCCCCTACATCGATAATGGATCTGCGCTGGAACTTTGAACCCTTGAACCTTGAACACCCCGCGCCAAGCGCGGGAACTCACGCGCGCATGTAGCTCATATTTTTGGCCATCGCTTCGAGACGGGCGATGCGCTCTTCCATGGCGGGGTGCGTGCTAAAGAGATTGGCCAGTCCGCCGCCGGTAAGCGGATTGACGATGAACATATGCGCCGTCGAATTGGCGGTCGCATCGCTTACCTGGAGCGGGATGTTTTGCGCGCCCATGTGGAGCTTGCGTAGAGCGCTCGCCAGCGCCAGCGGATCACCCGTCACCTTCGCGCCACCCGCATCAGCCATATATTCACGCGAGCGCGATACCGCCATCTGAATCAACATCGCCGCCAAAGGCGCGACGATGATCATGAAGAGCAGACCCAGGATGCCGCTGCTGCCTTCCTCGCGGTCGCGACTGCCGCCGCCGAAGATCGCCGCCCACTGGGCCATGTGCGCCAGATAACTGATGGCGCCGGCGAGAGTGGCGGCAATGCTGCTGATGAGAATGTCGCGATGCTTCACGTGGCTGAGCTCGTGGCCCAAGACTCCGGCCAGCTCGCGCTTATTGAGAATGCGCCGGATTCCCTGGGTGACGGCGACCGCGGCGTGCTCCGGATTGCGCCCGGTGGCAAACGCGTTCGGAGCCTCTTCGGGTATCACGTACACCCTGGGCATCGGCAATCCGGCACGCGTCGCCAAGTCCCTGACTATTCCGTGAAGCTCCGGATCCTCGGTGGCGGTCACTTCCTGAGCGCCGTACATCTTGAGAACGATCTTATCGCTGAACCAATAACTGAAAAAATTCATCCCGCCGGCCAGGACCAGCGCCAGGACAGCGCCATTGGGGCCGCCGAACATATGGCCAATCCAGACGACCAGCGCCGTCAAGACCGCCAGGAGAATCGTGGTTCGAAAACCATTCATTTGATTTCCTCCTTTGTGAGGTATCCTATGTATGAAAATACTTAAGTCAAGTTGCTTCGAGCTTACCAGTAAATGTGCGTACGGTTCAGACGGAAATCAAGGCCCCGCACCGCTGGAAATGTTGACCAATTTGACTCTTCGGCCGCAAGGAGAATCTTATGAGAATTGGCCTGGTTTTTCCCCAAACTGAAATCGGCAGCGACCCTGCAATTATCAAAGAATACGCCCAAACAGCCGAACACCTCGGTTTCAGCCATGTGCTTGCCTACGATCATGTAATTGGCGGCAATCCGGCCAGTCGCCCCGGCTGGCGGCCGCCCTATACACACTTGGACCCGTTCCACGAGCCTCTGGTTCTGTTTTGTTATCTGGCAGGTCTGACGAAAACCCTCGAGCTCGTCACCGGCGTAATCATTTTACCCCAACGCCAAACTGTCTTAGTAGCCAAACAGGCCTCAGTAGTCGATGTTCTGAGCGGCGGCAGACTCCGTTTGGGCGTCGGACTGGGCTGGAATCCCGTGGAATACGAGGCGCTTGGCGAAGACTTCAAAACCCGCGGCGCGCGCTGCGAGGAGCAAGTCGAAGTGCTCCGCAAGCTCTGGACCGAGGAGCTTGTCACTTACACCGGCCGCTGGCACAAGATTGTCGACGCCGGGATCAATCCGTTGCCGGTGCAGCGGCCGATCCCGATCTGGTTCGGCGGCACCGACGACCGCGCCCTGCGTCGTCTCGCCAGACTCGGCGACGGCTGGTTTCCACTGTTAGGACCCGATGAAAAATGCCGCGCGCTGATCGAAACAGTTAGGAAATATGCCGGCGACGCCGGTCGCGATCCGGGCGCCATCGGCATCGAAGGGAGAATCGCTTACAGCGACGGATCGCCGGAGGCATGGCTCCGAGATCTCGAAGCTTGGCGCAAGCTTGGCGCCACGCACGTAAGTTTCAATACGATGAAGGCGGGATTGAAGACTTCGGCGCACATCGAAGCGATCCGCCGCTTCCAGTCCGCCACCGCAAGCGCCTGGTAACGCTAACGCATGACCGTGGCGCGATCTCCCGTCTTATCGAGCCATGCTCGCACCGCTTCGAAAGGTTCGCCCTGCTCCTTCACGGTATCGCGCATGACCTCGATCGTGCGGCGAAGGTTCCCGCCGCAAGCTTGATAAAGTGACTCGAACAAATCGAGATCTTTTAAATAAACCACATAATGCATCAGCACGGCGTTGTTGAGCGGCTGCTGGCCGAAGCCGCGAAAGCGGTGCAGCGGCCGGTCGGCGATACGGCGCGACCATTCGGCTTTGCTGCGCGTGAAGACTTCTTCGCGCAGGCGCAGTTTGTCATCGCGCGCTAGATCGCGGCCGTAAAGCGCGGTGAGCTCGCGCGCGACTTCGTCAATAAACGCGCCGAATTCCTTTTCTTCCTCCCAAAGGTCGAGCGCGCGCCGGTGTTCCGGGCTGCCCTCGCCGAAGCGGTCGCGAAAGAAATCGATAGCCGCGCGATGCCCGACGAAATTCGCCGAGCTTTCGTTAAACGCGCCCGCCCCTTTGATGTAAAGCGTATTGTGAAAGAGTTCGTGGAAGACGATCTCGCTCAGAAGCACCTTGTCGTACTTGAGCAAATGCGACAGCAATGGATCGTCGAACCAACCGAGAGTGCTAAACGCCGCCGATGTTCGGAGATTTGTATCGTAACCCTCGGCCTTGAGCCGCTCGATCTCGGCCTCCGCGTCCGCTTTGGAAAAATACCCTTTGTACGGCACGCTGCCGACGATCAAAAACCACCAGGTGTAGGGCTTCAGCTCGGTCTTCGGCGCCGCGAGGACGACATAAGTCAGATCGGGCCGATCCACATAGGAATAGCTCGCGTAACTTCCCCCGACGTTGAACTGGAGCTGATCGCGGGCATAGTCGCGGGTCGCCAGCACCAGGCGCAATTTTTCCTGAGTGTCGGACGTTACCTCGGGCCGCGCGATGAAATCAGCGATGGGCTCACGCCGCCAGAGAATTTTTCCTTCCTCGTAGGCGGCGCGCATGACGTACAGGGGCGAGCAGGCGGAAAAGAGCACGGCCATCAGCGCCGTGGTCAGTCCAACTTTTGTGTACCTTCGCCATTTTCGTCGGAAAATGCGGATGCCGCGTGCAAGCACCGGCGCCAGGGTCGGTATTATGCTAGGCATTGGCCTTGCGCACGGCTTCCGGCGCTTGCAACTGCAATTCTTCGCGCTCGTATTGCAGCTGGTACAGCCGGTGATAGATGCCGCCTTTCGCCATAAGCTCGACATGCGATCCGACTTCCCGCACTTCGCCGTGGTGCAGTACGATGATACGGTCGGCATTGCGAATCGTGGACAGCCGATGTGCGATCAAAAGGCAGGTGCGATTGCGCATGACTTTTTCCAGCGCGTCTTGAATCAAGGCTTCGGTCTCGGAATCGATGCTCGACGTCGCTTCGTCCATGACAAGAATCTCCGGTTGGTAAACCAGCACGCGCGCCAGCGCAAGGAGCTGGCGCTCGCCTCCGGAAAAATTGCTGCCGCGCTCGCGCACATGGGCGGCGTAGCCTTCGGGCAGGCGGCGGATAAACGAATCGGCATTGGCGGCGCGGGCCGCCTCCTCGATCCGCTCCAGCGGAATCGTCGGATTGCCGAGCGCGAGATTGGCGCGCACGTCGCCGGAAAACAAAAACACATCCTGCAGGACAACGCCGATATGTCGCCTGAGCGCGCGCAGGTCCCACTCGCGCACGTCGACGCCGCCGACTCTGATCGAGCCCTGTTCGATATCGTAGGAACGGTTGAGCAGCTTGATGGTCGTCGTCTTGCCGGACCCCGTTGCCCCGACGACCGCGACTCTTTCGCCCGGTTCGATGCGGAAAGAGACGCCTTTTAGAACCGGCGTATCGGATTTGTAACGGAACCAGACATTGTCAAAGACCACCTCGCCGCGAAACGGTGCCGGCACCGACGCTTTTAGCGGGCTGCGAATGTCCGCCGGCGTATCGAGCAACTGAAAAATTCTCTCCGCCGAAGCCATGGCCGACTGCATCACGGCATACTTTTGACTGAAATCACGCAGCGGCACGAAAAAGCGGTGCAGATATTCCTTAAAAGCGACCAAGGTGCCGATGCCGATCGCCGCTTGCAACACCTGGCCGCCGCCGTACCAGAGCAACAGTCCGACGCTCACCGATCCGGCCGCTTCGACCATCGAATAAAGCGCGGCTTCGTAGAGATTCGACAGATGATAGGCATCGCGATGGTCGGCGTTGAGGGCGTCGAACTCGCGGAAAGTTTTTTCCTCGCGCGCGAAGAGTTGGATCACCGCCATGCCCGAAATCGCCTCGCCCAAATAGGCGTTGATGCGCGCGATCCGTTCGCGAATCTGGCGATAGGTTTGCCTCGCCTTGACGCGAAAAAAATTGATCGCCACCGCCATTGGCGGGATCAACGCCAGCGACACCAGCGCCAGCTTGACGTCCATATAAAACATGATGCCGACAATCCAGCTTACCATCACAAAGTCGGCGGCCAGGGTCACCACGCCGGAGGCAAACATTTCCTGCAATACGTCGACGTCGGTGGTCATGCGCGTCACCAGCCGGCCCACGGGATTGCGATCGAAATAGCTCATCGGCAATTGCTGCACGTGCGAGAAGATCGCCACGCGCAGATCGGCGAGGCAGCGTTGCGCAACCAGCATGGCCAGATAGTAATGAGCGAACGCCGCGATGGTTTCGCCGATAAGCGCGCCGAGGAAGAGCAGCATGACATTTTGCAAGCCCCAAAGATCCTTGCCGGCGATATATCGATCGATGCCGATTTTCATAAGGTAGGGCTGCGCCAAGCCCATGGCCTGCTGCAGTGGCAAGAACAAGAGACTGAGAAAGAACAGCCGCTTATAGGGACGAATGAATCGCCACAGGCGCTTGATCAGCCGAAAATCGTAGGCTTTGCCCAGGATTTCTTCTTGGTGCGGTGCTTGGGCCATCTAGATCTGTTCGAGTTCCTCGCTCAGGCGCTGCTGCTGATAAAGCTCGGCATAAACCCCGCCACGCCGAGTCAATTCGTCATGGCTGCCCCGTTCGATGATCTTGCCTTCGTCGAGCACAAGAATTTCATCGGCTTCTTTGACGGCGGAGATGCGGTGCGAAACGATTAAACAGGTTTTTTCCTTCATGATCGCGCGCAGCCCGTGCAGAATCTCGGCTTCGGTTTGCGCGTCCACGCTGGAAAGACAATCGTCGAGGATCAAAACCGGCGGATCAGTGACCAGCGCGCGGGCCAGAGTCGCGCGTTGTTTTTGCCCGCCCGAAAGCGTCACGCCGCGCTCGCCCACCACCGTATCCAAGCCCTGGGGGAAGACTTCGAGATCGCGCTCGAGCTTGGCGATCTCGATGGCGCGCGCCAGTTCTTCGGCGCTGCACTGGTCCCGGCCAAAGGTCAGATTGTTCTTGAGCGAAGTAGAAAAAAGAAACGGCTCCTGCGGCACGTAGCCGATCATCTTGCGCAAATCGCCGAGCGGCAGGGTTCGGAT
>Ga0065705_10104670_pt1 | contig 12114 bp, 9 predicted proteins | sample SwibulcommuniRL2_FD_59092 | JGI IMG/M metagenome (GOLD analysis project Ga0065705, IMG submission 59092) | Bulk soil microbial communities from switchgrass field near Rose Lake, East Lansing, Michigan, USA - RL2 Bulk Soil v2 (version 2) | ecosystem: Environmental > Terrestrial > Soil >... | reverse complement strand
TGTTCGATACGCCGAGAGCGCGCGCGGCCTGGATATATTCGAAGTTGCGCCCGCGCAGGAATTCCGCGCGCACCAGGCCGACGAGCGAGACCCAGGAAAACAAGAGCAATATCCCAAGCAAGACGAAGAATCCCGGCACCAGCACCGAGGAAATGATCAGCAACAGATAAAGCGAGGGAATCGAAGTCCAGATTTCGATGAAGCGCTGAAACAGAAGATCAGTCCACCCGCCGAAGTAACCCTGAACGGCCCCGGCGGCGACACCGATGATCGAGGAAACGATGGTAAGCGCCAGCCCGAACAATACCGATATCCGGAATCCGTAGATTAACCGCGCCACCACATCGCGGCCCCCATCGTCCGTGCCGAGCCAGTTCGTTTCGACCTCGTCGCATTTGGCAAACCCGTGGGTCGCGGCAAACTCGCAATCCTTTTTCGTTAGAAGCCAGGTCGGCTTGGAGGGAAACGGCGACGGCGGCCTGCTGACCTGCGTGTTGTAGTAGAAGCGTATCGGCGGCCAGATGATGATGCCGCCTTCGTTCTTGATGAGACCCATCAGGTAGTCGTCACGATAGTCGGCCGCCGTACCGAACAGGTTGGGATCCTGCTCCTTGGCAAAGGCCGTGTCCGGATACGTGACGATGGCCGGGAAGAACGGACGCCCGTTCACATAGATGAAAATGGGTTTGTCGTTGGCGATGAATTCGGCAAACAGAGAGATCACGAAGAGCGTCAGAAAGATCCACAACGCCCAGTACCCGCGCCGGTTGGCCTTGAAATTCTCCCAGCGTCGTTTGTTGAGCGGGGAAAGGGAAATTGCTTGCGTGGTCGGTGGCGCCTCCACCCCCATCGTGGAGACTGAAATTTCCGGTGGCTTGATGCCGGTGCGCGCGTCCACCTCAGACCTCCCGCGTCTCGAAGTCGATCCGCGGATCGATCCACGTGTACGTCAGGTCAGAGATCAGGTTCACGACAACGCCAATGAGCGAGAAGATGTAGAGCGTAGCGAAGACCACCGGGTAGTCGCGATTGAGAACGCTCTCGAAACCGAGGAGGCCAAGCCCGTCGAGCGAGAAAATGGTTTCGATCAGTAGAGAACCCGTGAAGAACGCGTGCACGAACGCGGATGGAAATCCGGCAATGACGATCAGCATGGCATTGCGGAAAACGTGTCCGTAGAGCACCTGGTTGCTCGTGCAGCCCTTGGCGCGCGCGGTAAGAACATATTGCTTGCGAATCTCTTCCAGGAACGAGTTCTTGGTCAGCAGCGTCATCGTGGCGAATGCCGACAACGCCATCGCGATAATCGGGAGGGTCAGATGCCAGAAATAGTCGAGAATTTTGTGCCACCAGGGCAACTGCGACCAGTTCTCCGACACAAGGCCACGCAACGGAAACCAGTCGAAGAATGAGCCCCCGGCAAACAGGATGATCAGCAGGATTGCAAACAGAAACCCGGGAATGGCGTAGCCGACGATGATCACCGTCGAGGTCCACATATCGAAGCGTGAGCCGTCATCCATCGCCTTGCGGATGCCGAGCGGGATTGAAATCAGATACGTCAGCAAGGTCATCCAGATGCCGAGCGACATCGAGACCGGCAGCTTTTCCTTGACCAATTGCAGCACGCTGACGTCGCGGAAATAGCTCTTCCCGAAGTCAAACCGTAGGTAGTTCCACAGCATCAAGGCAAAACGCTCGGGTGCGGGCTTGTCAAAGCCGAACTGCGTCTCGAGTTTCTTGATGAATTCAGGGTCTAGTCCCTGTGCGCCACGATATTTTGATGTGGCGGCGTCAACCTGCGACGCGCCCTGCGCCAGACCCCGGTTGCCGAAATCGCCTCCGGCCGAGCCGGAAATACGCGACGTTGCGCCGGTATCCGAACCGGTGAGCTTGGCAATGACCTGCTCGACGGGACCCCCGGGGGCGAACTGCACCACGACGAATGCCACCAGCATGATGCCGAACATTGTCGGCACCATGAACAGCAGACGACGGATGATATAGGCGGCCATGTGCTCCCCTCAGTACCTCACTCCCGATCAATGCGGAATTGCAGCGTTCCGCTTATCCTTTTTGTCCCAGTTTGGCCGACTTATCGCGATCGTACCACCATGTCTCTGGAATTCCGCGGAAATAGCGGGGTTTGCTGGGCGGACGATCGAAAACATCCCAATAGGCGATCCAGTGCGACGCTTTGTACCAATGCGGGATCCAGTATCGACCGGCACGAATGACGCGATCAAGCGCTTTGCAGGCCGCTGTTAAGTCAGCGCGGGTCTTGGCTGCAATAATAGTGTCAATAAGTGCGTCCACCGCCGGATCGGCGATACCGGCGCGATTCTGAGAGCCCTTTGTTTCAGCCGCCTGGGACGAGAAAAAAGTGCGGAGCGAGTCACCCGGGGTCGAGGAAAAACCGAACCGCTCGACCGTGATGTCGAAGTCGAACCCATCGACGCGCGCGCGGTATTGGACCGGATCGACGATACGCAAAGTGGCGTCGATGCCCAGCACGCCGAGATTCTTGATGTAGGGCAGATGGTGCGGCTGAAAGGTCGGCTCGTCGATCAGGAACTCGATCGTGATCGGCTTGCCGTCCGGAAGAATTCTTTTCCCGTTCTTGAGTGTGCACCCGGCATCACTCAGGAGCTGGGCGCCACGCCTCAGCCATTGCCGGTCCTGTCCCGATGCATCGGTGACCGGCGGCAGGTAAGGCTCGCCGAACACCTCGTCGGGAACCTTTCCGCGGAACGGCTCGAGCAATGCAAGCTCGGCTGCGTCCGGCTTTCCCGTCGCCATCATTGGAGAATTCTGGAAGACAGAATGCGTGCGATCGTATGAACCATACATGATGTTCTTGTTGGTATATTCGAAATCGAACGCATCGATCAGCGCTTCGCGGACGCGCCGGTCCTTGAACTTTTCGCGTCGCGTATTGATGAACCAGCCCTGCGCGCCCGAAGGCGTCTCGTCAGGCAGCACGGTGCGCTTGACGCGACCGTCCTTGAAGGCGGGAAAATCATAACGCGTTGCCCAGAAGCGCGACGTAAACTCCTCGCGGAAGAGATAGTTTTTCGCCGTGAAGCCTTCGAAACCGACTTCGCGGTCCCGATAATATTCAAAGCGCAGCACGTCGAAATTGTTCTGCCCGCGCGAAACGGGAAGATCGGCGCCCCACCAGTCTTTCACGCGGTCGTACTCGATGAAATGTCCGACCTGAAAGCGGCCGACCTTGTAACCGCCACTGCCAAGCGGGATGTCGAGAGTCGATTCGTCAAAAGACTTCTTCGAGTAATAGGCGCGCGAAAAGATCGGCAGCCCGGCAACGAATAGCGGCACGTCGCGTGCGCGGTTTTCCGCAAAGCGCGCGATAACGGTGCGATCGTCGGTAGCCTCCGCGCCCGTGAAGTCGCGCAACTGCTGGGTAATGATCGGGTGGCCCTTGTCCTTCAGCGTGAGCAGCGACCAGACGACATCGTGTGCCGTCAGCGGTGTGCCGTCATGGAATTTCGCTTCCGGGCGCAGGGTGAAGGTGTAGGTAAGCCCGTCATCGGAAACGCGAACACTGCGCGCCGCGAGACCGTACATCGCGTCCGGCTCGTCGCCCGAACGCACCATCAACGTCGCAAACGTAAGCTCCATGCCCTGCGCAGCATCGCCCTTGAGAATGAAGCTGTTGAGAGAATTGAAGGTCTGGAATGATTGATTGAACTGGCGGTTCGGCCCGATCTGCGAGAACACTCCGCCTTTCGGCGCTTTTGGATTGACGTAGTTGAAGTGTGGAAAATCTGCCGGGTAGCTGAGATCGCCGAACGCCGACATGCCGTGCCGGTCGGCATTCTGGGCCGAAACGGAAGCGACGCGGTAGCCGATACCGGCCGCGGCCGCACCGGCCAAAAGTCCCAAAGCACGGCGGCGACTGAGAGCCATCGTTATGACCGTTGCGGCACTTTGTTAGCCCTTTCGGCGTCCCACCACCACACAGTGGGGAAAGCCGAGCGACCGTATTTCGGCATTGTCTCAGGGTGAGCAAAACGATCCCAGCGCGCGGTGCGCGCATAGGGGTAGGTCCACTGCGGCACCACGTAAAAATTCCACAACAGAACGCGATCAAGCGCCTGGGTGGCGGCGACGAGCTCGGCGCGATCCTTGCTGAAGATCACGCGCTCGATCAGTTCATCGATTGCCGGATTCTTGATACCAACCAGATTGCGCGAGCCCGGTTGGCCGGCAGCCTGCGAACTCCAGAAACCGCGCTGTTCATTGCCGGGCGAGAGAGACTGGGCCCAGGACCCGACCACGATATCGAAATCCCACTGCCTAAGCCGGTTTTCGTATTGCGCCGCGTCGACGACGCGCACGTCCACTTTCATACCCGTGCGCTCGAGCGATGGTTTGTAAAACAGGACGAAACGCTGTGCCGCACCATCGTCGACGAGAAACTCGCAGACAAATTGCTCGCCGGTCTTCGCGTCGACCAGCTTGGTGTCGCGAATCTCGTATCCAGCCTGGTGGAACAGCGCCAACGCTTCTCGCAAATTGTTGCGCACCGCCTGGGGATTGCCGCCGACAGGGTTCGTGTACGGTTTGGTGAAGAGGTCGGCCGGAACCTTGTCGCGCACGCTTTCGAGAATTTCCAGTTCCTTGCCCGAGGGCACGCCGGTTGCGGCAAGCTCGGTACCTTCGAAATAGCTGCCGATCCGCTTGTACTGATCGGAAAAGAGCTGACGGTTCATCTCCTCGAAATCGAAGGCGAAGTTGAAGGCGCGGCGAACGCGGGGATCCTTGAATTTGTCGCGACGGATATTGAAAGCGAAGGCCTGCATGATGCCGATGTTGCGGATGGGAAATTCCTCGCGGATGACCCGCTTTTCCCGCACGGCAGGGAAATCATACGCAGTCGCCCAGTCCTTGGCGCTGTTCTCGGTGCGCCAGTCGATCTGATCGCCCTTGAATGCCTCGAGTGCGACGGTGGAGTCGCGGAAATACTCGTAACGCAGCGTCTGGAAATTGCGCGTGCCGATAATGACGTTGAGGTCCTTGCCCCAGTAGTCGTCGAACTTTTCGTAGACCAATGTACGACCGGGCGCGAACTCCTTCAGGCGATATGGTCCTGAGCCGAGCGGCGGCTCGAGCGTCGTCGCCGTGATGTCACGCTTGCGGCCGGATTTGTCGGTTCCTTCCCACCAGTGCTTCGGCAGCACCGGCAGCTGGCCGACAATCTGCGGCAGCTCGCGGTTGCCAGGCCCGTCGAAGGTAAATTTGATTTCGCGCTCGCTGACTTTCTCGACATTCACGACGTGCCGATAGTAGGCGCCATAAAATGGACTGTTCTTTTTCAAAGCGTCGAATGAAAAAAGAACGTCATCGGCCGTGATCGGCTTCCCATCGTGCCAGCGCGCATTGGCACGCAGGCGGTATGTGACGTTGGAATGATCATCCGGGTAACTGACGGCCTCGGCGAGCAGTCCGTATTCGGTCGACACTTCGTCCAGCGACGCCGTCGTCAGCGTCTCCGTGAAAAGCTCGGTGCCGGCAGCGATACTGCCTTTCACGCCGGACACGACCATGTTGAAATTATCGAACGTGCCGAACGCGCTCTGGCGCACGGAGCCGCCCTGCGGTGCTTTTGGATTGACGTACTCGAAATGCTTGAACCCTTCCGGATATTTGATGTCGCCGAACAGAGACAACGCGTGGCGCCAGACCTGCGGCTGCGTTTGCGCCAACGCTGGGCGTTGTGGCAACGCTGCGCCCAGCGCACCGAAAGCCGGCGCGACGAGGGTCGACGCTGTGGCGCGCAAGACGGATCGACGACTGAGCTTCATGCAAACACACTCCGGCTGACCGCTTTCGCTATGCGGTCGCTGGTGATTATGTCGCTTTTTCGGTCCCCCGCCAGCGGCGGGCCCTGTTGCCGACGTGCAGCAACCTCAAATTTCCGTAACAATTCGTCGCGCAAAACACAGCGGCCGGGCGAAGGCCCGGCCGTTTGAATGTTTCGAACTGCCTATTTCTTGGCTGGCTCGCCAGCGGCGGACGGCGGAGCGCCTTCAGCTGCCTTGGGCAGCGGCAACGGGTTGTCGGCCAAGGTGTGCAGATAATCGATGACGTCGGCGCGCTGATCCGGCTTCGACAGGCCGGCGAACGTCATGGCCGTCCCGGGGATGTAGCCGCGCGGATTGGCGAGGAACTTGTTGAGCTCGTCGAATGTCCAGTTGCCGCCCTTGCCCTTCATCGCGGCCGAGAAATTGAATCCGCCACGGGCTTCGCCGCGCGGGCTGCCCACGATATTCCACAGATTTGGCCCAACGCGGTTCGGTCCGCCCTTCTCGAAGGTATGGCAGGCCTGGCATTGCTTGGCTGCAGCCTGACCTTTTTCTACCGAGGCTTTCGCAAGCAGCGTCTCGATCGGCTGCTCCGGCTCCTTCGTGGCGGCGGCGCCCTGCTCTCCGCCTGACTCCTTGACCGCAATGTCAAAGCCCGGCTTTGCCGGCTTCTGCGGCGCAAAAACGGCTCCCGCGGCGATATTGAGCGCGAGCAAAACGAGGCAGGTACCGAGGATGGCGCCGAGGATCTTGTTGAGTTCGAAGGAATTCATCGAAAGACCGCTCCCGAGGCGGGGCGTGACGGTGGGGCGTCGGCGATGAGATACCGGTTTGCCTGACCTATGGCAACCCGTATAAGCGCCTGCGGCATTATCTACAACGTCATGCGGCCGGGTTTCCCGGCAATTCCAATGCCAGACGCAATCGTCCTCATTCCGGCGCGCCTCGCCTCCACACGCCTGCCAGGCAAACCTCTGGCCGATCTCAACGGCGTGCCGATGATCGTGCACGTGCTTCGGCGCGCGCGCGATGCGGCAATCGGCGAAGTGGTCGTGGCCACCGATTCGGAGGCGGTCGCCGCGGCGGTGGAAAAAGCCGGTGGCCGTGCCGTCATGACGCGCAGCGACCATGCCTCGGGTTCGGACCGCATCTACGAAGCCCTTGAAGCGGTCGACCCCGAACACAACGTCGATATCGTCGTCAACGTGCAGGGCGACCTACCCACCATCGAACCGGCCGACATCCACGCAGCACTCAAACCGCTCGCCCACGAAGACGTCGACATCTCGACGCTTGCCGCGGTCATCACCAATCCCGACGAGCGAACCAACCCGAACATCGTCAAGGTCTCCGGTCTGCAGGTCGGGCCCGGCCGTCTGCAGGCGAAAAACTTCACGCGCGCGAACGCCACCGGCAATGGCCCGCACTATCACCACATCGGCCTTTATGCCTATCGCCGCCCGTCGCTGGAGCGCTTCGTCGGATTGCCGCCATCGGCCAACGAACAACGCGAAAGACTCGAGCAGTTGCGGGCGCTCGATGCCGGCATGCGCATGGATGTCATGATCGTTAACAACGTGCCGCTGGGCGTCGACACACCGGAAGATCTGCAAACCGCACGCAAGCTGCTCGGCGGTTGACTCAAGGCCGAAGGTCTGCGTACGGATCGCCGGCGAGGCAATGGACATGGCGAAAAAGAAGATCATTTTCCAGGGAGAGCCGGGGGCAAATTCACACATTGCCTGCCGCGAAGCCTATCCGGATCACGAGCCGATCCCCTGCCCGACCTTCGAGGATTGCTTTTCCGCACTCCTTGCCGGCGACGTCGACCTCGGCATGATCCCGATCGAGAATTCGGTCGCCGGACGTGTTGCCGACATTCATCATCTGATGCCGACCTCCGGCCTGCACATCATTGCCGAATGGTTTCTACCGATCCGGAACCAGCTGATGGCGCCGAAGGGCGCGAGCCTGAAAACCATCAAGACGGTTCAGAGCCACGTGATGGCGCTGGGCCAGTGCCGCAACATCATCCGCGAACTGAAGCTCAAACCGGTGGTTGACGCCGACACCGCCGGGTCGGCGCGCGAGGTTGCCGAAGCCAAAGACCTCACGCGCGCGGCGATCGCATCAAGCCTTGCGGCAGAAATCTACGGCCTCGACATACTAAAGGAGAATGTCGAGGACGAATCGCATTCGACGACGCGCTTTGTCGTCCTGTCGCGCGAGAAAAAATGGGCACAGCCCGGTCAGGGCAAGATCGTCACGACTTTCGTGTTCAGGGTGCGCAACGTGCCGGCCGCGCTTTACAAGGCGCTCGGTGGGTTCGCCACCAATGGCGTGAACATGACCAAGCTCGAGAGCTACATGGTCGGCGGCAATTTCTTCGCCACGCAATTCTATGCCGACGTCGAAGGCCATCCCGACGACCGCGCGCTCGTGTTCGCGCTTGAAGAACTCGCCTTCTTTTCAAAGGAATTGACGGTGCTCGGGGTCTATCCCGCGCACGCGTACCGCGAGACTTTCAAGGAAGCGAAGGACTAGCCCGAGGCTGGTCAGACCGCGACGCGGCCGAGAAATCCTCCGATGCCCCGTTGCAACCTGGACGCCGCGCCTTCGACCGTTTCCGAAGCTTCGAGTACCTGGCCCGCTGCGTTGCGCGTTTCGCCGACCGCCTTGGTCACTTCGTCGAGCACGCCGACCAATCCCTTCGCGTCGTGCGCAGCGCTCGCCACGTTGTGCGATATCTCATCGGTCGCGCTGTCCTGCTGCTGCAGCGACAGGGCAACGGCCGAGGTATAGCCATCGATCTCACGCATGCGTTCGGTATTGCGGCGAATTGCGTCGGCGGTGACGCGGGTCGAGCTTTGCACGGCCTCGATCTGCGTGGCGATCTGTTCGGTCGCCTTCGCCGTCTGCACTACAATCGATTTCACTTCTGAAGCGAGCACGGCAAACCTGCGCCCCGCTTCGCCTGTGCGCGCCGCTTCGATCGTCGCATTGAGCGCAAGCAGGTTCGTCTGACCGGCAATGTTGCGGATCAAGCTGACCACTTCGCCGATCTGCTGAACGGTGTCGGCAAGGCGCGCCATGTGTTCGTTGGTCGTTTCGGCCTCGGCAACCGAGTGCGATGCGACTTCGTCGGCCTGACCGATCTGACGACCTATTTCTCCGATCGACGCGATCAGTTCTTCTGCGGTACCGGCCGCTGCCGTCATATTGCCGGACGCCTCGTTCGACGTATCGACGGCGCCAGCGGTGCGCTCGGAGGTGCGGCCCGGCGAGTTCGGTGGCGAAGCCCACGATGACCGCCACGGCATACATCTGCCAGCTCTGCTGCAAGACGATGTTCAAGCCGACCCCCTGCCCGAACGCGGGAGACGTTATACCGTTGCAAACTTTTATTAATTCTTAACCTTTGGCGCGCGATTGCAAACGATCGCGTTCGAATTGGCCGACGAAGCGCGGCGACAATTTTCGCAACCGCTCGATGTCGACTCGACCGGAACGTGTGATGTAACTCATTGCGAAATCGACCGGCGCAAGCCGCATATGTTCGGCAAAGTGTTCGTACCAGGTGGCGCTACCGTTGGCGCCCGACACCAGCTTCTCAAGCGTCGGCCGGCGCGCAGCCTCATACGCAACGAGCGCGGCACCAATGTCTTCCGAATGCGCCAGCGCCCTGTCGAGGGCAATCGCGTCTTCCATGGCAAGGCGCGTGCCCGAGCCGATCGAAAAATGCGCCGTGTGCAGCGCATCGCCGACAAGGACGCAGTTGTCGACCGACCAACGTTCGTTGTGCACGATCGGGAATTGCCGCCAGATCGAATTGTTCGAGATCAGCCGGTGGCCCTCCAGCGTTTGCGCAAACACACGTTCGCAGAAGGATCGCGTTTCGCCCTCGCCTATCTGCGCGAAACCCGCACGCTCGTGGGTCGGCTGATCGACCTCCACGATGAACGTGCTGAGGTCGGGCGAATAGCGGTAGTGATGCGCATTGAACGAACCGGCTTCGGTTTCGATGAATGTCTGGGTGAGCGTCTCAAAACGCTTTTCCGTGCCGAACCAGGCGAAGCGATTGCTTAGAAGCCGCACGCTGGCACCGAAGCGATTTTCGCTGCTACGGCGCACCAGTGAATTCACACCATCGGCACCGACGATGAGGTCCACCTTGCCCAGCTCGCCGAGACTTTTCACCGCTCGGTGGTACACAGGCTCGACGCCGACGGAGCGCGCCCGCGCCTGCAGCAATTGCAGCAGCTTGAGGCGTCCTATGGCGGAAAAGCCTACGCCGTCGATCGTCACCCGTTCGCCACGATGGACAATGGTGATGTCGTTCCACGATTGCATATGTGGCGTTATCGCCGAATAGGTCGCTTCGTCGTCTTCGCGCAGGAATTCCAGGGCACGGTCCGAGAACACCACGCCAAAGCCAAAGGTGGCATCGGCCGGATTCTGCTCGACGAGCGTGATGGCCGTTTCCGGACGCCGCCGCTTGATCAAATATGCGAGGTAAAGTCCTGCAGGGCCGGCACCGAGGATGGCGATGTGCATGGCGTGTCGGACAATCAAATCGTCTGATTATAGGCGCCCACTTCTGGATGCGTGCGCAGCACGCCATCGACAGCCTGAAACATGTCCCGCATACGCTGCTCGGATACCGGGCTCTCGACCACCACCACGAGCTCCGGCTTGTTGGAGGACGCCCGAACCAGGCCCCAGGTGCCGTCCTCGACGGTGACACGCACGCCGTTCACAGTAACCAATTCGCGGATCGGCTGACCGGCGACTTTTTTTCCTTCCGCCTTGGTGCTTTCGAAGTGTTTCACAACCGCATCCACCACCGCGTACTTCTTCTCGTCGTCGCAGTGCGGGGACATCGTCGGCGAGCCCCAGGTCTTCGGCAGCGCCTTGCGCAAGTCGGCCATGCTCTTGTCCGGATTGCGGTCGAGCATGTCGCACACTGAGAGCGCGAAGATCATGCCGTCGTCGTAGCCGCGGCCGAACGGTTTGTTGAAAAAGAAATGTCCAGACTTCTCGAAGCCGGCGATAGCGCCGAGTTCATTGACGCGGCGCTTGATGTAGGAATGGCCGGTTTTCCAGTAGTCGACCTTCACGCCGTTGGCCTTCAACACTGGATCGGTGAGGAACAGGCCGGTCGACTTCACGTCCACGACGAAGGTCGTGTTCCGGTGCATCGTCGACATGTCCCGCGCCAGCATGACGCCAACCTTGTCGGCGAAGATTTCCTCACCTTCGTTGTCCACCACACCACAGCGATCGCCGTCACCGTCGAAGCCGAGCGCGACGTCAGCCCGGTTGACGAGGACCGCATCGCGCATCGCGTGCAGCATCTTCATGTCTTCGGTGTTCGGATTGTAACGCGGAAATGTGTGATCGAGATTACAGTCGAGCGGCACGACCTCGCATCCGATCGCCTGCAATATTTGCGGCGCGAACGCGCCGGCGGTGCCGTTGCCGCACGCGGCAACAACCTTGAGCTTGCGTTTGAGCTTTGGCCGCCTGGTCAGATCGGCGATGTAGCGTTCAGGAAAGTTCTCCACGAACTCATAGCTGCCGCCGGCGCGGGAATCGAACTTCGCCGCCATGACGATTTCCTTGAGCCGCTTCATCTCGACCGGCCCGAACGTCAGCGGCCTGTTGGCTCCCATCTTCACGCCGGTCCAGCCATTGTCGTTGTGCGAGGCCGTGACCATCGCAACGCAAGGCACGTTGAGCTCGAACTGGGCGAAATAGGCCATCGGTGTGATGACAAGGCCAATGTCGTAAACCTTGCAGCCTGACGCCATCAGGCCGGAGTTGAGCGCCATTTTCACTGCCGACGAGTAGCTGCGAAAATCGTGCCCGGTGACGATTTCAGGTTTGACGTTGAGCTCGTGAATGAGGGTGCCGAGGCCGATACCGAGGGCCTGAACGCCCATCAGGTTGATTTCTTTTTCCAGCAACCAGCGCGCATCGTATTCACGGAAGCCCGTCGGCTTAACCAAGGGCGAGGACTCATAGGCATATGTATTGGGCGTGAGCGCGGTTTTCGGCGTAGGAAACATCAGATCCTCGGGCTAAAGGGCGCAAATCCAATACCCTAACGCCGGAGGCGCGGAAAGCGCTCCACCGCCGATTTCGAGGGTACCGATTACTGTTCGAGCAGCAGGCGCCCGTTGGCGTATTCGTAACGCCTGAGCCATGACAGAAACGAGACGCCGAGCAGATTCTTCGACAGCATCTCGTCGGGCAGGACCAAGGCCGTCGACAAAACGGCCTTCGA
>Ga0065705_10104669_pt1 | contig 12115 bp, 15 predicted proteins | sample SwibulcommuniRL2_FD_59092 | JGI IMG/M metagenome (GOLD analysis project Ga0065705, IMG submission 59092) | Bulk soil microbial communities from switchgrass field near Rose Lake, East Lansing, Michigan, USA - RL2 Bulk Soil v2 (version 2) | ecosystem: Environmental > Terrestrial > Soil >... | reverse complement strand
ACGGCAAATTCGCCCGGCGGGTGCAGCCGCTGCCCGAGCACGGCTGCATCTACGTGAGGAACGCCAAGGCGGCGTCGTCGACGATCCTGCTGTGGCTGCATCGGGCCCACACTGGTGACCACGACTTCGACCCCGGCAACGTGTACCGGGAACACCGGCTGCCCACGGTGGCCGACGTCGGCATGAGCACCGTGGTGCGGATGCTGGCCGGTGAGGCGTTCCGTTTCAGCTTCGTGCGCGACCCGATCCGCCGGTGCGAGTCGACCTACCTGGACCGGATCGCCGATACGTCACGCAAGCACGCCTGGCGGGGCCGGGTGCAGGAGGCGCTCGGGCTGCCGGTGGACCCCAGCCATGTGCCGACGTTCGACCAATTCGTCGATGCACTCGAGGCGCAGGAGCCGCTCGAGCTCGACCCGCACTGGCGACCCCAACACCTCAATCTGATGTACGGATTGGTCGACCTCGACTACGTCGGGCACCTGGAGACGTTCGCTGCGGACCTGGAACGCGTTCGGGAGCTGACCGGCATGCCACAGGTGCCGCTCGAGGTACGGAACGCGCGCACGACCGTGCCTGACAGCCTGTTCAACGGGCGCCCCGACCTGCTGCGCCGGGTCCGCGAAGTGTACGCCCGTGATTTCGAGCTATACGGGTACTAGGCCGAGCTCTCTGGCACCCGCGGGCGTCTAGCTGCCCGCGGCTTGCTCGAGGAAGGCGACGAGGTCGGCGAGCTGCTGCTCGTCGAGCTGGTCGGCGTAGACCGCCGGCATGACCCCCGCCGTGAAGCCCGAGGCGACCTCTGCGTCGGGATCCACGATCGACTCGTGGATGAAGGCGGCGTCCTTCCCCTTCAGCACCTGGTCGAGATCCGGGCCGACGGTTCCGGACGCGTTCGCCTCTGCGAGCGTGTGACAGCTCGCGCACGGCGGCTGAGCGGTCGCCGTGAAGATCTGCTTGCCGGCCGCCGGGTCACCGGCCGGACCTCCGCTCGTCTCCGTCGGCGCCGTCTCGGTCGGCGTGGACTCGGCGGGTGCGGGCTGCGTCTCGGTGGCGCCGCTCTCCGCCACCGCCTCGACGTGATGGCTCTCGCCGAAGACCTCGACCGCGGTCAGCATCGCGATGATCAGAAGCGCGGCGACGAGGAGGAGCGCACCGACGTGCCGGCCCGGGAAGTTCGGGTTCCGCCGCGGGAGCACGAGCGAGACCACCAGCGCGAAGCCGACGAGGACGAGCGCGGCGATCCCGATGATGACGTCGTTGCGGCTCACGGAGCGCGCATACGATACCGGGGTGCGCCGCCGAGGTCTTCGCTTGACGGCTGCGGCGGCCCTCGTCACCGCCGCCGTGCTCGCTGCCCTGGGGGTCGGCGAGGTCGAAGGCGTCCTCTCCGACTGGCAGGCGTTCGCCCTCGGAGTCGTGCAGGGGTTCACCGAGCTCCTGCCGATCTCGTCCTCGGGTCATCTGATTCTCGTCCCGTGGCTCGGCGACTGGACGTATCTCGAAGAGCACCCCGACTTCAACAAGACGTTCGACGTGGCGCTTCACCTGGGGACGTTGATCGCCGTCGTCGCCTACTTCTGGGAGGACATCGTCGCGCTCGTCGCCGCCTGGTTTCGCAGCGTGAGCCACAGAGGGATCCGGAGCGCGGAGGAGCGGACCGCGTGGTGCGTCTTCGCCGCGACGATCCCAGCCGCGCTCGCCGGAGCGCTGGGCGAGAGCGTCGTCGAGGACCACCTCGGCGAGCCCTGGCAGATCGCAGTCTTCCTCGCCGTCTTCGGCGTGCTGCTCTGGCTCGCCGACCGCATGCCGCAGGAGCGGAAGATCGGCGACCTCCGCTTCGGCCAGGCGATCGCGATCGGGCTCGCCCAGGCAGTTGCTCTCGCGCCCGGCGTCTCGCGCTCAGGGATCACGATCACGATGGCCCGCACCCTCCGCTTCGATCGCGACGCGGCGGCGCGCTTCTCCTTCCTGCTGCTCGTCCCGGTCGTTCTCGGCGCGGTGCTCTTCAAGGGCTGGACGGACGTGATCCGCGGGGAGCTGCCCGACGGGTGGGCGGGGCCGTTTCTCGTCGGCACACTCGCAGCGGCGGGCAGCGGCCTGATCGCCATCGAGGCTCTCCTCGGCTACGTGCGCCGGCACAACTACTCGATCTTCGTCGTCTACCGCCTGGTTGCCGCCGCGCTCATCCTGCTCCTCATCGCGACCGGCATCCGCGAGGCGACGTTCTAGGAACCGGGAGGCCGCGGCGCCAGTAGTACAGGCGATGCGCCTGAAGGTCGCCCTCTTCGCGCTGCTCGTGGCCGGGTGCGGAGGCTCCGCGGGCGACGCGCCGGAGCTCCTCCCAGATCTCGTGCAATCTCCCCCGCGCGCGCTCGAGGTCTATCGGGCCGGAGACACCTGGAGGCTCGCGTTCCTCTCGGCGGTCGAAAACGACGGGCGCGGCCCGATGCTGCTCGTCGGGAGCCGGCCCGACCAGGACGGCCCTGCGATGTCCGTGGAGCAGCTCGTCCGCCGCTCTGACGGGACGACGTCGACATCTCCGGTGGACGGCGAGATCCGCTTCGTCAAGTCGGAGACGCATCGCCACTGGCACTTCCTCGACTTCGAACGCTACGACATCCTCACCGGGGAGGGAAACACGGTCGGCCGCGACGAGAAGACCGGCTTCTGCCTGGGCGACCGCTACAACGCGTCGAGAAGCATCGAGCTCCCGGGAGAGCCCGAGCAGCCGGTGTGGACGCAGGAGTGCGGCCGCGACCAGCCCGAGCGGCTGGTCGTCCGCGAGGGCATCTCGCCCGGCTACGGCGATGACTACGTGCCGCGCCTCGAAGGCCAGTCGATCGACATCACAGGCCTCCCCGCGGGCCGCTACGTCCTACGGCATCGCGTGAACGTCGAGCGAGCCCTGCGCGAGAGCGACTACGGAGACAACGGTGCCGAAGTGCCCTTCGAGCTCACCTGGTCCGAATCCGGAACCCCGACAGTGGTCGCGGTGTATGACGGCTAAACGAAGGAGGCCGGATTGAGACGTTCACTCATTGCATTCGCTCTCGGGCTCTGCGCGGCCGCCGTGCTCGCTTCTGCGGCGCTGGCCAAGGAGGGCGGCGTCGAGCTGAGCTCGACTCCTTTTGGGACGCCTCCCGGCGGAACCTGGTCGACCGGGCTGACGCTCATCGACCTGAACGGCAGGCTCCCTGCCGACGCGAAGCCCACGCTCGAGCTCACGAACCTCGACTCGGGCGAGCGCAGGGTCTTCGCGGCCAAGTCCACGGGCGAGATCGGCCAGTACACGCTGGACGTCGTCTTCCCCACGCCGGGCCGGTACGCCTACACGGTCACGGACGGATTCACCGACAGGGAATACACCTATCCACCGGTGCGGATCGTCGGCTCACAACCGGTGGTTGCGGTGCCCTCGTCTGGGGGCGAGGGCTCGTTCCCGGTCTGGGCGCCGGTGGCGGGCGGGATCGCCCTCCTCCTCGCGGCGGGCGCGGCGAGTGTCTTTGCGCGGCGTCGTCGCTTCGGGTTGTCGCACTAGGCGAACGCCCACCTGGGTACGCGAAAGGCGGCCGGACGGCCGCCTTTCGTAGCTACTCGAAACCGCTAATAAGACCCTCGCAGCGATCCTGGCCGGCTTCGAGCTCGACGTAAAGACACACCGGCAGGGGTGCCTGCTGCCTCCGTCACCCTTCTCTGTGGCGCATGGTCTGGGCGTGCGTGACCCGGCCTGTTAAACGACCGCTTGAGTCTGTAGTGCGACCCAATCAAACCCAATCGGCTGGCGGAAGGAAACCCGTGCTCAATGTTCCGGCTCCGCTTCGCGGCTCCTTTCCACGCCTCCTAGCCGTGGTTACAGACGATTTCTGTCCCTGAGACGGTGCGACGAGCCTCGTATGCGCCGACTGTTACAACCGCGAGGTACGACCCGGCTGGATCGCAGGATTCCGTGTAGGGGATCTGCATAAGCTGCACGAATCCACGTGTGAAATCGGCTGGGGCGGTTGAACTTTCGGGCCCCGAACCGTGGCCGAACAGCGTCACCTTGTTCCCGGACTGATCGAGGACGGTTAGCCCGATGTGCGATTGGCCGTGATGACAAGGCTCTCCGGCCACGCGACGCAGCACAAGCATCGCTGAGCCGTTCACGATCTTCACAGCGAGTGCCAGCTGCGGCGTGGTGCATCGAGGGAGGCGCTCCGGCTGGGGCGACGGGATGGTCGCCGTATCCGTCGTCTCTTGAGGTTCGGTCGTGGCCACGGGTTCAGTCGTGACCACCTGGGTGGTGACTGATTCCAGGGTCAAGGTCGCTCCGCCTAGGTCAACTACGGTCGGGGCTTCGGCGGCGTGCGCTGATTCGTCGTGGGAGGACGACCCGCGTAGGGCATCAACTACGCCCACGATCAAGACGCCAGTAACCGCTGCGGTGATCAGCCAAGTCGCCTTGCCGCGCATTTAGCACCCGCTGTTCCAAAGGCGACGGCTACGCCGCCGCTGCAGGACGAAGCCAGTCTAGTCCTCTGCCGCCCTTCAGCAAGTCAAGCCTTCCAGCTCGGTGCCGATACCTCACATGGGCCGGGGCAAGCTCTCCTCTCCCGAGTCAGGATTTGCCGACGAGCCGCATGTCGGTGAGGTCCGCGCCCCGGCCCGTCCCTTTCTAGTTGGGCCCGAAAAGCAAGCCTACGACAGACTCGCGTCTGGAACCGATGCACGCACCGGGGGAGGCCGCAGCGTGAGATAGCCACTGAGGAGCAGGACCCAGGCGATGTAGATCAACGTCGTGAGGAAGGTGAAGCTCGCGAGTGCGCCGACCCCAGCGAGGAAACTGCTCGCGGCCAGCCATCGGGGCAGGATGCCCGTCCGCCACGCGGTCACTCCGACTGCGAAGGCAAGCGGGGCGCCGACCATGAAGGCGACAACGTAAGTGAGATAGCCAAAACCGCTTAGCAGCCGAAAGGCATTAGGGTCGAGCGCGAACTTGTTGCCCGCTTCCGACGCGACAAAGGCTTCGGAACTGAAGTCGGCTCCGGCCACGGCCAACAGGATGATCAACGCCGCACCTGACGCCAAGGCGATGCTCGCCGCACGTCCCCCTGTGCCCTCGACTGAACGCAACAGCTCACGTAGACGACCGAGGAACCAGAGAAAGAAGGTCGCGCTCACCGCAAGAATGAAGATGCCGGCGATGTCACGGACACGATGACTGTGGCTCGCGTACCAGGCGGTGATTTCGCCGCTGGAGCTCCTGTAGTCCGGAGAGTTGCCACTGAGCGCCCCGAGAAGGATGAACCCGATAACGAACGGGATGCCCATCGCTCCGCTCACGCGCGCCCACATCTGGTTTGTCATTTTCGAGCCTCCTGATTCAACGATGACCACGGTTTTTAGCGCACAGTCTCGAAGGAACGGCCCCGAAGCTTTGCCCAGGGTGGTCGGGGCCGTTCCTCCATCAGCGAGCGATCAGTGGGCGGGCGTGTAAGAGATCCACACCTCGCCGTCGATCACTACCGTGCCGTCCTCAGCGGTCTCCTCCTGGTGGAACGTGCAGTGATCGAGCCGTCCATTGCGAGGGGCCGGCTTCTCGAACTCGTCGACGAACGACTCCGGCTCGCCTTCAACCGGAGTGAAGGTCCCCTCGATGTGGAGCGCGTAGGGGATACCGACCTGAGTACTCCCGAGGACGAGCCCGGGCGACCCACTTCCGTTGCTAAAGACGACGATCTCGACCTGTCCAAGCACATCGCAAGAGAGATCGAGTACGTCCCCCTTCTTCGGGTCGGCGCTCGCGGGCGAAACTCCTAGCGCAGCAATCGCAATTGCCAACAGCACCGCAGTCCATGCAATCTTCACAGCCACTCTCCCTTTCCCGTGACCCCTCGTGGCGATCGAACGTAACACCGGGACCGAGGCCGTACAACCGGGAGCCCCCGTGTCGAGTTTCAGGTGGATCTGAGTGAGCGGTCCAGCAAATCGCGCCAATCCCTGCCGTCATCGTGGGCCGCAGCCGCGCTCTGCGCAGATTCCCTACCGCCTCCGTTGCCCGAGCCGCCGAGCGACGAAGTTCCAATGTTAGTTTCGGATTAGTTTCGTCCGCTGACCTTGTGACGGGGGAATCCCCGCCGATACCGTCGTTGGAGAACACCTTTGTGACACCCGGTTACATGCCCGACAACCTCATCAGCCTGCTCAACGACAACACGCCGCTGTCATCCCCGGGGGGACGCATCGTCGTGATCGTCGCCGTCTTCGCGCTCGCGTGGCTCGTCGCGCGCACGACGGCCTGGGCAGCGGGGCGCATCCTCGCCTGGCATGACCGCCGGCATACGAACGCTGACCTCGAGGCGACCGGGACGATCTCCGACCTGAAGCGGCGGGAGACGCTCGTCAGCGTCATCCGCACCGCCATCACCTACGTGACCTTCGCGGTCGCGGCCGTGGTCATCGTCGGCCAGCTCACGGGCGGCGTCGACCGGCTGACCGCGATCGCCGGCGCCTCCTTCTTGCTGATCCTCGGCGGCTTCGCCACGCAGCGGCTCCTCGTGGACATCATCGCCGGCCTGACGATGTTCGCCGAGCGCTGGTTCTCGGTGGGCGACACCGTCACCCTCCTCGTCGGCGCCGAGCTCCAGGGCGTCGTCGAGGACGTGACGCTGCGGCGCACGCGGCTTCGCGCCCTTTCCGGCGAGGTCATCCAGGTGCACAACTCACAGATCCAGGCGGTCTCCGTCCTGCCACGCGGCGTGAAGGAGCTCGCCATCGAAGTCTTCGTCGCCAAGCGCGAGCCCGGCGAGCGCCTCGTCGAGGACGTCGTCCGCATCCTCCCGGAGGGGCCGACGACGTTCATCCGCCGCCCCTGGATCGAGCACGTCGAGGACCTCGCGCACAACCTCACACGGATTCGCCTCCACGCGACGGTTGCACCGGGACGCGAATGGCTCGCCGAGGAGTTCTTCACCGACCTCCTCAAGCAGCGCGCGGGCGACTCCCTGATCGTCCACGGACCTGTTGCCTTCGCCGTGGACGAGCGCGCGACTCGGAGCTACGCGCGGGCGAGCGCGACCACGCGGACGGCGTTCGGCCGCTCGCAGCGAAACGCCGCCTAGGCGTCCGGCTGTTCGCGCTCCGGTAGGAGGTCCCGCTTTGCCGGCGGGCCGCCTTCGTACGGGCCGGCGAGCCCCCGCTTGCGAAAGAAGCGGACGACACCCCACGCCGCGAGCGCGCTCAGTCCGCCGATGATCGAGGCGACGACGATCTGGTTGGCGTAGGGAACGGCCAGCAGCTTGATCCCGCTGAGGATGAGCGCTGCCGCGAGCGCGAAGCGGAGCATCCGGTCCGGGATGCCCACGCTGATCTGGCTGCCGATGAGGACGCCGGGAATCGAGCCGACCAGGAGCCAGCCGATCGCTCCCATGTCGACGTTGCCCGCAACGAGGTGGCCGAGGCCCGCGACCCAGAGAAGGGCGGCGGCGTGGAAGATGTCCGTCCCGACGATGATCTTGGCGCTGAGAGGGAAAGCCATCAGCAAGGCGAGGCCGAAGAGTGTTCCGCTTCCGACCGACGTGAGACCGACGAGGAAACCGCCCACCATTCCGATGCACACTGCGACGATCCGGTCGCGGTTCGAGAGCTGCCCGAGCTCCTTCTGCGGCCCGGCCGGGTGCATGATCGCCTTGGCCAGGAAGGCCAGGCCGCCGACGATCAGCATGATCGCCAGGATCTTGCCCTGCACCGAGTCGACGCCGTCCCCGTAACGATCGGTCAGGTAGCCGACCGTCCAGACACCGACGAGCGACATAGGCGCGCTGCCGACGAGCATCCAGAGCCCTAGGCGCAGGCGCACCGTCCCGAGCCGCCGGTGCCGCGCCGCGCCGAAGGATTTGAAGATCGCGCCGTGGAGGATGTCCGTCCCCACCGCGATCGCCGGGTCGAACTTGAAGAAGAGGATGAGCATCGGCGTCATGAGCGAGCCCCCGCCCATCCCGGTCATGCCGACGAGGATTCCGATCAGGAGGCCCGCGATCGCGAGCCTGGGGTCATGGGTGTCGGGCATGTCGCTTAGTAGACGACGAGCACGTCGCAGCCGGCTCGGCGCAAGACGTTCTGGTTGACGCTTCCTTCGACGAGCCGCTCGAAGAAGCGCTTGTGCCGGCTCCCGACGACGATCAGGTCGACGTTGCGCTCCTGCGCGAGACCGACGATGGCGTCGGCCGGCGTGCCTTTCGTGGGAACGAGATCAGCGCTGAGGCCGCGTCCCTCGAGGTAGGAGCGCGCTTGCTCGAGTCGCTCCTGTGCCAGGCGCTCCGCGTCTGGCGTCCCATCCTTCGGCGGCACGACGTTGGTGACGATCAGCGACGCGTCGAGCTGCTCGGCGTAGTCGGCGGCGCGCCCCAGTGTCTGGCTCGCGGGGTCGTCGTAGGCGACGAGGATCGTTTTCACTGGCACGGTCTGGAAGGGTATCCGGCTCGCCCCGACGCGACGCCCGCAAAGCGCGGGTCGTTGCGTGCGCACCCGCCGCTCACTAGCGTTGGCGCATGTTCTTTCGCCTCTCGAGCTGGGAGGTCGCGCTCATCCTGCTGGCGGTCGTCCTCGGCACGACCGCGATCGGCCTCGTTCTCGGCCGCTACCTGCGGCACCGGTCCGAGCATCTCCGGGAGCCCTTCGGCGTTCTGCAGGCCGCGCTCCTCGGCCTCGTCGGGCTCGTCCTCGCATTCGGCCTCGCCCTGGCGGTGGGACGGTACGAGGCTCGCCGCACCGCAGTCGTCGACGAGGCGAATGCGATCGGCACGACCTACCTGCGAGCCCAGACCCTGTCCGAGCCCATCCGCACGCAGTCGCTTGAACGCCTCGTGCGCTACACGGACACGACCATCGTCATTTCGAACGCCGTTCCGGGCAGCGCAGAAGAGCGGGACGCCGAGACCACCGGCGACCGGCTGCAGCGAGAGCTCTGGGCCCTTGCCGGGCAGGAGCTCGACGAGGCGCCGGTCTCGAGCGCGCCGCGCCTGTATGTCGAGTCACTCAACGAGATGTTCGACGCGGAAACGGCCCGCATTGGAGCTCTGGACAACCGGGTGCCGGGTCCTGTGCTCGCCGTCGAAGTGGGCGGCGCGGCCGTCGCGCTCGCCCTGCTCGCCTTCTACCTCGCGATCCTCGGCCGAGGCGTGGCGACGGTCATGCTCGCAGCAGGGCTGATCACCATCCTCTTGCTCGTCACCTTCGACCTCGACCGGCCGACGCGCGGTCTCATCAAGGTTCCGGACACGCCGCTCGTCGACCTGCGCGCTTCGATGGAGCTGCTGCCGGCAGCGAGCGCGCCCGAGCCGTAGCCCAGCGGCCCCTGGGCACGCGCAAGTAACGTCCCCCGCGATGGGCCTCTTCAGCCCGCTCAGAACGAGGATCGACCGCGTCACCGCGCGTCTTGCGCTGGTGGGCGCGGACCCGCGCGACGACGATGACCTGCGGGCCCGAAAGGCCCTCCTTGTCCTGATCTCGGTGTTGATCCTGCCGATCGCCGGGCTCTGGGGAGGCCTGTATCTCGCGTTCCGCTCGCCGGTCGGCGTGGTGCCGCTCGTCTACCTCGCCGTGCTGCTCGCTGCCATCATCGTGTTCTCGCGAACGGGCAACTTCGCGCGCCTGCTGCGCGTGAACCAGGTCGACATCCTGCTCGCGCCGACCCTCTCCATGATCCCGCTCGGCGGCTTCCTCGCCTCCGGCGGCGTCGGCCTCTGGGGAATCCTCGCGCCGCTCGGCGCGCTCGTGTTCCTGAACGTACAGTCGGCGGCCCGTTGGTACATCGCGTACGTCCTCGTTTTCCTCGGATCGGGGGTCGCGGGCGAGATCATCGGCCCGATCTGGACACCGCCGCCGGATTGGTTCACGAGCATCATGCTGGCCATGAACGTCGCCGTCGGCGGGACAATGGTGTTCACACTGCTGGCGCTGTTCGCCAAGCAGCGAAGCGACGCGCTGAAAGCGCTCCGGGTGGAGCAGCAGAAGGCCGAGAACCTCCTGCTCAACATCCTGCCGCGCTCGATCGCCGACAGACTGAAGGCCGAGTCCCAGCCGATCGCGGATCAGTTCGGATCGGCGTCGATCCTCTTTGCGGACGTGGTCGACTTCACGCCGTGGTCGGAGCAGCTCACCCCCGCCGAGGTAGTTGGCTGCCTCGATCACCTCTTCAGCCACTTCGACGACCTCGCGGAGCGGCACGGGCTCGAGAAGATCAAAACCATCGGCGACTGCTACATGGTCGCCGCGGGCGTTCCGGAGCCGCGGCCGGACCACGCTTGCGCGCTCGCGCTGATGGCGTTCGACATGCTGGATGCGATGCGCGCAGAGGGTGAAGCCGGGCACCTCGGCCTCGAGCTTCGAATCGGCATCAACTCGGGCCCGGTGGTGGCCGGCGTCATCGGCCGGAAGCGCTTTCTCTACGACCTCTGGGGCGACGCCGTGAACACCGCCAGCCGCATGGAGTCCTACGGCACGCCGGGGCGGATCCAGATCACGCGCGCGACGTACGAGCTCCTCGCCGACGACTTCGAGTGCGAACCGCGCGGGTCGATCGCGGTCAAAGGGAAGGGCGAGGTCGAGACCTGGTACCTCCTGGGTCCACGCAACGACCCGGTGTCAGTGGCGAACGACCAGCTTCGCGAGGCGTCCGGGCGGCCGAGCCCCTAGGCGGGCGACCGGTCTCTGCGGCCCGGCAACCGCAGCGGACGGCGCCTCCCTCCAGCTACGAAACGACGTCGATGCGGCTGTCGTGCAACGACTCCCAGACGCGCAGATAGAGGTCGACTTCCAAGCGGGCCTGCTGCTCGTGAAGTTCATGGGGCAGACCGACACGCAGCAAGCCGCCCGCAAGCTCCTGAACATGACACTCGCGCTTTTCGAGGAACGACCGGAAGGCGTCTCTCTCGGCGGGGTCACTCAATCGCAGAGTCACGTACAAAGGCCCTAGGCCGCGTCCGAGGCGCGTCGGTGGGGTTCAGCTATGGACGCGCGGACACCGGGATGAATCGCTTGCCAGATCGCCAGATAGACCTTGAGCACACGCCTCGCCTGGGCCGTATCGCGCGACCCAGGGATGGACACGTCAAGACCCTCACCGCGCGGGTGGGCGGCGATGAAGCCAACGTCCAGCAGGAATTCCTGCAGGTCGCTGACGAGGCGTGGTCTATCGACGAGGATGTGCAAGCCACAGTGGCGCTTCGGAGTTGCCGCAACGAAGTCGCCTTCTCTCACTGTCGTGACGAAGCGGCGCACGTCAAGGGGCAGCGATAGACAAGCAGCGTCAGGGGTGTTTCAGGGTCGCAACGTCGACGAGCTCCGCTCCCTCCGCGACGAGCCCGTCAAGGATGCGCGGCAGAGCCTCTGCGGTTGAGTCCGGCCACGAATGCATGAGGACGATCGAGTCGTCGCGCGCGCGGATTCCCTCCAACACTCGTCGCTCAACGGCGTCGGCGTCCGAGTCCTTGTGCCAGTCGGCGGCGGCATCGGGGCGAACGGAGACCTCCTCCTCGAGCCGATTCGCGGCCACTTGGGCGAGTGGCTCCCGTATCCGCCACGGATCGAGACCTCGAGCCTCGGGGAGGCGGCCGTTCTAATGGGCGCGCTCGCGGTCGGGCAACGAGCCGCGCTCGACAACGTCTTCGCGAACCGCGACAGCGCGGCGTCCGCTTAGTAGCAAGGCTCTACTCGCAGTCGTCGGAGTCGATGGGCAAGGCTGCCGTCAATCGCGGGTTGCCTCTTTTGCACGCCTTCAGTTGCTCGTCAATGGATTTCTTCCGAGCTTCGAGCTCCTCCTCGCGGGCTTTGCGCTTCCTCGTCCTGAATCTCGTCCTTGACCGTCTTCTTCTCTTCCTCGAGCTCGTCCTTGCGGCGTTCAAGCGCCTCGCACGGGGCGGCCTGATTCGGCGGCGCGGGTGGTGCGCAGGCGATCTCGCTGACATTCCCCGCGCAAGTGTCAGCGTCAGCCATGCGGCCAGCACACGCCAATTGTCCGCCCGGCGCCGCCCTTTACGCAAGCATTCCGGCTAGGACCCGACGAAATTCGGCCAGAGAAGGCTTCCGTCGGCTGGCTGATCGCTCGTTCGCGACCAGCTAGCATCGCGGTTGG
>Ga0065705_10003788_pt1 | contig 12118 bp, 10 predicted proteins | sample SwibulcommuniRL2_FD_59092 | JGI IMG/M metagenome (GOLD analysis project Ga0065705, IMG submission 59092) | Bulk soil microbial communities from switchgrass field near Rose Lake, East Lansing, Michigan, USA - RL2 Bulk Soil v2 (version 2) | ecosystem: Environmental > Terrestrial > Soil >... | reverse complement strand
GGGCCCGGTGGCGCGGCGTCGAGCCAGATCGCGATCATCGATCGCGCGGTGTCGCCAGGGAGCCGCAAGGTCGTCGGTCATTTTTTCAGCCAGGGGCGGGAAGCGCACGGCATGTGGACCAATCCCGAAAACACGCTGCTCTACATCGCCCACGAGCAAGATGAACTGCCGAATACGCCCAGCGCCGGCCAAACCGTTTGCACCGCCTTCGACGTCAGCGATCCTTTGAAGCCAAATTTTATCGCGCAAATCCCTCTCGGCGAGCTCGCGCTCCCTTCAGGGAAGTTGCGTAACAAGAAAAGTATCAACCTCGTTTATGTGCGCCCAGGCGCGCGCAGCCAAACCGCGTAGGTGGCCNCATGAGAACAACCATCGCAATACTCCTGCTCGCAGGCGCAGTAGCCGCCCAGCCAGCGTGCGCCCAGCATCAACACAGTATCGCGGAATCTCAAAACGCGCCGCTTCCGGCGAGCGACCAGACCTTCACGCGTCAATTGGATGCGGGCATGAAAAAAATGATGAACGACATGCACTCTCCCGGTTACACGGGCAATCCCGACGTTGATTTTCTGGCGATGATGATTCCGCACCACGAAGGCGCGGTGGAGATGGCGCGCCTGGTGCTGATTTACGGAAAGGACCCGCTGACCCGCCGCCTCGCCGAGGAGATCATTGCCTCACAGACGGCTGAAATTGCCGCGATGCGGCAGCGCGTCGCCATTCTGCGCCACAGCGACGATCCGAACCCAGGGGGCTTTCCTGCTCTCCACGGCACACGCGGCGTCAAGTCACCGTAAGGAATACCAGACAACCTGGCGGGTGGCCTCACAACCCAAACAGCTCCTTCGCATTGTCGTAAGTAACTTTCTCGTACTGCCGCGGCGTGATGCCGCCCTGATTTTTTAGATTGCGCAGGGCTTCGATCTCGGTGGACTGGTCGTTGTGGCCATAGTCGGTGCCGATGACGAGGTTGTCCTCGCCGGAGTATTTGAAAATGTAGTCGACGTCGTCGTCGGTCTGGCAGGAGACGAACTGGCGGTATTCTTTGAGCGGATTCTCCGGCAGCGGCCGGTTGATGGCGCCCCAGCGGCGTTGAAAATCTTTGACCACGTAGGGGATCCACTGGGCGGCGGCTTCGGCCCAGTGAAAACGCAGCTTGGGAAACAGTTTCGGCACTTCGCTCATGACGACCGAGTGAAACGCGCCGATGACCGGAATGCGAAACTTCCAGAAGCTGCCGCCGCCGTTGTACTGCGACACCAGATCGATGACGTAGGGGTTGGCGTTGCCGACATGCACGCCGACGGCGAGATTGAGCCGGCTCATTTCTTCATAGAGCGGGTAAAAATACGGATCGGTGATCATGCGCTGCCCTTCGATGCCGCGCATGAAAACCCCGCAGGCGCCGTGGGCGGCGCAAAACTTGAGTTCTTCCAGCGCCGCGCTCATGTCGAGCAGCGGCAGCACACAGATCCAGCGCAGCCGGTCCTCGCCTTGCGCGTGAATATCGGCGAGCCACCGGTTGTAGCCTTTGCTGATGGGAATTTCCCACTCGGGTTTGTCGGCGATCTGCTCGATGAACATGGTCGGGTAAAGAACTTGAATGTCGATGCCAAGCTCATCCATGTGCTTGAGCCGCGCCGGCACGTTTTCCATCTCGCGGGTTTCCTGCGGCGTGTTCATGTCGCGGCCAGTGCGCCTTGCAACATCCGCGACATTCTGTGCGGTGAGAACGATCCGCACCAGACCGCGGATCTTGCCGTCGATGTACCAGTATTCGCCGCCGCCTTCGCCGCGCGGCTTGACGATCAGCGGCCGATATTTTTGATCGGCCTTATCGATGTAATCCCAGGTGCGCTCCGATTCCACGACGTGAGCGTCCGAATCGATGGTCGGCATGGTGTACTACCTCCTCCGCAGGCTGTGAAAAAAACTCCTATCTTCCGTTGTGATCCGCTAGCGTCGAATACCAAAGCCGCGCCGTGCGTTCAAACAGAAACTTCTCGAACTCACCCGGCAGTGGCAGAGCCGCATTCTTTTCTCTGCGCCCTCTGTAGTGTTCTCGGGGTTCCTCGACTAGCCGCCTGCAAATCAAACTCGCTGCGTGCGCGAAGATCTGCGACGCGAGCGCTAAAAATTTCCCAATCCTCGGCCAAACATTACGAGGTGTACCTAAATGCCCATAATGTCCAAATTTGTCCGTAATCGACCCGCAGCGTCTTATTTTTGATGCAATTATTTCTTTGCAATTCAATACCTTACTCGCAGGCATGGACTATGCTCATGGGGATCCCATTCGCAGTTTCGCTATTAAAATTCATCACCTCTCGAAGCGAAAATGACATCCTCGACCCGTCTACATCGCGCCATCGGTTGGATGTTCTTTGCTTTCATTGGCAGTAGTTCTCTCCCCACCGCAGCCCGATCACAGAGTTCCCTCCCCGCACTGAAGCAGCTTAGCCTTGAGCAACTGATGGACGTCGAGGTCACGTCGGTCGCCAAAAAAGAGCAGCGCGTGGCGGATACCGCAGCGGCGATTTACGTGATCACGCAGGAAGAGATTCGCCGTTCCGGCGCGACGAGCATCCCGGAAGCCTTGCGTTTGGCGCCGGGAGTACAAGTCAGCCGCATCGATTCGAACAAATGGTCCATCGGGGTGCGCGGATTTGGCAGCCGCCTTTCCCGTTCCGTTCTCGTGCTTATGGATGGCCGTAGCGTCTACTCGCCGCTTTTCGCCGGAGTGTATTGGGAAGTCCAGGACACCTTGCTGGAAGATATCGAACGCATCGAGGTGATCCGCGGACCCGGCGGCACCATCTGGGGAGCCAACGCCGTCAATGGGGTCATCAACATCGTCACAAAGAACGCGACGGAAACTCAAGGATTACTGGTAACGGGCGGCGGCGGCTCAGAAGAAAAAGGGTTCGGCGGCATCCGTTACGGTGGAAAAATTGGTCAGAATTTTAGCTACCGGCTTTATGGCAAAGGTTTCAGCCGCGACGGTCAATTTACAGCTCACGCCAGCGATTTCGACGATTGGCAGAATGGGCAGGGAGGCTTTCGAACCGATTGGAACCTTACGCAGAGCGACAAACTGACGATCCAGGGTGATGCCTACCAAGGAAAGAGTGGCCAGCGCACAACCGTTTCCAGCTTTTCGGCCCCATTCTTAGCTGCCGTGAGAGATGATGCGCATTTTTCCGGTATGAATCTTCTGGGTCGCTGGCGTCGCACGCTCAGCGATACATCAGATCTAGCCCTTCAAGTCTATTACGATCGGACGTTTCGACGCGAACCAACTTTTCAAGAGCGCCGCAATACCGTCGATTTTGATTTTCAGCATCGCTTCAAGGTTACCGGCCATCAAGAGTTAACTTGGGGGTTGGGATATCGTTATACCCGCGGTGACACAGAATCCGTGCCGACCATCGTCTTCTCGCCGCGAAATCGCGCGGATAATCTTTTTAGCGCATTCGTCCAGGATGAGATCGTGCTTGTGGAAAATCGTCTGCGCCTAACCGTCGGTTCGAAGTTTGAGCACAACGAGTACAGTGGATTTGAATTTCAGCCGAGCGCGAGACTGCTGTGGACCCCGGGCGAGGGCCACTCTCTTTGGGCATCGATCTCACGGGCGGTTCGGACGCCGTCACGAGTCGAAGAAGACTTAACCCTAACGGCGGCGCTAAGCCCTATCGTTCCTATATTTGGACGCTTAACCGGAAACGACTCCTTCCAAGCGGAAAAAGTTCTGGCTTACGAGGTTGGCTATCGTTTGCAGCCGACCGATCGTTTCTCCGTGGATATCGCGGCGTTCTACAACCGCTATACCGATCTATTGAGCCTAGAGTCCGGCGTCTCGTTCTTGGAACCCCCAGGGAATCTTATTGTTCCTTTTTTGGTCGATAACAAAATAAAAGCCGAGATTTACGGCTTCGAGGTGGCGACGGATTGGCGCTGGCTGGACTGGTGGCGTTGGCGAATCGCTTATTCATACCTGCAGTTAAATTTAAAGAATAAGGCCGGCAGCAGCGATACCATGACCGAGGGATCCACTGAAGGATCAAGCCCACACAATCAATTATCTTTGGTTTCATTCGTGAATCTGCCGGCGAACCTGCAATTGGACGGAGTTTTTCGCTACGTCGACAGCCTGCCGAGCCAGAACGTTGGCCATTATTTTAACCTCGATCTGCGCCTCGGCTGGCACGCCACGAAAAACTTGGAGATTTCGCTGGTGGGGCAAAACCTGCTTGCGGGACACCATGCGGAGTGGAGCGGAGGAACGAAAATTCAACGGGGTATTTACACCAAGGCAACCTGGCGATGGTAGACCGGCTAAAACCCTTGCAGTCACTCGCCGCTTTTGCAAAACGGGCGGGCGCGCGCGCTTACCTCGCGATGATTCTAGCGATCGGCGCTGTGACGGCCTTGTTGCCGGTTTCAACCTCCGGCTCGGCGGAGCTTTCCCGCTCCAGCGAATATGAGCTCAAAGCGGCATTTCTTTACAACTTCGTCAAGTTCACCGAGTGGCCGGCGGAGGAGATGGCGAACAAAAGCGAGCCTTTTGTGATTGGCGTGCTGGGTAAGGATCCCTTCGGCGCGGCGCTCGACAAAGTGATCGAAGGGGAAAGCTTTCACCAAAAGCCCATCGTGGTGCGGCGATTTTCCCGCTTGGACCAGTCGGCGGCCAACAGCCACGTCCTGTTCGTCAGCGCTTCGGAGGAAACCCATCTTCCCGCGATCATCAAGCTGTTGGAAGGACAAGCCGTCTTGACGGTGAGCGAGATTGAGAATTTTGCTAATCGCGGCGGCGTGATCAAACTCACCAAAGAGAGCAACAGAATCGTCTTCGAAATCAACGTGGATTCGGTCAAGCGCGCCGGCCTGGTCATGAATGCGCAGCTTCTCAGGCTGGCTAGAATCGTCAAGCCATAGATTACCGGCAACCGAGTAACCTATGCCCAGATTTCGCGATCTACCGATCAGGCACAAACTGACTTTGCTGGTGGTTCTGACCAGCGCGAGCGCCCTTATCGTGGCGTCAGCGGCATTCCTCTTCTACGATATCCGAGGCTCCTATGACGATATGGTCCGAAATGCCTCAACCCAGGCGAAAATTATCGGCTATAACAGCGCCGCCACGATCCTGTTTTTCGACCCGCAAACCGCGACCCAGACACTCTCCGCGCTGAGCACCGAACCCGATATAATGGCGGCGGGAATTTATGACCGCGCCGGCAAATTATTCGCGAGCTACACCTCAGCCGCTTCAATCAGTTCGGCGACAAGCTCGTTGCCGAATGTTCTGACCGCGNTGANCGACGGACATCGGTTCAAGAAAGGCTACCTGGAACTTTCGCAAAAGATNNTTTTCGAGAAAAAGACCATCGGCGCCATCGTCATACAAAGCAGCACGGACGCGATGCGGGCACGTGTGCTCCAGTACGTCGCGATCGCCGTATTGGTGTTGCTTGCCTCCACGGTCGGTTCGATTCTCGTATCTTTGCGGCTTCAGCGACAAATCTCCCAACCGATTTTGGAATTGGTGGCGACCGCAAAAAGCGTGTCGCGACAGAACGACGACCCGGCAAGCACGGGCGCGGACGGTCGCGACGAGGTCGGCCTGCTGGTTAAAACGTTCCACGAAATGCTTGCCCGGATTCGGGTGCAAAGTGAGGAGCTGAGAGAGGCCAATGAGGAGCTGGAAAAACGCGTCCTCGAGCGGACGACTCAGCTCGAAGCGGCCAACAAAGAACTTGAAGCTTTCTCCTACAGCGTTTCGCACGATCTGCGTGCGCCACTCAGAAGCATCGACGGTTTTAGCCAGGCTTTGTTCGAAGACCACGGCGACAAACTCGATGAGCAAGGACGCGGCGATCTCCAACGGGTGCGCGCAGCGACCCAGCGCATGGCGCAGCTGATCGACGACATGCTAGATCTATCGCGCGTCTCCCGGAGCGAGATGCGCCGCGAGCCCGTCGATCTCAGCGCGCTTGTGAAGAATATCGCGGCGGAACTGCAAGCGGCGGAGCCGGACCGCCAGGTCTCCCTTGCCATCGCCGAAGGCCTGCACAGCCAGGGCGACCCGCGTCTGCTCCGGGTGTTGCTGGAGAATCTGCTGCGCAACGCCTGGAAGTTTACCGGCAAACACCCAACCGCCAAAATCGAATTCGGCACGATGCAGAACAACGGCAAACCGGTTTATTACGTGCGCGACGACGGCGCCGGGTTCGACATGGCCTATGCCGACAAGTTGTTCGGCGCCTTTCAACGATTGCATGCCATGACCGAATTTAACGGCACGGGGGTTGGGCTGGCTACGGTCCAGCGCATCGTGAACCGTCACGGCGGCCGGGTTTGGGCCGAAGGCACAGTCGATCAAGGAGCAACATTCTATTTCACGCTTTAGGCAAAAAAGGAGAAACCGATGAGTGATAAAGTCATCCTGCTGGTGGAAGACAATCCCGACGACGAGGAGCTGACGCTTCGAGCGCTAAAGAAAAATAATATTCAAAACGACGTAGTGGTCGCGCGCGACGGCGTTGAAGCCTTGGACTTTCTCTTCGGCACGGGGTCATTCGCTGGTCGCGACGTCGGCAAGATGCCGAGCGTCACATTGCTCGACCTCAAGCTGCCCAAACTCGACGGGCTCGAAGTGCTGAAACGCATACGCGAGAACGAGAAGACGAAATTTCTTCCCGTCGTGATTTTGACCTCCTCGAAGGAGGAGCAGGATCTGATCAACGGTTACGCGCTGGGAGCCAACAGCTACATCCGTAAACCCGTCGATTTCTCGCAGTTCATCGAGGCCGTGCGCCAACTGGGCCTCTACTGGTTGCTGCTGAACGAATCCGCTCCCGTGGAGAATCGATAAAATGGCCCCGCTTCGTCTTTTGATAGTCGAGGATTCCATCGACGACGCTCTGCTCACGGTCCGCGAGCTCAAACGAGCGGGGTACGAACTGATCTACGAGCGGGTAGAAACGGCCGAGGCCATGACCGCTGCTTTAAATGCGAATACCTGGGATCTCGTGATCGCGGATTTCGCTTTACCACAGTTTAGCGGTATCGCCGCCTTAGAGCTGTTGAAGGCAACCGGATTAGATATTCCATTCTTTATCATTTCCGGCAGCATCGGCGAAGACCTCGCGGTTGAAGTCATGAAATCGGGAGCCAGCGACTACTTGATGAAGGGAAACGTAAAGCGGCTCATCCCGTCGGTGGAGCGAGAGCTTCGTGAATCGGAAATGCGCAGGCAACGCCGCCAGGCCGAAGAAGCGCTTCGCGACAGCGAGGCGCGCAAGGCGGCGATCTTCGATTCGGCGCTCGATTCCATCATTTCCATCAATCACGCGGGGAATATCATCGAATTCAATCCGCAGGCGGAAAAAACTTTTGGCTACAAGCGCGATGAAGTGATCGGCCAGCCGATGGACGAGCTGATCATACCGCCCACGTTACGACCGAAACATCGCGCGGCCCTCGCCCATTATCTGGCGACGGGCATCGGGTCGGTCGTCGGTGGTCGCGTCGAATTGACCGCCATGCGCAGAGACGGCTCGGAGTTTCCCGTCGAGTTATCGCTGACGTCGATCTCGTCAAAAACACAGCCGATGTTTACTGCCTACCTCCGCGATCTGACCGAACAAAAGAAACAGGAAGAACTCAGGCAGCGGAGCCGGCAGCTCGAAGAGCAAAATCTTCGAATTCAAGAGGCCAACCGGCTCAAGAGCGAATTTCTCGCCAACATGTCGCACGAGTTGCGCACGCCGCTGAACGCTGTCATCGGATTTGCTGAACTGCTGGTCGACGGCAAAGCCGGCCCCCTGAAGACAGAGCAGAAGGAATACCTCAACGATATTGCCACCAGCGGCCATCATCTGTTGCAACTCATCAACGATGTGCTCGATCTTGCAAAGATAGAAGCGGGACGGATGGAATTGGATCCCGAAACGTTCTCAATAAAATCGGCTGCCGATGAAGTCTGCACCATCATGCGACCGTTTGCCTTGAAGAAAAACATCACGATCAATCTTGAGGTGGCTGACCCGGTTGACGCGGTGACACTCGACCTCCGCAAGCTGAAACAGATGCTGTATAACCTTTTATCTAACGCCATTAAATTCAGTCATGAGGAAGGCGTAGTGAAGCTGGCCATCCGCACCGGCGCGCAAGAGTTAATAGAAATCGCGGTCAAAGACAGTGGCATCGGGATCAAGCGTGACGATTTGCCCCGTATATTTCGCGAGTTTGAACAACTGGAATCCGGAGCATCCCGGCGTTTCCCCGGCACCGGGTTGGGTCTGGCTCTCACCAAGAAAATCGTCGAACTGCACAACGGATCGATACGTGTCGAAACTGAATTCGGCAAGGGGTCGACGTTTACCATTGCGTTGCCGCGTTCCGTGCCCCGGACCGAAATGCCGCCCCCCGGAGTGAGCCATAGGCTCAGCTCGCGGGAGTTGTGAGATTTTAGCCGCGGTGGAGCCAGCAACCCGCCCCTTCCGATCCCCCTTTCCCCCCGGAACGCCTGACCCTTCGACAACCTTAGGGTGAACGGTGCGGTGCTTAAAATCGTTGAGCATTTTCCGTTCGTGCTGCGTCTGTCGAAGCACTCCGACCTTTTTCATCAACCTGCTAGGCGATCCGAGAGAAAACTTTTTTTACATTCCCTTCGGTAATCTTTTTGCGATCTTCGTCGGTCAGCCAATCGATGGATTCGAAGATCGGCACGAGGTCTTCGAAGTTGCGGCCGGTCTTGGGGTCGATGGCGTTGACCGCGCCGAACATCTCGGTNGCGAANAAAACGTTGTCGGGGCCGACNCGCTTGATCAAGAGCTCCATGGANTCCTTGTCGTAGATCGCCATGTCCCAGTAGACGCGNCGCGCCGCGTCCTCGAACGGCTCNAGGCCTTCCTTGACGTGCATGCCGCGCTGGCGGTTCCACTGAAACGGGATCGCGCCGCCGCCGTGCGGAATGATAATCTTGAGTTTCGGAAAATCCTTGAACACGCGCGACTTGAGCAGCTCGACGGCGGCGGAGTTGTGATGCGCGATGTAGTAGGCATTGGTGAGATGCATCGCCGGGTTGAGCGACGCGCTGGCGTGTACCGTGCACGGCACATCGAGGGCGACCATCTTTTCCCACAGCGGATACCACCACTCGCTGCCCATGGACGGCGTCAACGGCTCCTTTCCTCCGGCCACGTCGGGATTGACGTTGCAGCCGATGAAGCCAAGATCTTTCACGCAGCGATCGAGCTCATCGACCCATTCCTTGGGTCCAACCCCGGGCGATTGCGGCAGCTGGCAAACCGGCGAAATCTTCTCGGGAAAGAGCTTTGCGACGCGCGCGATAAGATCGTTGCACGCCTCGGTCCAATAGCGGCTCACCAGAGGCGAGCCGAAGTGGTGCCCCATCGCGCCCGCCTGCGGCGAAAAGAGCAAGCGGTCGATCCCCGAATCTTGCATTCGCTTTAGCTGTCCTTGCATGGAGCGCGCTAGTTCTTCATCGCTGATGCTGAGTTTGGCCGGGATGGGCTTGCCGAGATTGGTGATCTGCTGGCCGCGGTAGGCCTGCAACTGCGCCGGCGCCGTGGTGAAATGAGTGTGGGCATCGATGATCATAAAAAACCTCCTAACCGTTCAAATCGTTCAAGNCGTTCAATCGCTACGCTCCGTTCAAAACGTTGGGNGAACGAAAGCCAAAAAGCCCTGAATCTGCGATTGTCAGTTCCAAGTCGCTTTGCTATAGCATCTTCAATGGAATGTTCAAAACTTTTGTCCTAGATGACCAAAAAGCCGAGAATCTGAAGTCCGGGTTTCAACAATTTGAACGGCTTGAACATTTTGAACGGTTTGAACAGCTCCCAAGGAGTTTAAGATATGCCAGAAATACCCCGCTTAAACGGCGTAATCAAAGCCCTTGAACAAGGGCAAACAGCGTTCGTCGCCTTCACCCCCGTGGATGTCGAAAGCGCCGTGGCCATGGCGGGCTCCAAGCTCGACGGCGTCGCCTTTGAGATGGAGCACGCGCCGTTGGATTTTCCCGGCCTGCGCCAGGCGCTGCAATTCATGCTCGACCGCCGGCAGATTGTCGAGCGCGCGACACTCTCGCCCGCCGTCACGCCGATGGTGCGCGTGCCGCCCAACGGCGGCGAAAAAAATCAATGGATCGCCAAGCAGGTGCTCGATATCGGCGTGTTTGGAATTATCTTTCCCCATGTGAGCACGGTGGAAGAGGCGTGGAATGCCGTCGGCGCCTGTCGTTATCCGCGTCTTTCCACCGCGCCGCTCTACAATCCGCCCGGCATTCGCGGCGACGCGCCGGCGCGCGCGGCGCGCTACTGGGGGCTTGCCCAGCAGGAGTATTACAAGCGGGCCGACGTCTGGCCCCTCGACCCACAGGGCGAAATTCTCGTCGTCATACAATGCGAAGACGTGCGCGCCATCGACAATCTTCCGAAGATCCTAAAGGGAGTCCCCGGCATCGGCGTCGTGCTCATCGGCGAAGGCGATTTGAGCCAGGAACTGGGCCACCCGCGCGACTACGAGCACCCGGTTGTCGCCAAGGAGATCGATCGCATTCTCGCGATCTGCAAAGAGCACAACGTTCCCTGCGGCCATCCCCACCCTGACGCCCACAACATCGAGCGCCTCGTCGCGAGCGGCTACCGATTCCTCATGCCCTCCGCGCCGCGCTCCTTCGGGGTATTGGATCAGGGACGCAATTTGTCGGGGAGAAAATAAAAATTCAGAACGATCGGAAATATCGCTTTTTGTGAGCTTGTAAACCGAATGTGTGCAGTGTGAAGAAAGTCAGCGGTCCCAGTTCGAGCGTATCCAAAAACCGGCTAGGATCGCTGTGGCGCCTATGGCAGCCAGCATCCATTCAATCCCATAGCGCGGCAGGTAGGTACCTTCCAGCAGGCCTATCACGTAGAGCGTGACAATCATGAAACCGCGTCTTAACTGTTTCCGCCAAGGCATATCACCCCTGCAGGATCGCTTGCTTGATCATAACTGTACCAAACACCGAAAATTTTACACGGTCCCGTAAATACAGTCCAGATCAATTCAAAAAGAAACAAAGGCAAAAAAATTTGCGGCGGCGCGTCCGAGGTGATAATCCACACTGATGTCCAAATTTGACCAATTCTGCGCCAGCTATTTTAAAAAATACTTCGAATTTCATCCCACCGACGCGATCTACTACGGCATCGCGGGCTACGATCATCTGCTCAACGACTATTCCGATGAAACGTTTCAAGGCGAAAAAGCATTCGTCCGAGAGACCCTCGCCGAGCTCCGGCAGATTTCCGCCGCCGATCTGGACGCGGATCAGCAGATCGACTACGCACTGCTCGAAGGCAAGCTGACAATCCAAAACTACGAGCACGCCAAGGAAGATTACCGTCTCAAGTGGCCGGACACCTATTCACCGATCGACGCGATTTATATTCTGACCGTCCGCGCCACCAGCGATTTAGCCGGGAATCTCTTGAGCCGCCTGAACCGCGCGCCGGCTCTAATCCAGCAGGGCATCGCAAACCTGAGCCGCAAAGAAGCCGATCCGCCAAAACTCTGGACGGAGATGGCTCTCGAAGGCGCCAAAGGCGCGGTCAGCTTTTTGGACAATTTGCCGAACCACCCCAAAATAAAGAGCGCTGCCATCGACCCGAGCACGCTTCAAACAGCGATCGACAAAGCGAAGTCTGCGGTCAGTGGCTTTGCGACCTTTCTCGAAGGCGATTTGTTGCCGCGCAGCAACGGCGTCTATGCGGTGGGCCTGGAGCATTACAACCTGCTGCTGCGAAAGAAACATTTTCTCGGGCACGACGCGGCGAGCCTGCTCGCCTTGGGCGAAGCGCTTTTCACGCAAACCAAACGGGAATTGACCGAGCTCACCGGCGAGATGGCGCCGGGAAAAAGTATCGAAGAAGCAGCCCGGTCCATCCAGAAAGACCATCCATCCAGCGATGACGTTCTCTCCGCCTACCAGAGAGCGATGGAAACCGCGCGCGCGTTTGTTAGAGAGAAACATCTGGTTTCATTTCCCCCGAAAGAGGAATTGCATGTGGTGCCCACGCCTGAGTTTCGCCGCCACGAAATCCCTTTC
>Ga0065705_10104668_pt1 | contig 12128 bp, 7 predicted proteins | sample SwibulcommuniRL2_FD_59092 | JGI IMG/M metagenome (GOLD analysis project Ga0065705, IMG submission 59092) | Bulk soil microbial communities from switchgrass field near Rose Lake, East Lansing, Michigan, USA - RL2 Bulk Soil v2 (version 2) | ecosystem: Environmental > Terrestrial > Soil >... | reverse complement strand
AACCGTTCAGTGGTGAGATCCCTGCCTACGCGGTAGCGTCGATCGCTGCCTCCCCACTCACGGGTCTCGGGGAAGGGATGTACGTCTACCGCTACACCTTCCGCAACGTCTGCACGAAGAAGGAGAGCAACCCGAACCCAGACGACATCATGGTCGACACGGGCGGAGCGACTCCCGCAGCGAAGGTGACGCTGTCGTTCGCCGGTGTGCGCATCCCCGGTGATCCGCAGATCACTGAGATCTGCGTCTACCGCACGGTTCTCGGTGGCGCCTTCCCTGTGCTGGCGAAGGTCGGCTGCTTCAACATCGGCGTCACCACCGTCTTCATCGACACCCTCAGTGATCTCGCTCTCGACTTCACCAACGAGCCCCTGAGTCAGCTCAACGCGCCTCCGCCGTGCTGCTTCAGCATCGTTGAGTTCAAGAACCGGCTGTGGCTCGCTGGAGACATCCCTGACTTGTCGCCGAACGGCACTGTCAGTGCCGTTACTGGATCAGACATCATCACCGGGAGTGACGACGTTGAGTGGGACCGTTGCTTGGAGGGTAAGACGATCCAGCTCGCTGGCGACTGTCGAGGCTACGAAATCCTTCGAGTACTGCCGCCTCCCGCGGGAACGTCTCCAGCCATCAACCGCCTCCAGCTGACAGAGGCGTATGAGCAAGCATCGACGACAGGCTCGTTCTATACGATCTGTGGTAAGCCCAATCGTCTCTACTTCTCGGAGCCATTCGAGCCCGAATACTGGCCGGAGATCAACTTCATCGACGTGGAGCCTGGCGATGGCGACCGCATCACGGGTCTCGCGAGCAATTTTGATCGCCTCGTCGTCTATAAGCGGTCGAAGACGTACGTGGTCACCTTCGATGAGAACCCCGTAACTGAAGGTGTCGAAGCTCACAGAATCTCCTCTGACATGGGGGCGATCGCCTTCCGCTCCTTCGCCCAGGTGGAGAATGGCACCGTAGGGTTGGCTGAGAGAGGCCTGACTCTATTCGATGGACGTGGGGTTCAGCACGTCCCTGAGTCGGTGGAGATGAATGAGATCTTCATCGACCCCGACAACGCGAACTACGTTCGCAGGGACATCAACGGCAGAGTCGTCGGTGCCATGGGCGTGTACTACTCCAAGAGGGAGCAATACCTCCTTCTGCTTCCCTCGAAGCGTACCGTCCGTGGCGCCGACATGATGCTGGTGTGGAACGTCAAGCTCCGCAACATCACCCTCCTGACCTTCTGCCAGGAGTTTGCATCCATGGTGGTCGGCAAGGACACTGACGGGAATGACCGCGTCTACCTCGGAGACACCAACGGGTTCGTCTGGATCTACGACCTCGGGGACACCGACGGAGCAGGTGTACCGAACAGCACTGGGACTGTGCGAGGAACTGTTACGAGCAGTGGAGTCGATCCGACGACAACTGCTAGCTTCATCGATGACAGCACAGCTTCATTTATCGAAGGTGGACTACCAGGGCTTGCTGGTCTGTCAGGCGTGGCAGGCCTCAGCGGCGCTTTTTCTGGGGCTCCTGGGGACAACCTTGGGCTCGCTGGCGTCTGCGTCTTCTTCCGCGCTGGTGGATCTGCCCCGGATGACGCCTGGGACAGCCGAATCGTCTACGCCGCTACCGCCACCCGTCTCTACGTCACCCCCTCCCTGACCTCGAGCATCACCGGCTACGAGTACATGATCGGGCCGATAGAGCTCGATCTACGCTTCAAGCCGACGAACTACGGGAGCGATGACAACGCAAAGCGCAACTGGCGCCACGCGGTCACCTTCGTGCCTCAGGCGCAAGCCTCAGAGCTTCGCATCGAGGTCATCAACGACCTCGCTGCGACCGACACTCTTGCGACGGAGGTCGAGCAGCCGACCGTGGGTGAAGGTCGCCTCTTCGACATGAGCCAGACCAAGGGGCGCCAGGTCGGCACCTTGCCTCGCGTGATTCACAACTTCATCGCGGTGCGGATGCACAACTTCGCTCCCGATGAGCCGATTGAGGTCATCAACCACGCGCTGATGTTCGAACCGCAGGAAGGACGCTGATGGGATCAGGAATGCTCTCGATCATTCGAGATGGTGGCAAGGGCAACGACAACGAGGCCCGTGTCAGCAGCCAGGCTCTACACGTCATCATCGATTCTGGCGGCGGCGGTGGCGGCGGCCCGTCTTCCAACGTGAACATCTCTGCGGTTGGTGGGAACGCAGTTACGACAACGGTCCCCGTTTCGGGGACCGTCAGTGTCGTAGAGCCTGTTTCTGTCGACGACAATGGTGGATCGCTCACGGTCGATGGCATCGTGGACGTTGGCACCATTACCAACCCTGTGGTGGTCAGCTCCATTACCAACCCGGTAACTATCGCTGAGCCGGTCTCCGTGGATGACAACGGAGGGTCGCTAACGATTGACGGCAACGTGGGCATCCTCGGCACCGTCCCTGTCAGCTTCACGCAGCCAGTTTCGACGATCACGCCGTATAGCAGAGGATCTGTTGCGGCCGCGGATCACTTCGTCTGGCCTTCCGGCGTTGTTCGCACTGACACGCTCGCGACGATCGCTCCGGCTGTCGGTCAGTACATGGGCGCTCGCTGCAACAGCCGCGGCGCCACATGGGTCAAGCATGATGGCCTTTTGACGGTCGACACCTCGCAGCTAGAGAACGACATCGTTGCTGCGGCGCACCCGGTGTTCCCTGCGGGAGCAGCGAGAGATGACGCGCTTGCGACCCTCGGTGTCGCTGATGGCGACTGGACGGACATTCGCGTCAACAGCCGCGGCGCCTTGTGGACGACGTACGACGGCACGCAGACCGTTCAGCCTCTCTCGGTCCTGCCGGTGCGGCAGACGAATCAGCTCCACAACGCACAGGTCTTCAACAACGTCACGACCACCGCGAACGGGACCGCGCTCAGCACTTCAGGCGGTCGATGGTTCCTAGTCTTCTTCGACATCACGGTAGCGAACGTTCCCACCTCGATTCGCCTGGTCCCGCAGTTCAGCCATGATGGTGGCGGCAACTGGTACGACTATTCGGTCGATCAATGGGTGGATCTGCGCTACGTGCCTGGGCAGATGCCGCTCCATGAGTGCGTCCCGCTGAACTACGTCGGCGGCGACTTCTTCCGCGTGCGCATCGATGCTCTCGGCACGACCGCAGCGGCCACGTTCACTGTCAGCCTGTGGGTGGAGGTCTGCGACTAGTGGTCACGGGTTGGTTCTACGCCGACGGCAGCAAGCGCGTGATGATCGCGCTGCCGAACACGGAGACATCCATCCCTGCGGATTCGACCTACATCGGTATCCGCAAGGGTGGCAAGGGATGGTGCACTCTTCGTGGAAACGCTGGGGCCAAGGTTATCGACTTCAACACGCCTCTGCGTGCAGGCCCCGATCGCACCATCAATGTCCCTGCGGTCACGGGCTACGTCACATCGAACTACCTCGGTCTGACGAACGACAAGAAGAAGTTCATCATGACGTGCCGCGACAGCGGTGCGGTCGCTGCTGACGTCATCGTGCATGTCGATATGCGCGGCAACAAGATCATGCAGTTCGCGGTCAGCGATGGGCTTGTCGCGAAGCTGCGCGCGATTGTCTACCTCGAAAAGCAGCTCTACGCGATCAGCGAGCCGATCTCCCCGGGCATCTACGAGGTGCGCGTCTACCATCTGAATGGTTTGTTCATCCGAAACTTCCAGCTCACTCTGAACGTTGTGTACACGGGCATCACCACGGATGGCCATGATCTGATCCTCAATGCTGGTGCGACCGCAGCGACGCAAGTGCGCACGGAGAAGTGGTCGGTGCGTGGCGCGCAAGTCGATCCGACCTTCATTGCTTCCAGCGCTGCGAGCAACTATCGCTCAGGCATCACCTTCAACGGCCGCTACTTCATCCAGAAGCAGTTCTGATGGCAGTCCCAACCGCAACCCCAAAGAACTACGTCTTCTCCGTGGCGCAGCTCATCGCCCTCTCCGGGGAGACGCTGCTGCCAGGGGAGCGCAGCTACATCATCGGCCAGGAGTTCGGTGGCCAGAACGTCTACATCGTCGCGGCGAAACGCACGGTCAATGTCGCGGCGAACCTCGATGAGGATGTAAAGCGCATCTTCCAGGTGCCGCTCTCCTTCCTCATCACCAAGATCACGCAGGCTGGTCTCGTGCCGCCGAACCCTGCGCAGATGTTCGTCCGTGGTCTCTTTGATGCGAGTAACAAGCTCATCGGCAGCGAGATCGTGGTGACAGACACGACTTTCTATGGCACCTTCTGACGCATGGAAACCTGTGACCTCAAGCCGTTCGTCTCTCAGATCACCCCATCCTCCGCTCAGGAAGCGAAGGACGTCGGCCGCGACGTGGAGATCCTGAAGGAGGAGGTGGTGGACTATCTCAAGCAGCTCAAGGCGGCGGTCTGCGCTGACCTCGTTGCCTTCGATGACCGTGTCGCAGCCTTAGAACCGTAGAATCACGCTATGCCTCTTCCACCGACCGGACTTCAGCTACAAGCCCAGCAGACCCAAGCCGGCGGTCAGGGCTTGATGAACCCCATGGGACAGCAGTCTGGAGCTCCTCCAGGGCAGCGCAACGCTGGCATCAAGCAAGTCGGCGCAGGGCAGCCCCAAGGGTTGCCCCAAGCGCCAGCTTCACAGATGACCGGTGCCCCACAGTCTCCCGGGCTGCCGATGGGGCAGACGAGTCTCTCATCCCTGGCGAAGACGTTAGCGCAGAGCTACGGCTTGCCCTTGGGTCGCCAAGAGCTAGTGGATGAGTCTGGCAACATCACCACCACTCCTGATCAGATCGTCGCAGCGAGCGGCGGCAAAGAGAGCCTCGGTGGGGCTGCTTGGAAGCTGAACATGATTAGCGCTGCAGTAACGCAGCAGCAGAACCAGCGGCAAGCGCAGAAGGCGGAGTCAGCTCTACAAGCTGGGCTAGGACAAGTCAGATCGCGTGGCCGCGGCTCCGCCGCGGCGATGCAATCAGGCATGTATCAGCAGCTCAGCCAGCTCTACGACAACCAGGAGTACGAGGCTGCTGACTTCAGCTACTTCATCATGAAGGAGCAGATGGACTTCCAGCGCGACATGATGCGGCGCGCGGAGAAGCTGCAGAAGAAGAAGGGCATCGGCGGGATGATCGGAATGATTGCTGGCGGCGCCATCGGATCAATCGTTCCAGGTATCGGCACCGCCATCGGTGCCGGGCTTGGTGCGCAGATCGGCGGAGCCGCTGGAGGGACAGGGTTCTTCTGATGCCAAAGCGCAAAGGTCCGAACAGCGAAGCGATGATTCGGGCTGCTGCCGAAGGTGGACGCCTTGCGCAGCAAGCTCAGGAGGAGGTCTACCAAACGAAGAAGGAGTCCGCGGAGGGCTTCTCTGATGTTGGTCGCCAACTTGTTGGCATCGGCGAACGGCAGAAGGACCGCGATACGCAGAAGGAGGAAGCAGAGAAAGATCGCAAGTTCCGCAGCGATGAAGCGCTCAAGGATCGTGTCGCGCGCTCTGGCGATCAGGCGCGCGAGCTGCGTAGTCGTGAGGGCATCGAGGAGAATCGGTTGCAGCTAGAGGCTGCTGACAAGGGGCTTGTTGATACTCAAGGAAAGCAGGGCGCAGCCTCCTCCTCAGGAGGAGGGGCCTCTTCAGCTGCGCGTCCTCCCCTCGATGAGCGTCAGCAGGGTCTCGCCAACACGATGGCGCAGGCGCAAGCCGAGAACGCCGCGAAAGCAGAGAACGGCAAGATCCAGGGCGACAAGCGCCTGGAGGCGGCTACTGATGGCAAGAACCGCTTCCTTCCGGGTGAGGATCGAAAGGCGAAGGATGATGCTGAGCGAAGGATCAAGCAGCTAAACGCTGAAACCGCGGCGATCAACGCGCGCAACGCTGCAGAGAGGCGCAAGGACACCTACCTTCAAGCGCAGCACAAGCAGGATCAGCAAGCTCTCAAAGAGGTGCGCGCGCAGATGCAGGCGCCGATGAAGGCGGATCAGAAGCTCCGCGACGACATCGGTACGGGGAAGATGGGGCCAGATGACGGCCGTTGGAAGCAGCTCGAGGAGATGATCGACGATCCGCTGACGGGCCAGCACCCATCCCAAGAGCTGGTCGATGAGGTGCGCTCGCACACCAACGGTCCAAACATCGCTCGCTTCATCAGCAATCGCCAAGCCTCTGCCGGCATCAAGATGGCGCTCGACACGGGCGACCTCCCTGACAGCGACCTGATCGACACGACGAACCCAATGTGGCAGCAGTTCTTTGCGCAGACCAAGCAAGCCGAAGCCTTCCTCGGTGGCTCCGCGATCGGCCAGTTTGTCGACATCAAGTCGATGCAGCACAAGCAGCGTTTGGTGAACCAGGCTGCGGCTTTGATGATGACTCTCCAACCCATGCTGGGTGCTCAGTCGCCTCCGGCGCAAGGCGCCCAGGCTCCTCAACAAGGAGGACCCGGTGTCCAGCCTCAGCAGCAGCAGCCTGGAGGAGCCCCAGCTCCAGCAGCCCAGCAGCAGCCAACAGCAGCCAAGCCTCAGCAGTCAGTCGGACAGCGCGTCGAGCAGTACGGCTTCTCCGGCGGCGGGCCGCGGTAGGTTCATCAACTATCGGAACCTCGAGGACACGGACCGCATCGATGAGATGCGGGCCAACGACGAAGATCCAGATGAGCTTCTATCGAAGCAGCGCGATCAGCTTGCCGTCGGCCATGTCGTGGCGCAGATGCTCGGCCAGGACCCGAACACCTGGCGTCCACCGCAGTCAACCGGCCTGCACTCCGAGGTAGAGCTCGAAGCGTGGGCGCATCAGCGCGCCCACCTCATGGCGGGAGAGAAGCGGATCTTCGATGAGGAAGGTCTCTCCACGGTCACTGAGCTGCGCCGCAAGATGGTGCAAGCCTACAAGGCGCGTCATGAGGCGAACGTCACCGGAGATCCGGCGGAGTCGATGCCGCTCGAATGGGATCCAAATGAGCTAGCCGATGCGCGCTTCAAGATCGCACGCATTCACAACCGCATCCGCACTGAAGTCGATCCCAACTTCAACGCCTACACTGACCCGTTTCTTGGGGCACTGTCGCAGTCGATGACTGAGGGGAACCTCGCGACAAGCGGCGCGCAGCCGATGCGTGGGGACTTCGGTGTGGTTGGTGAGGCTGCAGAGCTAGCACTCGCACCGATCCGTGGTGTCCTCGACGCTGGTTTCGAGTTCGGCTACGGACTCGCCTCTCTCGGTAACCGAGTGTTGCAGGGCCTCTCCGGTGGGAACCTTGGCGAACATGTTCAGGAGCCGACCCATGGTGTCGTAGACGAGGATGGCAAGCTGTGGACAAATGCCGGCAAGGTCTCCGGCTTCGGGCACATGGCAGCCATGGCTCAGGCGATGGTCTTTGGCCAAGTCACCGAGGATGTCGCGCAGCTCGGGGAGACCGTTGCTCTCAAGGACGCGCAGAAGCATGGGCTCGAGAGGTTTGCTCATAACGTTGCCTATGGTATCGGCGCCTTCGCAGGGATGGGTGTTGGCGCAGGACCACTCGTAGCTTTGTCGCGCAAAGGGCTGACCTGGCTCGGCACCATGGGAAACGGCATCCATGCGCTGCGCGCAGGGAAGATCTTGGATCTCGCTTCCGCTGGAACTGGCATGAGCGCCTACGAAGCCATCGCCAAGGGTGAATCAGAGGGCTACGGCAAGGCCGGTCTCCATGGAATGGCGCTCGGCCTTCTTGGCGCCGGTCTCGGTCTCATGGGCCGCAAGACTGAAGCCTTCCTTGCGCAGAAGAGCGTCCCTGCTCTCTTCGCTCGCGCTCTCAGTGGTGCGGCCGAAGGTGTCGGCTTCTCTGTTCCCACCCAGGAGATGTGGGATCTGATTCGTGATCCAAGCAAGGAGACCTGGAGCCGTTTCGCTGGACAGGTCGCCGTGAACGTCACGGCGATGGGGATGCTCAAGGCGTTCGGCACCACACCATCAGAGCATCTTCTTGCGCCAGAGCAGGCGCCACGAACGAAGCTGCCGGCTGCTCCTGAGGCGCAGCGTGCTGCTGCGACGCAGTTGCGCACTGCTGAGGGGCGCGCGATGGAGTCAGCGCAGCGCCACACCGAAGCGCATCCAACGCAGCAGGAAGAGAGGAAGCGTGGCCCCACACAAGTGCTCGAGTTCGGCAAGAAGCGTCCCGAGCACTTCCCTCCAAAGGAGGAGTTCAGCGTTCGCGACGCCATCGATCAGATCCGTGATGCAATCGATCGCGGCGAGCCGGCGCATGTTCGCTCAGGGATGCTGCGGGAAGCTCTAGAGAAGAGCCAAGGCAAGGCAGGCGAAGGGGTCATCAAGGCCTTCACCGAGCTCGGCCGGCAAGCTGGCGAGAACATCGGCACGCTTCGCGAGATGACGGAGGCAGGGCATGTTGGGACCGCTCTGTCCCGCCCCGGAGCTACTCGCGGCGAATCGAAGGCAGCGATGCTCGAGGGGATGACTCGCGTTCTGCGCGAGCAGCACCCAGGGTGGTCCGAGGAGCGCCTCTCTTCTGAGGTCCAAGAACGCCTTCTCACCAACGCTCAGCAAGAGCGGCTCGCCCAATCCGGGCGCAAGCTAGCTAGTGCCGAAGAGGCGATGAAGACGCCGGAGCTACGCAAGCCGGCGTTCGAGGCGAAGCAGCGCGCGCGCCAGGAGATCGCTGCGGAGACACGCGGACCGAAGAGCGAGGAGCGGCTCGCTGAAGAGCGTGAGGATCTGCAGCTAGCCATCAGGACCAGCCGCTCTTTCCCTGCTGGTCGCGGTATCGATCCTGTTGAAGGCACTGAGCCAGTTCGCCGGAGCGACATCGTGTTAGCAGCGCAAGGCGTGTTACCGAGCTTGCCGACCCATCGCGGCAAGAAGCCAATCAAATACATCACGTTTGCCTACCACACGAAGCGTGTGCATCATTGGGCTCATGGATACTACGACTCGCTCTCCAAGGAGGTTCGCTCGCAGATCCCGCTGGACCTGAACAACCTCGCCCACGAGTACCCCCATGCGATGCAGGACCAGACGATCGGCTTCAAATGGAAGCCGAAGAAGGGCGCTGTCCGCGATGAGATGCTCGAGATCGGAAGGCCTCTCTACAACGAGAGCTGGCCGGTGCATCGCAAGATCATGGAGGGGTGGTCCGAGTTCTGGGCGAGGGACCTACTCGGTGACGAGAAGCTAGATACGTCATTCCCCAATGCTGCGCGTTTCTTGCGCGCGTGGATTGCTGCTCCGGAGCAGGCTGACGTGCTGGCCCAATACAACGTAGTGAAGGGGATGTTCCAGCGGGAGCGCGACCAGGGATCCGTCAACCGCCGCCGCATGACGCTGCACATGCATGGTGATAAGCCGTCGCCGGAGCAGCGCGCACTTTGGGGCAGCAAGTGGTCCCAGGTGAAGAAGGTCATGGACCGCGTGACAGATGATCAGGCACGCATCCGCCACTCAATGCAGAGGCACGGCTTCAAGGTTGGAGACCTGCCTGTCGATGCTGATCCCTACCGCATGGCGACCATCAACCGCATGCGTGGACCGGGCGTCGCTGACACGTTCCTCTACAAGGCCACTATCGGGGTTGGCGGGAAGCGCACAGGCGAAGGCTTCAAGCAAGCGATAGAGCAGATCAAGGATGATGAGCTTGCTGATTGGGTTGGCTACACCGTCTCTCGCCTCTCGCTCGAGCTGCAGGAGAAGGGCATCAAGACGGACTTGTCCCGCAGAGACGACCTCGCAGTTGTCGACCGTTTAGGCAATCCTCGCTTCGAGAACGCGACGCAACGCGCGAAGGAGTTCATGGATCGCCTCATCGACTACGCGGCGCTCCATGGAGCCGTCACCGAGGTCTCCGCCCACTACATCAAGGAGAGCACGTCGGTCTACCTCCCGCTCTTTCGGATGCTCATCGCCCCGCGCCTGGTCGGGAAACCGCCGCGTGGAACTGCGGAGAGAGGCAGTGGCGTCGGACACCGCGAGGGGTCGACTCGGGAGATCGTGGATCCGATCCAGTCGATGACTGAAGTGGTGCAGAGCGTCGTCAGCAAAGCCCACAAGGCTCAGGTGATGAAGTCGCTGTACACGCTCTCCGTGATCGAGCCGAACGGCGGCTTTGTGACCGAGGTGCCACGTGACGTGCGGCCGATTAAGCTCAACGTCGATGAGCTGCGGGCGGCGCTGCAGAAGATCGGTGTCGAGACCAAGGCCGCCGATGGCCTCAGAGAGTCTGACCTAGCCTCGATCCTCACCCTCTTCGAGACGACCGGAAAGCCAGCCGGCCATGAAGGGATCATCGTCCACACGCCGACCTACTCGCAGAAGGAGATCGAGTACTGGGGTCGTGAGTACGGAGAGGAGGTAGCGAAGAAGCTCGAGAAGTCGAACGGCAAGGCGAAGTGGCTAGAGGTGGATCCAGACCTATTCGAAGGCCTCATGGGTCTTGACCTAGAGAACGCGATGAACGTCCCGCGTGCTCTTAGCTTTGCCACGAGGCTTCAGAAGCTCGGGTACACGGGTCTCAAGCCAGCGTTCGCCATGATTAACGCTGTGCGTGACACCATGCTGCTCCCGCTCTTCAGCAAGACAGAGAAGCGCACACGCTTCATCCCCATCGTCGCTGGTCTCACGGAGATGGTTGCTGGCGCTAGAGCGCAGCTCAAAGGACGCACCCCCATCGCTACCATCGCGCGGAAGATGGGGAAGAACGTGGAGGTGGATCCGATTGCGCAGATCCTGATGGATGCTGGCGGCAAGGGAGCGACCTTCTTCGGCGAGGCGACGCTGCCGAGGAGCCGCAGCTATGAGGAGCTGCTTACTCGGTCTGCAGGGGAGCAAGCTCAGCACTACCTCATGCATCCTGTGCGCGCAGCGCTCAAGGGGCTCGACATGCTCGAGCGGGCATTCGCTGAGCCCGAGTCATTCGCGCGAACCAACGAAGGTCGGATGGCCTACCAGAAGGCGATCAAAGAAGGGAAGACCGAGGAGCAGGCGTTCCTCGAGGGGCTCGAATCTTTCCAAGAGGTCACGCAGAACTTCGTTCGCTCAGGTCCATTCGTGCGAATGATGGGACGAGTCTTCCCCTACTTCAGCGCACGGGTGGGTAGCTACCGCCGTCTCGGCCGTGTGGTCATGGGCTACGAGGGCCGTCCGAATCAGCTCCGCGCGATCGGCCAAGGCATGTTAGCGATCAGCACTATCGGCGCCTTGAACTACCTGCTCCACGGCGATGAGGACTGGCATCGAGACCGTCCAGAGTGGCGAAAGAACAACTACTGGAGCTGGAACATCTTCGGTCTCATCTTCGATACGCCCAAGCCCTTCGAGTTCGGCTCTCTCTTCAGCAACCCCGTGGAGTGGGCGCTGGGGAAGATTGCTGGCACAGACAAGGACACGGTGTTCGACATGGTTGGCGGAATGCTGATGAACGAGCTACGCAGCTTCGCCGCTCTGCCTGCCCTCTTCGGTCCGTCGTTCGAGATCTGGGCGAACAAGTCACTCTTCACTGGAAGGCCGATTGTCCCCGAGTGGATGGAAGATCGACTGGCACCGGAGAAACGAGAGCAGGTCTACACCACTTGGATCGCGAAGCAGATCGGTCACGCGATCGGCGTGTCGCCGATCAAAATCGAGTACCTGATGAGCGCCCATACAGGCGGGCTTGCGGTCCGAATAGCACGGACCGCCGATGAACTCTTCGGGCTCCGCGAAGACCTTAAGCGTCACGATGTCAGCTCCACTCAAGAAGAACTCGCCGCAATTCCGTTCCTCGGCGCGTTCTTCGGGCAACACGCACACGAGCAATCGGCGGCGGTTCAGCGACTTTACGAACTTCACGCCGAGCTGAACCGAGAGAAGCTGCCTGCTCATGAGGGTCTCAGGCTAGAGCTCGGTCGCGCAAAGAAACAGCTCAGTGAGATCTTCAAGGCCTCTCGCGAAGGCCGCATCTCCAGGGAAGAGGCCGACGAACGCGCCTACAAGATCGCCCACCCACTCATCGAACGTTTCGAGCGGACCAAGAGGTAGCTCCAATGCCACTACTCCATCTCATCTTCATCCTCGCTGCCGTGGGCGTCGTGCTCTACTTGATCAAGGTCTATGTCCCCATGGACGAGAAGATCAAGAAGATCATCAACGTCGTGG
>Ga0065705_10104666_pt1 | contig 12149 bp, 4 predicted proteins | sample SwibulcommuniRL2_FD_59092 | JGI IMG/M metagenome (GOLD analysis project Ga0065705, IMG submission 59092) | Bulk soil microbial communities from switchgrass field near Rose Lake, East Lansing, Michigan, USA - RL2 Bulk Soil v2 (version 2) | ecosystem: Environmental > Terrestrial > Soil >... | reverse complement strand
CCGTTCTCAAACCGCTATCAGGGCGGCTACCGCATTGAACGAAACATCTATAAGAACGTGCTCGACACAGTAGTTCTGTTCGAAGAAATCAACCAAAGCCTGGGAGTGAGCTATCGTTATGCCTGGCGGACCAGCGATCTATTTGGTTTCGTGAAGACAAGCTGGTTGAATAACCGCGGAGACTCACCTTGTACGGTTGATCTTTTGGATGGCCTTCAAAACATCCTGCCTGCAAATATAACCTCGCTGACCCAGAATACGTTCAGTCCATTGTTAGATGCCTATAAGCGTAGTGAACTGGACTCGGAAACCGGCTTGGGAGTCTTCGCTCTTAATTCAACTCTGACTGATCTCGCGGAACCCAGCGAATCCCTGCTGGTGACGACCGTGCTGCAACTGGGGCTTGAGCCCGCGGGCTATTTGCTCTCCTCTGCCCAACTCGATCAATTTCGTCTCGGACTTGGCTTACGCACAGAGAAAGATGGGCGGGGTCAGCGTTGTGCCTATTTTGTTCGATCCCTGCTGGAATTGAGGTCGAATGAGGGGCGCTCCTGGTGCCTTGTGGCAGATGTCAATCAGGACGCTGCTGCAATTGTCAGCCTCTCAAAGAAGCTGCACGAGAGTCGCTCAGAATTAGTTGCCATCCTGGAACAGGATATCGCAAAGAATAACGCAAATCTAAAAGAGATCGTCGCCGGCGCAGATGGGTTGCAGCTATCCGATGATGAGCTCTGCACTGCCCATCATTTTGCCAACGTGATGTTCAACGTGATGCGCGGTGGCGCCTTTGCTGACGGGTACCGGATTCGCACAACCGATTTCATTGATTTCATTGCGATTCGCAATCGGGATGTGCTCGAAAAGCACCGGGCACTCCTCTCTGAATTGCCGGAAGAACTAAATATCCTTGACTTGCAAGCTTTGGCGGAAAATACCGGAGATCTGGACCTAATTCGCCTCAGCCGCTCCTACCTGCCGCTGATGTTCAGTCGCCGGCATGGCGACCCGAGCCGGCCCTGGAACCGTTTTGCGATCGACATCAAGAAACCCGATGGTTCCCTCAAGCTCGGTTACGAAGGCAACTGGCGTGATATTTTCCAGAACTGGGAGGCGCTCGCCTATTCGTATCCGGAATACGTTGAAAACATGATCTGCATGTTCCTGAATGCGACCACCGTCGACGGATACAACCCCTATAGAATCACTACCCAGGGCATAGATTGGGAATCGCCGGAGCCTGGAAATCCATGGGCGAACATTGGATATTGGGGTGACCATCAAATCATCTATCTCCAGAAATTAATGGAAGTGAGTGCCAATGTGCATCCGGGCAGGCTTGATGAATTTCTTTCGCGCCGAATCTTTAGTTATGCCAACGTTCCATACCGTATCAGGCCGTATGCTGATTTACAGAAGGATCCCTATAACACGATTAGTTTTGATTGGAACCTGGAACGCGACATCGAGAAACAGGTCAAGGAACGCGGCACAGACGCCAAGCTGGCCTGCACTCTCGATGGACAGACACTCCATGTCACGCTTGCGGAAAAACTGTTGACTCTGCTGCTCGCCAAGCTGGTGAACTTTATCCCCGAAGGCGGCATTTGGATGAGCACGCAGCGTCCCGAATGGAATGACGCAAACAATGCCCTCGTTGGGAAGGGGCTGTCGGTGGTGACGCTTTCCTATTTGCGGCGTTATGTCAGCTTCTGCAAAAACGTGTTCGAGGGCAGCGCGCTTAGCAGCGTCCAAATCAGCGCGGAAGTGCTGGGAATCTACAAACAAATCCATGAAATCCTATGCCGGTTTCAAGATGACTTGACCGGTTCATTCAGTGATGCCCGGAGGCGTTCGATGATGGATGCACTGGGTCAGGCTGGCAGCGACTCTCGTTGGAATTACTATTCTCAGGGTCTCTCAGGAGAACTCGCCGAGCTACCCCTGCAGGATGCTACTGAGTTTCTCGACGTCACCCAGCGCTACATCGAGCACTGCCTGCGCCTCAACCGGCGCAGCGATGGTTTGTACCATGCCTACAACATTCTGCACCTCGAGGACGGAAAGGCGTCCATTAACACTCTCTATGAAATGCTCGAGGGGCAGGTTGCCATACTCTCATCCGGATTGTTGACCGGCGAAGAGTCCCTCGCACTCTTGGAAAGCTTACGAAACAGCCGGCTCTATCGCCTCGATCAGCATAGCTACATTCTGTATCCCGACCGCGATTTGCCGGGGCTTTTCGAAAGAAACCGGATTGCACCCGAGCAGGTACGCGACATCCAGTTGTTCGAGGCGTTGGAGGAGAGCCAGGATAATGCCCTGATCATCAGAGATGGCGATGGCTACTATCACTTCAGCGGAGGTATCCATAACGCAAAGGACGTGAGGCGTGCTTTAGCCGCGTTGGAGAAGGATGCGCACTATGCAGAATTGATTAAGCGCGAAGGTGATCAGATCACAGAATTGTTCGAAGAAGTGTTTCGTCACTCCGAGTTCACCGGGCGCTCGGGTACGTTCTTTGCTTATGAAGGACTGGGAAGCATTTACTGGCACATGGTCTCGAAGCTTTTGCTGGCGGTTCAGGAAACGGTGCTGCGCACACGCCATGAAGCGACGACGGGGGCCTTGATCGAAAAGTATGCTGACATTCGGCGGGGACTCGGCTTCAACAAAACTCCTGACGTGTACGGCGCCTTCCCGACGGATCCTTATTCGCACACGCCGAAGGACCAGGGTGCCAGGCAGCCTGGTATGACCGGGATGGTAAAGGAGGAAATTCTGACACGCCAGGCGGAACTCGGCCTCTCAATCGACAACGGTCAGCTGATTTTTGATTTTCTGCTGCTTGATCAGGGCGAGTTCCTCACCGCACCTTCGGCCTTCGCGTATTGGGATATCCAAGGAAAGCAGCGTCAGATCGAATTGGACCCTGGTTCCATCGCTTATTCCATCTGCCAGGTTCCGATCATTCTCCGGAATTCTGGTGCAGGCGGAATTACTGTCCATTACGCGGATGGCAGTACGCGAGAGATCGAAGGTCACATCCTGGATTCTGACATCAGTAAGCATATCTTCCAGCGCGACGGCGTGGTCGATCATCTTGTCGTTTCTTGCTAAATACGAAAAAGGTCCCGGGCAAAATCCCGGAACTTCTGTTTTCAAAATTTGTCGAACCGCAAATGCAAGTTGTTAGCCCCCGGCAACCTTGGCGGTCGCTGCAGAACGCGTGTGCACATTTAGCTTTTCGAAGATTGCCTTAAGATGTCGCTTGACGGTGTTGGTGGTGATGACAAGCTTCTCGGCGATTTCCTTGTTTGTCAGACCCTGTGCGAGCAAATCCAATACCTCGCGTTCGCGATCGGTTAATGTGTGCAGCTCACTTTGTGACTGATGGGTCTGCCTGGTCTCCTCGATTACACGCCGAAATGCGGCGCGATCGAATGCACGCTTCTCAATAAATGCTGACACGGAAAACTCCGAATAGACCCGTTGAATTTCCTCGGTTTCAGTAACCCCACTGACAACGATCGTTGGGATGCCATTGGTGCGCGTCTCTGTCAGCAGTTGATATCCTTCCATGTTTGCCGGATCTCCCAAATCCTGATTCGCAAAACTGGTAACGACCCCCTGCAGGGAAAGGTCGATGACTGCCAGCGAAAAACGTTCGCGGCGCAGATAGCCGAGAGCATCTCCAAAGCTTGCACAGGTACGGACATGGAAGCCGGCATCGCTGAGGAGTTCTTCAAGAATGCTTCGCCATCCAGCGTCGTCCTCAACAATCAATACTTTTTCACTCGAAAGTTTGGTCGGCGTGGGCTGTCCCTTCGAAGGGGTTGAAGAAACCGTCGAAGCGGAAGCCGGAACCGGTGTGGTCAGAATCGGAGGGCTCACCAGGATCCGGTACACGATATCGCGGAACTGGCTGCGGTGAAAACTTTCCTTGCGGAGAAAGGTGAACGCCCCGTAATCCGTGAGCGCAGTGACAGCTAATTCAACAGTTGCAAAGCCGGTCAAAAGAATTCCACGGCAGTTGGGGTCGAGCCGGCGTACAGCATCCAGGACGCGCAATCCATCGATGTTGTTATGATCATTCGGGGAAAGCGAAAGGTCCACGACCGCCACGCGATGCGGCTTGGATTTCAGCGTGAGAATCGCCTCGTCGAGATTGGCGGCGATATCCACCTCCAGACCGCATTCGGAGAGGATTTCACTGATGATCTGTTGCCAGGAATGATCGTCCTCGATGACAAGAGCCCGAAGAATCTGTGCCATTAAGCGCGCTCCCTGGGCAGGCGCAATCGAAACGTTGTGCCATGATTCCCATCACTTTCGACTGTGACCGAACCACCCAGGCGCGTCATCAGGGTCTTCACCCACCACAAACCGAACCCCAGTTTTCCCGGTATCGCGCCTGCGCGTGAAAAGTTCAACTCGAAAATTTGATTATGCAGCGCCGGCGCGATACCGGGACCGCTATCGCTAACAGCAACTTCGATCCATTCTGAGGATGCCGCGCCGTGAATGATGATCGAACCATTTCCGTTCATCGCCGATATCGCATTTTCGATCAGATTTCGAAAGACAAAGGTAAGGCTTTGACCGCCGGCGATGACCGTTGGCAAATCTTCGAGACCGCCGATCTCGATCTGAATATTCTTCGGTACCTGAACGATGCGCAGAGCGTCCGCGACGCGGGCGGCAATCTGCACTTTTTCCATTCGAATCGGGCGCAGATGCGAAAGATTTTCCTGAACGATTTGCATGGCGTCGGCAGCGCTGCGCTCGATCTCCATCAAATTATTTGCAAGATATGAGTCTGTCTCCAGTGTCGCGCGATATTTGTCCTGAATCGCCTGGACACGAACGGGAATCGCGCCGACCTTATTATTCATGTTGTGCAACAGGTTTGCCGAGATATCACCCACCGCGGCAAACGTTTCTGCAGTCCAATGTTTTTCCTGCGATGTTCGCAGCGCCTGTTGATGGGATTCGTTCTGGATCGCCAGCACTGCATAATTCGCGAGGCAGGCGAGAACTTTCTTGTCCCATTCGGACCTGGCGATTCGTCCCTCACCCTGGTCTGTGTTAAACGCCCCAAACATTCCGGACCTCCTGGCTGGGTCGCTGCCCGGCAGTGGAATGATCAGCGCATTGGGTTGATCGTCATACAGGATTTTTTCGATATCCGGAACAAAACCGTCTGATGACGTGAGCTGCAACTCATCGGATTCGTTCTTTAACCAAATCGCACTGGACGACGTGTTCAATAAATTGTTCGCCATCGCGCAGAGCCGGTCCAAAACCTTTTGAGTTGGTTGCGAGATCAGCAATTGAGCTGCTTCCTGCAGCGCATCCAGCAGACGCACTTCCTGGATCGCGGTAATGGCGTACGTTGCAAGCGATTGAAGCATGTGGTTGTCATCGTCAGAAAATCCGCCAAGTTCCGGGCTTTCAAGGTTCAAGACGCCTTCCAGGCGCCCGCTGGCATTGATGAGAGGTACGGCAAGCTCGGAACGCATCTCCAATTTTGAATCGAGCGGATAATAGATCCTTGACCACGGCTCCTGCTTAAGGTCGGGGATGAGTAAAGGCTGGCGCTCTCGCGCAACCAGCGCCATGATACTGTTTCCATCCAACGGAAGCTGTTCCACCAGTGGGCGTTCCATGTGGATGCCATGCACCGCACTCGTGACGAGAAATTCACCGTTTTTATCGAGAAGGCGGAAAATTCCGTATTGCGCATTGGTGATTTCAAGTGCCAACTGCAATATAGAGTCCAGGGTCTCTTCGAGGCGTAAGCGGGACGAGATCACCAATCCTGCGCGTCGCAGATGATTGAGCTCTTCATCCTTGCGAACCAGGTCATGCTTGACGCCGGCAAGCCGGCGCGCATGGTAGATCGCCATGGCAGCCTGGTTCACAAAATTGTTCAACATCAATTGCTCGAGTTGGGTAAATTGGCGTTCCTCATGCAGGTAAATATACAAAATACCGACCACTTGCTGTGCAACGATCAAGGGGAAGCTCGCCACGGCTTTGACACCCAGCGTCGCGTGATACGGGTGTACGTCCAGATCCGGTTCCTCATAGGACAGGCACCTTTGACGCCGTTGGATTGCGCGCATGCCGATCCCATTGGGACGCGGTGCATCGTCGGGTCGGTCAACTGAAGGTACCCGATTTCTTCCATCGGGTTCTGCAGAAACACGTGATTCCTTTTCGAACGTACCTGTGGACTGGTCGTAGGTGTAGATCACGGCGGAGGAACCCGGAACCACACGGATGGCACTGTTCACAATTAACTGCAGGCTAAAATCATTCTGGCTTTCGTCGTCTGAGCCGATGTGGTTGATTGCATTGCTGATCTGGTTCAAAATGCGAAGAGACTCGAGCAAACGCGGGTCGCTCTCTTCGTGAGAAGCCGGGAAGGGTTGTGACGTCATGGTGAGGATTGCGCTTTCATACGCTACAGACGATTTTCCCATTGGTTGGTCATCCATGCAAGTTGGGCTCATTGCAGATTCTGAAGCAGATTCCAACCGAGTTGAAATGCGAAATAAACCAACGCAGCTCCGCAGACCAAATTTACCCACCGGAAGAAGGTCCCCGTAACAAACCTGCGTCCCCATGCGACAAGCCCAGCCATAATAAAGCACCAGGCGACCGCTCCGCTCAGGAAACCGGCAAAGAATACTGCGAAGTCCCCAGGCTGTGGCTTTCCAGAAATGGATGCAAACACCGTCGTGCCAAGCCCGGTCCAGAATACGATGTTCATCGGGTTTCCCAGCGACAGCACGGCACCGTTTGCAAAGTCACCACGCGTGGATGTGGTGCCGACAGACGTATCCAACTCTTTGCCTCGCCGTGCGTCACCGATCGCATGCCATGCCAGTTTGAGCATCAGGAAGATGCCAAGCATGCTAAGGATGAGTTTGGCGGTATTGTTCTGGATGAGAAATGCCAGCCCGGTGAGGGCGATGATCGCCCAGGTGGTATCACCTACAAGCGAACCAAACTGCACAAACAACGCCGGTATGAATCCGCGTGCCGCGCCGCGCCGAACCGTCTCTGCGGTGATGACTCCGGGAGGCGCACAGAACGCGATTGCCAGCACAAAGGACGAAATGAATAATGACATAATTTCTTTTGAATACAGACCGAGGCGCACCTCGGTCTGTATTTCTTGTTGGTCTTTTGCTCCAGCGGCCGTCCAGGGCGGCGGCCTTCGCGAAGTTGTCCTGATTGAGAACGTTATCTCCTACTTTGCGAGGAGATTGCTTCCCGCAGGCTCGCCATGACGGGGTGTCAATTAGCAGTCGAAATACAAAGTAAATTCGTACGGTGTAGGTCGGATGCGGACCGGGTCGAGCTCCACCTGGCGCTTGTAGCCAATGTAGGCTTCGAGGAAATCGGTCGTAAAGACGTCGCCCTTGAGCAGGAATTCGTGATCGGCTTCGAGTGCATCGAGCACCGCGCCGAGGGATGCGGGTACCTGCTTGATGAGCTTGGCTTCTTCCGCCGGGAGTTCATAGAGATCCTTGTCAGTTGGGTCGCCGGGATCGATGCGATTCAGGATGCCATCCAGACCTGCCATCAAAATGGCGGCGAAGCACAGATATGGATTGCTCGAGGCATCCGGTGCGCGGAATTCCACGCGCTTGGCTTTGGTGCTCTTCGTCACCGGGATGCGGCAGATCGCGGAGCGATTGCGTTGTGAATACGCCAGATTGACCGGCGCTTCAAATCCCGGAACGAGACGACGGAAGGAGTTGGTGGTCGGTGAGGTCAGCGCCAAAAGCGCGGGCGCATGCTTGAGCAAACCGCCGATGTAGTACTTTGCAGCCTGTGACAAGCCCGCATAACCGGAGGCGTCATAGAAGACATTCGTGTCGCCTTTCCACAGGGAGGAATGGCAATGCATGCCAGAACCATTATCACCGAAGAGCGGCTTGGGCATGAAGGTCACGGTCTTGCCGTTTTTGCGGGCGACGTTCTTCGCAACGTACTTGTAGACAAGGAGCTGATCTGCCATACGCGTGAGCGTCGTGAAGCGCATACCCAGTTCCGATTGACCGGCGGTTGCCACCTCATGATGATGGACTTCCATCGGGATGCCAGCAGCTTCGAGCGCTAGCACAATTTCGCTGCGGACATTCTGCAACGTGTCCGTCGGCGGGACCGGGAAATAGCCGCGCTTGGGTGAGATCTGTCCACCGAAATTCGGGCGGTCTCCGCGTCCACTATTCCACCAGCCTTCTTCGCTGTCGATGTGATAGTAGGATTCGTTGGTGGCGTTTCCGTAGCGGACGTTGTCGAAGATGAAGAATTCTGCTTCCGGTCCAAAGAAGACTGTGTCCGCGATTCCGGTCTGCTTCACGTACGCCTCGGCTTTTCGCGCCACATAGCGCGGATCGCGCTCATACGGCTGGAGGGTGATCGGGTCATATACATCGCAGGTAAGCACCAGCGTCGGGATATCGGCAACGGGATCGATAAAAGCCGACTCAGGATCCGGCATGAGGAGCATATCTGATTCATGAATCTCCTGAAAGCCGCGGATGGAGGAACCGTCGAACGGAAGTCCTTCCTTAAACAGTTCATCGTCGAGGCGGCGCACCGGGATTGTGAAGTGCTGCCAGGTTCCGGGCATGTCGATGAATCGAACGTCCACCATCTTCACGTCTTTTCCCAGTTTGAGTACATCAGCAACAGTCTTTGCCATCTTAGTTCTCTCCTTATGTATGAAGTATCGCGTTGGATGATTTCTGTGGGTCATTTTAGTAGCGCGAATGGGTACCCGTCTATTACCCAAATGGAGCATATTTCACCATTGGATGAAGTATCAATGATCGTAGTAGCCTCGAGTCGGGAACGACAGAGACACTCACCTGCCCTGGCAGGTGGTACCAGGGGAGTCACGGAGTTCATAATTATTTCCCTGCGTGTCTTTATTATCCCCGCTGGGGACCGTGATTCAGTGGTTAGTTTGGGTTTTGTGTGCAATATCCAAAAGGTATAATGAATTTCGTGGAAAACGCCCTCAATAGCATTGCTGACCGTTTTGGGGACTCATTCGGGATCATCGAATCTCACCTCCAAACGGCGCTCTCCGCAGCCGCCGACCCGGAGCGATCGCTGGTTTATCTGGGGCGCCTGCTCGATAGCGCGGACGCAGCCTTGCTGCCGGCACTGGTCAGGAACCCCCGCGTGATCGAGAGCCTTGTCACGATCTTTTCCGGCAGCCAGTTCCTGACCGAGATTATCTTACGAAACCCGAAAAATGTCAGCCTGCTGTCTCACCGAAAATCCTTGACCCAGCGAAAAAACGCCGAGCAGATCCATGTTGAAGCAGGGAAAATCATCGAAGAGGCGGCAAGCGAAAATGTGCTCGACAACCTCCGCCTGTACCAGCGCAGCGAACTCCTGCGCATCGGCGTTAGCGATCTGCTGGCTTTATACGACCTGCGCGCCGTCACGCAGCAGCTTTCGAACCTGGCAGACGGACTTGTACGCGCCTGTCTGGATCTTGCGAGCCGCCAGAGTGGCATAAGCGCAAATGATTTTGTGGTGATCGCAATGGGCAAGCATGGAGCGGAGGAACTTAACTACAGCTCCGACATCGACCTGTTGTTCATCTCGGCAAACGATCCCATTGAAAAGCTGAAACTTGGGCAGCGCCTGATCGATAACATCGGCAAGGTAACGCCACAAGGATTTCTTTATCGCGTAGATATGCGTCTGCGGCCCTGGGGCAGGGATGGGTTTCTCGTCACAACATCCGATGCGTATCTGCAATACATTCAAAAACATGCACGTCTGTGGGAAAAACAGGCTTTGCTGAAGGCGCGTCCGATTGCTGGTGATATCTCACTGGGCAAAAAGCTAATTGCACGGGTTGGGCCCTATGTTTTCAGCCATGCCTCGGAAGATGTACGCGCCAGTGTCTTCGCGATGAAACAGCGCACGGAGCAAACCCTTCAGCATAAGGGTCGTGATTGGGGAGAAGTGAAACTTGGCGAAGGTTCCATCCGTGATGTGGAATTCGTGGTTCAATATCTACAGCTCGCGCATGGAAATCAATATCCCGATCTCCAGGGACGGGCGACGCTGCAGGTCTTGCCGCGTCTTGCCCGCCATCAATTGCTTACCCAGGAGGAGACGCGTACCCTTGCCGATGGCTACACCTTAATGCGCACGATCGAACACTACATCCAGCTGATGCATTATCAACAGACGTATACGATGCCATCCGATCCCGAAGCGCTTGCCCTTCTTGCGGTGCGGCTCGGATTCAAAAATACCGACGCCCTCATTCATCGTTACGAGGAACATCGAAAGGCGATACGCTTCATCTATCTCCATTACGTCGGCAACGAATCCATCAAGGAACCGCAGCCGCAGGTTATTCAGCATATCGCCCGTCTTGGCGCGGAATATGTTGACTCGTTCTCTACCGACGAGATCCAGCATCATGCCGAGCTTGCTCGTGGTATCAGCGAGCGAAAACCTGCCGTCGTCGATGCACAACTCCTCAGCCACGACACATGGCGTGTCACTGTCGTTGGATTTGACTATCCCGGCGAGCTTTCCATCATCTGTGGTTTATTCTTTGTATCCGGCTTCAATATCATTGATGGCAATGCTTTCACGTACGAACCTGTCGTGGATGCTCAAACCGGGAGAGGCGAGACGGCGCTGCGGAGCTTCGGCTCCGGCCGGCGCTTGCCTCCGCGCCGTAGACCTTCGTCGGCAGCCGATCAGGACACCCGCCGCAAGATCGTGGACGTGTTTACCGTGAGATCTATTTTGCCTGCCCCACCGGACGGAGGGATCTGGGAATCCTACACCGCCGACCTTCATCATCTATTGCTCATGATGCGGAATGGTCAGCGGCGCGAAGCACGCGGTGAGTTAGCAATTCGTGTGGGGCAGATGTTCAAGAGCGTGACGGGCAGAACAACTCCACTTCTGCCGATCGAGATTGAAATCGATAATGAAGTGGATGACCGCTATACCATTCTTCGTATCGATACACCCGATACGATCGGCTTCCTGTATGAATTTACAAACGCTCTGGCATTGACGCGCACGTATATTGCGCGCATGATCGTGCAATCGGTGGGCTCGCGAGCTGCGCGAGCGCAGGATATTCTGCATGTCACGGACGTAAACGGGCAAAAGATCACAAGTCCAGAAAAGCAGCGCGAGCTGCGGACAGCAGTCCTGCTGATCAAGCATTTTACGCATCTCCTGCCTCAGTCGCCGAATCCATCGACTGCGTTGCTGCACTTCCGCGAATTCCTGGTGCAGTTATTTGATCGTCCGAACTGGTACGACGAGGTCGCTTCGATTGAAAAGCCCGATGTATTGGATGCCCTGGCTCGCCTGCTGGGCGTGAGCAACTTCCTGTGGGAGGATTTTCTTCGCATGCAATACGCCAACCTCTTCCCGGTTGTGACGGACGTGGAAGAGCTTTCCGCCTCCAAGCCAAAATCACAGCTGGAGAATGAACTGGCACTGGCATTTGAACACAAGAAAGTAGGGGAAATCGAGTATCCTGACTGGCGAACGACGCTGAATGCTTTCAAGGATCGCGAACTCTTCCGCATCGATATGCGCCACATCCTCGGGCTGACGAAAGAAATCGATGATTTCGGCTTCGAACTCACAGACCTTGCCGAAGTGACGGTTTGTGCGGCACTGGCGCGCTGCGATGGCGAACTGCGCGCTCTGCATGGCGATCCACTCCTGGAAAATGGGGAATCCTGTGGATTGGCTCTCATCGCCTTGGGCAAATGCGGCGGACGCGAATTAGGCTTTGCTTCAGATATTGAGCTGATGTTTGTTTATGCAGGGGATGGACGAACAGATGGTGCCCAACCCATAAGCACAGCCGATTACTTTGAAGGACTCGTGCGTTCGATCGATAATTCGATCCAAACGCGACAGGAGGGTATTTTCCATATCGACCTGCGTCTGCGTCCCTACGGCAAAGCAGGCAGCATGGCTGTTTCGCTGGAATCCTTCCTTCAGTATTACGCACCTGAGGGTCCCTCCTGGGCATATGAGCGACAGGCTCTTGTAAAGCTTCGACCTCTGGCAGGTGATCCCAACTTATGCCTGGAGCTTTGCAGGCTGCGTGACATCTA